>WNGR01005235.1_pt1 | contig 13929 bp, 16 predicted proteins | sample 5407581 | NCBI WGS metagenome assembly WNGR01 (sample SAMN13153383, study PRJNA577476) | soil metagenome | isolation source: 80 cm soil or saprolite under Garry oak tree replicate 2 | place: USA:California | collected 2016-06-15 | reverse complement strand
TGAGAAGGCCAAGCAGACCGGGCGGCCCGTCACGCTGAACCCCATGAGCGCCAGGGACCGGCGCGTGGTCCACCTGACCCTGCAGGGCGATACCACCATTTCGACGCGGAGCCAGGGCGAGGGCCACTATCGGAAGGTGATCATCCTGCCCGCCGATCGCATGCGGAGGCCGCCGCGCCCGTAGCCACCCGAGAGCTAGTGTCCCGGACCCGAAGTCCGTTGCCGAAGTCGGGGGTGGGTCGGCGGCGCTGGCGCGCGACGACGAGGAATAGTTGGCGCTATTCCGAGGAGGAGCAACGCAGCCAGCGTCGTCGAGACGCCCGCGAATTTGGTGACGGGCCTCGTTCGGGACACTGGGAGCGTGACACGAGATTCGCTTCCGTCGCCCCGCGGCCGATTGCCGTCGGAGCCGGGGCGCGGAACTCCTCGAAATACCGCACGGGTATTCCTCGTCGTTCCGTCCCCCGCCTGCTCGGCGCTCGACCGCGGGGCTCGGTCTGGAATCTTGTGGGTCGCACTCGTAGCCGCGGCCCCACCTACTGGCCCATGGTCCGGCGCGCATGACGCCTCTGGAGGTCCGGCTCCTGGACGCCGCGGCGCGCGAGTTCGGTGTTGACGTGGGCCACGGCGCGCTCGACCGCCTGGCTCGCTTCCTCGACCTCCTCGCGGTCTGGAACCGCCGCATTCACCTGACCGGAGCGCGCGGCCTCCCGAGTCTGGTACGCAACCACGCCATCGACTCGCTCGCACCCGCCGCGCATATCCCGACGACGGGGCTCGTCGTCGACGTCGGCAGCGGCGCTGGTTTCCCGGGAATCGTGCTCGCGTGTCTTCGCCCGGACCTGGAGATCGCGCTGATCGAGTCCCGACGCCGACGCGCGAGCTTCCTGCGCGAGGCGATCCGCGCCATCCCGCTCCCGGCGGCCCGCGTCCTCGAGATGCGAGCCGAGGAGGCGGCGACCGATCCCGAGCTGGCGGGGCGCGCCGCGGTGGCGATCTCGCGCGCGCTCAGGCTCGATGTCTTTCTCGCCCTGGCGGTGCCCCTCCTGGCACCGCATGGGACGGCGATCGCGATGCAGACGCCGCGCACGGCGGGTCTGGCTCGCGAGCGCGCCCTCGAGCATGGGTTTCGACTGGCCGCCAGGCAGGACTATGCCCTGCCGGGCGGCGCCGCCCGTGCGCTTCTTTTCTTCGATCGCGGCCCGCCTGTTTCATAGCAGCGGCTCATATGCTAAACGACGCGCGTGGCGTGGGGGCGGGATCGCTTCCGCTCCCTCGACGGGTGGAGCTGGGTGATGGGCCGGGTGATCGCGGTGGCCAATCAGAAGGGTGGGGTGGGGAAGACCACCACGGCCATCAACCTCGCGGCGGCGCTGGCGCTCCAGGGGCACCCGACGCTCCTCGTCGACCTCGATCCGCAGGGCAGCGCGACGACGGGCGTCGGCGTTCGGCCCGCCGACGGCGAAGACACGATCTACGAGGCCTTGCTCGGTGGCCGCGCCATGGCGGACATCGTGCGGCCCACGGCCATCGACCGGCTCGCGGTCGCACCGGCCACGCGGGACTTGGTGGGTGCCGAGGTCGAGCTCGTCCCCCAGCTGGCGCGCGAGAACCGGCTGAACGAGGCCCTCGCGAGCGTCCGCACCCGGTACGACTTCATCCTGATTGATTGCCCGCCGTCGCTCAGCTTGCTCACCGTGAACGCGCTGCGCGCGGCGGACTCGGTGCTCGTGCCGCTCCAGTGTGAGTACTACGCGCTCGAGGGGCTGACAGCGCTGCTCGACACGGTCGGCCGAGTACGCGACGCCTTGAACCCGACGCTCGCGCTCGAGGGTTTGCTCCTCACGATGTTCGACGGGCGCAACAGCCTCGCCCGGCAAGTCCAGGACGAGGTCCGCTCCCACTTCGGCGATCAGGTCTTTCGCGCCGTCATTCCTCGCAACGTACGCGTGTCGGAGAGCCCGAGCCACGGCATGCCGGTGCTCCTCTACGACCCCAGCTCGCGGGGGGCGGTGGCGTACCGCGCGCTCGCGCGCGAGATCGCCGCGCCGGCGCTGGCCGAGCCCGTGCAGCAGGACGCGGAGGCGTGACGGTGCGCAGAGTTAGAAAGAAACGCTGAATGGAGAGCGGGGTGCGGAAGGCCCTGGGGAAGGGTATCGAGGCGCTCTTTCCGGCGCCGCAGGAGCGGCGGGTCCCCGCCGCAGCGCCGAACGAGCTGGCGGTGCCGATCCACGAGATCGTGCCCAACCCCGAGCAGCCGCGCCGGCACTTCGACGACGAGGCGCTCGGCCAGCTCGCCGACTCGATCCGCCGCCACGGGCTCCTCCAGCCCCTGGTCGTGCGCCGCATCGCGGGGCGCTACGAGCTGATCGCTGGCGAGCGCCGGCTGCGCGCGGCGGTGCGCGCCGGCCTCGAGCGGCTCCCGGTGATCGTGCGCGAGGCCCGCGCCGAGGACCGCCTCGAGCTCGCCCTGATCGAGAACGTGCAGCGCGAGAACCTGACCGCGCTCGAGGAGGCCGAGGCCTACCGCCAGCTGCTCGACCAGCACGGGCTCACGCAGGACGAGCTCGCCGAGCGGGTCGGGAAGAGCCGGCCGGCGATCACGAACACGCTCCGGCTGCTCGGTCTCCCCGACGCGGTGAAGGCCCAGCTCGAGAGCGGGGAGCTGACGGCGGGCCACGCGCGCGCCGTGCTGGCGATCGAGGGGGTGACGGAGCAGGTGAGCTTCGCGCGCGAGATCGTCACGCGCCACCTGACCAAGAGCGAGACCGAGCGTCTGGCGGCCGCCCGGCGTGCGCGGCAGGGGAAGCAGCCGGCCGCGGGCCGTCCGACGGACCTCCATCTGCGTGGCCTCGCCGAGGAGTTCACGCGGGGTCTCGGCACGCGCGTGCGGATCACGCGTCACCCGCGGGGCGGCTCGATCGAGATCGAGTTCTACTCCGACGCCGAGCTCGACCGCCTGATCGACCGCCTCCGCCAGGCCCTGCCGCGCGCCTGACTGCTTTGACACCGTCGGGGAGCCGGTGCTAGAAGCGGGCCGTTTTTTTGGAAGCCGACCACCGCGGCCGCCGGGCAGGGTGCGCGGCACCTCAAAGCTGCAATGGCGCTATTCGGCAAGGACCGTGAGCGGAGCGATCGGCCTCGGGGATTCGGTCCCGGGGCCGCCCCGGTGCCGCCCCGGGATCCTGCGCCACGGGAGGGGGAGATGTTCGAGCGCGACAAGACGACCCAGGTGGACGAGACGGGCGGAACCAGCGCGTTCCTCGGCAAGGGTAGCCGGGTCAGCGGCAAGCTCACCTTCGAGGGGACGGTCCGCATCGAGGGCCAGGTGGAGGGCGAGATCACGGCGCAGGACGCACTCACCATCGGCGAGGGCGCGGTCGTCAACGCGCAGATCACCGGGACCTCGGTCGTGGTGCACGGCAAGGTGACGGGGGACATCACGGCTCGCAAACGGCTCGAGATCCGCGCGCCGGGCAAGGTCTTCGGCAACATCTCGACGCCGAGCCTCGTGATTCACGAGGGGGTCATCTTCGAAGGGCAGTGCACGATGGCCGGCACGGAGGCCGGCCGGGCCGACAGGGATCGAAAGGTCGCCTTCTTCCCCAAGGACGAGCGCCCCCAAGAGGGCGTCGCCTTCAAGGTGCACTCCGAGCTCGCCAAGTAGCCGCAACTCCCTCCCTCGCTGGAATTGCCGCGGCGCGTCGGGTAGTTAGGGCGGGTCGAGGCCGGACCGCGCGATGAGTATCGACTACACGCTTGTGGTTCAGATAGCGCTCTTCGTCGCGCTCTGGGTCGTGCTGAAGCGCCTGTGGTTCGACCCCGCGCTGCGCGTCATCCGCGAGCGGACCGCCCGCTCGGAGGGCGCCGTGAGGGAGGCCCGTGCGATCCAGGCGGAGGCCGAACGCCTGCGGGCGGAGCATGCGGCGGCGCTCGACCAGGCGAAGGGCGAGGCGCAGAGCGAGATGCAGGAAATGCTGCGTCAGGCGGAAGCCGAGCAGCAGCGGCTGATCGCCGAGGCGCGCGCCGAGGCGCAACGGACGCTCACCGACGTCCGCGCGCAGGTCGCCGATGAGGTGGCGAGCGCGCGCCTCGGGCTCCGCGACTCCGCAGGCGAGATCGCGCGCATCGTGGCCCAGAAGATCCTCGGGCGCTCCGCATGACGGAGCACGCGGCGCACCATGCGACGGTCGGTGACCTGCTCTGGCCGGCCCTCAACTTCGCCATCTTCGTCGCGGTCCTGGTGCGCTTCCTGCGCCCCCCGGCGGTCGAGTACTTCCGCGCCCGCGCGGCGCGCCTGCGCGAGGCGCTGCAGGCGGGGGCGCGGGCCCGCGCCGAGGCGGAGGCGCTGCGGGCCACGCTCGCGCGGGATGTCGAGAATCTCCCGGCGCTGCGCGCCCAGCTGCGCGCGGACCTGAGGGCCACCGCGGAACGCGAGCGCGAGGCGCTCCTCGCGCTCGGCCGGACGGCCGCGGAGCGCATGCGCTCCGACGCCCGACTGCTGGCCGAGCACGAGTTCGCGGCGGCGCGGGCAGCGCTGCGCGCCGAGGTGATCGAAGAAGCGGTGCGGCAGGCGACGGCGCTCATCCGCCAGGCGATCCGGCCCGAGGATCAGGAGCGGTTCGTGCGCGAGTTCGTCACCGGCGCCGGAGCGCCGGCGTGACCGGCCGCCTCGGCAAGCGCTATGCGCGTGCCGTGCTCGCGCTGGCCCGCGAGGACGGGACCCTCGAGGCGACGGGCGAGGAGCTCAATCGGGCGGCGGCCACGTTCGACGAGCCCCGGCTCCGCCCGCTCGTGCTGAGCCCGGTGATCGATGCGGCAGCGCGGCTCCGGACCGCCAGGGGGGTCGCCGAGGCGCTCGGGCTCTCGCCGGCGGTGCGCAACCTGATCGGGCTGCTCGCCGAGCGGGATCGGCTCGCGCTCCTGCCCGACCTGGCGCGCTGGTACGACACCCTGCTCGACGACGAGCTCGGGCGCACCCGGGTCGCGATCCGTTCGGCGACGGCGCTCAGCGCGGCCGAGCGGAACGAGCTCATCGAGCTGGCGCGGCGCCTCACGGGCCGCGAGAGAATTCTCGCCGCCACCGAGCTCGACCCCGAGCTGATCGGCGGGGTCGTGCTCGACATCGACGGGACGGTCTACGACGGGAGCCTGAGGACCCAGCTCGCCCGCCTGACGAAGGAGATGGCCGAGGGCGGCAGCTAGCTGCCAGCCGGGGGGAACAGCGATGCAGATCCGCGCGGCGGAGATCAGTGACATCATCCGCGAGCAGATCAAGGAGTACGAGAAGCAGCTCGAGGTGCGGGAGACGGGCATGGTGCTCTCCTGCGGCGACGGCATCGCCCGCATCTACGGCCTCGACAAGGCAGCGGCGGGCGAGCTGATCGAGTTCCCGCGCGGCATCTACGGCATCGTGCTCAACCTCGAGGAGGACAACGTCGGCGCCGCCATCCTGGGCGAGCAGCAGGAGATCAAGGAGGGCGACGAGGTCCGGCGCACCGGCCGCATCGCCGAGGTCCCGGTGGGCGAGGCGCTCCTCGGGCGCGTCGTGAACGCTCTCGGCCAGCCCGTCGACGGCAAGGGGCCCATCAAGACGAGCGCCAGCCGCCGCATCGAGCTGAAGGCGCCCGGCATCGTCGTCCGCCAGCCCGTGAAGGAGCCGCTCCAGACCGGCATCAAGGCGATCGACGCGATGATTCCCATCGGCCGCGGCCAGCGCGAGCTCATCATCGGCGACCGGCAGACCGGCAAGACCGCCATCGCGCTCGACACCATCATCAACCAGCGCGGCGGAGACGTGAACTGCTTCTACGTCGCCATCGGGCAGAAGCGCTCGACGGTGGCGCAGGTGGTGGACAAGCTCGCGCGCGAGGGCGCGATGGACTACACCACCGTGGTGGTGGCGTCCGCCTCCGAGCCCGCGCCCCTCCAGTTCATCGCGCCCTACAGCGGCTGCAGCATGGGCGAATACTTCCGCGACAGCGGCCGCCACGCGCTCGTCATCTACGACGACCTCTCCAAGCACGCGACCGCGTACCGCCAGCTCTCCCTGCTGCTCCGCCGGCCGCCGGGCCGCGAGGCGTACCCGGGCGACGTCTTCTACCTCCACTCGCGTCTCCTCGAGCGGGCCGCCAAGATGAGCGACGACCAGCGCGGCGGCTCGCTCACCGCTTTGCCGCTGATCGAGACGCAGGCCGGCGACGTCTCGGCCTACATCCCGACCAACGTCATCTCGATCACCGACGGCCAGATCTTCCTCGAGTCGGACCTCTTCTACTCGGGCGTCCGGCCGGCGGTGAACGTCGGCATCTCGGTGTCGCGCGTGGGGGGCAACGCGCAGGTGAAGGCGATGAAGAAGGTCGCCGCGCCACTCCGCCTCGAGCTGGCGCAGTACCGCGAGATGGCGGCCTTCGCTCAGTTCGGCTCCGACCTCGACGCGGCCACGAAGCGGCAGCTGGATCGAGGCCAGCGCCTCGTCGAGGTGATGAAGCAGGGGCAGTACGCCCCTCAGCCCGTCGAGAAGCAGATCATCATCATCTACGCCGCCACCAGCGGCCATCTGGATGCGCTCCCCGTCGCCGCCATCCAGCGCTACGAGCGCGACCTCTACGCCTTCCTCGAGGCGAAGCACGCGGCCGTCCTGACGCTGCTGCGGGAAAAGAAGGAGCTGACCGACGACGTCAGGGCGAAGATCGACGCCGCGCTCACCGCCTTCGGGTCTCTGTTCAAGGCCTAGAGCCCGATGCCGAGCCTCAAGGCCCTCCGCAAGCGGATCGCCACCGTCCGCTCCACCCAGCAGATCACCAAGGCGATGAAGATGGTGGCGGCCGCCAAGCTCCGGCGGGCCCAGGAGGCGGCGGAGCGCGCCCGCCCCTATGCCGCCAAGCTGAGCGAGATGTTCACGGCGGTGGCCGCGGGCGTCGAGCCGGAGGCCCATCCGCTCCTCGCCCGGCGACCCGAGCAACGGATCGACCTCCTCGTGCTGACCAGCGACCGTGGCCTCTGCGGCGGCTACAACGCGAACCTGCTCCGCTTCGCGGAGGGCCTCGTGCGGCAGCGGGCGGCGGCGGAGACGGCCATCGTCGTCGTGGGACGGAAGGGTCTCGAGTACTATCGCCGGCGCTCGGCGCGGGTGGTGGCGCATCGGCAGGGCATCCTCACCACGGCGCCCGCGGCCATGGCCGCGGAGCTGGCCCAGGAGGTGACGCGCCGCTTCGTCGCCGAGGAGACGGACGCCGTCCAGCTCGTCTACACGCGCTTCCGCTCGGCGCTCTCCCAGGTCCCGACCACGGTGCCGCTCCTGCCCGTGGCCGCGCCCGCCACGGACGCGCTCTCCGTCGACTACATCTTCGAGCCGGAGCGCCCCGCTCTCCTCGCGCGCCTCCTGCCCCGCTACGTCGAGGCGCTCATCACCCAGGCCCTCCTCGAGGCGGTCGCGAGCGAGCAGGGCGCGCGCATGACGGCGATGGACAACGCGACCAGGAACGCCGGCGAGATGATGGACAGTCTCACGCTCTCCATGAACCGTGCCCGCCAGGCGACCATCACCAAGGAGCTGATGGAGATCGTCTCGGGCGCCGAGGCGCTGAAAGGATAGCTCCGCTCATGCCCAACATCGGACGCATCACGCAGGTGATCGGCCCCGCCGTGGACGTGGAGTTCCCCGACGGGAACGTGCCCGCGATCTACAACGCCCTCCAGATCACCAACCCCGCCATCGACGACCGGCCCTGGAACCTGGTCGTCGAGGTGGCGCTGCACCTGGGCGAGAAGACCGTGCGCACGATCGCCATGGACTCGACCGACGGCTTGATGCGCGGGCAGGAGGTGCGCGACACGGGCGACGGCATCCAGGTGCCGGTGGGCGAGGCGACCCTCGGCCGCATCATGAACGTGGTCGGCGAGCCGGTCGACGAGCGCGGGCCGATCGCGGCCGCGAAACGCTACCCCATCCATCGCGAGGCTCCGCCCTTCACCGACCAGGAGACGCAGGTGCAGGCCTTCGAGACCGGGATCAAGGTGGTCGACCTCCTCGCCCCCTACCAGCGGGGCGGGAAGATCGGGCTCTTCGGCGGCGCCGGCGTGGGCAAGACCGTCATCATCCTGGAGCTCATCAACAATGTCGCCAAGCAGCACGGCGGCGTGTCGGTGTTCGGCGGCGTCGGCGAGCGGACGCGTGAGGGCAACGACCTCTACCTCGAGATGCAGGAGTCGAAGCTCTCCGACGGGAACCCGGTCATCTCGCGCGCCGCCCTCGTCTACGGCCAGATGAACGAGCCGCCCGGGGCGCGCGCCCGCGTCGGCCTCGCCGCGCTCACCGTGGCCGAGTACTTCCGCGACGAGGAGGGGAAGGACGTCATCCTCTTCATCGACAACATCTTCCGCTTCGTGCAGGCGAACTCGGAGGTGTCGGCGCTCTTGGGCCGCATGCCGTCGGCGGTCGGCTACCAGCCGACCCTCGGCACCGACATCGGAGAGCTCCAGGAGCGCATCACCACCACCAAGAAGGGCTCCATCACCTCCGTGCAGGCGATCTACGTCCCCGCCGACGACCTGACCGACCCGGCGCCGGCGACCACCTTCGCGCACCTGGACGCGACCACCGTACTCTCGCGTCAGATCGCCGAGCTCGGCATCTACCCCGCCGTCGACCCGCTCGACTCGACCTCGCGCATCCTGAGCCCGGCGGTGGTCGGCGAGGAGCACTACCGCGTGGCCCGACAAGTCCAGGCGATCCTGCAGCGCTACAAGGACCTGCAGGACATCATCGCCATCCTCGGCATGGACGAGCTCTCCGAGGACGACAAGCTCGCCGTCGCCCGGGCGCGCAAGATCCAGAAGTTCCTCTCCCAGCCCTTCCACGTGGCCGAGCAGTTCACCGGCTACAAGGGCGTCTACGTGCCGCTCCCGGAGACCATCCGCGGCTTCCGCGAGATCGTCGAGGGCAAGCACGACGACCTGCCCGAGCAGGCCTTCTACATGGTGGGCTCGATCGACGACGCGTGCGAGAAGGCGCGTCAGATGGCGGCCTGAATGGCGGATCGCTTCCGCCTGCGCGTGTACACGCCCGAGCGCGAGCTGGTGGACGCCGACGTGCGCGAGGTCACGGCGGAGGGCGCCTGGGGGCAGATCGGCGTGCTCCCCGACCACGCGGCGCTGGTGACCGCGCTCGAGCCGGGCGAGCTCGCGTATCGCGCCGACGCGGGGATGGCGCGCCTGCGCCTCGGAGGCGGCTTCGCCGAGGTGCGCGACAACGTCATGACCGTGCTCGCCGACTCGGGCGAGCCGGCGAGCTAACCGTTCGGCGTCGAACGATGGGCAAGCTCGAGGGCAAGACCGCACTCGTGACCGGCGGGGGCCGGGGCATCGGGCGCGGCATCGTCGTCGAGCTCGCGCGCGAGGGTGCGGACGTGGCGATCAACTATCGCCGCGACCGCGAGGCCGCCGAGGCGACGGCGGTCGAGGTGCGGGCGCTCGGGCGGCGCGCGCTTGCGCTCCAGGCCGACGTCGGGGAGCGAGAGGCAGTGGAGGCGATGGTCGCCCAGGCGGTCGAGTTCCTCGGCGGGCTCGACGTCGCGGTGGCGAACTCCGGCGTGGCGGCGCGGGTTGCGACCGTGGCGAAGACCGATCCGGCCGAGTGGCGCCGCGTCCTCGCCACCGATCTCGACGGGGCCTTCTGGACGGCGCGGGCGGCGATCCCGCACGTCGTCGCCCGCAAGGGCGTCTTCCTCTTCATCTCCTCGATCGGCGCCGACGCGGCGCAGGCGGGCGGCGCCCCGTATCACGTCGCCAAGGCCGGTGTGAACGCGCTCGCCAAGGTGCTCGCCAAGGAAGTGGCGAGCGCCGGTGTGCGGGTGAACGTCATTGCGCCGGGCCTCGTGCGCTCGGAAATGGGGGAGCGGCTGATCCGCTTCCACGGCGACGCGGTCTTGCAGACCATCCCGCTCGGCCGTGCGGGCGAGCCGGTCGACATCGGTCGCGCCGCCGTCTTCCTCGCTTCCGACGACGCGGCCTGGATCACGGGCAAGGTCCTGCGCGTCGACGGCGGCGCGTGGATGTAGGGCCTCGGTAGGAGGCCGACCGCGGAAGCGGTCGTCTTGCGCGCGGCGGAGCCGCGCGGGTGTTAGTCTGGGGGTATCGGAGCAGCGCAGCGCCGCGTAAGCGGCGCGAGCAGCGGACGGGCCCCCAGTGTCTTATGACCCGGGGCCCCGGCGTGCGAGCCGGGCGAGATCGGCGCGCAGCCTGCCCTCCTCGTCCTTCAGCTGAAGCCAGCGGTCTGCCACCTCCCAGTCGGAGAGGAGCGTCGGGTTCGCGTACGCCTCCAGGCGGGCGCGCTGGCGGGCCCGCACCGCGGCGTAGAAGGCCTCGATGTCGGCGAGCCGCCGCTTGATCGCGCGCTCCTCGCGGAGCCGCTCGAGGTCGGCCGACGGCGTGACCTCGAGCGCCAGCGGCGCGGTCGCGAGGTAGCCCACGTCGCGGTGGACCGTCGCCGCGTGGGCGGGCACATGGCCGGGGACATTCGAGTAGTGGACCTGCCCCGCGGTGTCCTTCCAGCGCCACATCTCCGCCCCGGCGAGGCCAGGAAGCGCGAGGACCAGAAGCAACGCGATCTTGAGCATTTGAGGCTCCTGTAGCGCGAGATCGTCACCCTGTCCACGAAATTCTACCCTTGACAGGCCGCGTCAGGGAAGATACTGAACGTTCAGTATGTCGCGCGGCCGCAAGCCGCGGGCCGAGAGGCCCGAGCCGTCGCGGGAGCAGCTCATGGCGGCGGCGATCGATTGCTTCGCGCGCCTCGGCTACCAGGGCACGACCATCGACCGCATCGCGCGCGATGCCGGCGTCACCAAGGGCGCCGTCTACTACCACTTCCGCGACAAGGAAGAGCTCCTCTTCGAGGCCGTGAAGGACCGCATCGGCGGCTTCGAGCAGCACGTGCTGGAGAAGGTGAAGGTGACGCCGGCGCCGGACGCGCTCACGCGGCTGCGCGAGGTGGTCGACGCCTGCTTCTTCCACGCCACCGTCTCGAACCATCGCCGCTTCATCATGACGCTGATGATCGAGGCGCTGGACACGAATCCGCGCCTCTCGGCGGAGTTCCGCGACATCCTGCGCCGCATGCGGACGTTCTTGACGACCGTCGTCCTGCGCGGCCAGCAGAAGGGCACGCTGCGCGCCGAGGTGGCGCCGGAGGCGGCGGCGGCCGTCATCATGGGGGGCATCATCGGAGCCGAGGTTCAGCATTACCAGGACCCGGAGGAGATCGATCTCCGGCGGGTCCTCGACACGCTGGTCGAGCAGGTGAGCGCGTGGCTCGCCACCGCAAGCTCGGGCACGGGCGTCGCAGTCTCGGGAGGCAACCGGGCATGGTGAACTTCAAGCCGACGGACGAGCAGGAGCTCATCCGCGAGACCATGGCAGGCTTTGCGCGCGAGGTCCTCCGCCCCGCGGCGCGCGAGGCCGACGAGAAGAACGCGGTCCCGGAGACCGTCGTCCAGCGCGGGTGGGAGCTCGGGCTCGTGCAGAGCTCGATCCCGGAGGCGTTCGGCGGCTACGGGGACGCCCGCTCGGCGGTCACCAGCGCCCTCATCCTCGAGGAGCTGGCGTATGGCGACCTGGCGCTCGCCCTGCACCTCCTCGCCCCCCGTCTCCTCACCATCCCGCTTCTCGTGGCGGGGACCGAGGAGCAGCGCAAGCGCTGGCTGCCGCGCTTCGCGGGACCCGAGTTCACGGTCGGGACGGCGGCCTTCGTCGAGCCGCGCTGGGACTTCGACGCGACGTCGCTGGCCACTCGGGCCGAGCGGCAGGGCGGCGGCTACGTCCTCACTGGCCAGAAGTGCCTGGTGCCGCTCGCCGCGCGCGCCGAGGGGATCCTCGTCTACGCGGCGGCGCCCGACGGGCTCGCAGCGTTCGTCGTCGAACGCGGCGCACCGGGCCTCACGGTCGGGGAGCGCGAGAAGAACATGGGCATCAAGGCGCTCGACACCCATCCGCTGACGCTCGAGGGCGTCCGGGTGCCGGCCGCGGCCCGCCTGGGCGGCGAGGGAGCGAACCTCCAGCCGCTCGTCGACGCGAGCCGGATCGCGGTGGCCGCGCTCGCCGTCGGGGTCGCCCGGGCCGCCTTCGACTACGCCCGTGACTACGCCAAGGAGCGGCGCGCCTTCGGCGTCGCCATCGCGCAGAAGCAGGCGATCGCCTTCAAGCTCGCCGACATGGCGATAGAGATCGACTCGATGCGGCTCCTCACCTGGGAGGCCGCCTGGAAGCTCGACTCCGGCCGTCCGGCGACGCGCGAGGCCGTCCTCGTGAAGCAGTACGCCAGCCAGTCGGCCCTGAACATCACCGACAACGCCGTGCAGGTCCTCGGCGGCCACGGCTACATCCGCGAGCATCCGGTGGAGCTCTGGCTCCGCAACGCGCGCGGGTTCGCTAGCTTCGACGGCCTCGCCGTCGTGTGAGGAGGAGCACCCATGATCGACTTCGAGCTGTCCGAAGGCATCCAGACGCAGCGGCAGATGGTGCACGCCGTCGCCGAGCAGGCGATGCGGCCGATCGCGCGCGAGTACGACGAGCGCGAGCACGAGAAGCCGTGGGACTTCCTCAACATGATGTGGCAGGTGTCGAGCGGGAACCCGGTCTCCACGGGCGGCGAGAAGAAGCCGAAGGAGGAGCGTGCCGAGCGCAACCTCTCCATCTGCGTCTCGATCGAGGAGCTGTCCTGGGGTGACGCGGGCCTCTATCTGTCGATCCCCAACACCGGCCTCGGCGGCGCGGCGGTCGCGGCGGCCGGTACCCCGGAGCAGAAGGAGCGCTTCCTCTCGCGCTTCGGCGGCGGCAAGCCCAAGTGGGCGGCGATGGCGATCACCGAACCCGGGTGCGGCTCGGACAGCTCGGCCATCCAGACCACGGCCCAGCGCGATGGCGACCACTGGGTCATCAACGGCACCAAGATCTTCTGCACCAGCGGCCTCATGGCGGCCGAGAAGTCGGACGGCTTCGTGGTGGTGTGGGCGACGCTCGACCGCTCCGCCGGCCGCGCCGGCATCAAGGCGTTCGTGGTCGAGGCGGGGACGCCCGGCATGTACGTCACCAAGGTCGAGAACAAGCTCGGCATCCGGGCCTCGGACACGGCGACGCTCGTCTTCGAGGACTGCCGGGTGCCGCTCGACAACATCCTCGGCAGCCCCGAGGTCCCGAAGACCAGCGAGGGGTTCAAGGGCGTGATGGCGACCTTCGACGCCACCCGCCCGATCGTCGCGGCGAGCGCCATCGGCGTCGGCCGCGCCGCCCTCGACTTCGTCAAGGACACCCTCAAGGAGCACGGCATCGAGATCCGCTACGGTCTCTCGCCGCACAAGCTGACCGTCCTCGAGCACGACGTGATGGAGATGGAGGCCCAGCTCGAGGCCGCCCGGCTCCTCACCTGGCGGGCCGCCTGGATGATGGACAACGGCATGCGCAACAACCTCGAGGCGTCGATGGCCAAGGCGAAGGCCGGGCTGGTCGTGACCCACATCACGCAGAAGGCGGTGGAGATCCTGGGCCCGCTCGGCTACTCGCGGCAGCTCCTCCTCGAGAAGTGGATGCGCGACGCCAAGATCAACGACATCTTCGAGGGCACGCAGCAGATCAACCAGCTGATCGTCGCACGGCGCATCCTCGGGTATTCGTCGAAGGAGCTGTCCTAGCCAGCTAGTCTATTCGCTTTCGCCACGCGCGCTCGAGCTGGCCGCGTGTGAAGAGCACCTCGAAGTCCGCACCCACCTCGCCGAGCGCCTTCTCCACCCGCGCGCGCCCGCCGTCCTCCTCGCGATCGACCAGCACGACGCCGCGCAGGACGTGCAGCCCTTCTGCGTGGCACTTCCGTACTGCCTCGATCAACGACCCGCCGCTCGTGATCACGTCCTCGACCACCACGACCGCGTCCCC
>WNGR01005231.1_pt1 | contig 13936 bp, 16 predicted proteins | sample 5407581 | NCBI WGS metagenome assembly WNGR01 (sample SAMN13153383, study PRJNA577476) | soil metagenome | isolation source: 80 cm soil or saprolite under Garry oak tree replicate 2 | place: USA:California | collected 2016-06-15 | reverse complement strand
CAAACCTCGGGTTGCATACTGCACCTCTTGAGACGGGTTCGGGTGTTCATGGTGTTTGTGCTGGCTGGCGGTCTGCCAGTCGTGGGCGTCCGTAGTGCGGGGCCGGCGGGTTGGGCCCGGGCGGGTCGTAGAGGACTTCTCCTTTGTCGTTATAGCGCTGTCCGCTGACAATTCCGGCGTGGTACCAGGCCTTCACGGTGGAGGTGGACACGCCGAGCGTCGCGGCCATTTCGGTGAGGGTGAGCCGGCCGGTGTCGTGGAGCCGGTCGCGGCGGCTGCGTAGCTGGTAGGTGCGGATGACCCGCTGCACATGATGGGGCTGAAGGGCCGGCCTTCGCCGTTGGCCAGGCCGCGGTCGCGGAGGGTGGCGGCGATCTCGGCGCAGGTGTGCTGGTCGAGGAGCCGGTCGATCTCGGCGATGGTGCTGGCTGGGGTCTGCCGCAGTTCCCAGGCCCGTTTGGGCACCGGCAGGGTGAGGGTGTGGTGCTGGCCGCCGGCTAGCCGGATGTGCGCGGTGATCGTGCTGGTGGTTCTGGTCACGGTGACGTCGGTGAGCAGCAGGCGGGCGATGCGTTTGCGGTCGCGGGATGGGGTGGCGGGGTCGTTCCAGATGCCGGGCAGGTCGGTGACCAGCTGGCTGATCCGGGTTTTCTGGGCGTCGGTGAGCTGCCCGGTGTGCTGCTTGCGGGCCTGGTCATAGGTCTCTTGCGCGTCGTTGAGCGCCCGCAGGGCGGTGTTCCAGCCGGCTTCGAGGGTGCCGGCGACGAGCCGGTTGGCGGGGTCGACGGCCAGGTAGCGGCGGCGGGCGAGGTCGGCGTGGTAGCGGGCGCGCTCGACGTGGGCGGCGCGCAGCGCGTCGGCTTCGGCCGCGCGGTGTTCTAGTTCGGCGGAGACGGTGAGGGCGGCTTCGACGGCCAGCGGGGTGAGGGTGTCGATCAGCAGCGTGCCGGTGCGCTCGTCGAGGGTGTGCCCGGGGATGGCGGCGCAGATCCGGCGGGCGTTTTCGATGCCGTCGCGCTGGCAGACGTAGGTGGGCAGGTCGTTCCCGCCGCGCTGGTGGTAGCGGACGGTCATCCGGTGGCCGCAGCGGCCGCAGACGATGATGCCCTGCAGCAGCGCGGGGCCTTCGCGGGGCGGCCCGGCGGCGCGGTCGCGGCCGTGCGCGGCGGCGTTGGCGGCGAGCTTGGCGAGGTTGGCGTTGTGCTGGTCCAGGGTGATGTATCCGGGGTGGGCGCCGGGGATGAAGGCGGTCCACTGGTCGCGGGGCAGCTGCCGGGAGGTGGCCTTGCCGCCGGGCAGGACCTGGTGGGTGCGCCGGCCGTAGCTGAACGCGCCAGCGTAGCGGGGGTTATGCAGCACCCGCAGCACGGTGGAATGCAGCAGCGGCTGCCAGTCGACCTCGCCCTTGCGGGGGCCTTTCTGGTGCCGCCAGGGGAAGGTCAGGCCGGCGGCGCGGAACGCCTTCACGCACGCGGTGGCCGATCCGGTGGCCTCGAACGTGGTGAACAGGTAGGTGAGGGCGCCGCGGATGGCGGTGTCGGGGTCGAGGATGACCTGGCCGGCGGCGTCGTAGACCAGGCCTACTGGCAGCGGGAGGATCAGCTCGCCGCGGCGGGCCTTGGACAATTGCCCGCCGCGCAGCCGGGCCTTGATGAAGTGGAGCTCGGCTTCGGACATTTGCCCTTTCATGCCCAAAAGCAGGCGGTCGTTGAAGTTGCGGGGGTCGTAGAGGCCGTCTTCGTCGCAGATCAGCGTGCCGGTCATGCCGCAGAGCTCGAGGAGCTGGTGCCAGTCGGCGGAGTTGCGGGCCAGCCGGGAGCATTCCAGGCCGAGCACGATCCCGGCCCGGCCCAGCGATACCTCGGCGACCAGCTGCTGGAAGCCTTCCCGGTCGGCGGCGGAGGCGCCGGAGTGGCCCTGGTCGATGTCGATCACGGTGATCTGATCGGCGGCCCAGCCGAGCGTGATCGCCTTGCCGCGCAGGTCGTACTGGCGGATCGCGGACTCGGTGTTGTGAATGACCTGCTTGAGGCTGGACTGGCGGATATAGAGCAAAGCCTGCCGGGACAGGTGGGCGGCGGTTACCTTCGACGCCGCGGTATCGGGGAGCATCGGGGGTCTCCTTCAAGTGAGAACAGCCGGTTACGGGGACGGGCCTGTGGTGGCCCCGGCGAGCGCGACGGCCGCCAGGACGTGGATGAGTTCGGCGGCCACCGGGGCCGGAAGGCCGGCGGCCCGGGCGGGGTGCATGCCGGGCGGCTGGCAGGCCGGCGCCGCCGTGCTGGTGCCGGGGGCATGCGAGCCGGCGGGAGTCAGGCCGGCCAGGGCCTGCCGCCAGGCGGTGACGCCCTTGCCGGTCAGCACGCCCAGACCGAGCGGGAACGCCTCGGCGCGCGCGTGCAGCGCGGCATGGCGCAGTTGCTCGTAGCGGGCATCCAGCCCGCCGCCGGGAGCACGGTCCTGGCCGGCATCCGGGCGGGCGCCCGGTTCAGCAGCCGCGTGGCCAGGTGAAGTGAGCAGGGACAGGGACGGGTGATCCTCCTTCCGGTTCTGGCAGGCGGGCAGGTCAGCGGCTTTTGGAGTGGCGCTCCCGGCGGCGGGCCAGCGCTTTCTCGACCGACCGGGGGTGCACGCGCACGCCGAAGGCCTCCTCGATCGGGGCCGCCAGCTGCGCCGGGCGCAGCGCGGGGTCGGCGGCCAGCCGTTCCTCGGCCCAGGCGAGGATCTGCGCGGTCAGCTTGTGCCCGCCGCGCGGCCCGGGCCGGTCCGGCACCAGCCCTTCCAGCCCGGAGCGCTCCAGCGCGGCGGCGGCCTGGTAGTAGGAGGGCCGCGAATACCCGAACCCCGCGGCTGCCTCGGTGACCGGGGCGCCGTCGGCCTGCACCCGCCGCACCATCTCGTATTTGACCTGCACCACGTCGCGGGCGTCGAAGAACTCGCTGGCCAGGAACACCGGATCGCGCACCTGCTCGGGATGCGGGTTCAGACAGCGCGCCTGGGCCAGCGCCGCCTCCTTGGGGTCTGATCCGGCGTCCCGCCTGGCCATGCCGCCTCCTGATCACCACGGTTGTCAGGAAGATTTTGCCGAATATCTGTGCAGGGTGCACGCTCTTGCGTCCGCGTGCCGCTAGTTTCTTGAGAAATCTGGACATCAGCATGACCAATGTGCCCGCACCGACCGCCAGGTGAGCGAGTAACCGCGGCGTAATCGCCTTTACGTTCACGGCGTAATCTTCTTTACGGCCTGGGCGCCGTCCCGCTGCGCGCGGAGCCGGTCGGCCAGATCAGCCAGCGCCAGCAGGCCGGCCATGGTGAACGGGCAGCGGCCCTCGGCGACCACCACGAACGGATCGGCGGGCGCGACATCGGTCCACCCTGCTGGCAGCGAGAACAGCTGCCCGTTCTCGTCATGCAGGTGGACCCGGTCCTCACCCCAGTTCTGGCGGCAGGCGACGAACTCGAAGTCCCGGCCGGCCAGCGGATGGAACGGGTGCGTCACCCGCACCCGGCGGTACCGATCCTGCGGATCGGGTGTAGTTGACGATGCGGGGCAACAACGGGACCGAGCGCGACATCCGCATGGCCAAACTCAGGCAGAAAGTGTCCGGCTGCCTGCGCACCCTCGCCGGCGCCCGCCAGTTCTGCGCCATCCGCAGCTACCTCTCCACCGCCGCCAAACACGGCCTCAGCTTCTTCGACGCCCTCGTCATGCTCACCGAAGGCTATCCCTGGATGCCGCTGCCTAATCCCGAAGCATTTTCAGGCACCTGACCAGTTACCGTCGAGGTAGTTCTTCAGGCGAAGCCGACCGTCGGCCTTGGCGGGATAGAGGAGTCGTCCCTCGGCGTCGAGTTCAGCCATGCGTTCCGGGGTGACCTTCCACCCGTTGGGCGGCGGAGAGTAGGTGACGCCATTCAAGGCCGTGTAGGCATAGGTCAGGTTAGGCCGAGGGTTAGGGCTAACGAGATTCTGCTCTCTCCACCGCCGCCCGTCGGCATCAGTGGTCCGGAAGCGCTGCGCGACGTAAGCGTCGGTGTACCCGATGAACTGCCTGTTGAAGGTGAGGGTCTTTCCCTTGACGTAGTAGAAGATCACGTCGTGAACAGCGCCGTAGCCTTTGGCATCGTTGTGCGACCCGTATCGACGCCAGATGATCTCGGACCGGAAGTGTTCTGCACCAAAGATGGCGTCTAGCAGCATCTTCAGGTAATGGCTCATCGTCGGATCGCAATGCAGGTACAAGCTCCCGCTCGGCTTGAGCACCCGGTGCAACTCCACCAGCCGTGGCGCCATGTTGACCAGGTACGCCATCGCGTCATTCTCGCCCAGCAGAGTCCGGAACGCGGTCAGGGCGTCCGCAGCCTTCAGCGGGAGCCCCCCGCCCACAGCAGCTAGGTACTGCTCGTCCGTGGCCGGAGTCCACGTCCACGTGTCACCAAACGCCTGGATCTGCGCAGCGCCACCATTGCCGGAAGTCTGATGCTTGCCGAAGATCACGTTGTAGGTCCGGTTGGAGTTGAACGGCGGATCGAGATAGATGAGGTCGACCGACTCGGGTGGGATGTGCTCTCGGATGACGTCGAGGTTGTCGCCGTAGTAGAGCTTGTTCAGCCACGTCTGATTCGCCACGGCATAGAGCCTGCCAGATCCGGCCTGCCCGACACAGCGCCGTGGAGCGCGTTCCAGCGCACGGCGACGGCAGGAATGACAGACCTGCTGGTGACCCCCCGGCGCTCCCGGTGATCCTGGGCTCAACAGAGGCCCCGCGCGAGACGTCCTCGGCGCGGGGCCTGCTGCTGCCGGTCAGCTCTTGACCGCCTCCAACCCCAGCAGGCGGCGTCGTGCGCCTGCCAGCATCGTCGCCAGCTCGGCATCCGCCGCATGCCGGTCAAGGTGCTCCGGCTCCAGCCGCATCGGCCGCCTGGTCGGCGGCGTGCTTGCACGGGTCAACAGCCTGCTTGCCCATGACATGCGCCGGAACCTCGGTCTCCGATTCGCCCGAATTGCCGGAACCTGGGTTCTGGTCCTGGTCCGCACCCTTTGGGCGTTCGCCTGCTGGCGCTCGGCCCTGCCTGGCCACGGCGGCCAGCTCGGCCTCCTGGCGCTTCCGCTCGGACGCCTCCTGCATAGCCAGGTAGCTGCTCTGCTCGGAGCCCTTCCGGTTGGCATAGTAGCGCTGGAATCGGGCCGGGTCCGGCTCGGTGCCGTTGCGGGCTGCGACCTCCAGCATGTCCACGTACGCCCGCATCGCGTTCCTGACGTGGGTCGTGGACCGATGCACCGCGCGAGCCACGGCTGCGACGGTGCAATCTGCGGCAAGCATCTGCTTCAGCAGCTTCGCTGCCTCGAAACGGTTGGTGCTGGCCATGCAGCGTCTGCGCAGCGAGGGGGGCGTGATGCAAGATGTACGGGTGGTGAAGTACAAGACGAAGGGCGGTTACTCGGTTGAGGTCGTCCAGCTGGCGACCGGAGACTGGCTCCGCGTCCGTCACCACGGCTTCTATGTGGCCGACGTCCGCACCGTTGCCGAGCTGGAGCGCTACTTCCCGCTGTCCGACCTGGAGGAGGAGGCTTTAGCGCGGCCGGATATTGAGAGCACCTGGCGGGAAATCCGGCTGCAGCATCGGGCGCTGCCCCCGGTGACGCTGTCGGCTGGGCCCGGGCGGGCCTAGGCTGACGGGTCTGTCGGCTGGGATGCTGATTCCTCGGCGCTCCTGGTCGGCGTCAGGACTATGTCAGCGGGCCCCGGGCCTGTCCTGGAAAGGCATCCTCACGAGGTGGGCCTGGAGGCCTCGTACGCCAGTAACTCCTGGGGCTGGTCGGCTACCCGCCTTGCCGATGATCTCGGCGACCGCTACGGCGCGGCCTCTCCCGGGATGGAGAAGGAGGGCTGGCAAGCCTGGCTCGTGACGACCGCAACGGGCATCGCCGCCGAGTGTCAGCGCAGCCGGTCTCATCGGCGATCAGGACGCCGTCGCGGTCGCCCAGCTGCCCGATCACGTAGTCCCGCACGTCATCGCGGACCCCGTCGATGTCCCAGTCCGCCCGGCGCAGCAGCCGCTGCATGCCATCCGGGCTGACCTCGCCAGCCTGTTCGGCCAGGGTCCACCCGTTCTTGCGTTCCAGGCCCGCGACCAGCCCCGATACGTACTTCCGCACCCGGGCCCGCGGCTCAGCCCGGGCGAACCGGCCCGCGATCCGCTCGTGCACCCGGTCCAGCTCGTTCGCGACGAGATCCACCACCATGCACCCAATGATCCCCTATGGATCACACAAGTGCCGTTGCAGTATTAAGCGTCATCGAACTACCTGAGAAGAACCGGCGGTCCGAAGTCAGATGAGCACTTCCTGGCCGCCGCTCGCGGTATCGAGCAGTCGCCGCTCGTGGCGGCTGTGCACCAGCCGCGGCACCGCGCCACAGCCTAGGCAGGCTGCCTCGTTGGCACAAGCCCGGGCCAGCATGCATCGACCTGCCCGCTGCCCTCGACACGCTCTATAGCCAGCCCGGCCAAGTTAGGGATCAGGACGGCGAAAACCTCAAGATCACACGCCTCGTGATCACAAACATGATGATCACGGTGCCACGGGACACGCCAGGCGCATCACCTCACGGAAAGCGATCAGAGGCGCCTTTCTCACGGAGATGGACACTGCTGAACCTGCGGAGCCATGTCTGATCTGTGAGTGGATCCCTGACCCGTGGAACAGATGGACGCCAGTGATGATCGTAGCGCAGTCATACCTTCTAAAGTCTTGTCAACTTCATGAGGTGGTGGGAGCATAACCGCAGGTCTGATCAGCAGGGGGGCGCGATGAGATCCACAAGTCTGCGGAGCTATCCAAGCAGAAGGCTAAGTTCTGAGGGACATCTGAGGGCTTCGACAAAAGCGCTGAGCTGTTTCCGCTGTGGTAATCTTCGTGCAAGAACATAATGGCGGATGGGGGTGCTAGCCATGGTTGACTTTTCTCGCTCGACCGTTTCAAGAGTTACGCGGGAATCACTGCTACAGTTCGGTAAGGTAGCAATCGCTGGTACTGCTATTGAAGTTACGGCAACCATAGGCGGCTTCGCGAACGATGAGACATCGGCCATGGGGTACCTGCAAGACAATGAAAAGAAACTCGAAACCAGAGTTACTAAAGCTGTCAAGGTGACTTTCAGAGATAAGGGCAAAGATTATACTTTGGATCCAATTAGATTTTCCGGTAATCAAATTTACATTGTCGTTTACGGCCAGAGTAGCGAGAGAAATCTGTATACATCATACGGTGGCGAGCGCTGGAGGCAGAAGGCTGACAGGTTGCAGTTTCTAATTAGACAACACATTAAAGAGGTCCTTCGAGATGGAAATTTTGCAGCTGCCTTCGTAAATATCACATGGGAGCCGGGTGACGGCGTCCTAGGTTTCGATTACCTAGGAGATCAAGGCAGTCGGGATCCCATGTTGAGTATCGAGCTAAGAAGACTGCGCGATGAGGCTGAAAAGTTCCACGGAAGACGTAACCAGTTCTTTCTGATGGCTGTCATCCTTGCGGTTGTTATTTCCTTTGCTGCCTATCTACTGTCCAAATTTGTTGTTAGCTCAGAGGCAGACATTAGCATTACTTCGTTTGGGCTATTGGCATTCTACGTTCTCGTGCTACTTGTCATCGGCGGTGTGACGTCCGCATCACGTTACAGGCATACAACGCAAGAGATTTATCGAAAAGAAGCCGACCTTGATCTACGTAATGTCTTGGGCGATAACGATAATGAGCAAAACGCTTACAGGCTCTTTCAAGTCAACGCATCCGAGCTTAAACTCTACTATAACCAGGCTCTAAGGCAACGCGCTCTAGTTTTTTCTCTTGGCGTATTCTGCATACTTGCGGGCTTCGCAGTAGTTGCTGTTACGTTGTTTATCCTGGCTTTTCCTTTGCATAAAGCCAACCCCAATGAGAAAGTTGTAGTTGCAATTGTAGGGTCAGTGGGTGCCATTCTCGCTAATTTTGTTGCTGTCATCTTTTTGCAAATGTTCCGGTCTATAGTTGCCTCGATGGTCGACTTTCATAACCGCCTTGTTCTCACTCATAATATTTACTTTGGCAACCTGCTTCTGGCAAGAGTTTCTAATGACACCCTGAGGCAGGAGACATTGTCAAAGCTGGCTCTAACGCTTTCCAATATGTATGGGTCTCAAGCTACCAAGCCAGGAGTGGGTGGCGTCGAGGATCACCTTGTTAACAAGAAGAGCGAGAATGCTGCGGCACAAAGGTGGTTTTTCCCTTTCCGCAAGTGACCTTTGGCTTGGGGCGCAGTGGCTGATGCGTGTCTCTTCGGCTCCTCCAATTCTGCTCGGCGGGGTGGTTCCCAGCACAAGTCCAATGCTACGCCTGCCGTCGATTTGGCGGCCGGGAAGGGTGGTTCCTGCTCCATGGTCGTTAGATCCACAGGTCTGACGGCTTGAGTGGCGAGCTACTGCTAGCCCACCACAGACGGGTGCTGGATGGACCGTCGAGTCGCCGTCATGCCGACTCTGACCCATTCTTTGCCACCTAGACGCACGGTGGTCCATGAGGGTCGTTGACGCAGGTGGGTGGCTTGCGCCGGGCCGGATGGGGCCGATGCCATCTGGCGCGGTTGCTGCACTTTGCTGCTGCACGCTGGATACTCGCTCGCGGCGGCAGCAGCCATCGGGGAGACTGTTGGATGTGGTGGAGCGAGTGGATGACGAGCACCTGAACTGGTCCGAACGGTGGGCGCGTGATCGCCTTGAACAGGTCCTCGGCCCGCTGCGGGTTATCGACCGGAAGGGTGGGCCGCCTGGGCTGCATGACCTTGAAGCAGACTTGTCCGCTGGGATGGTCGCGGCTATCGAAATCACCAGCGAGGTGGAGCAGGCGAGGCTCAGCCTGATGGCTTCGGCCGACCGCCACCTCTCGGCGCTCAGACTTCCTGGTTCAAATTACTCTTGGCAAGTTGGGCTTACCGCCGACGCCCAGGTCAAGGCGATCAACCCTGCTGACTTGCTCAAGCTGCTGAGCGACATGGAGCAACAGGGACGGTTGCGGGCCCTGAATATAGGTGACTCCAGTGATCCGTTCGTCGCACGGCTCGGGGCGCTTGGTATTGAGTCGGTCTACGGCTTTAAGGCCAAGCCTGGTCGCGGAGGCACCGCGAGGGTAGTTGCCGGTTTCTACAGCGGTCGGGAGTGGAGCCAGGCGGCCATTGATACATGGCTCAAGAGGTTTCTAACCTCTACCAGGGGAGAAAATAAACTGGCCAAACTGGCGCGGGCTGTCCATGCCACCGAGCGCCACCTCGTGATCGTGGTCGAACCATTCAGCCAGGCGGGCATGGGCATTTCGCTGGCTTTGTCAGACCGGCAGGAAGAGGGAGCAGCCGACGATGCGATTCCCTTCCTCGTGCCACCGGAGCCGTTGACGCACCTGTGGCTGATGCCCTTGATGGGGACGGGCGAAGCACTTTGCTGGACACGTCACTCAGGGTGGGCGGTGACGAATCCAGGGGAGTTGCCTCCCCGCGTATCCACTGAGATTTAAGCGTCAACTGGGCTGGCCGTCCTTGGCCAGTCTTGTCCCTGCTCCTTTCGGGCAGGTTCTGGGATCGCAGACCTTCTCGGAAGTACGGATGTCGCCTGCCCCGGTAGCCTGGCGGGCGTGGACCATGACCCAGCGCGGCGCTGCGACCAGGGCACGTGAGGCTATGAACCGCCCAAGCTCTGGGTCGGCGGCAGTTCTCGGCGGCGCCTCTATCGCCGCTGCGGCAGTAGCGATCGGAGTCGCCCAGCTTGAGCTGAGCGGCCAGCCGCAGCCGCATATCTGGTCCAACGTCTGGCTCCTGCTCGCGCTTGCCTTGGCATCGGCCGGCGTGGTGATCGCAGTGATCCTCTTCGTGCTGTCGATGTTCGCCCGCCAGGAAAGCCGATCCGTGGATGGCGGCCAGTACCGCCAGCCGGGTTCCCGGGAGGATGGCGATGATCAGGCCGGGCATCCAGCGGAACCCGATCAAGCTAGTGCTGAGGCAGATACAGGGCCGCCGCGCTCAGGGACGGTGTCGGACGTTCCGCTGCATGTAGAGCAGCTGCTTGATGGCCTGGGCCTGGGTAGCATGAGGAGGCAGAGCGCCGCGTGAATCGGCTGTTCCTGCATCTCTCCCGAGATCAGCAGCAGGCCACCGTCGCGGAGGTCATTCGCGTGGCCACAACGACCGAGGATCACACTTGTCAGCTGGTCGCCTGCTCGCTGCTTGAGGCCGCTGACCGCCTGGACCCGATGCTGGTCAAGATCGAGGACGTGGAAGCCATGGCCCGGTCTTCCGATTTCTCCCTGCGCACCAGCGCGGCTGTGCTGATGTGGCAGTGGGCAGAGTCAGCTCCAGGCCGTGTGCCCATTGCTCTGCTGGGCAAGCTTGCTCTGCCGAGCACAGAGGACTGGTACGTGCATGCCGCAGCCAGAGCTGGTGCAAAACAGCTTCTACTACGCCGCGAAGCTGCCCGCGCGATCTTCGACCGGATGGCAGCAAGCCGTGATCATAATGATCGGGACTACGCGGTAGGAGATCTGCTGGAGGTAGCCAAGACGGAGCCGCGTGCTGTACCTGCTGATCTTGCAAGGAAGCTGGCACGTGACCCGGACAAGTCTGTGGCTGCCCAGGCGGCCAAGCTGCTGAGCGCAGTTGACGGAATAGGGGAGGACGAGCGCCGCCACTATTACGGCTCATTCGGGATGTAATGTCCAGAACCCGACCCTCCGTCACCCGTGGCCGCTGCGGTCAACCGTCGGTGGGCAGCCGCAGGCAGCTATCGCCGAGCCTCCGGGCTCTGCCTCGGTGCCTGGTCCGAGGTGACGCAGAGACACCGGGAATCTACGAAGATCGACCCGTCGGTCTCGCTGCCTGCAAGGTTCCGGCCTGTTAATCCGTGGGGCGCCGGATCGGGGCCGGGGATGCATGCTGCAGCTTACTTGCGACGTTGCGTGCGCGTGTCGGTGACCGGCTGGTTGTACCTGCTGAAGTCGATGGGCATCTGCCCGTGCTCCTGGAGTACAGGACCAGGCTTGGGCAGCCGAATGGCCTTGAGGTGATCTTGGGCAGGGTCCATGTAGATGTACTCGTAGGCACCCGCGGCGACGGTGAGGTTAACGGTCCTGGCGGTCTCTAGAGGCACGCGCAGGCGTTGTTCCGGCAACGGATCCCCCAGCGTGCCCAAGATGAGCAGCCGACGCGGGTCGAGCGGGAACCAGATCTCGTCGGCGTACGCGATGCCGTACCCGTGGCCAGGCGGGCGGCTCTGGTCTCGAAAGTGCAGGGCGACCGGCTCGGCGCTGGTCAGCAGAGCTGGTGAGTCGTATTCCGCGATCCACTAGGGCCGCGGCAGAAGCACCTCGGATATCCGGAGCGCAAGGTCGCCCATCACGCGCAGGTGCTCATTCAGGTCGGGTACGAACTCAAGGTCGCCCATGCTGGCGCTGAGTTCCACCAGATCCTTCACAGACTCTGGCGTGACCTCCTGATCGTTGGCCTGGAGCCAGGCGGCGGCCTGTTCGGCAGTCATGTCGCCGGGGATGCGCAGATGCGCCCACAGGTCACCGAGCAGCTCGATCCTCTTGCGGGTCAGCTTGCCGCGCACCTTCTGGAAGGCGAGGAACAGGCACAGGTCGGCGCGGTCTTGCGGCTGGGGCGGGAACAGGTGGAACACAGGATTCAGGATGTGCCGGATCGCGCGGGCGGCGTTGCCCTCGATGTGCGTCAGCAGATGCTCGGTCTTGCTGTCCTTCTCGCCCTCGGTGTTGATCGCGGTGTAGAAGTCCTTCTCGGCAGCGGTGTCCTTGATCGCGGTGATGCGCCGCTGGCCGGTGCGCCGGTCAACGGTCGCGATCTGCAGGCGCTCATTGGCGAACCGCTCTAGGTGGAAGCGGGGCAGGCGGTGGTGCCGCGCGCCCACCGCCGCGTCGGGATTGCCTGGCAGGGGCCATTCGCGGTGAGCTTCGGTCACCACTGGAGACCGTCGATGCCGTTCCGGTTCGGCGGACCGTTAGTCCCCACCTTTGTCCCCACAGCGTTCCAAGTTCTGACCTAAACTTGCCTCTGACCTGGAGCCCCCTTACGGAATCGAACCGTAGACCTTCTCCTTACCATGCTTTCTGAATGTTCATTTCCATTTCTGGGGAGAGCCTCAATACGCGTATAATCGCAGGTAAAGGCCATAGCATCGGTATCAGCTAGTACCGTCCAATGTCGGCCGCTGACAATGGGTCCGCGGTCAAATGACGGTCAGATGATCAAGGTGGTATTCATGGGCTTCTCGCGTAAGCGGATCGGCCGCGACGGCAAGCCACGCTACACGGCCTACTACCTCGACATCCGCGGCCGGGAACGATCCGCCGGCACCTTCCCTAACAAGAAGGACGGCAACGACGCCTGGAAGAAGGCTGAGGGCGCAGTCAGCGCGGGCAAGCCGGGTGACCCCAGCCGCGGCAGGCAGACCTTCGAAGCCTACGCCCTGGACAAATGGCTGCCTCACCACCTGCTCGAACCCGGTGTCCGCTCGAACTACGCCGGGCATCTCCGCAACCACCTGCTGCCGTTCTTCGGGCCGATGAAGATGCGGGACATCATGCCCGAGCACGTGCGCCAGTGGGTCACCGAGATGAAGGACAAGGGGGCTTCCGCCCAGACCATTCAGTACTGCAAGGGCTCGGTTCTCAACGCGATCTTCACTACCGCGCTGACCGACGGGGTGGTCACTATCCACCCCAGCCACGGGGTTAAGACTCCGCCGACCCCCGGAAAGCCGCGGCGGATCATCACCCCCGCCCAGTTCGACCGTCTCTACCAAGCACTGCCGGATGCTGACGCCAGGCTGCTGGTGGAGACCGCCATCGAAAGCGGTATGCGCTGGGGCGAGCTGACCGAACTACGGGTCAGCGACCTGGACTTCGCCACCTGCATCCTCACCGTCAGCCGCGCTGTGGTCGAACTCACCCAGGAAGACCACCCCGAAGGCGAACGGTTCCTGGTCAAGGACTACCCGAAAGACAAGGAATACCGCCGGTTCAAGCTCAGCGGGCAGATCACCGCGAAGATCCAGGCCCACGTCACGGCCAAGGACCTCGGCGCCCATGACCTGATCTTCAGCTACCAACGACCGACCCAGCCCAAGACACGTCGCTCCGACAGCCGCTCCGCTCCCCCGCCGGGAATGACCGAGCCGAACGAGAAAGGCCGCCGGTACAGACACGGCACCCTTACCGCCTACAACGCGGCGAAATGCCGATGCGATCACTGCCGCGAAGCCTATGCCGACTACCGCGCCAGCCGCCGGGCTGGAGGCAGGGACAGCCCGCGCACGCCGCGCGCCAGGGACACCGACGGGCACATCCCCGCCGACTGGTTCCGCCATCAGGTGTGGCTCCCCGCTCGCAAAGCAGCCGGATTGAGCAACGTCAGGGTTCATGACTTGAGGCACGCGCACGCGTCATGGCTTTTGTCCGGAGGAGCTGACCTGCAGGTCGTCAAGGATCGGCTCGGTCATGCGAGCATCGCCACCACGGAAAAGTACCTGCACAGCCTTCCCACCGCCGATGAGACGGCGCTGGACGCTCTCGCCAAGATCCGCGATGCTGGCCTGGCGAGGTCGGCGTGAACCCGCGGACGCGCCAGGCCGCGCTGTACGCGATCGGGGTGATCGCGATTCTGGCGAGCGCCAACGCGCTGGCGCACAGTTATGCGGGGCTGTATGAGTGGGCGGTGCACCACCGGCTCACCGGCTGGCAGGCCAGATCGTGGCCCGCGGAGATCGACGTCTTCCTGGCCGTCGGGGAGTTCGCCCTGTACGTCGCCTACCTGGATGGCTGGCCGGCCCGGCAGCGGATCTGGCCCTGGGCGACCGCGCTGACGGGCCTGGGTGTGAGCATCGCCGGGAACGTCGGCCAC
>WNGR01005229.1_pt1 | contig 13937 bp, 11 predicted proteins | sample 5407581 | NCBI WGS metagenome assembly WNGR01 (sample SAMN13153383, study PRJNA577476) | soil metagenome | isolation source: 80 cm soil or saprolite under Garry oak tree replicate 2 | place: USA:California | collected 2016-06-15 | reverse complement strand
ACACCACCGCCCCCGCCGCCCGGTGGGAAGCCGCCGATGCCGCCCGGTGCCAAGACCCCGCCGCCCCCGCCGCCGGGAGGTAGTAGGCCACCGGCGCCACCACCGCCGAAACCGCCGTCACCCGACGGGAGCAAGGCTTCGACACCGGTCGTAGGCGGGCCACCACCGCCGCCACCCGTTGGCACCAAGGTGCCGCCACCACCTGCGGGGTCGGCCGAGCACGTGGCCGCGTTGGTCGCGCCGGTTCGCCGACCCGATCCGGCAGCCGACGAGCCAACCCAGCCGGCCGAGCGGACACCGGAGGTGTCCAAGCCACGCGTCCCGGCCGTCACGCTCACCAAGTCCACCCGACGGCTGCGCCCCGGCGACCTGATCTGCGGCGCGTGCGGCGAGGGCAACCTGCCCACGCGCAAGTTCTGCGGCCGGTGCGGCGAATCCCTGCGTGCCGCCGAAGTGGTGCGGACATCGTGGTGGCGCAAGCTGTTCCGGCGGCGCGGCGCGAAAGTCGTGGCCGCGCACCGCAGGCCCGGCCAACGACCGGGCGGCGGCAGAGGCGGCGCACGCCAGTTGTTGCGGCGGATCTACCGCGTCGGCCGGCTGGCGATCGCGATGGTCATCCTGCTCGGCGGGGTGGCGTACGGGGCATACCCGCCGTTCCGCACGTACGTCAACGGCGAGGTCAGCGCGGTGAAGAGCAAGGTCAGCAGCAAGGTCAGCCAGGTCTTTGTGCCGGTGCACCCCAGCAAGATCCAAGCCAACGCTCAGACACCGGGCCATCCGGCCACCGCCGCAATGGACGAGGCGTTGAACACGTACTGGCTGGCGCCGGCCGCGCCCGGCCAGAATCCCGCGCTCACACTGACGTTCGCCCACCCGGTCACCCTGGAACGAATGATCGTGCATGTCGGCGCCGGCGACGGTTACACCACGCACGGCCGGCCGTCGTTGCTGTTGCTGGTGTTCTCCAACCAGGAGTCGGACACCGTCAGCCTCCGGGACTCCAACAAGCCGCAGACCGTGAACATCACGCATGCGCTTCAGGTGTCGAGTGTGCAGATCCAGATCGCCGAGACGTTTCCTGGCGGCACACCACCGGATGTCGCCATCACCGAATTGGAACTGTTCGCTCTGCCCTAGGCACTGGCCTCGTCGATGGTGGGACGCAAGCCATGCCCGGCCGAGGCCTGGTCAGCCACCAGGGCGGCCAAATCCTTGCGGGAGTTGATGCCCAGCTTGGCAAAGATATTGCCTAAATGGAACTCGACGGTCTTGACGCTGATGTAGATCTCCTTGGCGACCTGCTGATTGGTCAGGCCGGCAGCCACCAGATGAGCCACCCGATGCTCCTTGGCCGACAACACGGCCAGCGGGCCGATGTCCTGCCCGGTCGACACCCGCAAACCGGACGTAGCAAGATCCGCGGCGCACAGTTCCAGAGACGGCTGCGCACCCAACACCGAATACCGCTCGAACGCCTGCCGCAACTGCCCGATCGCGGCCCGCCGGCTACCACGGGACAGCAGGAGCCGGCCGTAGGCGTGCACCAGCCGAGCCCGATGGAACGGCAGCGAGTCCGGCAGGACCGGTAACGCGATGGCCGACTCGTACTTGACCCGCGCCTCCTCATGATCGCCACGCCGCTCGGCCAGCCACCCACCGAGCCACCCGACAGCGACCTCCAACGACGGAGTCCGCCCGGTCAATTCGGTGAGACGATGCAACGCCACCAAGGCCTCCGGCAGATTGCCGGCCCCGATCAGCGCCTCCACCTGCAACGGCCGCCACCAGAGCTGAAAGAACCGCGCAGGACCGCTCGACGCGGGCAGATCCAGAATCGGCTGCAGGGCAGCCAGCATCGCCGGATGATCAGCATGCGCCTGCGCGATGGTGGCCGCGGCCAAGGCCGGATAGCTGAGCTCGGACTGCGAGTTCGCCGGCCGCCACCACCGCCGCGACGCGCGCATCAGCTCGCCTGCCCTGATCAACTGGCCGGTCGACGCGTGCACGCAGGCGGCGACACCGTAGACGAACGAACGGGTCCAGACCGCGTCGTTCCGCTCCGCGGCGGCCACCGCATCGTCGGCGACACCCATCGCCGATTCCCACGCCCCGGCCAGATGGTGCGCGAACGCCAACTCGGCACGGGTGGCCGCGATGACGTCCTGGAGGGATTCCAGGTGCGCGTGTCGTTCCAGCGCGGTCAGCGTGCGGATCGACTCGGTCAGCCGGCCGGCCCTCGCCTGCCAGGCGCCGTGCATGGCCAGCAACAACGCGTCTTCGGGGCCGACGTCGGTGGGCAGCGGGGCCAGGCGGTTCAGCGTGGTCAACGCCTGGTACGGCCCGTCGGTCAGCCGGCCTTCCGCGTCGGCGGCGTGGTAAGCGGCCCAATATCGGGTCTGCCGGTCCAGGTCCGGCTCGGCCAGCACCCAGCCGGCGATCACGCGTTCCAGGTGGCCCTCGTCGCGCCAGCCGCAACTCCACGCCAGGCTCAGCCACGCGCGGACCACCAGCGGCCGCAGTTCGGCGTCCTTCCCGGCCATGGTCAGCGTCTCGGCCAACCGTTGCTCGGCCAGTGCGAGTTGGCCGTGGCTGTGGGCGAGCGAGCCCAGCGCGAGGCTGCGCAGCGGCGACGGCGCGCACGCCTCGATCCGGGGCCGCAGCTCGTCCAGCCGGTCCCAACGCCGAAACCAGGTCAGCTGGGCCGCCGCGGACAGCAGTCGCCGCTCGTGCCGGGCCCGATCCTCCGTCACGTCCGCCGCCCACAGCAGCAGCGCCGCCGAACGATCCACCTCACCGAGCTTGCCCGCTTCCGCCGATGCCAGTTCCAGCTCGTCGGCCAGTTCGTCGTCCAGGCTCGTGCCGGCCGCCACCCGGTGTTCCAGCGCGGCGAACCGGTCCACCCGTGTCGCGACCGCGGCGTGCAACTCCTGGCGCAGTTGGGGTTCCAACGTCCGGTAGACCGCGTCGCGGTGCGGCTGGCTGTCGATGGCCACCGGCGTGCCCGGATCCTCCGGCCACCACAACACGAACCCGCTGCGCAACAGCGGCGCCAGGTGCACGGCGGCGTCCGGCACGCCGGCCACGTCGGCCACAGTGGACAGTGGATGGCAGCCGTCCAGCACGGCGATGGCCGCCAGCAGTCGCCTGCTCGGCCCGGACAGGTCGGCCACCGACCTGCGGACCGCGTTGAGCACCGGGCCGGGCAGCGGCAGTCGGCCCCTGGCCACCGTGCGGCTCGCCGACGCCAACCGGCGCAGCACGTCCAGGACGTGCCGCGGATTGCCGCCGAGGTAGTCGCGGATCCGGCCGGCGATGGCCATCTCGACGTGCTGGTCGAGTTGATCCGCGAGCGCGCACACGTCCTCGGTGGACAGGCCGGCCAGCCGGATGTCCACCGCGTGCGGGCGGTCGGTCACCAGGTGCCGCAACCGGTCCTCGACCACGCGGGTCTGCTCGGCCGGGGCCCGATCGGTGGCCCGCAGCGAGAACACCAGCAGCACGCGGCCGCTGTGCAGGCGGCGCAGCGCGTAACTCAGCGCGCCGAACGACGGTTCGTCCAGCCACTGCGCGTCGTCCACGACGACGATCAACGGCCGGACCCGCTGCGCCGACTCCATCGCCCGCAACAGGTGACCGCCCACCTCGACGGCCGGCACGTTCGGCGGCACCCGGTCGGCCCAAGGGTGCGGCTGGTCGCCGACCGGGGTCACGTGCCGGTAGAACTGCGACACCAGGCCGTAGGGCAGTTCCGTCTCCAACGGATCACCGGTGGCCCACCAGATCTCGGCGGCCGTCTCCTGCGCGCAGAACCGCCGCAGCAGCGCGGTGCGGCCGATTCCCGCCTCGCCCTGCACCAGTACACACCGCGGCACGCCGGCCGCCGCGGTGCGGGCACACTGGTCCAGATCGTCCAGTTCGGCTGACCGACCGACGATCCACGTCACGTCATCGGGGGCTCGATGATGCACTGTGTCGCTCCCCGTCGCGGCCCACGCATGGCGTCAGAAGGCCGGCCCGGCATGGCGGGGCAGCGCCACGCCCGACCGCTCTTGTCGACCTTACCCCATTTGGAGTACATGCAACCTGTCCGGGCAACTAGGTCGGATTGGCCGGAATCGGCCCTCAGATGAGCCCTTCCCGGATGACGTAGGCCACCGCGTGGGTGCGATTCCGTAACTGATACCGGCTGGTCACGGCGTGCAGTATGTTGGAAACGGTCCGCTTCGAGTAAGCCAGTTTCGTGGCGATGTCGTCGGTGTCGAATCCGTCCGCGGCCAGTTTCAGCACATCGACCTCGCGGGTGGACAGTCCCGAGAAACTCAGGCCGCGCGGCGACAGCACGTGATGTTGCAACCGGGAGATCTGCTTGAGCAACCGGCTGAGCACGGCCGCCGGTAGTGCGGCCTCACCGTTGGCCGCCTTGACGACCGTGTGCGCCAACCACGACGCGGTCGCCTCCCACCGCCAGACGATGGCGCACACCCCGGACTCCACCACGTCCAGCAGATCCTGGTCGCTCAACTCGTTGATCACCAACACGATCCGGTCGCAACCCTGACCGCGCAGGCCGCGCAGTATCGCGAGCGCCGCCTGGTCCAGCACGTCGACCGCGACGATCGCCACCTTCGCCGTTTCCGTGCTGCGTTCGGGCAGCAAGGTCAATTCCGGTCGGCAGCGCAGCGCGGCGGTCAGGCCGGCCTGGGAAATCGGATCGGCTGCGCACAGCAATACGGACACCGGGGCGGTCATGGGGTCCACCCCAGGATTGTTGGCCGCGCACATCTTTGTCTCATTCAGCCCACCCGTCTCTCCGTCGGCCGACCTAATTCTCTCGGAAACCGGCACCGGCCCCCCGGCGCGACGGTTCTCGTTTCGACGGGGTTTGGGTCGGAAGCGAGCCGTGGCAACAGCCTGGCGGTCCAACCGCCGGTCCGCCCTAGGGTCGGTCCCCAGCACATCCCTAGTGTCTTGGCCTGCGGTGCCCGACACCGTAGCCAAAGCCGACGATGCCGTATTTGCCCGGCCGGCGGTTGCGAAATAGCGCAGCCGGCGGTGCGTGAATCCACCGGTCAACCTGCGCGCCGCCGTTCCCGCGACGCGCTTCCGCCATTCCGGTGAATCGGAGACGGTTGTCGGGTGGGCGTTGTCGCGACGATCGAGAGTGTCACCCTGTCGGTGGACCCTGGGGCGGAGACCGCCTGCGAGGTACGGGTCCGCAACACCGGTCAGGTGGTCGACCGGGTGCTGTTGGACGTGGTCGGCGACGCGGCCGACTGGGCCACGGTCGAGCCACCGCAGCTGAACCTGCTGCCCGGCACGGACGGCACCGCGCGGGTGCTGTTCCACCCGCCGCGCACCAGCGAGGTGTTGGCCGGTGACGTGGACTTCGCGGTCCGTGCCAGGTCCCAGGAGGACCCGGACGGCTCGGTCGTCGAGGAGGGCACGGTCACCGTCACGCCCTTCACCGACCTAGTCGCCGAGCTGACCCCGCGCACCGCGCACGGCAGGCGGACGGCGAAGTTCCGGCTCGTGGTGTCGAACCTGGGCAACGCGCCGGTGGCCGCCGAGGTGTCCGCGCTCGACCCGGACGAGCAGCTGGAGTTCGCGCTGCGGCCCGAGGCCGTGCTGGCCCGGCCGGGCACCGCCACGTTCGTGAAACTGCGTGCGGCGCCGAAGAAGCGGTTCGTGAAGGGCCCGGACAAGTCGTTGCCGTTCCAGGCGTTCGTGCTGCCCGAGGTGGCCGAGCCGGTCACCGTGGACGGCGCGATGCTGCAACGGCAGATGATGCCGAAGTGGCTGCTGCCGGCGATCGCGATCGTGGTGGCCGGCGCGGCCGCACTGGTGGCGCTGTGGTTCCTGGTGTTGAAGCCGACCGTCGCGTCGTCGGCGCAGGACGCGGTCGCGCAGCAGACCCAGCAGTTGGCCAGCAGCGCGAGCGCCGCCAACCAGGCCGCGACCCAAGCCAACCAGGCGGCCAGCAAGGCGAACTCGGCCGCTGGAGGTGGCCCTGCTGGAGGTGGCTCTGCCGGTGGGGGATCTGCGGCCGGGGGAGCGGGCGGCGGATCGAATGGCGGTTCGGCCGCGGCCGGTCCAGCGGGCGGTTCCGGTGTCCCGGCAGGGGCGACACCGGTGTCCGCGCTGTTGCAGTCGACTGCCGCGCCGACCAAGAACGCCTCGTTCACCACCTACCCCTACGCGTTCCCCGGCGGCCAGACGATCCTGAACGTGAGCGACCTCGTGTTGCAGAACCCGATGGGGGACAGCGGCATTCTCCAGGTGCGGGCCGGGAACACTGCGCTGCTGGAGTTCGGCCTTGACAACTTCCGCAACCTCGACCTGCACTACGTGCAGCAGCTCGTGTTCACCACCAAGGCCCCCCTGGTGCTCGCCGTGGAGTGCCTGAACACCACGGCCACCAACTGCACGGCCGCGGTGTCCTTCTCCGGCTCGACCCAGAAATAGCCGTGGGAGCGCCGGCCGCGAAGCTCGGCGACCTGGTCAACGCCACCGACACGCACATCGTGCTGGTGCCATCACCTGGTGGGCCGGTGTCCACGCCGCTGCCGTTCCCGTTCGCCGGCAAGATCGCCGGCGGGTGCAGCCCGACCGTCCTGATCGACGGCAAGCCGGCGGCCGTCGTGGGCAGCACGGCGACGAACGCGCCGCCGCACGTGCCCGCGTCGGGCAGCTTCGCCAACCCACCCACCAACACCGCCACCGTCACGTCGGGCAGCCCAACGGTGACGATCAACGGCAAACCGGCCGCCCGCAACGGCGACAAGGCAACGACCTGCAACGACCCGACCCCACTGCCGATCGGCGTGATCGTGGCCGTGAGCACGGTCGAGATCGCGTGATCAGCCCTTCAGTTTCGCCATCGTCACCTTGGTCAGCTTCTCCTTGGCCTGCTTCGTGTCCTGGAAGTCCTTGCGCAGCCAGTTGCCCAACTCGATCACCTTGCGGCCGAGCCGGTTCTTGAACCGTGCCCACGCGTTGATCCGCATGGCCACCTCGGCCGCGACTTCGACCACAGCCGTGGACAGGGTGTCGGAGGTGCGGCGCAGGTAGTCCGCGAACTGGTGCAGGCCCTCGGCGTTGTGGTTGGTCGCGTCCTGCTCGGCCAAAGGGTGGTCCGGGATCAGGTCCTGGTTGGCCACCCGGATGAATGCCGGCGTGTCGGTCCGTGCGCTGTCGGTGGTGCGGATCGCCGTGCCGATGCTGTTCGCGGCGCGGGCGCGTTCGCCCAACGGTGCCATGCCCCATTTGTCACACAGGTAGCGCAGCAGGCTGGTGTGGTCGAATACGGTGTGCTCGATGCCCCGGTCGCACCACGGCGACACCAGCAGCGCCGGCACCCGCACCCCCAACTGGGTGAAGGCGTAGCTCTGCGTGTGGTCGTCCGGCGGCACGGCGGCGGGTGGGACGACGTGGTCGTAGAAGCCGCCGTGCTCGTCGTAGGCCACCACGAGCAGTGTCTTGGCCCATAGCGCGGGATTGGACCGCAGCGCGTTGTAGGTGTCGGCGATCAGCTTCTGCGCCTTCATGATGTTGTGCGGCGGATGGTCGTCGTTCTGGCCGATGCCGAAATAGCGTGGCTCGATGAACGTGAACGCCGGAAACTCTGCCTCGTCACCGGCCGCGGCTTCGAAGAACTTCTGGATCTTCTCGTAGCGGGCGAGGTTCTCGGGGCGCCGCTGGTTCGCCAACAACAGCGAGCACGGGAAATCGTAGTAGTAGATGTGCCACGATTTTCCGGCCGTGTCGAGTCGGTCGAAGATCGTCTCCTGCTCCTGCTCGACGTACCATTTGCCCTCGAGTCCCTCCAGACCCGCGGGCATGGCGACCTCGCCCATGCAGGTGCCCGACAGCGCGAAGAACCGGTTGGGCCAGGTCGGTCCCGGCAACGACGAGAACCACCTGTCGCAGACGGTGAAATTCTCGCCGAGCGTGTGCAGCGCGGGCAGGAAACCGCGTGGGTAGTAGCCCATCACGTACTGGCGTTCCTCTGTTGTGCTTTTGGGGAACTCGTCGGTGAACGCTCGGACGAAGCCGCCGTTGCCATTCGCGAGCTGCTTGAGCACACTCGGCTGGTCGTGCGACGGATCGTTGAGCATCTGCCGCTCGGTCCTCGGCGCCGGTTTGAACGTGCCGCCGTGACCGTCCACGTTCGTGCTGGTCGAGGCGTTCTGGACGCCGTCGAGTCCAGGATGGACCTCGTCGAGGCAGCCCAGCATCTGGTCGAACGAATGGTTCTCCATCAACAACAGAACGACATGCTCGATGGGGTCGGTCGTGCCGGCCGCCGGTTCACTCATAACCGACTAGCGTACTGGACCGGCCGGATCTCGCTGGCCGATTCGGTCGTTTCAGCGAACGCGTCGCGCGAACAGGCGGGTCGCCCAGACGACCGCCAGGAAGGCCAGCACCACCAGAATGAGGCCGCCCTGCCACACCGCGTTGTCGCCGGGATTGCCGGTGAACAGGGCGCGGGTGCCGTTGGTGGCCCAGTAGAACGGGTTCCACTGGGCGATCGCGCGCAGCCAGTGCGGGGCCAGCGCCAGCGGCAGCAGCACGCCGGACAGCAGCGCCAACGGCTGGGACACCGTGTTGATGATCGGGCCGAGCGCAGCTGGGCTGCGGATCTTCAGCGCGACCGCGTAGGACACCGACGACGCGAAGATGCCCATCAGGATCAGCATCACGTAGGCCAGCGCCAGGTCACCGACCGGCACGGTCAGTCCGAACGGGATCGCCAGCAGCGTGATCAGCAGCGCCTGCCCGAGCAGCGTGGCCACCTCGGACAGCGACCGGCCCAGCAACAGCGCGAACCGGCTGACCGGGGTCACCCTGGATCGTTCGATCACGCCGGACGCGAGTTCCGCCATCAGGCTGAAACCTGTGAACGCGCCGCCCAGCAGCACCATGATCACCAGCAGGCCGGGCACGTAGATCCGGTACGCCTGGGCATACGTCTGCGCGCCCAGCGCCGACTTCAGCAGCGGCGCGAACAGCAGCAGGTAGGCGATCGGCTGGGCGAAACCGATCACCAGCCGGATCGGCGTGCGGACCACCAGCGTGATCTGCCGCTGGAAGATCAGCCACGTGTCGCGGAGCAGCTTCACGGCCTTCCCTTCTTCGTAGTACGAGCCCTTCACGGAAGCCAAAATGGTCTACGGGATCAGCGCTCGCGCAGGGAGCGGCCGGTCTTGGTGAGGAACACGTCGTCCAGGCTCGGGCGGGTCAGTTCCATCCCGCCGAAGGAGATGTCCGAGCCGTCCAGCACCCGGATGATCTGTGGGATCGCGGCCGGGCCGTCGTCGACGTAGAGCCGGAGTCCCTTGTCCTGCTCGATTTCCAGCTTCCGGACGAACGGGCGGTCGCCGAGCAGTTCCGCGGCTGCGGGCAGGGTGCCGTTGAGTCCGACGCGCACCACGTCACCGGCGATCTCGCGCTTGAGGTCGTCCGGCGTGCCTTCGGCGACGATCTCGCCGTTGTCGATGATGGCGATCCGGTCGCACAGCGCGTCCGCCTCGTCCAGGTAGTGCGTGGTGATGAAGACCGTCATGCCGTCGTGGCGCAGCCTGCGCACCTCGTCCCACATCCTGGCACGGCTCTGCGGGTCGAGGCCGACGGTCGGCTCGTCCAGGAACAGCACCTTGGGTTCGTGGATCACGCCGAGCGCGATGTCCACCCGCCGACGCTGGCCGCCGGAATAGGTGCGGCAGCGGCGATCGGCGAACTCGGCAAGTCCGAACGCCTCCAGCGCCTTGGCCGCCCGTTTCTGCGCATCGACCTTGTCGATGCCGTACATCCTGGCCTGCAGTACAAGTTCCTCGCGCGCGGTCGCGTCGTCGACGGTGCCGCCGCCCTGCGCGACATAACCGGAGAGTTGGCGTACTTTGCCGGGGTCCTTGCGCAGATCGGCGCCCGCGATGACCGCTTCGCCGCCGTCGGGTTCCAGCAATGTGGTCAGCATGCGCAACGTGGTGGTCTTTCCGGCGCCGTTCGGACCGAGAAAGCCGAAGATCTCGCCGCCACCCACTTTCAGGTCGACCGCGCGCACCGCTTCCACCGTCGTCGATTTGCGGCCCTTGCCGACCTGGAACGATTTGCGCAGTCCCTTGGTCTCGATCATCGTTTCTCCGGTTGCCGGTAAGGCCGGCGTTTTGGCCAGCGTCGGACTGCTGGGCGTCAGGCTAGAGCGTGGGGAGAGTGCTGGACAACGAACGACGTGGTTTGCTGCAATCGTTGCAACTGCCGGACCGCTTCTTTCGCACCGCCCGCCGCGCGGAACGACTCGGCGATCGCTACGGCACCGGCCCGGTAGGACGGATCGCCGAGCACGGTGGACACCGCGGCGGCGAGTTGGTCCGGCCGCACCCGGCCGAACTTCACCCGCAACCCGGCGCCGGATTCCGCGACCTGGGCGGCGACCACCGGCTGGTCGTGCCGGATCGGGGCGAGCACCATCGGCACGCCGTTGCTCAGCGCCTCGGCCACCGTGTTGATGCCGCCGTGGCCGACCACCACGTCCAGTTGCGGCATGAGCTTCAGCAACGGCACGGACGGCGTGATCATCACCCCGTCCGGCGGCTCGGGCAGATCCGCGGGCGGCGCCACGACGATGGTCTGGACCTGATCGGCCAGCGGCGCGAGACCGGCGATGGCCCGGCCGTAGAAGTCGGTGGCCAGTTCCTTGGCCAGGGTGCCCATGGTGACCAGTACGTGCTTGCGGTCGGTGTCCAGCCAGTCGTAGGGAAAGTCCGGCGCGCCAGGGCGTTCGGTCAGCATCGGGCCGACCAGTCGTACCCGCTGGTCCAGTTCGATCGGGCCGACCAGTTCCCGCGTCGTGTACGCCAGCGTCAGGTACGGCGAGTTCCTCGGGTCGACGAACTCGTCGGCCGGCAGTCCGGCATTGGTCCACAGCGTGCGCAGATGGTCGTCCATCCAACCCGTGATCCGGGGCAGCGACCGGTAGGGCTCGGTCAGTTCCATCGCCGACACCGCCAGCGTGACCCACGGCAGGCCGTGCCGGTGCGCCACGATCGCGCCGGCCGCCGCGTGCTGGTCCACCAGCAGCAGGTCCGGTTCGTAGGCGCGCACGGCCTTGTCCACACCGGGCAGGATGAACTTCCCGTACGGCATGATGAACCGCACCCACAGCGACTTGATCGCGGCCATCCCGGAACCGCCCTGCTCCCGGAACAACCGCGCACCGGTCGGGAACACGGTGGCATCCGGCCCGACCAGCGGCCGCAGCATCATCTCCGAACCGGCCCACGCCACGTCGTGCCCCTGCGCGATGAGTTCCCGCGCCAGCCCGAGCGCCGGATAGACGTGCCCCGCCAACGGCAGCGTCACGATCAGGTAGCGACTCAACGGACCTCTCCCACGTACGCCACGAGATCAGCCACGGTCAGGTCGATCAGCTCATCGATGTCCAGACCACCCAGGAACCCCAGCAGATCCACTCGGTCGCCGAACCGGTCCCGCAGCCGCGCACCGACCTCGACCAGTTCCCCGCTCTCCAGCCCGAGATCGCCCTCGATGGCCGATTCCGGTGCGATTCGGGCCGTCCACTCGTGGTCCTCGCCCGTGACATCCCGGATTATCCCGGCAATCTCGGCGAACAATTCCGGACGCGTTGTCGGCGCGGCCGTTGTTTCCGCCGTCATCGCGAGATCCTCCTTGGCCGGGTTGGCCCCTCCCTTGGGCAGGTTGACAGCACGCTACCCGCAACTCATGGTGCTGGCACTGCTCATTTTCCGGCAAGGGTCGCGGCCACCCGCAGTACCGTCCCGAGTACCGCTCGTGCTGGTCGGGGCCGCAGTCCCCGGCCGGGCACACGTTGTCATCAAAGGTGGCATCGGTGGCGTATTGACATGTTTGTGACGGGTACCAAGAATCCGACCGGATAGCAATTTGACGATCTGATGTGGCACTTGCGGTGGTGGCCGCTGGGAGAACCAAGATGGCGAATCAGATCCTTGTCCAATTCCGTGGCGAGGGTTCCGGCGTCGCTCCGCTCACCTGGGGTCAGCGAGGGGTCTGGCGGTCGATCGTGCGCCACGGTTCGTCCCAATATGTGGGCGGGGTGGTGCCGGCACGGCCGGGCGCGACGGTCGAGAGCATGGCGGAAACGCTGCGATTCATCATGGGCCGCCACCAGTCGCTGCGCACCCGACTGGTCTTCGACGCCGACGGCGACCCTCGGCAGCAGGTGTTCGAATCCGGCGAGATCGCGCTCAACGTCGTGGACGCGGCCGACGCCGACCCGCTGACCGTCGCCAATGACCTCCGCACCCGGTACGAGAGCGACGACTTCGACTACGCCGACGAGTGGCCGGTCCGGATGGCCGCGGTCTGCCGGGACGGCGTGCCGACGCGCGTGGTCGCCGTCTACAACCACCTGGCCGTCGACGCCCACTCGTTGCTGGCACTGGTGGACGACCTGAGGGCGCGCGACCCGGAGACCGGTGCCGCGGCCGGTCCGATCACCGCGACCCAGCCGCTGGCACAGGCCGCGCAGCAGCAGACCCCGGCCGCCCAGCGACAGACCGACGGCGCGCTGCGGCACTGGGCCCGCGTACTGCGAACCGTGACGCCGGAGCGGTTCGACGAGCGCGACCACGAGGAAGACCCGCGCTTCTGGGACCTCGCCTACTATTCCAAGGCCGCCGACCTGGCGATGCGGTCGATCGCCGCGCGGCTGGGCACCGACACCTCGCCGGTGCTGCTCGCCGCGTACGGGGTGGCGATGGCCAGCACCATCGGCCGCAACCCGGTCGTGCTGCAGATCGCGGTCAGCAACCGGTTCCGGCCCGGTTTCGCCACCGCGGTCTGCCCGATCGCCCAGTCCAGCCCGTGCCTGCTCGACGTCGCGGACATCACGTTCGACCAGGCCGTTGCCCGCGCCTACCGGGCCGCGATGGCCACCTACCTCAACTCCTACTACGACCCGACCCAGCGGGCTGCCCTCGTCGAGGCGATCAACGTCGAACGCGGTACGGACATCGACACCCAGGTCTACTTCAACGACCGCCGCGACCAGGCTCGCGACCAGCCCACCGGCCCGGTGCCCACGGCCGCCGAGATCGAGGCCGCGCTGCCGGCCAGTCGGCTGGCGTGGGGCCCGCACAGCCCGGTGTCGCAGCCCAAGTTCTACCTCGACGTCAACGACGCCCCCGGCGGCGTGGAGTTCACCATCACGGCGGACACCCGTTACGTGTCACCGGAAGGCATGGAGTCGTTCGTCCGTGCCCTGGAGTCGACCGTGGTCGAAGCCGCCATCACCACCGGCGTGCACGCCGTGCCGGAGACGGTATGACCGCGCTCGAAGCCGTCGCCGCCTACCTCCCGGTGGGGCGCGTGCCGATCGAGGACCTGGCCGGCCGGCTCGACCTGAGCGACCGCCAGGTCCGGGTGTTCCGCCGGTTCCACGGCCTGAACGAGGTCTGCCGCGAACCGGACGGCACGGTGCTGGACCTGCTCGCCGGTGCGGCCGCCGGCCTGGCCGAACTGCGCGGCCAGGAACACCGCGTGCGGTACGTGCTGTACGCACGGGCGATCTCGGTCGTCGTGCCGTTCCCGATGAACCCGCTGCACGACCTGTGCCGGTCACTCGGTCTTGGCCATGCCATCGCGTTCACGGTCACCCACCACGCCTGCGCGTCCGCCCTGCTGGCCGTGGACATCGCGGGCCGACTGCTGGCCACCGACGGCGAGCCCGGCGCGCTGGCCCTGGTGCTGGCGGGGGAGAAGGCGTTCACCAGGGACGCCGAGTTCGTGCCGGAGACCACGGTGTTCAGCGAGGGCGCCGCCGCGTGCCTCGTCTCGGCGGACGGGCCGCGCGACCGCATGGTCTCTTACGTGACCAGAACTCGCGGCGACTTCGACGGCCTGCTCAGCGCCGACCCGGAACTCCTTGTCCGGTACCA
>WNGR01017030.1_pt1 | contig 13940 bp, 11 predicted proteins | sample 5407581 | NCBI WGS metagenome assembly WNGR01 (sample SAMN13153383, study PRJNA577476) | soil metagenome | isolation source: 80 cm soil or saprolite under Garry oak tree replicate 2 | place: USA:California | collected 2016-06-15 | reverse complement strand
ATGGAGTATCAGTTGATAGCGCGAACGCAATGCAAGCTTACGAATTTCAACCTGAGGATAGTCAAACAACTGTATAAGGTAGTGGATAATCGCTTGCTCAAATGACAAGGAGTGATCGTAGTTTTCAATCCACGCATAGTCTACTTCCTTCACGCTGAGCCCTTCGGTTAGTCGTACATTGTACCGTTCAAATATATCATACAAATATTCATAAACATCCTGTTTCTCGAAATAATCAGTAAATTCTATGATCTGATCCAAATTATTAATGATCTCTCTTGGGTATTGTTTGTGCTGATAAAAGAAGCTATTAAGCCGCAGTTCTTTTGCTCGTGACACATTGACCTCGAAGAAAATATTGAAGAATTCACTTGTTGCTTGTGCGCCATATACATAAAAGAAATTCTGCTGTGTTTTCCACGCATCCATGAGTAATGATTGACTGTAGATTGGGTCTACTCTCTTCATTCTCTTGGCTATCGCTACCAGAGTTTGTCTCAGTTCATAGCCTGAGAACGTTTCCTTACAGAACTGCTCATATCTCTTGACCTGAGCCAGAGGTGAAGTTTCAATTAATGGAAGCATACATTTTTCTAATGCTACGCTACCCAGGTAAGTCCGTCCCTTGAAGGCTTTCTCCAATAACTGTAGGAGCTTGTCCATATCGCCATCGGCTGCATCTTTGATCTCCTGAAGGTCAGGAAGCTCTGGGTCGAACCTTTGGAGTGGAGAGCTTTTAGCTGCCTGGTGGTGTTCCCAGTCCATTTGGAATGCTTGCCAATCGTTCTCTACCTCACCTACTACCATCCCGTATTGCTTACAGAGATTCGCAAATTCAAATATGCGCCACGGAGTATTTTTTTCGACCAAGAACTGGTGTCTGGAAAAAGTATAAATATCTTGGGCCAGATTGTGGTTGTTGCTTTTCAACGCTGCCTCGAGTATGTGCTGCATTGTTGAGTATGTTTCATCGTCATAGGTGAGGTTATCCCATTTGTTCATCGTTTTCACGATTGCCCATACGTGCCATAGATTACTACTTGGCAGTTCAATGAGGGCACGCGTTACCGCCTTGATCGCCTCCTCTCTATGGACCCAGGTATCTTCCCTAAGCAAGAGTTCGAGTGCAAGACCGACAGACAACTTACATGAAAACACGATCAAAGATGTGATAGCCTGCGCAAGAGTTCTGGACCGGGCTACATCTTCTAATTGGTGTGCAAGACTTAATAACTTTGTAAGTCGCTGCAAGGACTTCTCTGGATGGTATTTGTGTGTTGTATGGAGGACCGAAATAGCCTCATTAAATTGATAGTCTTTCCGATAATAAATGCCACATGCGAGCATATACAGCTCATTCCATATGCGGATTGCCTCATGCTCAAGGCCGCAGTAGCCATAAGCTTCTAATATCCAGATTCCCATCAGAGTCGGCTTCAAGCCGAAGCCAATGCTCGGCGATCTCTCTCATCTGTGATGGAGAGAGAAACCTAGTAGTTAACCCAATGATATTGCGATACAGGGCAAGGTTTCTCTCTGCGATGTTATTATCCCCTTCATACTCACTAGCCTCATAGGAGTTATGCAAGTCTGTTAAGAATGCCATAATTTTACGGGAGATCTGCTTCGTATTTTGAGAGCCACGAATGTGAGCGCACCATTTGGAGGCTAATTCGACTGTCACTCCAAAAAAAGTCCTATCAGCGGGCTTAAGAGTACTTATCTGAAGAGCGTACGCACTGTACCCCTCGGGATTGAGAGAAAAATAGGCTCGCAAATCGTTATAGAGCAACAGAAACTGTTCATCAGCGTTACTGTTCATACTTTCGTTTAAGCGATGAGAGGTGAGTGATACTGGTAAATAATGGAGAGGAAGAGAAGCTTGAGCTTTTTCAAGGCATCCCTTCTCATACAAGTGTACAATCAGTCTATCATAGTGTTGCCGATGCAGTTCCTGGAAATCTAACATATTGACTAGTTCGAGCACCTCATCGACCTCATCCCATGTAAGGCATAGGTCAATGGCATTAATAATAGCAAGATTGCGTAGGAGTAGTGGGATGTTCAGGTCTTGCCCTATGGCAAGAAGAGCTTCATATTTTTGGGCAATGAATAATACGTCGATAATTTTCTCTTTGAGAGAAGTGTTGATTCGGTCACTTGTCTCTATCGATGAGAGTTGGAACGGATCTTCAGGGCGTTTCATTGATCCCCATTGAGTGTGATCTATCTCGTTGAATAATTTATCCCAATCCAAATAAATAGCTTGTGCTTGAAAGTATATACTTGCTTCTTGGGGATTGAGTTGACCTCTAGATTTTGAGAAGCCACTACGTATAATGCGTCCAGGAAGTAGCTCGTGCGTGCTTTTGAAATAATCAAGCACAAATTGAGAAAATTCAACCAAAGAACACTGAACGAGTTCCCCATCCCAGACTTTCCCAATAGCCTCTTTACTCTTTCCAATGCTTAACAAAAACGTCGCATGGGCTCCATTTGCTGCTTCAAGATTGTTCTGTATAACAGCCAATTGCTGTTTTAAGAATGAAATGCGTATGAATTCTCTGAAGGACTCTAATTGAATGGCCGCTTCCCACGCTATATCAATGTTTGAGTTGATCTCGGTCAGCGGGCGAAAATCTCGCCAGCTTTGCTTCAGCCATTCTTCATTACAGTAGCTCAGAACCTCATCGTACTGGTTAAGTTCAAACAGGTGACGATAAAACTGGCGGTATGACTCATCGCTGTTTAACTTGCTCCTGTAATAGTCCGTCAGAGCAGCATTGATTTGACGGTCTAGGTGATTTGTTTTCTCAAGAAGAAATTCTCTAAAACTATTATGGAAGATGTCGTACATATCCCCATCAACTACTTTGAGGAGGTGTTTGAATGTTTGCACGGATTGCTTTATCTGATGCGCATTGCTTTGAACATTGAGCAGTGCTAAAAGTTCCAGGAGAATGGTCGTTGTTGTGTATTCTTTTCTGAGGGCCAAAATAGCAAGTATCCAGACAGTTAGCTCGTTATGAGAAATATGTTCATATAAAAACTCATGATAGGAATCAATGGTTTCGTCATTAATGATGCGTGGTAACTCCTTTAAGGTCGCTTCATATTCAGGGCGCGGTGTATCGAAGAGGAGCCGGGCAATGTAATTTAAATAGAGTGGTATACCTTCTGTTTTCTCGACGACCAACGTGCGCTCATGAGGTGTTAGACGTAACCTCCAACGATGTAAGAACAAATCGATCTTTGGCTCAGTGAATCTTTGCATGGTAATATGCCGCAACGAATTTTGTCGGATTTGCGTTTGAATGTCCACCCGTCAATGATAAATACAAATTTTGTACCAAGCGTACTGAGTTCATGGAGCCACTTCTCAAGCAGATCTTCATAATCTTCAGAGTAAGGTTGAGGGAAATTCATGACTGGAAATGCATTTCTGATACCTATGCATAATGATTTGAGAAATGTCTCTTTCTCCATCCTCCGGTTGCCAAGGCTTATTTCGTGCGGGACGAAGCAATAGTATGCAAATTTCACCTGAGGTCTTGTTTGCTGATACACTGTTAACGCTGTAGATTTTCCACTTCCTGGTGGTCCATCTACCAGAATGAACCCGCCTTGAAGATGTACGATGGCTTTATCTAATTGCTCAAAGAGAAGAGTATTTTCAATATAATGGTTCTTCTCCACTCCATAGTCATGTGCTACAGTGTCGATAAGCCTGTGAGCTATACCAAGTTTTTTTAGCACCTCTGTCTTGGTAATGGCTGTCCCTGAGATGGACCAGCCCACGACTGCATTGAGTAACGTATCATAGAGGCGTTCATCGATACCCAGCAGTGCTAACCTGGTAATAATATTCTGTCGCTGCCTTTGGAGATCATCTTGATTTAGCTCAAAACGTAGGTGTCTCAGAAACTTGTCGAAGGTCACTTCATCTAGACCTGATGCACTCTCCCAAGCGCTAATTATACTTTTGTATTCACCGTATGAAGGAAGCTCCGAAAGCTTTGTGAGTAAGGGGGAAGCCACAAAAGCAGTATGAATATCATTGAGAAAATCTTGGAGCCCGTGTTTATAATGACCTTTTTGATTACTCGCATCTCTTGTTGAATATAGGATGATTTCTGCATTCTCCTTGTCCACATGTGGAGAATTGTATCCTTCTGCAAGCTGTCGTAATAACGATTTTGCGTTTTCTTCCTTTTGGGTAAGGTTTGAAACGGTGAACGGCTTATTATTGTTCTGGCTCCACTTCACTTGATAATAGCGAGTAAAGTTATGATAAATGACGATAATATCATCGATATGAGGTCCCTTCTCATAATTCTCCAAGAATATGGAAGTAATGGGACTGCCGAACTCTAGGAGTTCCAGGACTTTGAGGGCAGCGACGTGATTTTGATAATAATATGCAGCTTGAGTAGTAGAACCGGGCATAGTCGGTTGACTCCCTCACATTTGTACATTTGACTTAAATACAGTTAAAAGTTCTTTAGAGCAGTCCATCATCTTCCCTGTTGTGTCCTACAAATCGTATCGCATGCTTTCTCCAAGAGGGTATGATGAAAAATCGCGTTGCTGTACGGTTGCTGTACAGAGGCATATTCCCCAAAAATAGAAACGCCTCAAGCAAGTATTTAAGCGGCTTGAGTCGGGTAGAAAGTGAGGTATGGTAGCGCATACGGGAGTCGAACCCGTGATCTCCGCCTTGAGAGGGCGGCGTCCTGGACCACTAGACGAATGCGCCATGCTCCTTTGACGCACTTATCATAACGCTATGCCTATGCTTTTGTCAATAGCGGATTCTGGCCTTCGGCGTCGAACGGGGAAGCTATCCCAGCGTTTCTCGGCGTACTGCTGGCCCGGCCAGGAATGAGGCGGCGATGGCGATACCGGCAAAGATCAGGATTGAGCTGAAGGCAACGGTGATACTGCCTGTATGCTCGAAGAGGAAACCGATGAGCGGTGGGCCTAAGAGGACGGTAGGCGTTGAGATCAGGCTGACCAGTCCCTGGGCGATGCCCTTGCCGACTCCTTTGAGCCGGGCGGCCTCGTTGAAAACGGAGGTGTAGGGGATGGTGGCTCCGATGGCGATGGCGGCCATTCCCAGCGCGGCTAGCGGTGGAAAGCGCAGCGGTAGGGCAAGCAGGGCTACTCCTGCCGCTCCGAGAATTGTGCCGATGCGTAGAAGCGGAATGGGTCGGATAGCGTGGCGCGCGAGCAGGATGCCGCCAAGTGGGCGAAAAAACATGCCGCTTAACAGGGCGATTGAACCGAGGGTGGCCGCTAGTCCGAGCGATAGACCGTATTGGTGGGCAAGGTATACTGCTATCCAGGCGGCGATGGCGTTGCCCAGTCCAAAGGTGCCCATGTGAGAAAGACCAAGCGTCCAGACGGCTGGTGAGCGTAGACCCGCGCGGATAGTCACTTTTGTGCGATGGCGCGCCTCAAATCCGTCATCGACGAAGAGCCAGACGAGGATCGAGGCAATGCCTAGTAGTCCCCAACATAAAAATGCGCCCTGCCAGTTAAACCAGGCATACAATTGAGGGGTCAAGAGCAGACCAAGACCGGAACCAATCTGCACTGAGCCTCCATAAAGCCCCTGCCCTAGAAATGAGTGTTTGCCCAGGCTGGCAGCGACACCTGCTCCCGCGACGAAGGTGCCTCCAGCACCGAACCCGACGAGCGTGCGGCAGAGGAGGATCCAGGTAATATTGGGGACGAGGGGAAGCAATACACCTCCCAGGACCAGGAGTATACTGGAACCAATGAGTACAGGACGCGGCCCATAATGATCAATTAGCGCCCCTGCTGGTATATAGGTAACGGCCAGGCCTAGAAATAAAAAGGTGGAAAGTAGTCCGGCCTGGCCGTTTGTAATATGTAGATTGTCACGTATGACGGGAATGAGCGGGCCAAAGTTGGTATAGTGAACAGCAACCACTACAGAGGTAAGACAAACTGCAAAGATACGTAGTGAAACACTGCTGGGCTGACGCCGCCTGGGCAGACCAGGTGGTGTTCCTTCCGCGAAGACATCGAACTGGGGTTGAGACATGAACTGGCTGCTCCTTAGTAGAGTAGGCGTCTGGCCTTTTTCCAGGCCTGCTGGGTACTTCTGAATCGTTCTATATGAATAGTGATAGTGTAGGGCGCAATGATGAACATGAATAAATTGTCCGGGCATCTGTAGGGGCGCAATGAATTGCGCCCTTCAACCAGCACATTGGCCTGGGAGGTGGGCGCAATTCATTGCGCCCCTACAGACGGATACCCCGGTTATTTTCTGAATGTTCATCATTGCGCCCATGAGTCAGAGAATTGATCTGGGACGAGGGCGCAATGCATTGCGCCCCTACAAACGCGTGCATAAACATTGTACGGTACAATGATTGTAGCATAGCAGGGAGCCAGGCATGCCAGATGGCATGGAGAATGCGGCAAAAACAGGCAACACATTTGTTCAAGCTCTCTCATTTTGTACAGAAGTGTGTTATAATCTCGCAAGTTTGTGAAATAGCTAGAGGTTATGATGACTGAACTCTCAACGCGTTTTGAGGAAGCCCTGACCTTTGCGACGCGGCTGCATGCAGACCAGGCTCGTAAAGGAACGACCATTCCATATATCTCGCATTTGCTGGCGGTGACGAGTATCGTTCTCGAACAAGGTGGAAACGAGGACGAGGCTATCGCCGCCCTGCTGCATGACGCGATTGAAGATCAGGGAGGCGCATCCACACGTGAGGAGATACGCAGGCGATTTGGGGAGACGGTGGTAGAGATTGTGAACGGTTGCACCGATGCCGAAGTGGTACCTAAACCGCCCTGGCGCAGGCGTAAGGAAGCCTATATCGCGCATTTGCGCGATGCTCCAGCGTCGGTGCGCCTGGTTTCGGCAGCAGATAAATTGCATAATGCCCGCGCTATCCTGGCGGATTATCGCAGCGTGGGTGAATCGCTCTGGAAGCGTTTTCATGGGGGGAAGACGGGAACGCTCTGGTATTATCGCACATTGGTCGATGTTTTGCGAAAAACCGGACCAGCACCGTTGTTTGAGGAGTTGGAACGTGTTGTCTCCGAAATTGAGACGCTAACGGCTGAAGATTCCGCATAGACACAAAAGGAGCCTCTCAATGGTGCCATCAAAGATTTTCTGTACGAATTGCGGCACTGCCAACCGCATCGAATCTGCATTTTGCTTTGCTTGTGGACAGCCATTGCAAACCAGCTCACCAACTCCGGTTTCACGAGATGCTGCCGCTCGTTCTGCATACAGTAGTCGTACAGGGCAGCCCGTTACCAGGTCCTTGATCAAACAGCGTTATCGCATTATCGGGCGCCTGGGCAATGGTGGCTTTGGGGCTGTGTACAAAGCGGAGGATACGCAGTTCGGCAAAGCTTTCAAGCGCGAGGCGCTCCTGCTTGCGAAATTGAAGCATCCCAGCCTGCCAAGCATTTATGATCATTTTACTGAAGCCGGGCGCTGGTACCTGGTGATGGATTATATCGAGGGCGAAACGCTGGAAGCTCGCCTTGATAGAGTTGGGCGACTGCGTGTTGAGGAGGCGCTTCAGATCGGCATGCAGTTGGGGGAAGTTCTGAGGTACTTGCACGCCTGCCAGCCCCCCATCATCTTTCGTGACCTTAAACCGGCCAACATCATAATGTCACCCCAGGGGCATGTGTATTTGATCGACTTTGGGCTGGCGCGCCTGTTCGATCCCGAGCAAACGAGAAATTCCAATCCCTTTGGCTCTCCGGGCTATGCTGCGCCCGAACAGTATGACAGCCCACAGACGACGGTGCGCGCGGATATCTATAGCCTCGGCGCTACGCTCCACCAGATGATTACGGGGATACACCCCTCAATGCGTCCCTTCGAGTTCGTGCCCATCCAGTTTTCCCCCGATACCCCTCTGGCAGATTTTGGCGCGCTCATCATGCGAATGTTGGAGATGAATCCGGGACGAAGGCCAGAGAGTATGGCAACGGTACTCCACGAGTTACAGCATATTGCCAACCAGCTCATGAGCGGGGGCAGGAATGCGGGTCGACCCGCATCTGCGCAATCTCCCGCGCCACCGGGAACTCCACTCGATGCGAGTAACGCTTCCGGGGGATCGAGACCCCTGGCATCGATAAGGCCAGCTCCATTTACCCCGGGCAGAGCAACGACTCCATCCTCTAGAGGAGGCGCGCTATCTTTCTCCAGCGCCGGAGTTACTGCTCCACCTACAGGTACGGTATTTTGCGTCTTTGAGGGGCATAAAGCAGAGGTGAATGACCTGGCATGGTTCCCAGATGGTTCCCAAATTGCTTCAGCCAGCAGTGACAAGACCGTACAGATCTGGAATACCGGGACAGGAACAGCTGTGCTGGTCTACCAGGACGCGACGAAAAACGCTATGACGGTCTCCTGGTCGCCCGATGGCGCACGGATCGCGGCTGGCTATGCAGGGGATAAGCGCGACCCGGAAACGTTACAGATCGTGCGGGTCGCTCATGGTGAAAAACTTTTTTCCTACGCGAGTAATGCCGGGTTCTGGAATGCGCAGGCGGATAAAACTATCTATGCCCTGGCGTGGTCGCCCGATGGCGCGCGTCTTGCCTGCGGCGGCGGCGAGTACAGGGTGGATATCTGGGATGCGCGAAGCTGGAAACAGCAGGTCACGTATAAGGGGCATAATAGTACGGTCTATGCCCTGGCGTGGTCGCCCGATGGCAGGCAGGTGGCCTCTACCGGGTCGGATGACGCGGTGCATATCTGGGATGCGCTCACGGGGAGAAATGCTGCTACGTTTTTCAAGCACTCCAGCGTGGTTGCGAGTGTAGTATGGTCACCCAATGGGCAGCGCATCGTTTCCGCCAGCCATGACAAGACTGCGCAGGTATGGAATGCAGTGACAGGTACCTCACTCACCAGCTATCGAGGCCATAGTGATCGCATACAGACGGTAGCGTGGTCGCCCGATGGCACGCGCATTGCTACCGGTGGGCGTGACGGGAAGGTGCAGGTGTGGGATGCCAGCAAGGGAACGATACTCTACACCTATAGCGGCCACCAGGGCGGTGTGAATGTGGTAAAGTGGTCGCCCGATGGGAAACGTCTTGCATCGGGAGGCACGGACAGGACGGTGCATATATGGCGCGCCGTCTAGGTTCAAGTTCGCGAAATTCTACGATTGTGCGCGCAAAGCTGTATCAATTTGTCACAGGCAGTATCGCGTGGTACAGTTAAGAGAACGAACGGTGTACAAAAAGAGAGAGGTAATACATGTCTCAGTTAGATAAAGCCATACTTGCGGGAGGATGCTTCTGGTGTACAGAGGCGATTTTCAAAAGACTCAAGGGTATCACATCTGTTGTATCGGGGTACGCGGCATCCCAGGTGGAAAATCCATCGTATGAAGCGGTGTGTTCGGGCAGAACCGGCGCTGCGGAGGCCATTGAGATCACCTATGATCCATCCATCATCTCCTATAATAAATTGCTGGAGATTTTTTGGCATGTGCACGATCCTACCACGTTGAACCGTCAAGGAAATGATGTAGGAACGCAGTATCGCTCAGCCATATTCTATAAGAATGACGAGCAGAAACAGACAGCTCTGGCGTCGAAAAAAGCGCTGGAACAATCGGGCGCATACAAAAAGCCGGTAGTCTTCTATGCGGCTGAGGACTATCACCAGGATTATTATGACAACAATAGCTCTCAGGGGTATTGTATGTATGTGATAGACCCCAAAGTACAGAAGTTATTGAAAGAATATCGCAATGAGGTCAAAGTAGCCGGGTAAGAAAGACCCATTGTCATCCCTAATGCCCCAAAGATGAATCTCCTGTTCATACCATTATGTTGAAAAAGGGGAGAAGATACATTATGTTCTCTTGTGGAAAGCAGAAAAAGAATATAACATCAGTAACGGGCATCGAACATACACTTACATCATTTCGGCGGTTTTATGGCACCAAAACCGAGTAACTGCACAATACGTGTTGAGGAAAGAGAACGGTTTCATTTGGCGATGCCAGAGGCAAGGAGAAAGCCATGCATTTTCCAGTACAAATAGGTCTACCACAGATCATTCTGCTTCTTATAGCCATTGTAGGACTCTGGTTGTTCATATCGGCAGCAATGGGTTTGCTGCGAGGGCATGAGACACGTGAAGAAAAAGAAGCGTTGGTAAAGCAGGGGCGTCGGTTTCCCCGTATATGGCGTCCCCGCCGCTTGCTCTTAGGACGGGGCATAAGCGGTATCCTGCTCATAGCAATTGCCGTGTCGCTGTTGTGGCTGACGTTCTTAATCCAAACCTATCTTGGATTAACGGGGGAGATAAAAGTGGCTCATATTCATGCCATGACATTCGGAAATTCCGCCCATCAGATGAGCGTTGAGTTGATCATGTACGATGACAATGGTCATCCCACCTCGGATAGCACCTACCTTCTCAATGGAGATGAATGGATGCTCCAGGGCGATATCGTGAAGTTTCCAACGTGGTTAAATGTGCTTGGGCTGCATACGGGGTACAAGTTGACCCGGTTGGAAGGGCGCTTCGACGATATTACTATGGAGCGTAGCTCTCCCCATTCCGCGATAGCCCTTAATGGCGGTGATGATAATTTTTTCAAGACGGCGTATTCGCAACAATCATGGTTTGGCTGGTTTGTAGATGCCGCCTATGGCAATGCAGTGTTCCAAAGGCCGGGGAATTATGATGTCTTTGCCACGCAGGACGCGCTTATTGCGCGGCCAACGCCTTAGGCGTAGATGTTAAACAGGGCTGCATTCCTCGTTTCATGCATCCCTTTGAGGAATGCAGCCCTAGACGAACAGTGGTACCATGCCCAGGCGCGCAACCAGTGCTTGCATCTGTTCGTCCGTTGGGCCTGGCGCATCCACAGGGAAACGGCTGGCTGCATCGAGCACTTTGGGGAGGACGTGAATGTCACCGACCGTGTTCAGGAAAATGCCTGGCTGCTTGAGCACCCAGTGTACCGCTGCATCTATATCCTGTTGATCGTCCAATGGCTCATACCAGGTGTTGCGCGTGTGCTGGCGGCCCATCCAGGGTTTGTAAGCAATGGACTTGATGGTCTGCACAGCGACATTGCGCTGCTGGCAAGTCGAGAGCAACGCCTTGAAGTTTTCGGCGTAGTAGGGGTTCTGCATCGTGAGGTAGTTGTAAGGAAGCAGCACCGCATCAAAGTCGAAGCGTTCGAGGCTGCGCCGGTGCATAGCGGCAATCTGCAGACCATGACCGGTGACGCCGATGGCCCGTAACAAGCCCTGTTTCCTGGCCTCAACAGCCGTATCGAGAGCACCACCGGGACTCAAGGCGGTATCCCATTCAATCGGATCCGCCAGGCTATGCAACTGCCACAAATCCACATAATCGATGCGCATGCGTTCCAGGGAGCGATGTAGTTCCTCTTTTGCTGCTTGCGCTGTACGAGCGTCAGCCTTCGTCGCTACATAGAACTGTGAGCGATAACGGGCCAGCCAGGGAGCGATGCGCAGTTCAGCATCTCCGTAGCTTGATGCTACGTCAATGTGATTAATCCCGTATTGGAGCAATAGCTCCAGCGTGCGATCTGCCTCCTGCTGGGTGACATTTCCAAGCGATGCTGCTCCGAAAATGGTGCGCGTGCTCATATGCCCGCTGCGGCCAAAAGGTTGGGTGGCAATCACCATCCTTTTCCTCCTTCATGCAAAGAAATAACACTCTTGCGCGATGCACTACCGGGACATGCCATATTGCCTGAACATTGTTTGATTCTAGCAAATGCTTCTTAAGAGGTGCAAACAGAACAATAGCGCCTGAGCATCGAGCAAGTGGCACACATCGCATAAAGCCATCCGTCAGCGCGCATCCTCAGCGACGCGTAAATGGTACGTCTATCAATGGTCGCAATGCTTCGATAGTCCTGGTCCAGGCGGTGGATCGTGGGTTGATCACGTCGAAGTGATCGATGCCTTCTAGCTCGATATAAGTTACGGGATCACCCAGCGCCGTAGCTTTTGCAGCGTAGGTTTGGCTGACCTCGATGGGAACATTGCTGTCCTGTGTGCCATGAATGAGTACTTGAGGCACTCCCAGGGGGAGCATAGCGGCAGGTGAAGCTGCCAGATAGCGTTCGGGCGCGTTGGGGAAGGTATGTCCAAGCAGTTCTACGACCGCGCTGTTGCTCAACTGAAGTTTCCAGGCCATTTCCAGGTCAACTACCCCGGCAAGACTGATAGCGCCTGCTAGAGGAAGCGGTGTTGCCGGTTCATGCTCGCGTGCTGCAATGCTCGAACCGGCGAGAGGAGTATGGGTGGGAATGCGCGGACGCGCCGCCAGCCAGAACGCCAGGTGGCCACCGGCAGAGTGTCCGATGGGCACGACTCGTTTCAGATCAAGTGAATATTGAGGCGAGAGGACGCGTAGATAGTCGGCTGCGCGCGCAACGTCGAGCAGGGTACCGGGCCATCCTCCGCCGGCATCTCCGACGCGTCGGTATTCGATATTCCAAGCGGCTATGCCACGTGCAGCCAGGTCTTCCCCAAGGTCATGCATCAGTGTCAGATCGTAACGGGCGCGCCAGTATCCCCCGTGAATGAGTATGACTACCGGGTGTGGCCCTGGATGGTTGGGCAGGTAGAGTTCACCAAATTGCAGGTATTCAGGCCCATAGGCAATGCGTAATGGTTTGATGGGCGCCGGTTCTGGCTGTTTATCAGGTCTCTTGAATGGCATTCAGGAATGGCTTTCTCTCGCTTTGTTTGTTAACATCTACAACGCGCAAGCCTGGTCAATAGTTTCTTTGACCGCATTTATATGGTAGAGTCGGCATGTTCAACGAGAATATGCAATATGATCCTGGCGTAAATGATCTGAAATGTAACTGAGAAACGTAACTGCTATTAGTCATGTGAAGGAGTAAAGCCAATGCTTGATTTTCTCGATCTCTATGATTACCGGCGTCGTGTCGCGGTGATGTATCGCAAACGCGCTGAAGCGTTACAATCTGGTGAAGATGCCGCGCTGGTATTACAGCGTTTTCGCGAGGCCAGGGATGCATTGTTCGCGACGCATCCGCAATCCGCGTTGGATGAAGAGCAGCGCAAGCAATTTGAAGGGCTGCGCTATTTTCCCTACAACTCGGCGCTGAGCGTGACTGCCAATGTGGAGACCACTATCGAGCCAACGCTGTTGACTGTTGCCATGAATGCTGAAGAATCGATGACTATGACGAAGGTGGCCCGGCTGAATTTTAGGCTTGAGGGTCAGGAGGTTGGGCTGTCGCTGTACTGGCTCAATATCTATGGCGGCGGTCTGTTCTTGCCCTTTCGCGATATGTCTAGCCCGGCAGAAAGCTATGGAGGTGGGCGCTACCTCTTCGATACCATCAAGGGGAGCGACTTTTTGCCTGTACGTGGTTCTTCATGGAAAGAACGTATCGTGCTGGACTTCAATTATGCCTACAACCCATCGTGCGCGTACAATTATAAATGGGTTTGCCCACTGGCACCTGTGGAGAATCGGCTGCACGTGCCAATTCGCGCCGGTGAATTGAAGTTTCTATTGGAAGAAGAGTGAAGGCAAGAGAAACTACATTCTAAGGCACTGCTTCTATTTACCCGTGCTGATGATGCATCTCTTCACCATGTTCGTGATGCATTTCATGCTCGGGTTTGCTCATCATACGAAGCATAGGTACTCCACCGGTTCGGATAAATCGAATAACCAGGATGGCTGCCAGGATGAGAAAAATGATATTGAGGATACTTGTGTAGTTCCATTGAACGCCCTCGGTGATGGCAGCAACATTGCGATTCGTGGGAATAATGCCAAGCGCCTCAAAAAGAAATTCTACAACATAGCCAGCAGCAGCCATTGTCACGTAGAATGTTACCAGGATATATGCCATCACTTTCCATCCGTA
>WNGR01005224.1_pt1 | contig 13940 bp, 10 predicted proteins | sample 5407581 | NCBI WGS metagenome assembly WNGR01 (sample SAMN13153383, study PRJNA577476) | soil metagenome | isolation source: 80 cm soil or saprolite under Garry oak tree replicate 2 | place: USA:California | collected 2016-06-15 | reverse complement strand
GGTGTATGCATCCTGGTCGCGGAGATGAAGTAGCCCGCGGTGGGGTGAGCGTACCAACGGTGTTGCGAAGAGCCACGCGGCCTTCTGAACTCAACTCAGCCGCTGGCTGATATCAACCAGCCCAGCTTCTAACCGTTGGGTAGGATATACGCTCGCTTCAAACAATAATGAGGCGTTCTGGAAACAGTGAAGAATTAATGGGAGAGTCGTCCTAGCTAAAGATCGCGCCAATATTTATGAGAACCCCTTGGCTTACGTACCTTAAGCCAGTCTTCAAGCTATAACGATTCAGCCCCTGCAATTTGAAGCCTCGGCCATCTTCTCGATCAAGGTCTCGGACGGCACATTCACCTGGTCTCCCTTGGTGATTATTTCGGACCCTGCGCCTGCGCCGACGCCAGCGCCGATTGCTGCTCCTTTGCCGCTGTCGGCCAGGGTGCCGATGATCGATCCCACCGCCGCTCCGCCGACCGTTCTCTTCGCACTGCTCGCCCCGCGCGACTTGCTGGTCAATTCATAGTCTCCCGTCACGATGGGCACCGTCTGCCCATTGACCACAAGCGCACTTAGTTCCAGCCGTAGCTGCGATCTACCGGTGAACGCGTTCCGGACTCTTTCGACTCCGCCAGCCGACCATAGACGGCGGCATCCCTGGAGACTATCTCGTTGCCGTCCACGCGCAGCGGTTCTTCGAGGGAGGCCTGGACTCGATCGCCCACCTGTTTCTGCGCGCGGAATCGATTACATCGATGGTGCGCACGGAGATAAGCGTTCCTGCCGGCTGCGGTTCACTGGGACGCGAACTCGTCGACGGCTTCGGCGGGCCACTTACTGTCTCTGCGGAATCAAACTTGAGCGATACGATGTCAGCGAGGTTGTACTTATGCACCGAGGAGCCGACCTGGAAGCTGATCTCACTCTCGGCGCCACCCATGAACTTGCCCTTAATCAGGCTGCCATTCTTCACCTGGTTTTACTTGGACATCTTTCCGGTTTCCTGTTTGGGGGCCAGGTCGACCTGGTCCGGCAGGGTTGACCGTTTCACAGTCACTGCCACATTGTGTGCCAGGTTGTGAGTAGCACGCAGGTTGCCTCCGATGAACCGGACATTGCCATTGACAACATTCTCCAGCACGACGTGGCCCTCCCGTGTGACCAACTGAATGCGAACATTCAATTTGGTCGCTCCATTCACGGTAGTGACGGCCCGTCGAGTCTCACTACCGGGCGTATATTTTTGCACTGTTGTCTTCAGAATGAGGAGAGTGGGAACATCGTTCGCGCTGCGATCCCCGCTACGGAACAACTGTTTGAACTGCTCAGTTTTGACTAGCTCTTCCAGAAGATTCTCGTAGATGGCGGCTCCGAAGGATGGCTCAAGGCCGACGTCGCCGGGATCCACTCTATCGACCTGCACGCTCCATAGGTGGGCGTCTCCGGTTTTTCCAACGGTGGAGGATTCCGAATGCGCAGTAGAGACGAATAGCTGAAACTGCAACGCGCCGAGCAGCAGGACGAGAGCCGCAAGTGCTCCGCGCTGCCCGTTTGGCCGGTGGAAGACGGGCAGGCCAACCGTGGTCTTCGTCGCGGCAAGGGCCGTCTCTCTATTTGTTTCCATGGTTGACCTCGGGAGTGCTTTGCGTGATGGCCCGGTGGTCCGGGGACGAGATGTGCGCGCCGTTGGCTACGAGGGCCTTCTTGAAGGTTTGTCCTTGCCCTTTGTCCAGTTGGAAGATGGCACCGTGAAAACCACCGTTGTTATCAAGGTATTCAACTGTGAGGAAGTCATATTTCTTATGTGCGAAAAGGCTCACCACCCGCCCTCCTCCAAACGGCGCTGCAGTTTTGCCCAGCGTCATCACCGTGCCGCCGACCTGCTTGTCTTCAGCCTCGACAAAGATGTCCTGAATGGAACTTATGCTCACTTGGGCAGTCGGACTTCCATCCCTCTGAAATTGCACCGCCTCACCCTGAATCTTTAGACCTCCCGTGGCGTTATGCCGCGCACCTTCAAACCCCAGGATATGCGTGGCATGGATGGCAGCCTTTGGGGCCGGACCTTGTGCTTGGCTCTGAGTCTGGCTTATCGATCCCGAGCATGACGAGAGGAGGAGGGTCAGGCAAGCTAATCGATGCCCAACCTGAAGAGAAGTAACCGGTATCTGCCTAGGTGGTATGGAATTACGATTCATAATGTCTCTCTTGTAGACGCAAAGATGTGATAACTGCTTCGATTCACGAAACACCCTCGCTCCGGGATGATTGGAGTGTAGGGAGCGTTGACCACCGTCGTCTCCGTGGCCCCAACCCCCATCGCTGGCGGATCCGCTGCGCGTGAGTCTTCTTGACCCAAGACCGGATGCTGAAAGCGTATACACAAATGCAAATCAGGTTTGCTGGAATAAACCCAAACTGAGACGTGCGAAAGCCGATTACGCAAACGATCATGCTGTTGACAATTGATATCAGAAGGCCCGTCCACGATTTCCGGCCGACGAGGACGGTCGCCAATATCGTGAGAAAGCAAGAGAGGTAATCTAAATGAACCATAGCGACTTCTACCTCAGGTGGCATTCATATGAACCGCGTAGATGGCTTCCTCAACTGTCATTGCGAACCTCTCGTCAACTATTCTTGCGCTGTTCAATGATCAACCGGTCACCGCGCTTTGCACTGAGGTACGTCCAGATCCACTGGAAGAAGACGCTGAACCGCAAGCTGCTCTCAGCAAGAAACTGTATGTGGATCAAGGCCCAGACGAGCCAGGCCAGGAAACCGCTCATCATGACACGCCCGCTCTGCAACACGGCAAAATTCTTGCCGACTACGGCAAGGTTGCCCTTGTCGAAGTAACGGAAAGGGGGAAGCGACGATTTCTTGGTCACTTGCCGAAAGATTGATTTTGCGGCGTAACGTCCTTGCTGCATGGCGACCTGCGCGACTCCAGGGAGTGGCCGCCCATCCTGATCAAGGGACGCTGTATCCCCAATTACAAATATCTCAGGATGATCCTGAACCGTCAGATCCGGTCGGATGCGAACACGCCCTGCGCGATCAACTTCGCAGCCAAGCCATTTGCCTGCCGGCGATGGAGCAACTCCTGCTGTCCATATCACCGTCTTGCTCGCAATCCGCTCATCACCAATGACCGCGCCCTCTCCATCGATTGTTTGAACTGCTTTCTCCAGCCGCACATCTACGCCCAACTCCAATAAACGAAGTCTTGCTGCTTCCGAGAGACTTTCCGCAAACGTGCCAAGAGGGCGTTTTCCCATGTCAACCAGAATGATGTGTGCCGACTGTGGGTCGATCCGACGGAAGTTCTTCCGTAACGTAGTCCGAGCCATGACGGCAATTGCGCTTGCCATCTCTACGCCAGTCGGTCCAGCGCCCACCATGACGAATGTCATCAGTGCTTTCCGGCGCTCGGGATTCTCCTCACCCTCTGCGTTTTCAAGGACCGTGAGTATGTGATTACGTAAGGATTCGGCATCCGCGAGACTTTTCAATCCCGGAGCGAAGGGTGCGAACTCATCATGTCCAAAGTAGCTGAAGGTGGCCCCTGTCGCGAGCACCAGATAGTCATACGCAACCCGTAGTCCTTTTTTATCGTCTGCGTCGACAATCACATGCCGCGTAGCTGGATCGATACCGGTTACATTGCCAAGCATCACTGAAGTATTCTCTTGGTCCGCCAAAAGACCGCGGAGCGAAGAGGCAATCTGGCCGGGAGCCAAAACCGATGTCGCTACCTGATATAAAAGGGGCTGAAAAACGTGATGATTTGACCTATCAATCAACAGTATGTTGACAGGAGCCCGTCGTAGTGTCTTGGCCGCAGCGAGGCCGCCAAATCCACCACCGACGATCACAACAAGTGGAACCTTGTTCGTCATTCTGGCTCCCTTTACACCCATCGTTTATGTCTGAAGTGCCGAACGTCCTAACTCCACGCAACAGCGTGAGAGTAGCAGTCGTGCGCCAGCGAAACAATTACATGTTCCTGTAATAAAGGTTGAATAGGCCACATCGACCCAACATTTTGCTTGCTTCAGCGCCAACCTGGCGCTGCAATTTCGAACCGCCTGACGAGATGAGTACGGCACGATGGTACTCAGACCGCGCGCTGCTCCGGTTATGGACGTCCTTCTTGCGAAGTACTTGTTTATCGCGATTACTTACCCTGGAACTGGGGGGCACGTTTTTGGACGAAGGCAGAAGTACCCTCCTTCTTGTCCTCGGTGCCGGCAGCCAAGGCAAAGTACTTCGACTCCAGCTTTAGTCCTGAAGTAAGGTCTTCGTCAACGCCCTTGTTCACTGCGTCGATGGAATAGCGGATCGCGATCGGCGCATTTGCATCGATCTGCTTGAGAATAGCCTCACAGCGCGGTATCAAGTCCGCTGCAGGAACAACCTCATTTACTAACCCGATGCGATGGGCTTCGTGGGCATCGATCAGATCGCCAGTCAGGATCAATTGAAGTGCGCGGCCTTTACCCACAAGACGCGGTAGCCTCTGCGTTCCGCCATAACCGGGAATGACTCCAAGCTTGACTTCAGGCTGACCGAACCTCGCGTTTTCCGCCGCGATACGAATGGTGCACGCCATCGCCGTTTCACAACCGCCTCCAAGGGCGAAGCCATTAACGGCTGCGATCACAGGCTTGCCGAGTGTCTCGATGAACGAGAGCGTCTCCTGCCCTTTCTCGGAGAACTCACCCGCCTTCTCACCGTCGATCGTCGAAAGCTCAGCGATATCGGCACCAGCGATGAACGCCTTGTCACCAGCTCCGGTCAGAATGATGCCTTTGACTGTGACATCCTCCTTCGCCGCGTGAAACGCAGCGTTGAGTTCTTCAACGGTCTTCCGGTTGAGCGCGTTCATCACCTTTGGCCGATTCATCGTGATGTAAGCGGTCGATCCTTTAACCTCATATGTGATGTTTTCGAAACTGCCGGAAATCTGTATAGCACTCATGAATTCTCCTCTCTCCTAAATGGGTTTCCCCGGAGCGTCCGTTGGCACCTCAGCATGCGCAGCCTGTGGTGCTGCTCCGCTGGCACGCAGACCTGCGATCTCGTCGCTTGTGAATCCAAGTTCCTTCAGCACTTCATCGTTATGCTCGCCGATTCCCGGAGCGCGCCTGGCAGGCACCTTAGTAACACCGTGCACTTGAATGGGACTGCTGACGGTCGAGGTCAACTTCTCGCCGGCTCCTTCGAACGGAACGACGATGTCATTCGCTCGCAGTTGCGGATCGTTAATGACTTCCTGCGGCTCACGCACGGCGCCGAAGGGGACGTGAACGTCGTTGAAGACCTCATACCAATGCGACATTGGCTGCGAAGCAAAGATCTCATCGAGCATTTTCGTCAGTTGCGGCCTGTTCTGCGCCAGCTTGGCAGGATCCGAGAATCGCGGATCCGTCAGGATATCCTCACGACCTAGTGCTTTTAGAACCGCCGGTACCTTGTCCGGAGTAGCTACCACAACGAACCAGATGCCGTCGGAAGAGCGATACATGTTCAAACCTGCATTTGCGGGATGTGCTCGATCATGCAGCCCATAGAAACTCGCACCGCATAGAGCGGCCTGGATAAAGACGCTGGCCGACCAGACACCTGCCGCGAGGAGCGAAGTCGTGACGTAGGACCCTTTGCCGGTACGTTCGCGACGATAAAGAGCGGTCACGATTGCGCTATAAATGGCGACCGCAGTCGCATTGTCGCCGCTGCCGGCCACGGGCCATGTCGGCGGCTCTCCAGCATCGCGCGTCATAAATAACAAACCGCTTCGCGCCCAGAAGGCCGTGAGATCGAACCCCGGAAGAGCGGCGTCCGGACCTTTTTCCCCGAAGCCGGTGAGATCCGCATAGATCAGACGCGGATTCCACTGCGCAACATCGTCATATTCGAGCTTCAACTTCTTGCGCGCTGGATGCGGCGTATTGACGATGAACACGTCGGCCCACTTGGCTAACCGCTCGAGAACCTGCTGCGCACTCGCAGCTTTCAGATTGAGCGCAACACCACGTTTGTTTCGATTAGCCAATTCGAAGGGATAAGGCTCTTCCGAATGCGGCTGCGGCGGGATCTTGTGCCCCTTTCTCCACGGCTCTCCTTCGGGCGGCTCGACCTTGATCACATCCGCGCCGAAGTCGGACAGGATTGTCGCTGCTGAGGGACCCGCGATGAAGCTCGCAAGGTCAACTACCTTAATTCCTGAAAAGATTTTGTTTTCACTCATAAGATCTCCAAATTCTCCATTGGTTCGTCATCTTGAAGAGTTAAGCTCGTCACAATGTTCTGGGTCCGCTTCCGTTGTCGCATTCTGTTGAGGACCCGGCGCGTCACACTTGCCTTGATTGCCCGGCCCAGTATTTCTCCCGTATGACTCGTTTCAGAATCTTGCCCGACCCGGACTTGGGGAGTTCCTCTGTCATGAACTCGATATGGCGGGGGACCTTGTATGAGGCGATCCGCGTTTTGCAGTACCGCTGGAGCTCTTCTGCAGACAAGTTGGCTCCTGCTCGTAGAACAACGGCAGCGGCCACCAGCTCTCCCCATTTCTCATCCGGGATGCCGAACACTGCGGCCTCTTTCACTTCGGGGATCTCATAAATGGCGGCCTCGACTTCACCGGAGTAGACATTCTCCCCACCGCTGACGATCATCTCTTTTGCTCGATCGACGATGTAGAAGTAGCCGTCCTTGTCTTGGCGTCCAATATCTCCGGTGTGGAAGAACCCGCCACGCAATGCCTCCGTGGTTTCGTCTACCGAGGACTCATCCCCTGGCAGGTCTTCGTCAATGTCGTGCCAGTAGCCCAGCATGATGCCCGGCCCCCGTGCTACCAGGTTTCCGGGTTCGCCTGGAGCCACGGGATTACCGGCTACGTCGACAACTCGCAGATCGATCCCGGGGCATGGGCGTCCACACGACTGAAGCCTGTCGTCGGAGTGTTCGGCATCGGTTAAACCGGTCAGAAAGCCGGCTTCGCTTAATCCATAGACCTGAAGCAACTTTGTCTTTGGCAAAAGTCTGCGTATGTCCCGTACAACCGCTGGCGCGATCGGCGAGCCGCCATATGCCAGAACGTTCAGAGACTCCAGGTTGTACGCATGAAGTTCTTCAAATTGACAAAGCGTATTGACCATCGAGGGGACGAGCACCGTGTGTGTCACTCCGTTTGCCTGGACGGATGCGCAGAACGATGCGGGGTCAAAGTGCGGTACAGTCATCTGGGTAGCGCCGAAGACAGGGGCCGCGAACATTGCCGGAAAATCGGCAATATGGAACATTGGAGACGCGTGAAGAAAGACGGCCTTTTCCCGGTACGACAGCCAATAGTTGAGATCGTGAATGTTCGAGAAGACATTCGAGTGCGTAAGCGCGGCTCCCTTTGGCTGTCCTGTCGTTCCACTCGTGTACAGGAGCGCCAGAATCGCATCACGATCGTAAAACTCTCCTTTGTACGGCTGTTCATTAATTTCGTTGAGGGGTTCGAGATCTATCACGCATTCCCAATCGGGTTGCACAGTCGGAGCGGGAAGTTTCGAATGCCGGATCAGGCCATGGGGTCGTGCATCCTCCAGGAGCCGATCAATCTCGGCACCTGCATAACGCGTGTTGATCGGAACTGCGATGACTCCCAGCAGGCTGCAGGCATACACCAGTTCGATGTAGTCGGCCCCATTCGGCATCAGGAGTGCCAGACGATCTCCCCCCAGAAAGCCGCGATGCCGGAGCGCCGCGGCGATCCTTCTTACTCTGACGTCCAGTTCCAGAAAGGTTACGGCCTGGCCGTCCCGCAGCAGAGCTGTGTGCTGCGGGAAGTATTGCACGGCACGACCAACGGAATGCGTGTAAATCATCTATGCCTCTCACTCGGTAAAGGCAGCAGCCATTCTGACTAAATGAACGCGCTGAAGCCCGAGACGGCGCGGCCAACAATGAGGGTATTCATCTCACGCGTTCCCTCGTAGGAATAGATCGCCTCGGAGTCGGCAACGAACCGGCCTACGTTATAGTCAAGAAGGATTCCATTCGCTCCCAGAAGCTCCCGCGCGTAGCCAACGGTCTCGCGCATTTTGACAGTGCAAAATGCCTTGGCCAGAGATGCATGTTCGTCAGCAAGCTTGCCTTGGTCTTGCAGTTGTGAGAGACGGACGACCATGCATTGGCAGGCGGTGATGTTGCCGACCATCTTTACGAGCAGGTCCTGAACGAGCTGGAACGAAGCGATCGGCTTGCCGAATTGTTCGCGCTGTTGTGCGTATAGCAAAGCATTCTCATAGGCACCCATCTGGCACCCGACAGCCTCCCATGCGACGAAGCCGCGTGTCATACGGAGTACGCGAGCTGTGTCCCGGAAGGAAGTGTCGTTCTGAAGGCGATTTTCCTCGGAGACCATACAGTTTTCGAGGGTAATATGTCCGTTCTGGACTACGCGCAGTGCCATTTTATGTTGGATCTTTTCTACCTTGAATCCAGGGCTCTTGTTCTCAACGATGAAGCCCTTCACCTGGCCGTCAGCCACATCCCTCGCCCAGATGATGGTTAGGTCTCCAAACGTAGAGTTACCAATCCACTTCTTCTCACCGTTCAGAATCCACGTATCTCCCTCGCGCCGTGCAATGGTTCCAAGACCACGGGAGGCACCAGAGCCGACCAGAGGCTCAGTCAAACCGAAGGATCCGATCTTCTCCAGCCGCGCCATCGGCGGCAACCATTTTTTCTTCTGCTCTTCCGACCCGCAAAGGAAGATGGATCCCATAGCAAGACCGCTATGCACACCGAAGAAGGTGGCGAAGGAACAGTCGATCCGAGCTATCTCCATGGCGATATAGCAGGCCAGAAGATTGCTGCCGCCAGCACATCCATAACCCTCGTATCCCGCTCCCGCAATCTGGAGATCCCGGAAACCGGGTAAAAGGTCAAACGGGAAGGAGTCCTTTGCCCAGAAATCGTTGATGACCGGGGCAACTGAGGTTTCCATGAATGCCCGAACCTTCGAGACCGTCTGTTGTTCGGCTTCAGACAGCAACTGGAAGACCTGATAAAAATCGCTGTTGGGCTTCGGTAGTACCTTCGGCTTCTTAACTTCCTGATTCTGTGCTTCGGGCATGAATTCCTCCGGGGTTCCTCTCTCTGGTTGTGGCACAAAATTGCGACTACAAATTGTGCTGGCTGCTCAAGGAGCAATCTACGTAGGCTAAGCCGGTCAGGTCCCCGCGAGCTGCAGGCAGCGACTTGTGCGCCGCACGGTTCGTCGTTCGGTCGAAACTAATGTCGTGCTCATTCATTTAGTGGAGAAAATCGACTCGCGCCGTCTCGACCACCAAGCATGCTCATACTATCCAAGTGCTGATGGAGACGGTATTACATCTTCCTAGTAGCACGGAGTGGTCTTTCCGCATAGTGAGTGATCTACACTTGGTCGCTGTGGAGAATACTGTGCAGGGGCCGCGCGAATGCGCGGACTCGACCAGGACGAAGAGCTAGGCTCAGGTCACGTTTTTGCGGCAGTATGTATCACATGCACACACATTGCCCAGAAACATTCCCCATGCGCGGTGCAAGTGACCAATGCTTGGTGCACGATGAAAAGCTCGGTGAATATAGAATGTGGAAGAGGGGAAGTTCGAAAAAGTACTATATTCAAGCCGCGCTTCGGATCGACTTAGTTCACGACATTCGTGAAATACGTCAATCGCTCGCTGTCGTTGGCTCTGGCCCACTAAGTAGGAGCCTGAATTTCGCTCCACAGTCCGGGCTCTTCTCCGCCCAGAGTCGCCCGCCATGAGCTTCTATGATCGTACGTGAGATGGACAGCCCGATGCCCCTTCCGTTCTTCTTGGTCGTGACGAAGGCGTCGAAAATGTTATCCACATTGTGAACTGGCAATCCACATCCGTTATCGATGAATTCGGTGAGCACTTGGCCACCTGCCATATCCCCAGAGTAGACCGGGGAACGTTCGCACACCGCTTAGTCGAGGTACATATTTATGGAATTGATTTGGGTGAGCTAATTAGGTTGTGCCTCGCGACCCTGGCAAATCTGGTTCACGTACACTCCTGAATATGAGCCGTCGTTGAACTCGTATGAGACAGCGGTAAAGCGACGTTGAATGTCACACCGCCGGTCTTGTTATTCTCAGCCCACAGGAGCCCCCCGTGGGCTTCGACGGTGGAGCGTGACACGGCCAAGCCTATACCCATGCCTTTTTCTTTTGTCGTCATAAAGGCGTCAAAGATGCGCTCAGGATCATCGACTCCAGGTCCGTTATCGATCACCTGGACTAACATCCCGTTTGAGTCTGTTAGCGCCCGGAGCACAACCAGCGGGGCCACTTGTTGACCCTCCAAGGCCTCGATAGCATTCACGATCAGATTAATGAAGACTTGCTGGATTTGAATCTGGTCGACAGGAACCACAGGGAGAGGCTCTTCGAAGTGGCACTCGATGGGTACGTCACGTTTTTTGGGGTCCTCACGCACAATTCGGACGACTTCACGAATTATGTCTGGGATGTTGACATCTTTCTTTTCGAAGGACTCCCGCATGAAGAGTGCTCGAATATGTTGCATCGTCTCGTCAGCCGTACGGGCATCCCGTATAGTCCGTTCAATCGACAAATTCACTTCCGTCACATTCGGCGGAGCGGCATTCAACCACCGCTTCGCCGCCTGTGCGTTTGCAAGTATCGACATGAGTGGCTGGTTCAGTTCATGAGCAATCGAAGCTGCAAGTTCAGCGACGGTCGCCAACCGCGCAGCTTTCGCGAGTTTGATTTGTGTGTTGCGAAGGTGGTCTTCCGCCCGTTTCCCATCATCGACATCCACCGAGAGGCCATACCACTGAATGATCTTCCCATCGGGATCACTCAGAGGTTCGCCCATCGAGTGATGCCATCGGTACTCTCCATCGGCGCGTCGTACGCGCTGTATTGCTCTATATGACTCTCCGGAGTTAATCGCCTGGGCGAATGCCTTCACGGTCTCCTCCCGATCATCTGGATGAATGAAGCTCTCCCACCCACGATTAACGATTTCTTCGAAGGACGCCCCACAATATTCAAGGAATCTTTGAGAGAGATGGGTTGTTTCACCACTCGGCGACGTCGACCAGAGCATTGAGGGAATGGCTTCGATAATGCCAAGAAGCTCATGCTCTCGCATCTGAAGAGTACTTTCAGTCTTCTTCAATACTTCGATATCAAAGAGAATCCCGTACCATTTAACGATCTTCCCTTCATCATCACGGAGAGCGAGATTACGGTTCAAGAACCAGTGGTAGACTCCGTCGGCGCGACGGCAACGTAACTCCTGCTCAACAGGTTCTCCTGAGGCCAATCCAGCCTTCCAGTTTGCCAATACTCGATCGACGTCGTCGGGATGGATCACATCCGCCCAGTCCCATCCCATTGCCTCTTCTCCGGTCTGGCCGAAGAAGTCCAACCACCTCTGGCTCAGAAAATCAACTGTTCCGTCGGGCAAAGAGGTTCCCACATATGCGGGCATTACATCAATGAGGGTCCGAAGCTCTCTCTCGTTGCACAGGATCTTATCTTCCGCCGTTTTTCGCTGGGTGATGTCGGTCACCGCCCCGATAAACTCGCGATTGCCAGATGCATCCCGTAAAGTGTGAGCTATTGCCTGGACGTGCTTGACTCGTCCGTCAGCCAGCAGCAGGCGATACTCATGTTCGAAGTCAGTGTCTGTTTGAGATGCGCGATCAATGACCTGTTGAAAGAAGGCCCGATCTTGAGGATGGAGACGCTGCACCAGCATGTCCAAGGTCGGCTTCTTGGCACGATCGTACTCAAAGATGCGATATGTCTCGTCTGACCAGACAATCTCTCCCGTATCAGGATTCCAGCCGAAGCTACCGGTGTGACTGAGTCTTTGGGCTTCGGCCAAGTAGGCTTCGCGCCGTCGCAGCTCCCGAGTGAGAATCTCGTGCTCTGTGACGTCAATGGCGTTACCTACGATTCTCTTCAGTGTCCCATGCTCTAAAACCGGAGCTCCCACACAGCGGATGTACCGAACTTCGCCATTAGGTAGCACAATGCGTTTGATGACATCACATCCTGAAACCTCCGCGATCATCCGCTTGATTAGCGATGCCATGAACTCACGGTCGTGCGGATGAATGCATGTCATGTATTCGTCGAGCGTGGGAGCGTCGCTCTCCGGATCACGGCCATAGATGCGAAAAAGTTCATCAGACCAGTACTCAAAGGTGCCTGTAGGTTTGAAGACCCAACTGCCAATATGACCGAGACGCTGCGCTTCAGCTAAATAGAACTCGCTCCTCTGCGACTGCTGGGCGCTCTTGACGAGTTGTTCCTCAGCTCTTTTCTGGCCATCAATATCGACGCTAGATCCATGCCACTTGATAATTTTTCCATTGTTGCTGCACGTCGCAAGTTTGTGGTGCAGCATCCAGCGATATTCCCCGTCAGCCCGTCGCACTCGCGCCGAAGCCTCAAAGCCCTCTCCCGTGGCTATCGACTCCCGCCACTTCTGTACAAAAGCTTCGACATCTCCAGGATGAATAAAGGAAGTCCATTGCCATCCCAACAGCTTCTCGAGCGGCTGCCCGAGGAAGTTAAGCCACCCCTGATTGAAGAAATCAAGGTAGCCATCCGGTCGCGCTGTATGGAGCAGTGCAGGCGACGAGTCGATAATTTGGCGAAGACTTAGGCTTTGATCCTCAACGGGCATGTGATCGATTTCCGCCATGATCGAAATAGTACAACGCGGAAAGGGGGCGGTGTCGACGTGGGATGGCGGGTGATCCGTATCTTCAACAATTCGAGCGAGATCACGGTGGTGCCGGCGCGCCAGAGGATAAGCTCAATTTAGACACAGACTGAACCGATCAGTTCCACTAGAGCATCTCCGTCCACCGGCTTCCTGAAGAAGCCGACGGCGCCATTCTCAAGATAAAACGTCTCCGATTGTGCCCGGGACTTTCCGGTAATAATGATTACGGGCACTGCACAGTTGCGGTTTTTCAGAAACTCCAGAAGGTCGAGACCGCTCATCTGTCGCATCTCGACATCCGTGACTATGCAACTGATTCGGGAAAGGGTGCCGGATTCCAGAAATTGTTCCGCGGATGTATAGCTTTCCGCACTGTATCCAAATGACCTTAGGAGATTGACGAGGGATTCAAGAACTCGCACATCGTCATCTATAACTGCAATCGTACAGGTCTGCGCGTTCATGGATAACCCCTGCGTCATCTATATAAACTCTACTGGATCTTCTGGAGAAACTATCTTACGTATTCCCACTAGATGCGCCGGCCGTCCCGAGCCTGAGCTTGCCAGCAAGCTTGACCAATGTGGCAAAAGAATCGGCCTCCATCTTTCGCATTATGTGCCCACGATGGATTTGGACGGTGTATTCGGTGATCCCCAACTCGAAGGCTGCCTGTTTATTAAGCAAACCTCGGGCCAACAGTGGAAGCACCTCTCGTTCGCGCGGTGTCAAGGATTCATACCGAGCAACTAGCTTGGCGTGCTCCACCGCCTTTCGACGGCCCACGCGATCTTGCCGCAAAGCCCGCTCAACTGAAGCTAGGAGCGCTTCTTCATCGGCCGGCTTCGTGAGAAAATCAACCGCCCCTCCCTTCATCGCCCTCACGGTTGATGGGATGTCGCCTCGCCCGGTGAGAAAAATCACAGGCATCGAAGTCTTTGTCGCAATCAGCTTCTGGACTTCCAGGCCGCCCAATCCGGGCATCTTGAGATCGAGGATGAGGCAAGCGCAAGAGTCTCGGCGGGAAAACTCAAGAAAGTCCTGTCCAGAGGTAAATAGCTGCACGTGCTTGCCATTAGCCCGTAGCAGCGTCGACAACGCCTCTCCGACGCTAGCCTCATCATCCACAATATAGACAAGCTCATTTGTCTGTTCCATGAATACCCC
>WNGR01008473.1_pt1 | contig 13941 bp, 10 predicted proteins | sample 5407581 | NCBI WGS metagenome assembly WNGR01 (sample SAMN13153383, study PRJNA577476) | soil metagenome | isolation source: 80 cm soil or saprolite under Garry oak tree replicate 2 | place: USA:California | collected 2016-06-15 | reverse complement strand
TGATTACCGTTGTCGCGCTCGTAGCAATGCTCTCTCCAGACCATGTAACCGATGTCTGGACCGCCCGGGCTTTATCGTGGCCCTCGACACGTTCTTCCCTGTAGCGGGCCATCAAGAAGATGGAATAATCAGTTCCCACCCCGAGCATAATTGTGAACAGGAACGTCGTGGTCGTGTCTTGGACGGGGAGGATGTATTTGCCGATGAGGTACAGCCCTCCCTCTGTGATCAACAGGGCCAGTCCGACGATGGTCAGAGGGACGAACGGCGTGGCTATTGCGAAGAAAAACAGTCCCGCCAGAATGAGGATGGCGCCTACAGTGACGGGTTCGATGAGACTCAGATCATTCTGGCTTCCTAGAGAAGAGTCGGCGGTGGTAGCTAGGTCGCCAGTAACGTATGTCTGCGAGGGTCCGCCGTCGCTGGATCTCAATTGAGAGATGATGCTCCGAATGATAACTACATTCTTCAATATTGGATCGGTGTCAGCAGAGGCGAACGAGCCAGGGGATTTCGAGAAGCTCACTAGAACGATCATGACGTTCTTGTTGGGGCTGATGAAGTTCTGGAGAATCGCTGGTGGGATCGGTATCGGATAGTTAGAGAGCGTATGGGACCATAAGGTCTGATTGGCCTGATATTGCGCGGCTGAATAGCTAGAGCCCAGTTGCAGGTAGTATGCCGTGAGAGCCGCTCTCTCTAGGCCGTAAACAGACGTGACGTTCTCAACGCTATTCAGAGTTCCGACCACTAGAAGCTGTTTTTCCAGGTCGAGAGTGAATCGCTTGGTCGCGTTGTCAGTAACATCATTTCCCTGGAGGAGAATTATGGCGCTGGTGTTGGCCTGCGGATGGGGAAACTCTTGAGCCCTGGAACACGAGGACCAGAGGTCTTAACGACTCCAACCCTCTTCGAAACTAGGTAAGCAGCTCCAGAGGCGAATACGAGAAGGCCGACTGTAGTTACAACAGTCGCGCCAAGATTATTGGAGATGTACTGGCGGAGGTAGAAGTTGTTCTGATAATTCAGGATTAGAGCCGCGAATTCGCCAAGCGATATTACAAGCAGAAATACGAGGATTCCAATCCAACGAGCTTGGGAAGAACCGGTTTTGCTCATCACGCGCACTCATTGCCGTAGAGATGCCAAGCTCAATTTCTGGACTATTTACGCGTGATCCACAAAATACCTGTTGACCCATCAACAACGCAAGATGCTAGAATGTTGAAATGGTGAAGTCTCAAGAGGTAAGCTTGCAGTATTGTCCCTTAAGAGAAACACTGAAGGAGTTACCACTACAGCTCACTCTGTAATGGTCCGCGCCGAACATCCGAACTGGGCTGTCTACTCTGGACTTGTCTTCACGATGTTCGTCTGGGGACTCGCCTGGCCAGTTGGAAGACTCCTCGCAACGAATCTCCCACCGGTCTCCATCGCCGCGATAAGATACGCGATCGTCGTCCCCGTGCTATTCGCCATCCTCTGGTTCAGAGAAGGGTCTTTCAAAATCGAACGATCATGGATACCAACACTAGTTGCAATGGGTGTTCTCAACACAACTCTTTACCAGATCTTCTTCCTCTACGGCGTCAAATACGCAGCGGCCAGCGACGACTCTCTAGTCATAGGAATAGGGCCCGTCCTCATAGCAGTCATCGCCAGCTTCGTTCTCAAGGAGCGACTTACTGGGATCAAGATTCTCGGCTTCGCTTCCGGGCTGGCAGGAATCATTACAATTTCCATACTCTCTCCCAACACTCAAGTTCTCGACAGACCGCTCGGCGTGACCCTCGTCTTCGGCGGCGCAACTGCATACGCTCTTTACACAGTAATCCTGAGAAGATTCATCGCGGCAAATCGCGCAAACAGTCATGGATCTCAACAATCCTCGCTCTCGATACTGTCATGGATCAGCCTCTTCGGCTGGATCTTCCTGATCCCCCTCTCGCTCCTTGAAGCACCTTGGACCTACAACTGGAACGCTGGCTCATGGCTCGGAATACTCTACCTCGCCATCCTATCCACTGTAATCGGGTACTTCCTGTACATTGAAGGTGTCTCGAAGATCGGAGCTGGCAGATCAGCAATCTTCGGCAACCTCGTCCCCGTCTTCGGCGTGCTAACCTCCTTTCTCGTACTCAACGAAAACCTAAGCCCCTGGACCGCCGTAAGCTTTCTACTCATCCTCGCGGGAGTGCTCTTGGTCAACCGGCGAGTGAAGAACTCCGGTTCTTGAGCCCATTTCTAATACTCCTAACTTCAAGACAGGACCAGGAGACGCACCCCTATTGGGCCTAGACCTCTCAGCGTCATCGCGGAATGCTGAGAAGCGACTCTGGATCGCCCTCGTCATATCCTCAGTGATCGCCATCGTTGAGTTCACCGGAGGCTTTCTAGGCCAGAGCCTCGCATTGGTAAGCGATTCAGGCCACGTGCTGACAGACGTTCTAGCTGTTGGAGTGGGCATCCTCACACTTAGATTAGGCCGGAAGCCTCATACCGCAAGACGGACCTTCGGATACCATAGAGCCGAGATATTCGCAGCCCTGATCAACGGCTCGGTCCTGATAGGCGCGGCCTTCCTGATAATTTTCGAAGCCTACCTGAGACTTCGTCAGCCTCCAACCGTCCAGGGACCACTCGTCCTGGCAATAGCTTCAATCGGTCTCTTGGGAAACCTCTCTAGCGCCGGGTTGCTGTCTCGGTCGAGAAGGACCAACCTCAACGTCAAAGGCGTATTTCTCCACACAATCGGAGACGTTCTCTCATCCCTAGCCGTGATTGTTAGTAGTCTCATCGTGATATTCACCGGCTATCTTGGAATCGACCCTCTCGCAGCCGCCGTTATTGGTGTCCTAATCATGCGAAGCGCCTACGTGCTTGTTAGAGACTCAACGAACATCCTCCTCGAGGCTACCCCTAGACAAATGCAATTGGAGGTAATAGCCAATGCAATCCGTAGCGTTGAGGGGGTAAAGGGAGTGCACGACCTCCATGTCTGGACCATCACTTCGGGCCTCTACGCGCTCAGCGGACACATCACAGTAGACACGGACAGCATCAGTAAAGGCTCAACCATCGTGGAGAAGATAGAAGGGAAGCTAAAGGAGTCTTTTGGGATAGAACACGTTACCCTTCAAGTCGAAAAAGAGACCCTTGAGAACATTCAGGAGCACAAATCGTCTCCGATCTGACCGGAATGTAGGTCGGTCATTTAGCGATGCCCAGAGCTATCGGCTCTTGGGGCGGCCAGCGCGTTCAGCTCATCAAATGTTATCGCGCCCTCGATGAGGTTCTCATAGGTTCCCTTCTCAAGCATTTCCTTGGCAGCCCGTTTGAGGAGGCCCATAGCCGCATAAGATGGGCTGGGACCGAAGCTCACGCGAGCGACACCCAGCCTCTGTAGCTCACTGATTGGCGGCAGACCTTTTCTCACCATGACGTTTATCGGAAAGTCCAATGCCTTCACAAAGATCGCGATGGAAGCTGCATCCACGAGACCCATCGGGTAGACGCAATCAGCCCCCGCATCCCTGTAGGCCATGGCTCGACGAACCGCCTCCTTCAATCGCGCTCCTTCGTCACCCTCAGCAAATCTCAGCGCATCAGTCCGTGCATTAATCACGAGAGGAATCCCTGCTGTCTCGCCTAGCTTTCTGATCGCCTTGACATTCTCGACCTGTCTCTCAATCGGGTAGAGCTTCTTCGTGGCGTGGGCGAAGTCTTCGATGTTTATTCCGACAGCTCCGGTCCTTAGAATCGCTTTGACTGTCACGAGCACCTCTTTCGTGGTCGTTCCAAAGCCAGCGACAACATCAGCAGAAAGCGGAACCGACAGGACCCTGGCGATCCTTCCAACAGCCGAGACAAACTCGTCCCTACCGATCACCTCACCATCAGGATAGCCCAAGGAGACTAACAGGCCCGCGCTGGATGTCGCGATTGCAGGGAACCCCGCATCCTCAAACACGCGCGCACTCGGAACATCCCATCCGTTCGGAAGAATCAATATCCGCTTCCCATGATGAAGCGCACGAAAATCCTCCGCCTTCTCCTTCTGAGATTTCAAGGGCATCTGGAATCATTCGCTTGTAGTACGTTTACTTTGCTTCAATGATTCTCTTGCCCAGAACCAGTTCCCTAGGAACCATCTTCACAGCTTCCGGGTGTGGATTCTCCGAGAACAGCTCCGGATGTATTATGTGGGCTAGGATCTCAAGCCCGTCCACCACTCTAGGACCCGACCTGCTGAAATACGCGGACGCATTGACCGCATAGATTCTTGAGGACTGAAATGCCGGGATCTTCTCCCAGCCTTGATACGATCCGAGCACGTGGGCTTCTTCCATGACCTGGTTTGCATCGAACCCGCATGGGGAGAGGACGATAATCTCAGGTTGGTACTCAACAACCTCTTCCCATCCTATTCTATGGGAAGGCTTGCCGAGCCGGCCAAGCCCTTCGACTCCTCCAGCGTAATCGACCATCTGGGGAATCCAGTGTCCGCCAGCCCACGGAGGCTGGAGCCATTCCATGAAGAAGACCCGCGGCCTACGTTGTACCGTCCGCGTTTTCTCCTTCACACTGGTTATTCTTTGCAGCATTTGCGGAGCGAGTTTCTCGGCTTCTCCCAGCTTGCCCGTCATCCTGCCAACCAGTAGAATGTTATCGACGATTTCTTCCAGATTCGTCGGTTCTAGCGAGACGATCTTCGTATCCGCATCCAAAACCCGGGCCGCTTCCTTGACCTTCGTATAGGAAACAGCGCAAACATGGCAGAGTTCCTGGGTCAGAATAAGATCCGGCTTCAACTTCTCCAGAAGCTTCTCATCGATCTCGTAAATGTCCCCTCCACGCTGCTCAACTTCACGATCAACTTCCAGGCTCCTGTGGATCTTCTGGTGAATCGCCGACTTCGTCAAGACTGGCCGATTAGACGCTTCAGGAGGATAATCACACTCATGTGACACAGCCACAATTTGGTCGCCAAGGCCGAGAGCGAACGCGATCTCTGTCGCGCTTGGAAGAAGAGAGGCAATCCTCATTGTAGGTCGATCCTATTTCTTCGAATACCGATTGCAGGCCTCGACAAACCTTTCGGCCATTCTCTCATTAGACGCAAAATTCGTATGCATGTAGGATGCCAAAGTGCTGTAACAGGTCCATCCATCACGTCCATCGCCGACTCCGACTCCTCGCTTCAGCTCGTACGCGAACTCCGCATCCCGCGGCACGTCTTCCAAAGCAGAAAAGTGAAACTCATGTCCTCGCACAAGATTGCCCTTTCGAGTTAGAATATTTGGTCGCATGGCCCTAGCCAGCGTATAGCTCAAGGTGAGTCTCTTCACCATAGAGGTCTTCGCCTCGAGAAGTCCTACAGTCCGATGCTCGATTCCATCCAGATCTTGGATCGACTTGGTCAAGTACATGAGGCCGCCACACTCGGCGTAAATCGGCATCCCATCTTCAGCATATTTCGCCACCGAATCAAGCATGGGATGGTTTGCGGCCAGCCCCGACGCGTAGATCTCAGGGTATCCTCCTCCGATGTAGAGTCCACTCGCGTTCTCGGGAATCATCTTGTCTCCTATGGGAGAAAAGGACTCGAGTCGCGCTCCGGCCTCGACCAGTCTGTCCAAGTTTTCTTGGTAGTAGAAGTTGAAGGCTCTGTCTTTTGCTACCGCGATCACGGTTTCGTCACGATCCATTTCATATCGTACATTTGGCTTCTTGGGCACAGGGAGCTCGGCAGCTGATCGGGCTAAACCTTCTATCAGATCGAGATCGACGTGAGATTCGACATGGTCGATTATTCGGTCGAGGACTTTCATGTTCTCCATCTCGGTTGCTCGGACCAGCCCTAGATGTCGCTCTGGAAGGGCGATGTCCCTATTCACGGTGATCGCTCCTAGTACCGGAACCTTGGAATGACGCTTTATCGCATCTCGACACATTTCCGCGTGAGCGTCTCCCGCTACTCGGTTCAGAATCACACCGCTCAGCTGCATTTCCGGGTCTAGGCCCTTGTACCCGAACACTAGGGCTGCGGCGCTACCTGCAAGGCCATACGCATCAATGACCAATATCACGGGAGCCTTGAGCATCTTCGCTACCTCGCTGGTGCTGGCAGCCTCCGACTTGCCATCAACACCGTCGAAGACACCCATGACCCCTTCAATGATAGCAACATCTGCCCCCTCGCAACCGGAAGTGAATATCGAGGGGATTTTCTTTCTCGGAATCATCCAAGAGTCAAGGTTACGCGACGGTCTTCCTGTGACCGCGGTGTGAAAACTTGTGTCGAGAAAGTCGGGGCCAATCTTGAAACCCTGAACCCTTCTACCTTTCCTAGCAAGTGCGCCCATTATGCCGACAGCGACAGAGGTCTTTCCAACACCGCTGTGGGTCCCACCGACAACGATCCGAGGGATCTTCAGATTGGATAGGCTCCACACGTTCGGCAGAAAGTCGCTTCTTCCCTTACTTCATATTGACATCCGGGACATGTTCGTCCATTTGTCACGGGTCTCGGTCCGAAGACTCCTCGGAATATCTCGTAGTAGGCGAGGTGCTCCTTGTCTCTAATGGTCACACCCTCAAACTCTTTGATGTCTCGCTGTTTCTCACGAAACTCTTCGTCAGGTATTCTCTTGTCGAAGATTTGGGGAAGCGTCGTAGTTCCACAACCGTACTCGATGGGGGTCTTGACCCGCCAGGTAATTTGGCTCGGTAACAAGTCTTCAAAGGCCTTCCGAACAATCCACTTCCCCCATTTCTGACCCTCATGTTCAACAACTAGAAACGATGGGTCTACTCGGCTTGCTAGTTGCTTGACTTCCGGGTCGAGGAAAGGTATCTTCGCCACCATTCCCAAAGACTCGGCCATTGGAATCGCGGAGAAGCTCATAACATTCCAGAGTCTTGCCAGAGAAGCCTTCAGTTCCGACGGGCCTAGATTGAATAAGAAACTGTAGCCTGCGAACAGCTCGTCGCACGCGTCACCCGTCAGAAAAGTTGAGACCCCTTCTTTCTGCGCTTCCCTCATCCCGATGTAAACAGCAGCACTGTTTCTAATCTCCATAGGGTCGAAAACGCGAAGGGTCTTCACGACCTCCGGTAGGTTCTCGATTAGCTCTTCCATGCCGAAGATGTGCACCTTGTGTTTCAGACTGAGATGCTTGGCCATTAGGTTAGCGTATTCTATGTCCGGGGACGGAGCCCCGTCTAGGGCAACTGTATAGGCTCTAGGCGGGCCTTGCCGGGCTGCCAGCGAGGCGATTATGCTCGTGTCCAGGCCGCCTGATAAGAGAACGGCTTCAGCCACGTTCCTTTCTACAGCCGATTCTAGAACTGTTCTCAGGTTTAGAATTGTCTCGGATAGGGGTATCAGCGATTGCGTGCTGGCTGTCAAAACAAGCCTTGTCGGGAGGAAATTCTATATAAGGTAGCGGGTAACTTTGCCCGCTTGCCAATGCAAGGGCCATCGATAGCACCCAACGTCTTCGAGCGCACATCAACCAAAGCCACACTTGTTGCAGTATTCGCCGCGCTTTCTTTGGCTACTAACTACGCGCTCATTGCCCTTCCAAACATCAAGCTAATGGACGCTCTGGTCTTCATCGCGGCATTTCTCTTCGGCCTCAGATTGGGAATCGGAGTCGCGGCATCAACTTGGCTAGTGTACGGGTTCGTCAACCCCTATGGACAAGCCGACTTCGTTCTTCTGTCATTTCTAATCGTGGGAGAGTGTTTCTATGCGGTCGCTGGAGCCATTCTTAGTAGAGCTTTCTCCACCAGAGACCTTGTGAGAGAAAGTCAAGCCCAATGGCGACCAAGCCCAGTCTTCGCCTACTATAAGCTAAGTCTTGTGTTCGCACTAGTCGGCTTCCAAGCAACTTTTGCATATGACCTTCTCACCAATTTTGGCAGTTGGATCTTCAAGACCAACTCCCTGTACCAGGCCTTTGTGATCGGAATTATTACGGGAGCACCGTTCGCGGTCGCGCACGAAGCGAGCAATATTGTCTTTTTCGGAACAGTAGCTCCGGCCGTCATCGTTACCGCGAAGCGTTTTGGATTGGGAAGAACGGAAGAGAAGGGTTAGCGACCATATCGGGATCGAGAACTGGACACAAGGCCTTCTACATCACCCTGCTCTTGGTCGCAACGATCATCGTTGTCGTCCAGGCCAGTGCCTACTACTATTTTGAGAAAACATACTCCTTGCCGTCTGGGGACGCATGTTCAACAACAAGTTTGACCAATAGTTCAACGCTGGTTGAAGTGGAGACTCTGATAAATTATGGAAATGGAACCAGCAAATGGTTCAACTGGACTGATGTTCCGTCAAATTGGAACTTCTACATCTTGACCATGGCTCTCGTCAACAATAACGTTCAGGCCCAGTTCTACGGGGTGCCAACTTGCGAGCACTTTGTAACGGGAATCGATGGTGTCCGAAACAACTCCCAATCCTATTGGACCCTATGGGTCGTCTGCCAGAAAGACGATGCTTGGACGGTTCCTGCGGTTGGAGCAGACCTACTCGGTCTGACGACGTATCACACCCTGGCATGGTACTATCAGCCAATACACTCACAAGATCAATCAACGTGGAGCCCACCAGTGCCTGGGGCGAAGAAAATTGGATCGTGCAGCTGACGACTCCTCATGCCTTCCCGTCAGCAGCGTCATTTCTGAGTCGCTGGACGAGCCTCTTCCTTGGCGGACCGTAGCCTCCTCCCCCAGGCGTAATCAGGCTCAACACGTCTCCAGCATCTGTGGTAACTGTGGTTTTGGAAGGAAGTTTCGTGACAACGTCAGCTCGCAATATTCTGTACACTCCGGGAGATCCTCGTGTTCCCCCCTGCAATCCCCAAGGTCTACGCCGCTGTCTTTCGCCCATCAGTGAGAGAGTAAATCCCTGGGCTAGCACCTCTGTGTCTCTTCTGATGCCTAGTCCTCCTCGAAATCTTCCTTTTCCACCGGACCCTTGGACCAGCTCGTATCTCTTTACCCTGAGAGGGTAAGCTGATTCAAGCGCCTCGACGGGCGTGTTCAGCGTGTTTGTCATGTGGCTATGAATCCCGTCGACACCATCCTTGTTGTGCCGTGCGCCGAACCCGCCGGCGATGGTTTCATAGTAGGTGAAATATTTCCCGGTCCGCGGATCGACCCCTCCTATCGTTACATTGTTCATCGTTCCTTGACAAGCAGCACAGACTCTCTCCGGGATAATACTGGAGAAGGCCTTGAGGGTCACATCAACGATTCGTGTCGACGTTTCCACATTTCCACCGGCCACTGGTACTGGTGGCTCCGCGTTGACAATCGTCCCAGATGGTGCCTCAACCTGAATAGGTTTGAAGCAGCCGGCGTTTGCTGGAATCGAAGGATCCGTCACACACCTTACCACGTAATAGACAGCCGAGAGCGTAACACTGTAGACAGCGTTCAAGGGTCCCTGAACCTGCTTTGAAGAACCAGAGAAATCAAACGCTATGGATCGTCGACCAACCGTAACTTTGACCTTGATCGGGATGTCGGTTGTGCCAAACCCATCATCATCAAGATAGTCAATCGCTGAGGACGACTTTCTTGGCAGCTCGCGAATTCTTTTGATCATCAATTTCTCAGAGTAGTCGATCAACTGATTCATTCCGGACTCGACGGTGGATACGCTCGATTTTTTCAGCAGCTCAGTCAGACGTTTCGTGCCGACAAGGTTCGCTGCTCGTTGCGCTCTGAGATCTCCCAATCTCTCATCGGGCGTCCGCACATTCGATAACACAAGGTCGAAGATCTGCCGGTTTGGTTTGCCCTCTACCCAGAGTTTGACGGGCGGAATCCGGATCCCTTCTTGGTTGATGTCCCTCGATAGAGCCGACATGCTCCCTGGCGCAACGCCTCCGACATCAGAGTGGTGAGCGCGATTAGCCGCGAACCCGACCAATCGCTCCTTGAAGAAGATCGGCGAGACCATGGTAATGTCGGGAAGATGTGTCCCGCCACGGTATGGATCGTTGAGGATGATGTCATCACCTTCCGAAAGATCATCTTCGAACTCTTTCAGAACGGCCTGCACCGAATAGGGCATCGCACCAAGATGGACCGGTATGTGCTCTGCTTGAGCTACTAGCTGTCCTGACACATCGAATAGGGCGCAGGAGAAATCTCTCCTCTCCTTGATGTTGGGAGAGAAGCTCGATCTACAAAGTACAACTCCCATCTCTTCAGCGATCGAGATGAGCGAGTTTTTGAGAATCTCAAAAGAAACGGGGTCAAGCAATCTCGAATCGATTGCAACCTGATCATTGAGCTTATATGGCACTGAAGCGTTGAGCGGGTAACTTTGCCCGCTTCAGTAGGCACCTGTAGTGCCGCTCTAATCCTCATTCTCGTTGGTGGAGCCATCTTTCCGGTCCCCGGTCACGCAGCCAACAGTTACGGGCTATCTCAGTCGTCTGCTGTCAAATCCTCCCTAACTTGGTTGGTTAGTAACGAGAAGTCTGACGGGTCCTTTGGAAGCTCCCAAATATCCACGCCTCCAGCTGCCTACGCTCTTTGGTTGAACGACTCTCGTTCGCCTAAAGCATCGGCATCGTTCTCATGGTTAGCGTCGCAGCTCGATGACTCCTCCAGTTATGCGTGGGGAGAGGCGGACATCCCAGGGCAGATCCTTTACACTCTGAGCACGAGCGGAAATGTCAGGCTCCTGAGCAACTCATCAGACTCTTCCGGACTCTTAGCATATCAGCAAACTAATGGAGGGTTCTTGGGCTGGTATGACTCATCAAGCGGACAACAGACAACCAGCAGCATCGACACAGGCATGGCGCTCTGGGGCCTACTTGGAATGCACGCGATCAGTTCTTCAAAACAGCAACAAGCAGTCAGCTATCTTTTGTCACTCCAAAATCGCGATGGAAGTTTTAATCTCACTCGGACTGAGGCCAGCAACCACTACGAGACCCTCGGACCCGAATCGGTCAGTACGACTGCTCTCGTCGTTCTAGTTTTGAAGAGTGCTTCTTTGACAGCGAGCGACACACGTGTTTCGAACGCTCTGGACTTTCTAAATGCGGCTGCTTCTACAAATTTTACGGCTTCACGTGATAACAAAGGACACGTGTACGCGGCTGCTCTCTCTGCGCTCGCATTCAACGCTTTCGGGCGCGCTGTACAGGCCACTGCAGCTGTTGCTTTCATACTTCTTCAACAGAACTCGGATGGGGGTTTTCGTGATATCGGTAGGCTTTCGTCTGGCTCAAACGCTTTGGATACTGGATGGGCTGCGATTGCTCTTGAACAGGTTCAGCCTGGCCCGTTGTTGAGTTCTTTTCTGACCCCTGTTCTGTTGGTCGGGCTTATAGTCGCGGTAGGAGGGTTGGCGTTGGTTGGTGTTCTGGTAATCTATCTAGTGATGAGGAGACGTGCGGCCAACCATGTGGTGGCTTCTGCGACCACCTGAACACGATTCTACCATTTAGAGTAGAAATTATGAATTGTCGAAAAATCGCCTGTTTCGCGTTTTTCGCCGAGCCATCTACGGCTGGATTGTGCCCTGAATCGCCTGTCTCGCCCATTATCATTGCCAGACGGCTAGTGTTCTAGGAAATAAGGAGGTCTTAGCGACCGAGTCCTGCGTCGCATGTCCGGTCTCTCCGGTTTCCACGCCTATAGTTTGCTCGCGTAAGAAACGTAGAAACGCGTATTTCTAAGGAGTCCCGAAAAAGGGGGTTTTGGATTTCCAGAGCCTCAAGGGCCCTGGTTTCTCTTCTAGCTAGCTCGTACAGTTAGTTGTTCGTGGAGTGCTTCGTCCCGGATGAGTTATCGAGGGCGTGCACCAGGTTGACAACAACTCGCAGCGTTGGAAGCAATGCGATCAAGAGGAATATCAGCGGATAAGCCCACGGCGCGCTGGTAAAGTACTGAGTGGCGATGCCGCTGCTCACGCTGTAGAGAATGACAATCGCTATGATCTGGAAGATGTACGCTAGCAATGGAACCCAAGTCTCGTAGTTCTTGTACGCGTCCGAGACCGCTTTCGAGAGCTGTGTTCCGAACTTGAAGACGATGAAAGCCACGACAAGCCCGATCATGAATACAGCAATGTTCGCGATCGAAATAGTACTGCCCGAGATGTTCTGCGTGATACCTGGAAAGCCGAGCACAACTGCCTCGATAATCACCAGTACGATGACGCCCGCGATCAATCGAATGAACGCCGGCATGACTGGAGTAAACGCTCCCCACGTGCTGTTCGAGCCGCTTGATGTATTGGTCATATTTTCTTCACTGTTAGAGCAACCTACGAAGTGCTATCCGATATTGCCCTATTGAAACCCGCACCACCAGGTTCGGGTAACAGCTTTCTTCATCCCAGGCTCATATGGCAATCGAAGCAGATCCATTTCGGTCAATCACGTATCTTGCTTGAGGCGGGATTAGCAAGGTTGAATCGTAATCCTCGATCACGCATGGTCCCTTTCCCTTGGATCCAGGCGGCAGGCTGTTCCGATGTAAGACTTGACACTCGATACTACGTCCGTCCATGAACCAGACTCTCCTCGTCTTCGGGAGGCCTTCCTCTCGTGCGAGCGTACCCGTTGCTCTAGCAATCGTTCCAGCCTTTCCTCTACAGTAGCTGCGAACGTTGACAATCTCAACAAGCTTGTCCGGTTGAGAATACCCATATTTCGCTTGATGTCTCTGGTGAAAGTCTCGTATGGCAGATCGAATTACGCCTCTATTGATAATCTTCCCTCTTAGAGGAACCGATAATTCGTAAGATTGACCTTGATATCGCATATCGACGAGTCTCCGATAATTGACATCCTTCTCTTCTACTCCTTCTACTCGGAGCAGGCTTCTGGCTCTCGCTTCCATTCCGCGCAAGATCTTCTCAAGCTCCTTACCACTCGCACTCTCCGCGTCTCCCAACACCGTTCGAGCAGAATCGTGCAACGGCATCGCAAGAAGGAGACCCAAGCCAGATAGCAGCCCCGCAGCCGGAGGCACAACTACCTTCTCCATCTCTAGTTGTCTAGCAACCTCACCGGCAAACATCGGTCCTGCCCCTCCGAGCGCCACGAGAACCATTTCACGGGGGTCGAGACCTTTGTCCACCGTCGCCGCCCGTAACGCTTCCGCAATCTTGGCGATAGCAATTCTCAGAACACCGATGGCGCCATCAATCACTTTCATCCGTAGCAGCTTCGCGACCAACCCATCAATGGCCGCGTAGGCAAACTCTGGTTTCAACGGTAGCTCTCCCCCAAGCAGGAAACTTGGGCTCAACCGGGCGAGAACAAGAGAGGCATCCGTCAGCGTCGGCAACCTGCCACCCTTCCCGTAGCAAGCTGGGCCCGGCGACGCCCCGGCACTCTGAGGCCCAACATGAAGAACGCGCGCATCATCCACCCAGGCAACGCTCCCGCCGCCGATTCCGACCTCGACGAGGTCTAAGACTGGAAATCTGACAGGGTATCCTGATCCTTCAACTCGCCTGCTTCCATGCAAACGGCCACCAACCTCGTACTCAGTAGTCACCTCGAACCCCTGGCCAGACCATACTCCTGCCTTTGACGTGGTCCCGCCGACATCTAGAGAGACGATGCTTTCAGATCCATTGGAATAGAACTTGGACGCCACAGCCCCAGCGACCGGTCCTGACTCTATGAGCCGAGCCGGCTCCAATGAGGCTTGGCGAGAGAGCACGGTTCCACTATTCGATTGCATTACAAAGAGAGGCGCGCGGACTCCGAGCTCTTCCAATCCCTGTTCGAGTTTTTTCAGGTACCCGGAGAATAACGGCTGTAGACACGCATTAACGACCGTCGTGCTGGTTCTCTCGTATTCTCGAAACTCCGGAAGAAGCTGAGAAGATAAGGACAGTTTCGCGCCGGGATGTTCTCTCCTGAAGATTTCTGCCACTTCCTT
>WNGR01016679.1_pt1 | contig 13944 bp, 16 predicted proteins | sample 5407581 | NCBI WGS metagenome assembly WNGR01 (sample SAMN13153383, study PRJNA577476) | soil metagenome | isolation source: 80 cm soil or saprolite under Garry oak tree replicate 2 | place: USA:California | collected 2016-06-15 | reverse complement strand
CAAAATCCTCGGCCACGGCAGGGAGAATTGGATTTTCTTCGGTGGCATCAATAGTCGGTGGGTGTTTATTCTGATTACGTCCGCAGCTGACTTCAGTATATGCAGGTCAGACGAAAACATTGGTCTACCGTAGGTCTCTGTTCGATGCTTGGTTCGTTCTGGGGCGCTAGAAGGGAATGCGATTGCCCATCTTCTTCTCTTGGGCTATTCGTTTCGTGAAGATAAGGACAATGTGGTCGAGTACATTGACCCTGCCGAAAAAATCGACAGGTAGATTTGAATGACGGTTGTCTGGGTGGTGGGACATCGGGTTCCTGTGAATAGACACGCCGTCAGCCCAGAAATATTGAGAATAGCAATGCTTTTGCAGAGAATACGCACTGCAATGGCCCACACAGGACCATGAAAGGTGTTTACGGAAGTTAAAGTGTACGAGTTCGAAAGGATGTGGTCGAAAGGACAGTCCTCCCTGTTGCATCTTCCCTGCGTGAAGAATTTGCACGGGCCGAACGGCTTTGGCGCAGCGCAAGGTGGAAGCGCTGCATACATGATCAAGTAGTAACATCAGCTTGGAAATGATCTCGACCAAATGACCGCCATATTACTTTGCGTCTCCGTCGCTAGACGGTGCGACAAACGGCATTGATCCCCAAACATACATGTGCCATTGCTAAAGAATGGACAGGTACCTGCGCGTTGCTGCGTCGCGGGGATTGGAACCGTGGCCGTGGCAGAGCCTGAAGCGTCGGGCCCGATAGCGGAAGGGGTATCGTGTGAATTCTTACATTTGTCGCCAAAGATACACTTCCCCTGGAGCCAGAAGCGACAAGGTAATTTGAGCTGCGCCATTTGAACTTGGTGCTGATGGATAATCGTCTGTTCGAAGTCGAGGTTGTAATGAAAATTATGGAATCAACCTGCTTGGCACAAAGGGTGATCTTCTAATTGTCCCAAAATTCCGGAATGGATTATAACCATTATAACCTTAACTAGACAATTATAAAGGATTTATAAAGGATTTATAATTATAATTATAAATCCTTTATAAATCCTTTATAATTGTCTAGTTAAGGTTATAATGGTTATAATCCATAGTGGTTTGCCGGCCCGCCGGAAGCCGGCCTAAGACACATCCCAAATCCCCACGTATGTGCCACACACCTTCAGAACTGGATCAATTTGGGATCAATGCCTCTGGATTCTCACTTTGCCTTCGCGACTTGATACACTAATCTGCATTGTATGGCTCTCCTTCGGCCGGGAGAGTCCGTCCCTTAGGGCGGATGCGGCAGGGCTGAGACGCCTTCCAGTACTACTGTACTACTGTACCTGCAACGAGCTGCCAGTGAGAACGGAGCAAAAAAGCCAAACGCAACAAAACATCCAAGCTAGTTTCAGATCGCCTAGACAGTGGTCACGCACGTTGCTTGATTCATGAGCTTGCTTCAAATTAACATGCAAGGTACTCAACACTTGCTCAACACAAGTAGCATAAGGTCGGTAGCAAATTTCTGACTCGAAGCCCTTCTTTCCATAGATTCAACGTTAGTTGACTACGTTACTGTAAATAATGTCAAAATAAATTGCAATAGTTTCTGGTTCGACCGCCAGACCAGATCAAACCACCTCTCGAAACTTAAGGGGAGTGGCTGATGGTGGTTGCGGCTTCCCGATGGATGTGTAACCCTTACGGTCGAACGTGTATACCGACACTCACGCAGAAGATCGGCCTGGAGCAACTTCGGTGTGCATCGAGGGGGCCGTACATGATCAACGAAGGACAGGAAGGGATAGCCACGATTTCCGGAAATTTGAAAATGAGACCCACTTTGAAACCCTTGTGTTTGAAGTACGACACAGGGGGAACGCAGGTGACCTCTGCATGCGCGAGGACAACAAACCACAACTGACTGCTTGGATCAGATATGAAATGCGGAGACGGAATCGCGTAGTTGCTACATATCGCCGTCACGGGGTGGGGTGCGTTACTCGGTACTAGTAGCGAGGGTCTAAGCATCCTTCGCAAGAATGACGGAATGTTATGAAGGAGCCCGGTCGTTTTAATGACAATATACATTTCGGGTATTTGAATAGTTGATGTATTACTCGTTGGGCATCTCGTAGAGCGGACAATTTGACCTGAAGTGGCTCGACGTCGCCTCTCTAATCTCCCGGTTCAGAGCCGACTTCACGATTAGACCGCCACAGATGTAGCAGAAGTGTCTGGCTAAAATTAGCGTCCTGATCGAGAACGCGGTGTGACTAGCGCTCACGTGTTGCATGCGGGGGTCATACACTACGGGGGGGGGGTTCAACTAATTGCCGAATAAACGCCAAATCACAGTAGAAATGTACCGTCATGTGATTGCATCCCGACACTTTCTGAATCGGTGTCTTGCACGCTAGAAAGGAAGGGGAACAAGGTTGATGGTAGTGACAACAAGCGAGAACGGGCGTACACGGGCAATACTTCCATCCTTGCTGCTTCATCAAGTGATCTAGTTCCAACGTGCCGTCGCAAGAGTGCTTTGGCCCACCAAAGCCGATCTTTTGTTGACGCTGCTTGCACCAAGTATGGTTGCAGCGGGCACTCGATGATTTTCGCTTCTTCGTGTTCATCTCTCGCTACGAACATCGACCGTTGACACCTGTCTCGACGATTAGTAAGCACGTGGGCAGATACTACGGGCGTACTTTCGACAGTGCAACAGCACGGAGAACGGGCCCATCTCCATTTCGGTCCAAATGACGAACTGCTCGTCAGTGAGGCCGAGGTCTAGGGCGAGGGTCTGTGAAACCTCTACAACATTCATTCCGTGCCATGAGAGCTCTGACGAGGGAGAGGAGAACGTTCGCGTACCGCCAGTGCCGCCCTTACCCTCACCCTTACCTGCAGTGCAAGTAGGGCATAGTATGGGGAATCTGTGCTCCTCGAGGCGAGTAGAAACGTATCCGCGCATGCACTCCCGACAGAAGGCGTGTCCACAAGGATCGGGACGAGCGACAGAGTCCTCAGGCATCTCCTCCATGCATATCCCGCACATGAACACTCGTTGGACAGTCTGGGAAAGCTTAATACGTTCTACGGAGAGCGCGCGGTCTTCACTGTCAAATTCCCTCTGCAAGCGCCTCGCGTACGAGAGACCGTGGTCATGACCAAAGAGTGGTGCTGGTGGGCCTCGACGGATGTGGTCGAAAGGACAGTTTTCCTTATTGCATCTTCCCTGTCTGAAGTATTTGCATGGCTTAAGTGCGATGTCTTCACTGTCAAATTCCCTCTGCAAGCGCCTCGCGTACGAGACATCTTGGTCCCGATCGAAGGGTGGTGTTGGTGGGCCTCCACGGGTGTGGTCGAAAGGACGGTCTTCCCTATTCCATCTTCCCTGTCTGGAGTATTTGCTCGGCTCTGGCACAGAGGGAGGTGGAAGCGCTGCATACATGATCAAGTAACATCAGAAATCTCGACCAAATGACCGCTATTTTGCTTACTTTGCGTCTCCGTCGCTAGACGGTGCGACTACGGCATTGAACCCCAAACACACATGTGCCCTTGCTGAAATAGTATGGACAGGTACCTGCGCGTTGCTGCATCGCGGGGATCGGGATCGTGGCCGGGCAGAGCCTGAAGCATCGGGCCTGATAGCGGAAGGAGTATCGTGTGAATTCTTACAATTGTCGCCACAGATACACATCCCCTGGGGCCAGAGGCTACAAGATGATTTGGGCCGTATCATTGTACCTGACGCTGGTGGATAGCTGTCTGTTCGAAGTTAGGCGGTTGGGCTTGTAATAGAATCAACCTGCTTGGCACAATGGGCGATCTTGGGGATAGTCAAGGCGAGAGTGACTGCGCCAATGAATACCGGTATGGTAGTGGGCTGCGAATTTACTGTGTGCCCAATTTGCCCGATTGAGAAAGGCGAGCTCGGGGCACGCGTGATTGATCAAATCGACACTGACGCCTCTGAAACCCCTACACCTTGACTAAATCGCGCCTTCCGAGCCCATTTCAGGGCGGTTCATTCTCAAAAATTGAAAAACGGCCGGATGTGAGCCAGGGCAGCGCGACTGGGAGTATGAGATCCACTTTGTTGTTGCGTGGGGCGACTTGTGTGTTGCCACGGTTCGGTTGCTGGCCGGATCCACGAGCAGGTGCCAGTGATCCACGAGCAGGGTGCACGCGCGGGGCCAAGCTGGCCAAGGACGGGCCGCAGGAAGGATGCGATTAGAATGCACTTATTGTAACACTCACTTAACCAAGGCATGTATGATTACATAATATACTCTGCGGTAATATTTATGGATATATATCCATATTTGTACATAATTTGGCCTTCCAGCTCCTGGCACATTGCTAACGCCTGCCATGAGCCATCGCTGACATCTCAGCTCAACAGACTATCTACAAAATATATACCAGAACGTCATGGTGGTATTCTTGGGGTTTGGGAAGGGGGGTTATATTCCCGGACTAGAATACCGAGACGAATCCACAAAAAAAAACATTGTCCACGCCAAAATTATGATGATGATTGTGATGATGATGTTGTCAGTATGTACAGTACGGACTGTGTGTCATGTCGACAAGAAACGATATGCGCGTATACATAGAAATATATACCGGGAAAAGGAAAAAAGAGGCGGAGGTGGGTTGGGCGACATGGGGGTGACATGGGGTTCATAACATAACAGACATAAGAATAGAAGCAACAAAAAAAAAAGCGCGGGGAAATAACTTAGATAAAGAACACGATAAAGAACACGGATAAAGAACACAAAGGCAAAAAACGGCGCGTGGAAAACGACAAGACGAACACGGTCAACTTTTGCTGGGCAGCGTGATGGCCGCATGCCCATTACTGCTGAGGTTGCCGCGGCTACCACGCCGCACGGCGTTGGAGAGTCGCGTCTGCGTCTGGCGCTTGACCTGCGCCTCGAGCTTGACGCGCTGCTTGCGGATATCGTCGTCCTTGAGGCGGAACGAGCTAGAGAGCTCGATGAGCGCGCTGGGCGAGGACAAGAGGAGGAACGGCGGTGGGCGCGCGAGGACGGCCAGTGCGTCCGCCTCGGTGCGGATGTCGCGCAGCGTGCGATGGCAGCACGTCACGAGTGCGAGCCCGATGCGGAAGAGGAAAACCACGCCTGTGTTAGTGTGTCCGTGTGTGAGAGGGTGCACGCGCATGCGAAAGAGGGAGAGTAGCGCGCACCTTCGCTCAGGAAGATATCCCACACTCTCTGAAAGTACTCCGTAGGAAGCGCCTCTACGAAGAGCGACGAGAACCTGGAAGTAAAAGCAAAACGTCAGGGACCCAAACACACACCGGAGCACGAAGAGCAGCTGCTGACCACGGTCGACAGACGCGAATGGGCGCAATGCCCATGTCGACGAACAGCCTCTTCGCGATCGGCGGGTGGATCGACTCCATGGCCTTTGCGAACAGCGACGCGTCGATGTCCAGCTGCACCGAGTTGGAGGAAAAGTACGGCCGGAGGTGCGTGTCCATTAACGAGATGAAGATCCAGAACGCGTCCTCCTCGGGAGACTGCAGCAGCAGCTGCCCAGCTATGAACGCCAAACCTGCGTAAAGATCAGCTACAGGCACCGAAACATAACGCACGGAGCGCCACGCACCCTTGCAATACTGGATGTCCGGCACCATGGTCAGGTATGACTGCAAGAGGGAGACCAGCGGGCCGTCCGGCCGGCCGAGCCGGGTGTCGCCAACAAAGCAATCCCGCGCGTCGCGCTGGATATCTGCGAACGCGGGGACGCGCTCGCGCTCACCAAGCTGCGCATAGAGCCCCTCGATGCGCTTGGCGCGGCTGTCGGCGAGGTGTGCCCATACCTGGTACCTCACCGACGCAGGCACGCCTTCCTGCAACAAGCGGCGGATCTTCTTGTTCTTCCGCGCATCCGCCGAGGGCGTAGCTGCCATCGCCGCGATCCACTTAAGCTCGAGCGCGCGATGCACCTCCACCGCGGTGGTTGGTGTTGCGGAAGTCGCTGCCTTCGTTGCGCCAGGTGGCGGTACTGTCGGCGCGGAGGGGCTGATCGGCGAGCGCGTGTCAGACGCGCCGCCCGATGTTAGGGACGTAGCGGGACTGTCAATGCGGAGGAACGACGGGCGGCCCTCGCTTCCGGAGCTCTTGCCGTTCGCGGACGAATCTTCGCTTACGCGTGGGCGGGAGATCGCAGGTCGGACGAGCTCAAAGTCGGTGTCCATCACCTGCACGGTCTCACCTTCGCGCAAGCCGTCATCCTGGTACTGCCTGTCGTCGCGCAAGGACCTGGATCGGAGTGCAGAGAAGGAGATTTTCGACCGGAGGGAGGTGCTTCTCGCCAAAGATGAGCCGGAAACCGACACGGACAAAGGTGGGGGTGAGGCCACTTGCACTTGCGAGCGCGAGTCCACCAGATGCGAGCCCTCGGTATCCATCGAAGTTTTACCTCGTATCGAGCCCCTGGACTGTTGTCGGGTATCCATGGACGCTCGACTCTCCTGAGCAGATATCTGTATTGACGGTGGTGTGATGTTCTTGAGCGTCGTAGGGCTTGCGGGCGTTTCGGCCTCACGTTCGAGTGCAGAAGACTTTGACTGGCTGGCTCGGAACGCTGGCTCACTCTTCACAGGCTTCAGCGTGTGGCGCAGAGTCGTCGGCGATAACGGAGATGACCCAGTGCGGGATGGTGAAGGAGGAACGCTGGCTGCCAGGGGCAACGAACCAGGACCGAATTTCGGACCCTGACCCTGACCCTGACCGGCCGTTGCTTGGGAGAGCGCCAATGGCGATGGGGTATACTGTCGCGCCTGGTGAATGCGGGAGGTGTGGGCAGCTGCGCGTGCAGCCATCGAGTTGGAGCGGGGACTCGGCTCCGAGTTGGCACTTGATGGACGCGCCACGTGTGGAACACTCGCTTCATCTCGACTGCGAAACGGAGAATTCTGATTCAGCGCTGACAGAGCAGGGGAACGGTGAAAAAAAAAAGTGGAACACGAACCTCTGCTTCTTTGGCTGCACTCCGGGGATCACAGGAGAATCGAAGCCGGAGAAAGAACGCGAGCGGGGGCGTACGGCCGCAGCTTTTGGGACAAAGTTGGTCCGTGGGATGACGTTCGAGTTGGAAGTCGGCGCGTGGCGCTCGGCTGGCGGTCGAAGCCTCCCCTGAGAAGGCGAGGCGCTTTGAGGCGGTGCGGCTATGGGAGTGGGGGGCGCGGCAAGTGAGTTGGCCACACGCATTCGGTTCGCAGGAATATCGTTCGGTGGGTCGGTGGAAAAAGATATCGGCACGGGACCTACAGACGTCGAAAGATCTTGCGAGGTCGACCCGTAGATGGTGCTGAATTGTGGAAGTCCGGTAGGCCCAACGCGCATCTGGGAAGCCCTGCGCAGCGTTTGAATCAGCCCATTCGAAGGCGGAGGTGGCACGGGAGGCATTGAACGCCAGTATAATGGCCCCTGGGAAGTAACGGTAGGTTTAGGGGCATTCGGATGGGGAAGAAAGAGGCTTGTGCGCGATTCACTAGGACCCGGCACCGCCGTCGGCTGTGGGGATAGGCGCGGGATGACAGGGGACGGCATCGGACTGTATGTTGGTGAGGAAGTGAGTGTAACTCGTGGACCGGGCGTGAGCGGGGACGTGGGGGTATATGGTGGCGGTGGGGCTGGGTTCATTACGACGAGCGGCGGGGGGACGGCGCGCTTCTTTTCTGGAGTCACACCTGAAGAAGAGGCGGCCGAAACGGCAGGAGATGTCGGCGTCCGAGGTTGCGATGCGCGGGGTGACAGAACGCCATCTTCTGCCTTGCCTGCAAGGACGATGCTCTGCGACTGTTCAAACGTGCGCTCCTGAGACGTCGCTGAGGGCAGGGGACTTGGGAGCGGGCTGCTTTTGGCCGATTCGATTTTTTGGCGCAAAGCGGACGCTGCACCACCTCCACGGAAGTCGAAGACGGGGCTTAAAGGCGAGCGAATAATTGTTGTATTTGAGCCCGTTGGAGGCGAGGACAGAGGCGAGGCAAAGTCAGTGTGGAGCAATGGCGAAGCGGTCGCAGCAATTGAGGGATTGGTGTGGGACGAATTGCTTCCTAAGGTAAGAGGTGGTGGGACAGTCCGCGTCTGCGGTCGCGCCACAGGCGGCGTCATTCCCCGTGACGATGGTGAGGCAGGCATCGGCTCATTCGTCAAGGGGGACGTTGGCATGGAGCGTTGCGACTCCAGTGAATGGCGAACGGATGGTGGGAGCTCTGTCGGGATGGGAGGCGGGACAGTCGGGAGTGTGTGGGCAGACGACTTGGACATTTTTGACGAAATAGACAGGCGCGAGTAGCGATAGTTGTCGTAAAACGATGCCCCGTCCCCGTCTTCACTGTACTCGGAGAGTGTCGATGGGGGTCGGAGGGCATCCGGCACGAACGGTGTGGCTTGACTAGATGTCGTAGGAATCTGGGTTGGGGGCGCGGGGAAACCATCAACTGCTTCCTCGAGAGATGTGCGCTCGTACTTGTCGTCCCCGTCCTCATCTTCGTCACCATCATCATTACCGCCGTTGTCGTCATCATCGACATTGCCAGCAATAAAACCTTGAAGCATGGATAACCCAATGTCGGCAGCGCCATCGGACATGGCCGCAGAAACGAGTGACATGCGATCGCTTGTGGCATCGTTAGCGCCGATGCGAGGCCCAGACGTCAGGGTTGGTTCTGTTCTGGACGGCGATGAGAGCGGAGGGACATGAGGCGAGGCCGGGGTGGCTGCGTCAGAGGATTGCGATTTTAGCCGCGCAGTGTCCAAAGGGTCAACCTTCGGAACCGAATACGAATTGGGTGGACGCGGACTGTCCGGCGCAGGCTCCTGTTGCGGAGCCGAAAGAGGGACGACACGTAGGGGCGTCTGGTCATTTTCCGAAACGTGCGACGCGTCCAGGTCTGGTACGACGGACGGGACAGTCTTATCCTTGGCGAGGTGCTCTACATAAGAGTCGGACGGGGTTGGCGGGAAGGGAGACTCCTGGGTAGACGACGAAGAGGAATAGCTCGTCGAGGATGTAACAATGGAATCATGATGAGATGGCTCCGTATGGATGGGGGAATACTGGGAATCGGGGGAGAGGGGATTCGAGGCGGTGGACGGTGGGGAAGCGGAGCGCGGGACTGCGGAAGGGTCTTCTGCACGAGATGGAGCGCGAGAAATAGAAGGAGCAGAGCCCTGGGATGGTGGCCGCTTGCGAGACGGGGTTAAAGAGCGCGGTCGCGGTGACTTGGATAAGGAGGAAGAGCGTTTCGTGATGATAGGGGTTTTGAGTTTGCCATTGAACTGGACGTAAGCGGCCGCAAAGCGGCCAACGACGCCCTCACAATATCCCTAGCGAAAGGACATGTAAGACCATGTAAGGGAGTGGTTAGAGTATTCGAGGAAACGCACGAGGTAGATGCCGTCTTCGTCGGGGAGTTGCATCAACACGGTGATTTCATCGTCCTATAGGGGACCAGGTTGAGCCAAAAATGAAGGTAGAAGGGGAAGAGATAGATGCACTTTGAGAAACATGAGATCATCGGGTTCTCTTGCGACGCAGTCCTGGAGAGCAATGCACTTGCCAATACCGCCTTTGCTGGCGAAGCGAGTCCAGCGGGAGAGCTGAGCGGCGTCCATTAAAAAGAATAATATAAGACGAAAGAGCGACAAGGTAAGATTATAAGAGAGAGAGAAAAAGAAGCTAGCGAACGAGTTGACTTTGTGTCGTCTATCGCCGCTGTGGGAGTTGCGAAGGCTAGCGCAAAGGAAACTTTGAACGAATGAAGCTGCTAGTGGGGATGACCTACGTAAAAATTCCCAATTCCCAATTACCCCGATCCTATCGTGTTCCTCCCCGCCCTTCCTCTCTCTTTCCAGTAACTTACCGCATGGCCAGTCCACCATGACCTGATCCGAACAATACTATATCTGTGCTGTACTGTATTCTCGCTCAGTTCTCAATCAGTCGCCGCCGCGCGCCTGAGATCGATGTCTTCTTGAGATTCGCGGCCAAGGGTACCTGACCTGACCGTGCCTATCCTATTACAGTAACCCGAGGTATATTGAATTGCCAATGCAAGTGACCATACTGTATCCCTGCCCGCATCCTTTTACCTTGCCTCTTGGGACCCGTACTTATCATGGCCACTGCACCGTGTTCGGGTTCGCATTCGGGTTCGCATTCTCTCTCGGCTCCTCTCATTTTCTTGGTCACTAGTGGTAAACTTTGATGGCCCGCTTCCCCGTATCATTTCATCATCTCACGTCAATCACCCACTTATCTTCTTTCTTATTCGAGCGGCGCTAAACAAAGGCCGCTCATTCTCCATCGCCCGAACCCTGCCTTAATACCTACCATTCGTTTGGGGCGTTTCCCACTCCGGTAGAAACCCGTCCCTGATGCATGATGCCTGATGTGACTTGCCATCGTCGATTCGGAGCCGGCAGGTGACCTCGCTAGCGCAAGTGCAGTAGCCCCGCCAAGCACGATACAAGCAGCAATCCGTGGACCCATGACACAGCAGTACCACGAACGAGACACATGTTTGGTACCGTCCCGACGCGGTCGCCAGAAACTTACCGTAAACCTGACTTCTCTCTCGCTCCCAGGCCTGGGCCTGGGGTTCCAGGTGAGGGCCGTTATGTCCATCTGGACCTTCCCTTTCACACCATCGCCACCAACAGCACTCAGCTTGGAAATCCTTCGGTGGCTTCGAATTCTGCCGAAGTGAGGCGCTAGCGCTGTCGGTCTACGTATACCGCACTCCACCTAAGAGCGTCGCACGCCAGATCGAAAGTATAGCACGTCGAGTTGGGGACTCGCGTAGTGAATCGCTTATCACGGTGATCGTGATCGTGACAGCCAGGCTACTGCAGTGGTTCAGTTTGCGCGTCAGCACAATGTCATCGCCTTTCGTCCTTTACGTTGTTGTTACAAACACGTCCTATCCCACGTGGGCATAATCCTCAATGGCAGCACGACCGTGTTGGTCCGAGTGGACCAACGAGGATCTCGCTCAGTCACAACGAGCAAGAGGCGCGAGGTGCGATTTCAGCTTCATTTGCGTTGTCGAACTTCCGCGTTTGTCTATTGCTGCCCACATTCGGAGACACTTGAGTGGGGTCCAACAGTGGAGGGAGGTACTAATGTTTGCGCCGTGTGCTCGGTGCACTCATGACAGAGTGCAGACTCTGCGTGTACTAGGACATCATCTACTGAAATTGCGTAATGCATTGTGTGCACCTAAACACCATCATCTCCATTTATCGAGAAAAAGAAATAGAAAGCTACATGGACAGATCGTTGCGACTACTCACAAGGGATGACGGCTAGGTAGATGCTGCAGGGCCACCAGACACATCTTGCTTCTGGTGTTGTTGTAACTCGGTCTGTAGCTCAACCAACTGAACAAAAGAACGACGTCGATATCACGTTGGGCGGAACAGGGGAAGAGATGGTGGTTGGGCAGACGGCGAGCGCACGCACCTCCAACTTTTTCTTTTCTGACTTTTGCTCGATTTCTTGCAGCTGGGCTTCTATTCGTTTTCTGCATAAATGATCGTATATGAGCACACGATGGACGCAGAAGATCAGGCAATCCTCCATTCATACTGACATTTCTCCGCCGATAAACTCAAGCCGTTTGTCGACATTGCTCTTCGCCTCGGCCTGATCCTGCTTGACCAGGACCGGTCCAACAAGCTTGAAGACGACATTATTTGGCGTCAGAGTGGAGAACTCCTGGGTGTGACGTGAAGCCATTGTCTGGGAACAAGTTCGTTCTCGGAGAGTTGGGCATCAAGCCGCTGCCGCGCTTCTACAGCACTAGACAGATCTGCTTGGAGCTTTTGGTAATCGCTCGAGGCCGCTTGCAGACGGGCCTCTAGGGACATCGCCTTGCTTGTACACTCTCAGGGATAGGGCCGTGTGCATCCGATCCGGATGTTTGTGCTGACGTAATCATCATTGAGCATTGCTGCGCGACGTATATTGTCTCTTCTGAAACCTCACACACTCCCCCCAACTTCGCAACTCAAGGAGCGTCCACCATGGACTCGTCTCCTACCTCGCTCTTTGACTCGTATGAACAAGACTTTCAACAGATTCTCCAAAGCATTCGTGACAAATTAGAGGGAGATGGCTCGGATCAACGTGGAGGTGAGTGGTCATAGGCCCCCTTCATCACTTAGTTACTCCCTGACCTAACCATACTCGACTCCATCCTACCTACAGAGCAGAAGAAGGCGGCGTTGCGCAGGGTAGAGATGGAGCTCGACGAGGCTGACGAAATGGTGCGCCTATGTTCCGTTCTGGTGCCACCAAAGCGAGCCGCATAACTTCCCCTCCCTACGAAACCAGGTCTCCCAAATGGAAATCGAGATCCAGGGGATACCCCAGTCCATCCGGCCGCAATACCAGTCCCGCATCCGCGCGTCCAAGGCGGACCTCGCGCGCTACAAGAAGCTCTCCCGCGAGATGCACGCGCAGGCCTCCCGCGCCGACCTCTTCTCCTCCCGCGGCGGCGTTGGCGGCCCCGCGACGTCCGACGAGCCCTACGGCTCGAGCGACCGCGCCCGGCTCCTCGCAGGCACCACCGTGCTCGAGGACGGCACGCGCCGCCTCCAGGACAGCCAGCGCATTGCGCTCGAGACGGAGGAGCAGGGTGCCGACATCCTCCGCAGCCTCGTCGGGCAGCGCGAGCAGATCGAGAACGCGCGCAACACAGTGCGCCCTTCCCTCCCTCTATCTCCCACCGTTGCGCGCTATCCTGACTGTATTTATTTCTTCCTTTTTTTTTTAAGCTCCAAACTGCGGATAGTTCCATCGACCGGGCGTCTGGGACGCTTAAGAAGATGATCCGTCGGTGCGTGCACTCGCATCTTGTGGCCGTGCTTGGCCGATACGCACGTCTCAGGTTTTTCTAAAAACTTCTGTTCTTTCTATTTTTTTTTCTCGCAGGATGTACCAACAGCGCGTCGTGACCGCCATCATCATTCTCGTCCTCGTACTACTCATAGGCATCATCATATGGGAGAAACTGCGACGGTAGCTCTGGCCGTCCCTCTCGGGCGCCGATGCCTTATTTACGGGGGGAACCCTCTCTTTTTTGTATTTATTCCTCCTCACTTTTTGACGATCCATTTGTTTGCATGTACGCCTTTTCCGCCGTTCGAGACCATCCGTCCCCACGACGCTTTGAATGGACATCGCTTTGTTGTGCGGTGAGGTGTGTTCCTTTCCGCGACGTCTCTGCCAGCTGCTGGTCCCTGCGTCGCCTATCTCCTCTCTCGCGCCCACTCACTCAGGCCCATCATCAAGCGCGCCGAGGTATAGCAACTATCAGAGGCGAAGTATTTGTACACTTTTCTGCGCACTACAGTACCTTTCTATGCTTCCTCGAGTATTCGCTAGACATCTTAAGCCTTATGGTATAGTGTGGTGTAGCTGTAGGGATGAATGCGAGCTTTTTTCTTTTTCTTTTAAAATTTCTTGGTGACCTGCCTTTTTTCTGGATGGACAAGTCAATGACGTTCTGGGTGACTCTTGTACTTGATGCCAGTGACTCTGGAGGGATGGCGAGCCCCGTGGGAATAAATGCTATTCACTCGTCCCGTGACACGGAACCAGACGCGATTGTCCAAGCGTGTGTTCATGTTCTTCATTGACCGGTCTCATGCCACCTCATGCGAGGTTGCGAACTAGAGAAGTATCGCAGGGTGACAAAGGGGATGAGTGAGCAATTTCTTTGGCCTTTACCTTCACTTCTTCGTGTCTAATCTTTCCGCAGTTCTCTGGATTTAGCCTCCCAACTCGTTGCCGTACGCGCCGAGCTCGTTGCTCTTCAAGATCGTTATGACGCCCTCCACGCAGACCGCGATCGACTAGCTCACATGCTTGAGGAGAATATGCGAAAGTACAAGCGCTTCAAG
>WNGR01005221.1_pt1 | contig 13944 bp, 14 predicted proteins | sample 5407581 | NCBI WGS metagenome assembly WNGR01 (sample SAMN13153383, study PRJNA577476) | soil metagenome | isolation source: 80 cm soil or saprolite under Garry oak tree replicate 2 | place: USA:California | collected 2016-06-15 | reverse complement strand
CTTATGACGCGTCACATGAAGGCAGCCGTCGTTCATCAATTCGGTGCGCCACTGAGCATTGAGGAAGTCCCCGTCCCCGAAGTCGGGCCGGGCCAGATTCTGGTCAACATCAAGGCGTCGGGCGTGTGCCATACCGATCTGCATGCCGCGGACGGAGATTGGCCCGTCAAGCCTTCCTTGCCCTTCATTCCTGGTCATGAAGGCGTTGGATATGTCACCGCCGTCGGCAACGGCGTCAGGAACGTGAAGGAAGGCGACCGCGTGGGCGTGCCGTGGCTATACACCGCCTGCGGCCACTGCGAGCATTGCCTGAGCGGCTGGGAAACGCTTTGTCATGACCAGCAAAACACCGGCTACTCGGTCAACGGCGGATATGCCGAATACGTGCTCGCCGATCCGAACTACGTTGGACACCTGCCAGATAACGTCGCTTTCGACGAAATCGCGCCGATTCTTTGCGCCGGCGTCACCGTCTATAAAGGCATCCGCGTGACAGACACGCGCCCGGGGCAGTGGCTGGCAATATCAGGCATCGGCGGCCTTGGTCACGTCGCCGTGCAGTACGCAATCGCGATGGGCCTGCATGTCGTCGCCGTAGACATCTCCGACGAGAAGCTGGCGCTCGCGCGCAAACTGGGCGCGAAACTCACCATCAATGCGAACACGACGGACCCCGCGGCCGCGATCCAGAAGGAAATCGGGGGAGCACACGGCGTGCTGGTCACGGCCGTGTCGCGCAGCGCTTTTGCCCAGGCACTCGGCATGTTGCGACGTGGTGGAACGGTTGCGTTGAATGGCCTGCCTCCCGGCGACTTCCCATTGCCGATCTTCTCGACTGTGCTCAATGGCATCACGGTGCGTGGATCGATCGTCGGCACGCGACGTGATCTGCAGGAGTCGCTCGATTTCGCTGCGCAAGGCAGCGTGCGCGCCCATATCCATCGCGACCGGATCGAGAACATTAATACGGTGTTTGCGGGGTTGCGTGAGGGAACCGTCGACGGGCGCGTCGTGGTGACGCTCGACTAGCGCGCCAGCGCGCGAGGACAGGCGGCGCAGTCAATGACTCAACGACGCCTGTCCGTTACGGGTCCCCGTTACGGGTCCGTTACGGTTCCGTTACGGCTCGATGCGTGCCGTCCTTGCCGTCCTTCACACGCCCCACTCCGCCTCCAGTCGAGTCGCCAGCTTGTGCCTGATTTTTCGAGCGAAACCCTGACGCCGTTCGCCATCGACTCTCTGGCGCACGTCGTGCGCAGTGATCCAACACGTTGCAACAGGGGTTTTGTGCGCCGAGCCCGCCATCTGCTCCAATGCCGGCTTTGCACCGCGGCCGCCCAGACAGCAGAACAGCGCAAGGTGCCGGATCTGTCCGCCATGCTCCGTGAGCCATGCCAACGCGGGCGCCGAAGCATGACCCGCCCATACGGGCGAACCCATGACGACCAGTTCATAACACGACGGATCGTGCAGCGCGGGCATGATCCTCACCTGGCGTCGACACAACGCGTCGATCAGTGAACGCAGATAGCCGCGCGCACCGGCGCGCGACACGTTTGCGCCCTGCTCACGGACGGCTTCGATATCGGCGCCGAGTTCTGCAGCCAGCATCTCCGCGATTCGACGCGTCGTGCCACTGCGTGAGTAATACACCACGAGTATCGTGCTGCGAGATTCGGACACGTCACTCTCCATCTGAGTTGGCGGTGATCCGGCGATAACGGCGACGCCGGATTCACTCCATGTGCATTCCGCCGTTGATGGCCAGATTGGCGCCCGTCATGAAGGCCGCTTCATCGGAGCAGAGAAATGCAATCAGCGCGGCCACCTCTTCGGGGCGTCCGAGCCGCCTGACGGGGATCTGCGGCAAGATCTTCGTTTCCATGATGTCGTGCGGCAGGGCCTGAACCATTGCCGTTGCGAGGTAACCCGGCGACACTGTGTTCACCGTCACGCCGTGTTTCGCAACTTCCAGCGCCACGGCTTTCGTGAAACCATGCACGCCGGACTTTGCCGCCGAATAGTTGGCCTGTCCGAACGCACCGCGGGATCCATTCACCGAACCGATATTGACGATACGGCCGTACCCGCGCTCAACCATGCCTGGCAGAAATGGCTTGGTCATGTTGAATAGACCATCCAGATCGGTGCGCAACACAGCGTCCCAATCGGCTTTGCTCATATTGGCAAACGTCGCGTCGCGAGTGATGCCTGCGTTGTTGATCAGGATATCGACCTTCTTCAGTTCATCGAGCACACGTTTCGCGCACCGCTCGCACGAGTCGAAATCAGTGACATCGGCTTCGTACGCGTGAAAAATGCGCCCCAAATCGCGCTCCTTCACCAACCACGTCGAAATGTGATCGTTGCGTATCGAGTGCGACATCGCCACCGTGATGCCCGCGTCATGGAGTGCCCTGCTGATCGCCGCCCCAAGGCCGCCCATGCCGCCCGTAACAAAAGCCACACGTTCAGCTTTCATGTCAACCTCCCGTACCAGTAGCCTGACCGGCAGGCGAATGAGCGACGCACTCATCGTGCGCCGGCTCGACGCCGTGCACGATTGCGTCCTGACATGCGCGCAGCCACGCGCTAAAGCTTCCCATCGGCGCGTCGATACCTGGCAGTTTTTGCAGCGGGGCAAAGCAGAGCGCACGCCATGCGCTGGAAGCAGACGTGAAAGCCTCCATGAGTTCCGCTTGACGCCGCGCCGTCTGCATACAGGCATCTCCCCATATCGAGAGACTTTCGTTCGCGTAGTTCCGTGTCGCTGACTGGATCGTGTTGACCAGTCCGTACCAGTCGCCCGACTGTGAGAGCGCTGCTTCGACACGGCACAGGGCGTCGCGATCGCGCGCAATCACCCGGCTTTCCAATGCGTTGAGATCGCGACACCAGTCTTCGGCGACCCGGGTCACGTGTAAAGGTGCTGCCAGTTCAGTACGGCAAAGTTCAAACGGCGCAACGGCATCGGGTTCACGCTTCATGATCAATGCTCCGTAGGCGGTGATTCGCAAATGCTTCCCTACACAATCTAATCGCGCGTCACCCGTATGGATTGACCTGCATCAAGCCGCCGTCCGACATCCGGAGCGTTGATCTGAATCAACCGTCGCGGCGGCTCACCTCATAGACTCCATTGCACTGCGGGTATGCGCCCGCTCCTCCGTTCCACCATCTGGAGCCATGGCGATGAGCTACCAAAGCATCCTCGTTCACCTGGATACGGGCACGCATGCGCAGTCGCGTCTCGAACTGGCGTTGCAGCTCGCGCAGCGCTTCCACGCGAAACTGACGGGCGTCCTGTCCACATACACCCCGGACAAGCACGAGCTTTTCATCATGGGAGGCACGGCCAGTTACTACATCGAGCACGAGCAGCAACGACAGGAGCGGTGCGCCGACCTTAAGCGTGTCTTTCACGCAGCGCTCGCACGTGCCAAAGTGGACGGACAGTGGATCGCGATCACCGGCTACGCTAACGATGTCATACCGCCGTATGCACGCCTGGCTGACCTGATCGTCGCGGGCCAGATCGATCTGAACGATCCCGAGTCATTCATCGCAGAACAGTTCGTCGAGAATCTGGTGATGGCGGCGGGACGTCCTGTGCTGGTGTTGCCATCAGGTGGCTCGTTCACAGAATGCGGCAAGCACGTGCTGATCGCATGGGACGGAAGCCGCGAAGCGACGCGCGCGATTCACGATGCGCTGCCTTTCCTCTCGCACGCGGCGAAGGTCACGGTACTAACGGTCAACGCGGAACAGGATGCGCCGGATAGCGTACGCATGCCTGGCGCCGACATAGCGCTGACGCTGGCACGTCATGACGTGAAGGTGGAGGTTCGTGAAGTCACCATTGAACGCAACACGCCTGTCGGCGACGTGCTGTTGTCTCAGACGTCCGCTCTTGGCTGCGACATGATCGTGATGGGCGCTTACGCGCATACCCGTCTGCGCGAACTGGTGATGGGCGGCGCCACGCGTACGATCCTCCGGTCGATGACGGTCCCCGTTCTGTTTTCGCATTAGCCTGGGGAGAGACACGATGTATAACCGCATACTCATTGCGCTCGACGGTAGCGACACGGCTTCGCGCGCGCTCGATACAGCATTGAAGCTCGCTGCCGAACACGGCGCACAGCTCTTGCCGCTGTATGTGATCGACGTGCCCGTGATCGCCTACGACGCACCCGGATTCGATCCATCCATCATCCGGGACGCCTTCGGGGAAGAAGGCAAGCGGATTACGTCCGATGCAAAGACCCGCCTCGAGAAGCGGAGAGTAACGGGCACGCCGCGTGTGGTCGAAGTCTCGCCGCCCGGCGAGGACGTCGCACATCGCATCAATGCGATGGCCACCGAATGGCATGCCGATCTGATCGTCATGGGCACGCACGGTCGACGTGGGTTCCGGCGTCTCGTGCTGGGAAGTGTCGCCGAACGCGTTTTACGAAGCGCGTCCTGCCCGGTCCTGATGATTCCGGCGCAGGCGGCTGACATGCCCGCCGGATCCACAGCCTCCGCTTCCGATGAAAAGGCACTGACATGAGCTACAAGACCCTGCTCGTCCATATCGACGATAGCCTTCGCAGCCACGCCCGGATAGCACTGTCGCTCGATCTCGCGCGGCGCTGGGATGCCCACCTGATCGGATTGTATGTTGTCTCCAGTGATCTGTTCAGGCCGCCGTTCCGGCGGGACGATAGCGCCCCGTTCGCACAACTCGTAGCGCAGCAGGCCCAGCGCCAGCAAACTGCGCACGACGCGTTTCTCGCCGCGACGGAGCGCGCGGGCCACCGCAGTGCCGAATGGCGGGCGCCGCGCGGACCTGCATTGGAGGTGGCCACGCTCCATGCTCGCCACGCAGATCTGCTAATACTCGGTCAGGACGATCCACAGGACGCCGCTGCGTACGTAGCCCCAAATTTCGTCGGCAGCCTGGTCCTCGATGCGGGCCGCCCCGCCTTGGTCATTCCTCATGCCGGCACCGTGAAATCGCCGGGAGAAAATATCCTGATCGCCTGGGACGGCAGCCGCGAAGCGGCGCGCGCCGTAGCGGACGCGCTTCCACTACTCAAGGCTGCGCGCTACGTGTCGGTCGACATCGAGCGCCGAACTGAGCCGCATGCGGATGCCCCCATCGGAATCGACGTCGCGGCCTGGCTTGATATGCATGGCGTCAATGCCTCGTTCTCGGCGGCCCCCGGTCATTTCGGCGCCGGGACGGGATCAACCCTGCTCAATCGGGCGTCGGACGGGCACTTCGATCTGCTCGTCATGGGTGCGTATGGGCATTCCCGAGCGCGAGAACGGGTGTTCGGCGGGGTCACCCGGACGATGCTCGAATCGATGACCGTACCCGTGCTGATGTCGCACTAAATGGACAGGGAGCGCGGCGGTGACAGGCCCACGCCCGGGGCATCTGCCGCGCTGGTCTGTTTGCGTAGGAAGCAGACTGAAGTCAGGCGGCCCTTGCACTCGTGCGCAAGCGTGGCCCGACAGATATCACGCAAGGTGATTGGAATCGTGCCGCACGATCAGCACCGGCTTCTGTGTTGAACGCACGAGCGACTCAGCGACACTGCCGAGAAAAAACCGCCGCGTGCCACGCCTTCCATGCGTGACAATGACGATGATGTCTGAGTCACATTCGTCGGCGGCCCGCGCCAGTACTGTGGGAACGTTTTCGCCATATGCGTCGATTGCCCGCACCGTCCCGCGCACGCCTGCTTCCTGCAGGAGTTTCTGCGCGGCTTCGAAGACGTGGCTGGCAACGCTCGCGGCGATGCGCACCTCAGGGTCGAGCCCGTATCCCGAATCGCCTTCTACCGGCCACTTGCCTCGATCCACAACGGACAGTACTTCCACTACCCCACCCGACTCTTTGGCCAGCCGCACGGCCTCTCCGAGCGCACGCTGCGCGCACGCGCTGTCATCGAGCGCGACGACGATTCGTTCATACATGGTCAACCTCCGTCTGGACTTGTCGCCGCCTGGCAAAGGCGATGACAGATGCCAGATGAAAGTGTGGCCCGCTTCATTTCTTTGTGATTGACTCAGGTCAACGCTCCCTCGCATCTCACGCGCTCATGCTGAACGGATTGGCCCCTTCGATGGAAACGCGCCGAATGGCTGCACGCATTGCTCGCATACTCCCTCCACGCTCCACCGGATGGATCACTTCAATCATCTATACCACGTGCCGATTCGATCTCAACTGTCCGCGACAAGCTTGACTTGCCTCAAGCACTCCGCAATGTCGCGTGCCACGATGGATGAACAGTTCCATATGGAATAAAGGAAGGTTCCTATGAGCACGCCAGTGTCACCATCAGCGTGGGAGCTCGACGAGCAGCTATTCAGCGCTTCGACATCACTGGAGCGACAACTCCGGTTCGCGTTGCAGTATGCGGTACTTGCGCCGTCGAATCACAACGCGCAACCCTGGCGATTCATCGTCGACGGGGATACCGTGCAACTCTGTGCTGATCGCACGCGTGCATTGCCGGTTGTTGATCCATTCGATCGCGAGATGCTCATCAGCTGTGGCGCCGCACTACTCAATCTACGCGTAGCGCTGAGCCATTTCGGAGTAGCGTATTCGATCACTCTTTTCCCATCGGACTTTGATCCTGACATTGTCGCTCGACTGAAGGTGACGCCCGACGGTCACCGCGACCCAGCCTTGGCGGATCTTTTCAGTGCCGTGACAAGGCGCGTGACGACTCGCGCGCCCTTCGCCAGCGAGCTCATTGCCGAATCCTTCAAGAAAGAGGTCTCCGACGCGAGTGATATAGAAGGTGCGATCGCAATTTGCGTAGATGAGCGATCGTCCCGTCAGGCCATCGCAGATTTGATCGCGGAGGCCGACCGCATCCAGTTCGCCGACCCGCGCTTTCGCCGTGAACTCGCAAGCTGGATTCATCCGCGTCGGCTCGGTGACGGCATGCCGGCATACGGGGCGGCAGTTGCTGGGCTGCTCGATCTCGCGGCGCCGCTGGTCACATCGGTGGTCCGTGTGTTTGATGTCGGCGCCGGTACACCTGCCACACATCAACGACTCGTCGAAGGTTCGCCCCTTCTCGTGGGAATTGCGACGATACGCGACGACCGGGAGGCATGGCTGGCTGCAGGACAGGCGCTCCAACGAATGTTGCTTGTCGCGGCTTCCGAAGGATTCACTGCGTCGTATCTGAATCAGCCGATCGAAGTCGGCACGCTGCGCGATCAGCTCAAAACCATGCTGAAAGTCGAAGCCATGCCTCAATTGCTGCTACGCGTCGGCCGCGGCCCCTACGTGAATCATTCGCCGAGGCGACCTTTGTCGGACGTCGTCGACTGACGCTGACGGCCTCACATCGGTGACCATACAAGACCAATCGCAGTTAAATCGAAGGAGACGTTGCCGTGATCCATGCTCGCCTAACCAAAATCCTCGTCTTCGCGTCGATCGTGTTCCTCGCAGGAATGAGTTCGGCCCGTGCTCAGCCCAATGAACCGACCGAACTGGTCGACCAGCAGCACTGCATGTTCTGTCATACGTCAGATGCCCCCTTTCTTGCACCATCGTTTCGTCAGATTGCAGATCGATACCGCAACGTACCGAACGCAACAGCGATGCTCGAGATCAAACTCAGAAAAGGGGGACGCGCGCATTGGGGTGACACCCCCATGCCGATGCCCCCGGAACGCGGCGGGCCCATATCCGCGGAGGACGCTCATAAGCTGATTCAATGGGTGATGACGCAGTAACGGTTGGCCAACTTGAAATGACACTGCTATTCACTCACGGAGGCAGCGATGAGAATCACCGTTCATCTCGACACGTTCGATTGTCAAGATTCCGCCTACGCGATTATTTGGCTTGACCGGGAGACAGGCAAGTGGTCGCGGGAAGGGCATGCCGTAATCGACTTGCCGGCATGGGGAACGTTAGCGTTTGCCAAAGGCAGCACTCATTTGAGGTTCCCTTTGTGCACACATATTCCGCGCCGACCAGAAGCTCAGTGATACGCCAGTTTGTGCGGGCAGTCAGGTAGGAGTCTTACGCAGCAAGGGATTCAGCAAGTTTCCGGGTGCTGAATCTGGGATAAGGGAGACGGATCGCGCCGGATGAGGAGTCCGGCATCGCCCCAGCCAGAGCTAGATCCGCCATGCGTTGCATTATCGGCTCGCGCGGCGAGCGCGTCATCACACAAGTTAACAAGAGACTCTTTCCGGATGCGTCAAAATAGCGGCAACCCGACCGCTCAGGCACATCCGCTAAGATAGGGACCCTGACCGCACCCGAACCAACCGACGCCTGCCGCCTTGCCGACCTTCACTCTCCCCTCAGCGCTGCAGGCGGAACTCGACATCCGCAAAAGCCGCTTCATCGCCTACGCGATTCCCGTCGCCGACCGCGACGCCGCAATGGAAGAACTGCGCCGCCTGCGCGAAGCACATCCCACGGCCACGCATGTCTGCTGGGCGCTGCTGGCGGGTGGGCAATCGGGCATGTCCGACGACGGCGAGCCGTCGGGCACGGCGGGACGCCCGATACTCGAAGTGCTGCGTCATCACGATCTCGACGGTGTGCTGGCCGCTGTCGTGCGCTATTACGGCGGCGTGAAGCTCGGCGCGGGCGGCCTCGTGCGTGCCTATACCGACGCGATCGCCACCGCGCTGCAGGACGCGCCGCGCGTCGAGCGGATCGCGCTTGCGTCCTTGCAGGTCGAAATCGGCTATCCCGACGAAGCCCGGGTGCGACGCTGGATCGAACAGGAAAACTACGCGCTCGAAGCGAGTGCGTACGACATGAACGTGCAACTGACGATCCGCCTGCCCGTCACGGCCATCGACGCCGCACGCGAAGCCTTGCGCGACATGACGCAAGGCCGCGCAGTTTTCCCCGAAAGCGTCTGAGCAAAACAAAAGAAAGCGGCCGCTTGCCGGAGAAGTAGTCCGTGCACGCGGCCGCCCTGGCAGACCTACAACTTGTCGGCGATCAATGCGCCGCAGCAAACGCCTTCGCCGATTCCTTCGCTTGCGAACCTGCCGCTGCCAGCGCGTCTTCGAGAATCATCTCGGCGCCCTTCTCCGCGACCATCATCGTCGGTGCGTTGATATTGCCTGACGTGATGTTCGGGAAGATCGACGCATCGACGATCCGCAAGCCCGACATGCCATGCACGCGCAGACGCTCGTCGACGACCGAGCTGCCGTCGTCCGGCCCCATCGCACATGAACCGCACAGGTGATAGATCGAACCCGACTGCTCGCGGAAGTACTGCAGGAATGCGTCGCGATCGCTCACCTGCGGGCCTGGCGAAATCTCTTCGACAGTGATGGCCTTGAGCGCCGCCGTCGACATGATCTTGCGCACCAGCTCGCAGCCTTCAATGGCTTCGTCGATATCCTTTTGCGTCGTCAGGGCGTTGATGCGAATCTTCGCGGCATCTTCCGCGCGATCGGACGCGATCTGGATCGAGCCGCGGCTGCTCGGGCGGCACGGATTGAAGCACAGCAGAAAGCCCGAATACGGTTCCGGTTCGAGACTCGCCTTGTTGCTCTTCGGAATGCGATACGACAGCGGATTGAAATAGAGCTGCAGATTCGGCAATGCCTCTTTCTCGCTGCTTCTGAAGAATCCGCCGGCCTGATTCACGCTCATCGCAAGCGGGCCTTTGCGCGTCAGCAGGTATTGCAAGCCGAGCTTGAGCTTGCCCAGCAACGGGCGCATTTCGTCGTTCAGCGTCTTCACGTTCGAGCGGTAGTAGAAGCTCACGCAAAGATGATCCTGCAGGTTCTGGCCGACAGCAGGCAGATGATGCACGAGGGGAACTCGATGTTCTGCAAGCAGGGCGCTATCGCCGACACCCGATAGTTGCAGCAGCTTGGGCGTATCGACGGCGCCCGCCGAAAGAATCACTTCCCGCTTCGCGGTGAAATGACGCGCACTGCCGTTCTGCTTGACGACGACGCCCGTCGCGCGCCGGTTCGCGTCGAACAGCACCTGCGTGACGAGCACTTCACGCTCGACCGTCAGGTTCTTGCGATTGAGCACCGGGTGCAGGTACTCGAAGCTACTCGACGAACGCTGGCCATTGCGCGTGTTCACGTCGTAAATGCCCGCGCCTTCGAATTGCGCACCATTGAAGTCGTCAGTGCGCTTGTAGCCCGCCTGCTCGCAGCCCTTGATGAACACGTGACAAATGGGGTGCGCATCATCCTTCATCGGCGAAATGCCGATCGGGCCATTCGCGCCGTGATACTCGGTGTTGCCGAGCGGATGCGATTCGAGCTTGCGGAAATACGGCAGCACGTCGCGATACGACCAGCCCTTGTTGCCCGCTTCCGCCCAGTCGTCGTAATCCTGCGCCTGGCCACGCACGTAGATCATTGCGTTGATCGAACCGGAGCCGCCTTGCACCTTGCCGCGCGGGCAATACAGCGAGCGGTTGTCGAGTTCCTTCTCCGGCTCGCTGTAGTACATCCAGTTGTAGGTTTCGTTGTAGTACGTCTTCGTGAAACCGACTGGAATCTTGAACCAGAACGAATCGTCGGCGCGCCCCGCCTCGAGCAGCAGCACCGAGTACTGGCCCGATGCCGACAGACGGTTGGCGAGAATGCAGCCCGCAGATCCCGCTCCGACGATGATGTAGTCGTAATTCATGTTCTATTCGCCCGCAGGCGTCCAATACGTGGAATACGTTAGGCCTGTTCGCGCACTCAGCCTTTGGCGGGCGCGAGATCCTTCACGTCGGCGGGCTTCGACGCCATCTGCAGATGCAGGCGCTCGCCCTTATACGGCGTGTGCTGATTGACGACTTCCATGTTCAGCTCGACGCCGAGGCCCGGTTCCGTCGACGGAATGATGTAGCCGTCTTCCCAGCGAATCGGCGACTTCAGCACTTCGGCATGGAAACCGCCCCACGTGCCGATGCTTTCCTGAATCAGGAAGTTCGGCGTGCACGTTGCAAGCTGAATGCTCGCGGCGGCGCCGACCGGACCGTTGTAGAGGTGCGGCGCGATCTGCGCGTAATACACCTCGGCGAGCGTCGCGACTTTCTTCGCTTCGAGCAGGCCGCCGACGCGCGCTACGTTCAGTTGCAGGATCGACGCGCCGCCCGCTTCCAGCAGCTTGTGGAACTCGTACTTTGTGGTGAGGCGTTCGCCGGCCGAAATCGGAATGCTCGTGTGCCGTGCAACTTCGGCCATTGCGTCATGCTGTCCCGGCGGCACAGGTTCTTCGAACCACAGTGGGTCGTATTTTTCGAGGCGCTTCGCAAGACGGATCGCCGACGCCGGCACCATTTGCCCATGCGTACCGAACAGCAAATCGGCCTTGCTGCCCACGGCTTCACGCACCTTGCGGCAAAAGGTTTCGCAGCGGTCCATCACTTCGAGCGACAGATGATGACCCGAGTAAGCCGTGTAAGGGCCAGCAGGATCGAACTTCACTGCCGTAAAGCCGCGCTTGACGTTTTCCGCCGCGCATTCGGCCGCGAGATCGGGATCGTCGTAATCGTATTCGCCGCGGCGGTTCTTCGGATACAGATACGTGTACGACCGCAGGCGCTCATGCACGCGGCCGCCGAGCAGCTCGTACACGGGCTTGTTCGCCGCCTTGCCGATGATGTCCCAGCACGCCATTTCGAGGCCGCTCACGACGCCCATCATCGTCAGATCGGGGCGCTGCGTGAAGCCGCTCGAATACGCTTCGCGCCACAGACGTTCGACGTGGTGCGGGTCCTTGTCGAGCAGATAGCGCGAGAACACGTCGTCGATGATGGGCGCCATCGCATTCGGATGAAACGTGGCCGAATAGATTTCGCCGACGCCTTCAATGCCGCAATCCGTCTTCAGCTTGACGAAGATCCAGTACATGCCGCCGATATGCGGCGGCGGCACGGCGACGATATGCGTTTCGAGCGAGACGACTTTCATTTACGCTTCCTTCCTGTTAAGCATATTGCGCAGCACGAGGCCCGCGAAACCGCCGACGGCGGACACGGCGGCCACGTAGCCGAAGTACATTTGATAGCCATGCACCCCCGGATAGTTCTGGGTCAGATATCCGTTGATGAGCGGCAGGAAAACATCGGGCGAATAGCCGAGTACCGAAATCAGGCCAATCGCGAGACCCATGGTTTCGACGGGCACATTGCAGCGATCGAGCAGCGACCAGTACAAGCCGCGAATCGCATACGTCAGCACGCCGATGAAGAGCACGAGAAACACCAGCAACACATGGCTGCTGATCTGCGGCGCGGCGATCAGGCCGACCAGCGAGAACGACGCGAGAAAGAGCGCGATAATCAGCACGGTCACTTTCGAAAAACGGTCGCCGAGAAAGCCGCCGCCAATGCCGCCGATGGGACGCATCCACAGCTTGAGCGTCGTGATCGTGCCCGCCATCACCACCGACAAGCCAATCTCGCCTTCATGCAGATACGCGGAGAAGCTGTAGGTCGCCCAGAACACCTGATAGCCGCAGAACACGATCGCCGCGACGAGCCACAGTTCGGGAATCTTCGCGAGCGTGATCAGATCGGCGATCACGTTGCTGCGTTTGGCCGCTTGCGCGCGGCTCGATTGCTCCGCTTTCGACGACGGATCTTTCACCAGCGCGAGCACTACGCCGAGGCCAATGCACAGGAACGCGTACATATACACCACGACCTTGAAGCCGACAGCGGCCGGTTCGCCCTTCGTCTGCGAGAGCCATGCGAACAGCGTGATGGCGATCGTCGCGAGCATGGCTTCGATCAACCCGCGCCCGCCGTCGAGAAAGCCGAAGAAGCGGCCCTGTTCGTCAGCGCCCGCAATCATCGACACGCGCTTGATGACGGCCGCCTAGAACGTCAGACCCGTCGACAGGCCCCAGCCGCCGAAGATCAGCAGCAGCAGATTGAACGACGGCGCCGTCGAATACACCAGGCCGAGCAGGCCAGTCGCGACGAGCGAGAAGCTGATCAGCAGGCGCGGCGCGATGCGGTCCGCGAGCCAGCCGCTCGGCAGGTAGCTCAGCAGGAAGATCGTGCCGAGCATCGAATACAGATAGCCGAGCTGACTTTCGCTGATGTGGAAAACTTCCAGCATCGTCGGCTGATAGACCTGGCGCAGATAGAGAATCGGATAAATCGCGCCGGCCGCGATGACGAGCAGCAACAGCTGCATATAGCGCTGTGCCTTGTTAGCGGATTGGTCGGTTGCGCTGGCGGAACGGCGCGCCGAAGCGTCCGTTTGAAGAGGTTGGCTTGCCACTGAAATGCTCCTAAGAGACGCGCGAGGAGCACAGCATGCGCCGTGGCCATCGTGTCTCCAGTACTTTGTTATGAATGCAGCGTGTGCTTTTTATGGTTAAAAAAGAGAGCACATCCCACGTTGCTTTTCGCACGTGGAATGCGCCCTGACAGGATCAGTACTTCATGACGACCAGACGCGTCTGCGTGAATTCGAGCATGCCGTGCTTGCCGTCGTCGCCGCCGAGACCCGAGCGTTTCCAGCCTGCGTGAAAGCCCTGATACGGGTCGGCAGGCGTGCGGTTCACGTAGAGTTCGCCCGCTTCGATGTTGTTCGCGACTTTCATCGTCGTGCGGTAGTTCTCGGTGTAGAGCACCGACGACAAACCGAACTGGTGGTCGTTGGCCATCTGCAGCGCTTCGTCGAGCGTGCTGTAGCGCACGACGGGCATGATCGGGCCGAACGTTTCTTCCTGGATGATCTCCATGTCCTGACGGCAGTTCGTCAGCAGCGTGGCCGGATAGAAGAAGCCCTTGCCTTCGGGCATCGCGCCGCCCGTTTCGAGCGTTGCGCCATCGGCCACCGCGCGCTGAACCATCGCGTGAATCGACTGGCGCGAGGCTTCGTTGACGAGCGGGCCCATCAACGAAGCATCCGTGCTGCGGTCGCCGCTCTTCACTGCGCTCATGTGCTTTTTCAGCAGCGCGACGAACT
>WNGR01012175.1_pt1 | contig 13946 bp, 9 predicted proteins | sample 5407581 | NCBI WGS metagenome assembly WNGR01 (sample SAMN13153383, study PRJNA577476) | soil metagenome | isolation source: 80 cm soil or saprolite under Garry oak tree replicate 2 | place: USA:California | collected 2016-06-15 | reverse complement strand
AAGTCTGTCCTCTCGAAGGTGAACGCCAAGTGATCCTCTTCGCCCGGTCAGACAGAATCCCAGGCCCATGCACGTTCGCTCGACTCACCCTGCTCAGGCTCGCGCTGCTTGCAGCCCTCCCGTTCCCCGCCGCGCCTGCCCGGGCGCTCGCCGCGGTTCCGCACCCGCAAACCATCTCAATTCCCACCCTCAAGGTTGGCTCGACCTTAGGATCTATTCACAAACCGCTTAGGGAGCGCTATGCGTAAGTGGGCTCTAATCGCGGTGGTGATGGGGCTGATGCTGGATTCCGCGACAGGGCAGAATGTTGCGTCGATACATCTGGTAGAACAGACGCCTGTGGGGATCAGCAAAGTCGCCCCGGGGGTGTTCCTGGTGGACTTCGGGCGGGTGGCGTTTGGAAATCTTTCGTTAACGCCTGCGAAGGTGACTTCATCGGAGACGGTTACCGTCCGCTTTGGCGAGGCATTGAAAGAAGGTCGGGTGGACACAAATCCACCCGGCTCAGTTCGCTATGCCGAGCTGAAGGTTGCGCTAAAACGGGCCGAGCCAGCGATTGTGACTCCTCCAATGGACCCACGTAACACAAAGGCTCCCGCGGTGTCGAGCCCAGCGCCTTTTGGAGTGCTGATGCCCTTTCGTTGGGTAGAGGTGGAGGGCTGGCCGACTGAACTGCACACCAACCAGATTCGCCGCCGTGCCGCCTTCGACAGTACATGGATCGACGATGCGGCGACCTTCCACTCCTCAGACCCGATGTTGGATAAGATTTGGGATCTCTGCAACTACTCGATCAAGGCCACGACCTTTGCCGGAGTCTTCGTGGATGGAGATCGCGAGCGCCTGGCCTATGAGGCGGATGCTTATCTGACGCAGCTAAGCTACTACGCCGGAGACGCCGATCCACGAATACCACGAGCCACCTTCGATCGGCTGATGAAGTTTCCCACGTGGCCGTCCGAGTGGGCTCCGCACATGGTCTTCATGGCCTACGCCGACTGGATGGAAACGGGCGACACGGCCTGGTTGGCAGCGAATTATCAGGGACTCAAGACCAAGCTGCTGGATAAGCGTGTCGGCCCGGACGGTCTAGTGATGAGCACTCGGGACCAGATTCGACATGGAGATATTGTTGACTGGCCAGGCCACGAACGCGACGACTACGTCTTTACCAGCGTCAACACGGTTGTTAACGCGTTCCACCTGCGCGCTCTGAAAGAGATGAGCGAGTTGGCCGAGGCCCTTGGAAAGAAGAGCGAGGCCGCAACCTTCTTGGAGCAAGAGGAAACGGCGCAGGCGGCCTTCCAGCAGAAGCTCTTTGACCCAGTGAGTGGCCTCTATCGCGATGGAATAGGAACAGATCATGCTTCTCTGCACGCAAACCTGTTTCCTTTGGCCTTTGGGCTCGTACCTGTGGACAAGAGGTCCCACGTAGCACAGTGGCTGGCCGGTCGCGGCATGGCGGGATCCGTCTATGCAGCACAATATTTACTGGAGGGTCTGTTCGAGAATGGCGAGGATCCGGCCGCGCTGGCTTTGATAACCGCAGCGGGAGATCGCAGTTGGCGGCACATGGTCGAGAGCGGTGCCACGATCACGTGGGAGGCTTGGGATCAAAAGTACAAACCGAATCAGGACTGGAACCATGCCTGGGGTGCAGCTCCGGCGAATCTTTTGCCGCGCTTCGTGCTGGGCGCGCAGCCATTGACGGCGGGATGGGGCAAAGCGCTGATCCAACCACATCCAGGAACCCTAACCGCTGTCGAAGGCCGGACGCCAACGCCGCGCGGCGAGCTGTCAGTGTCCTGGAGGCGAGAGAAGAACTTCACTCTGACACTCACGCTGCCGCCTGGGATGACCGCCAAGGTCGAGTTGCCCGTACTGGAGGGTTCGAGCGAAGTCTGCGTCGATGGCGCTCCGGTGAAGGCGCATCGGGATGGGCAATGGTGGACTCTGGAAGAGAATGTATCGGGAACCGCCACGATCCAGGAGCGATGATGTGAAGGAGTAACCGCAACCAGCGATCGCTTCCTCGATAATGGAGTTGAAAGTCACCAACCTATGGCCCAACCGCATCATCGGTGACGCCCAGCCATCGGCGACTCGCACATACACGAGGACCAATATTCATACGTATACCGCCGACTCGGCTCTGCTGCCTTCCGGCCTTATTGGCCCGGTGACCTTAGAAACGATAGGCGTAACTAGACTGCATTTCGCGCAGGAGCCGGAAGGCAAACATCCTTCGTACTGAAAGGTCCCGGTGCCGGCGATTCGATCCCGCGCGCAATCACATCTAAACTCGTGCGTAGTCCTCGCGCATCGGCGTAAAGATATCGAGCACCTCTGAATCCTCAAAGGCAGAAGCCTGATGCTCAACCCCGCCAGGAACGAGAAAGCAGTCGCCCGGGCCAACGTCAAAGACTCCGCCAGGATGCTCGAAACGAATGCGGCCGCTGACGATGTACACCATCTGCTCATGCGGATGACTGTGGCGAGCACCGACCCAGCCCTTCTTCATCGTGTGCCGCACCAGCATCATCGCGGGACTGTATGACATTACCTGGCGGCGCAGCCCCGGCTCAGGTGTGGACATCTCTTCTTCATTCGAAGGGATCACTTCAATTGCATTCGACGACATTCGCTAATCCTTTGTAGTTTGCCAGGTTCTCTGGCGTTCCTGTTATTTGGCCGGTTTTGGCGCGAAGGCGATGGATGTTATAGGATGCACTTCCCACAGCGTCTTCGATTCCATGCCTTTCTTTCCGCGGCCAGTAGTGTGATCTGGCCTGTACGAGTGGCCGTCATCGTAGAAGAGCGCGCCGGTCACCTTGACGTAGACCGGATTCTGCATGACGTGGACGCTGCCGATCTTGGGGTCGGTTTTATGAAGCAGGTTGAGGACGACCCAATCGCGCACTCCTTCCACCTGAGTGGATATTCCCGAGGCATACTGGCCCGATGGAACTTCTACGATCATGCAATTGTCGGCGGCTGTGGGAGGATTGGCGGACGTGCGCGGCTGCGGGCTGAGCTGAATGTGGAAGTCGCAATCGTCGGCTTCAAACGCCACCAGATACAGCCATCCCGAGACAGTGATGAGCTTATTCTCTTTCACTGGCTGATCGAGGATGCGCTTGGACTGATAGCGAGGGTCATCCGTCTTCACTTTCGTCAGCGGGGGTAGCTTCGCATCGCTGAGCGCATCGGCAAGCGTCATCTTAACCGTGGCAGCGCCTGGGGGGATGCTGGTTTTGATGGGCCATCGTTCGGTGCCTGGTTTGCGACACGGCAGAGGCGCGGCGCTGGCAGAAAGCGCACCCGCAAGGCAGATCGACAGAGCGAGAGTGAGGGTGAGGGTTGCCGTTCGTCTGCTCATAGGGCGGGTAATCTCCTGAATTGGCGGATGCTGAAAGCATAGCGCAGATTCCGGCGTGCAGCTCAGAACTGAACCCGGTTGTTCATCTGTGTAATCTCTGGAATTCTTCCGCCGCTTTCAATCGTGACGCTTCCGCCCTTCCAATCCGTGTTTGGCGGAACTAAGAGTGAGACGACCTCAGTCTTGGGCACCAGGTCCACGGGCGCCTTCAGCGCAGCGGCACTGGCAGTTGCAATCACCTTGCCCGTGCGATCCCGCAGAACCACCTTCGCCGCCGGCGTATCGACCTCGGCACCGATACCGAGATCAGGGCGAGACCAGTAAGGCACGCCCTTGCTGACCAGCTTGAGTTCGAGCACAGTAGTCGTGTGTGGAGCAAAAGTGACATCGACGCTGCGGCTGCGTTCAAACTCCCCGGTTCGCGTCGTTGAATTCTGAACCGGATCGCCGTCGCCATTTCCGCGCGTGCCTTGCGTGATCTCCCACTTCCCGGGATCGACCTCCCAACCTGTCATACTCGCCGTAACCGGAGCGGAGTCGAGATTGTAGGCGATGATCTTCACATGATCCGGCGTTGCAACAGGCACCAGGATCGCGACGCTCTGTTCATTAGCCGGCGCCTGGAACTTCCAGCTCACAACGTTGCCGGGATAGTCGTAGTTACGCATAAGCTCGACGCCGCCAAGTCGTGACCGCTGCAGCTCGCCGTTGTTGTAGTAGATGCGGTCGATCCACAGGCTCCCCTGCCGGTTGATGAAGTAGCGATTGGCAGCAGTCTCGATCTGCGAAGCGTAGACCTTGTTGAGATAGCTGGTGTCCCCGGTAAGCTGCCAATCGAGAAAGTTCGTCGTCTCGCTGGAGTTGGCGGAGTCGTTGCGCGTCGCAGGACCCGACGATGCGAGGACATCTTTGCCCCAGGTGTCGCGCACATTCAAGATATCCATTGCGTCGGCGTTGATCTGGCGCAACGAGCCGGCTGGATCGCCGCTGAACGGCGCGATGTATTTCTTGTCGCCCGTCCAACGATATGCCGCCCACAGAACGAACCACGCATCGTTGCCGCTCGGCAGATCCTCATTCGTGTGGAAGTTTACGTTCAGGTGCATCGTGGGCTTGCCGTTTCCGTCTGCGTGATAGTGGGCCAGAAACCCATCGGCTGTTTCCAGCACCATCTTGCGGGTCTCAGGCGTGCCGTTGAAGAGCACAAGTTGTAGCGCCGGATGGAAAACAAAGTAGGAGCGCGACTTGCCCCATCCCCAGACGCCGCCGGTCGCCATCTTCGTTCCGCTGTAGTACGAGGACTGAACCTGGCGCTGGCCTGCTGAGTTGATCCCCGTCAGCCACTCAAGACGCTTGGCAGTCACCATCGCACGCTCGAGTTGTTTCGGGCTGCCAAAGTCAATCTGCATGGCCTGGCCCAGCGTATTGATGCCGTCCTCATAACTATGTAACTCGTCGTACTGCGCCTTGGCGAGCCCGTTCTCCCACATGTCATTCGCGAAGGTCGCGTCCAGTGCCCGCTCAAGCGACAGCTTCAGCTTTTCCGGGTTGGCGCCCATCGCCGCCAGGCCGGGCCACCAGTTCAGGTAATCCGTGTCGTCCGAGAGGCCGCCCCCGAACTCGCCATCGGAGATCTGCCGGTTGTCATCGTTGGTCGGATCGACCCGCAGCAGATCGGTAATGTCGGCATCGAAGCGGTTATACAAATTGAGCTTGCGAGAATTAACCGACTCTTCCGTCATATTCGCGTAATTGTCGCGAACCTGCGTCAGCCGATCCGCAACGTGCTCCGGCAGTGCCTCATCGTATCCCTTGAACACCAGGCGAACCTGGGTGCCTTCGAGCGAGTCAGTGCCGAACTCCGGGCTGGCCGAAGCAATCGTAATGTACAGGCTCTTCAAATAGGGCAGGATTCGGTCGCGAGTATCGAGCCACAGCGTGTGCCGTTCTCCAGGCTTCACCGAAAAGTTGAAATCCAGCAAATCGCGCATCGGCCATAGCGGATCCTTGATCTGGATGTTCATCGCGACGGCATCGCCATGGGTCGGCTTCAAATTCAGCGCTGGAAGATCGATCGCGATGCCGTCGAGACCGGCATGCATGTTCTCCCAACCATAGCTTCCCCCATGACCAATCACGGTCTGGCTATCGCGGAAGTCAGCGGGGATCAAAATGTGGACAATCGGAAGGCTGGCAGGCCGTTCGATCGCAGGTTGTGCGCCTTGCCGGCCTCTCCCGCCGCGTCCTGGGCGCGGTGCCCCTGCTGCACCCGGCGCCGCAACCATCGTGGCCCGTTCATCCACCGGATAGCGCCCGGAGATGAATGCGCGCAGAGGTTCAATCGAAGGATTATCCGTAGGATTGCGCGCAGAAATCGTATAGCTCAATTTCGCGACGCCATCAGGCTCACCACCAGGATGGACGTAGTACGCGCCGAACTCCCCGATAGGCCATTCCTGCTTGACATTCGTGAACCTGACCCGCTTGCCCATAACGGTATCGGCAAGCTGATTGCTCGTGTGTTCCTGTCCCTCGGGCCGTTCAAAGAGCGTAGTCGCCAACTGCGGAGACGGGTCTTCCTGATCTGGATCGGCGACCGCCTTCGGATCGCCGTTACCCGGAGTCAGTAGCGCGACATTCCCCCACGCACCACCCTCGATCTCCAGATGGTTCCAGGGCTCGTCTGGCATATAAAACGTAACCGACTTACCCGAGAGCGCGTAGCAATCCCAGTCAGGAAGCTGGAAGTAGTCGTACCGGTTCGGCAGGGTGGACCGGTTATAGACGCCCGGCCATGTGGTCTCGCGAATACCGTCCGTGCCCTTCCACCACCACCGTTTCAGGTCGTACGCGTCATGAATCTCCACCTTGCGAACGGTTGTATTCTCCGCGGGAAGCAGCGCGGGCATATCGTCCGCTCGATTCCAGCCATAACGGTGCCACCACTCCTGCTCCCAGCTTTCGACCGTCAGCCCGCTCTTCTCCGGCAAAGCTGCCGACGCGGCTGCGAGCGAGCGCGTAAGCGCTGGGATCGACTGCGGAATCTCATGCCGCGCAAGACTGGCTACATTGTCGTCCGAAAGCATGCGGTCGTAGATCCGCAACTCATCGATGTCTCCGCCGCGATCGTAGTTGTAACTGCTCTCGACGCCCTGCGGCGAAATAATCCGCGAGTGCGGCCCAAACTGATCGAGCCCGGTATCGAAACGTCCGGTCGCGGCTGCTTCACCCGCGAGTTTGCCATTGACATAAAAACGAATGCCGCTCGTCTCATCCCACGCCAGGGTCAGATGAATCCACACGTCCGGCTTCAGAAAGCTCGGCATCGTGTACGACACTCGCGTCCGTCCGAGGTTCACGTCGGTAACAAATGCGTCAAACCCGTGGCCGTTATAGTCGATGCGGAGCCACACCATATCCCAACTGGAGTGGTCGGCATAGCCCACCCGAAATACCGGAAACGGAGTCTCGTCGACAGCCTCGCGAGGCCGCCAGTCAAAGTCCAGTGTGCCGCGCTGGGAGTAGATGTTTCCGGACGCCCAATAGGAAAGCAACTGGTTGTCGCCGCACTGGAGGTAGGACCCTTTGGCTCCGCCAGGAAGGATCTTCACATCGGAGAGATAGTTCGGCGCAGGGACACCGCCTGCGGCATAATCCGCATTGAAACCGTGATCGCCCGAGAGGTAGAACAACAATCCGGGCTCGTTGGAAGGGGTTGTCAGGCCCGCCCTCTGCTTAAGCGGGTCCTGCGCATGTCCCGAAGTCACCAGCAACACGCCCGTCAGCAGAAGAGCAGAAGACAACGAACCCGGAAATCGCATTGCGGTCAGCCCCCAAAATCCAGTTCAATATCCGCGCAAGAGTTGGGCATCGGGGACACGGCACTTCCCCTCCGACTTTCAAAACGGTTGAAGTGGTCGGACAAGCCACGCGAGATTGTCATCCATGAAATTGAAAATTGCAAACCGAAAACGGGGTGAAGCCGCCAAATCCGCAAATTGACAGGCTGGATGCTCCCCGCACGCCGGAACCGGCCAGGCGCCTCCGCCTACTTCGCGGTGACAGTCAGGGTATAGGTGGCCGAGCGAACCAGAAATCCATCCGTCGCGCTCACTGTGACGGTGTAACTGCCCGGTCCGGTATAGGCCGCATTCTGGGCCGGGAGTTTCCCTGTGCAGCCTGTCATGGACAAGCTGATTGCCGCTAGAAGCGCAACCATCAGGCTCGACCTCAAAACAATGCCGGCGCTCCTGCGCTTCCACCAAAGCAGTAACCCGCTTCCCACCGCAACCAGCCACAGATAGCCCCGGCCGCCAAACCCGCCGTAGCCCACAATGGTGTACTGCGAAGTAGTTTTCAGCGTAATCACGATTGCCGCCGGAGGAACCGCTGGCGCCGTTGCCGACAGGCTGCAGGCCGATGCGGTTGCTGCCGTCGCCACGACGCAAGTCACCGTCACGGGTGCCGCAAAGCCCGCCAGCGGCGTCAGGGCCGCCGTAGTGGTCGTCCCATCTCCAGCAACCACCTTCCCTGATGTCGGGCTCAGGCCGAGCGTGAAGTCGATGCCATTGCCGCTCAAGGTAGCGTTCAAGCCGTTGTAAAGCAGGCTGGTCGAGTTCACACCAAGAGTTCCGGCCTGCGGCCCGATCGAAGTCGGCAGAAACTTCACAGTAATCGCACAATTCGCGAGGGCCGCCAGCGTACTGCCGCACGCCGCTGTGCTCACGGAGTATTGGCCGGTAGTCACAAACGGAGGAATCGGCAGCGGTCCGGAGGCCAGGCTCGTCAGGGTAAGAGTTTGCGGCGCGGAGGCGCCTATGTCCAGATTTCCATAACTCAACGTCGTCCCCGAGAGGGAGAAACCCGGTGTTCCGGTCCCACTCAGAGCTGCAGTGAGCGTATTCCCCGAGGAGACCACAGCCAGCGTCGCAGTGCGCGCGCCTAGCGCCGACGGCGTGAATACGACGGTGATCTGGCAGCTCGACCCGCCAGCAACCGAGCCGCAGTTATTCGAGGTGACGGCGAAATCTGAATTGTTCCCGGTAATGAGAGCCGTCGAGACCTGCGAAGTGAAGCTGGAATTATTGGTCCAGGTAAACGTCTGAGCTGCGCTGGGGAAGCCGACCGCCCACGAGCCGAAGTCCTTCGTCGTCGGGTCAAGCGACGGCTGGCCACCTTCACTGGTCAGTTCGAACAGCATGTACTCGAGCAGCTTCTCCTGCGGCGTCATGGCCCCTGACGCACATTCCGCCGGAAAATGTTGCGTAGGAGAACTCGATCCATTCTCCACGTGGTACTCGTTGAACAGGACTCGACCGCATTGATTCACACTGCTCCCCGCAGCAGCAATCGGCGTATCGAAGACGAATTGCATTACCGGGTTGTTGTAGGTTGTATTGTTCAGCGTCAGCCAGGACTGTGTCGGCGCAATCACCCCCTTGGTGTCCACCCTCAGCGTGTCGAGCGCCATCTGGCCCGGCAGGATCGAAGGAGTCAAGTTCTGCAACCAGGTCTGGAGCGTCTGTCCTGCCGTGAAGCTGGCATCTACAGTCGCGATGCCGGAGGTGAGCGAGGCCTGACCGGGCGACCAGTTGACGACGCCATTGAACGGAGGGTTCTGGTACATCCACGAGTAACTGAAATGACTGGCGTAAACCCGGCCACCAGCATTTGCAAAATTGATCAGGTTTGCCAACTCCTGGGCCGGCTTCAGGTAGTTGCTGCCTTCGCACGGAAGCATGACCACGTCGTACGAATTGAGGGTTGAGCCATTCCCGCCCATCAGAGAAACTTGTGTCGGCGTGGTCGAATCCACGACCGCTCCCGATCCCGCAGCACTACCCCCGAAGAGATTGATTCGCCCTGTACCGCTCGGGTTGGTAAACTCCGACTGGTCAATGCCCACCTTGCGAAGCACACACTCCACCTGGTCAACCGATCCCGTGGCAATCGCGATTTTGGGAATGTCCCCTTCCGTCTGGTTCTTCGGCATGATCGCAAAATTCGCCGGAAGCGGCGTGTTGACGCACGCCGTCGTCCCTTGAATGACCATCTGCCGCCGCCATCTGCCCGATACCATGACCAGCGGGATGTTCGCTCCCACCGGTACATCGATCAGCGTGAAATTTCCTTTCACGTCTGTCTCGGTGCCAACCAAAGGCGATCCCGAAGGAGGCGCGCCAACTACCGGGCAGCTCACTCCAGGCGTGAAGGCATCCACTGGTGCATTCGGGATGTAGACCGTCACATTCGGCAGCGGATCGGTGCCGTTGGGAGCGTATACCGTTCCGGTTATCGAAGTGGTCGTATTACCCGGGCACGTCACCTGCTGCGTGCATAGTCCCGTGCAGGTCTGACCCGTCGCCGTCTCAGCACCGAGCCCGATGAAAAGTGTGACGATCAGTAAACCAGAGAGAGGTCGCATCATTGTGCCTGCCAAGAAATACATCAGACCTGATACCATGCGCAAGAGTTTACAGACAATCTTTCGTAACGTTCTTCCGGCGCATGGCAGACGAGTAAAACTAATATGTTGCGGAACATCCCGTGCCGGCATTTCGCAAACGCGGGCTAGAAAACATGTCTGGATCAAGTTCCCCGATGATACTCTGGCGCACATTGGTTTGGAACAAGTTTTACCGCCCTAATCAGGCAGGAGAGATGATGAACGACAGGTCTCACCGGGGAGAAACCCTCCGCAGTCTCCGAAGCCTTCGAACCCGGGTCCGATTGCGTCAGCGCCTCACGGCCGCCATCTTCCTGGCCCTGGCAGCCGGCTGGATCCTCCCGGTCGCATCTGCCCAATCCTTGCCAACCGCAAGCCGTCTCGGCGATCTGCAAATCGGAGGCGGCTTCGTCTTCGCCCGATCCGGATACAACTTCACCCCAATCCACCTCATCGGCGGCGGAGCCTACACCACCTTCGCCATCAGACCCCACTGGGGCGCCGAATTCGACTTCCACCACACCCGGTCAACCTCGGACACGACCGTCTACGAGAGGACCTACGAGATCGGCCCGCGCGTCTTCATCACTCGCGGACCTCTCGTCCCCTACGCCAAGATCATGTACGGCCGCGGAGTCTATAACTTCCACAACAGTCTCGCCAACGTGGCATACAACATCTACACCTTCGGCGGCGGCGCTGACTTCCGGCTCACGCGCTCCATTAACCTTCGCGGCGACTACGAATACCAGAACTGGGCCGGATTTCCCCTCGGAACGCTCCACCCCAGCGTTGTCACCATCGGCGCTGCGTACCACTTCCACGAATAGCTCGCAGAGGGCTGCCCACCCCTCCGTACTTAGGTCCTAAAGTACACCTTTTAGAGGGGTTAGGTCTGGTGATTGGTCTATACCAATTAACGAATAGCTCCCAACTAGCCTGAGCTATTGAGGCAGCACGAGCAAAATGCGGGGATTCTTCGCTGCGCTCAGAATGACAACGCATACAAATCAAGGATTAGCGCGGCTCACATGTCGATACAGCCTAATTCGCAGAGGTGCGCCCCCCCGTACTTAAGTCCTAAAGTACGCCTTTTAGAGGGGTTAGGTCTGGCGATTGGTCTATACCAATGAGACGGGTCTGGATGTCAAAGAGGCTTCTTGCGGATCTGGATCCCGGGTGGAGATGGAGGTCCTGCGATCAAGCGCACGACACTTTTGATCTCTATCTTCAATTGTAATTTGGGTGTCAATGGGTGGGCTGTGGGAAAGGCGGGGTTGACTGTGAGTTTTGTGGGAGTTGCGGCCTCGCAGAGCAAAAAACGAATCACAGAGATCACAGAGCAAAAGAGAGAGCACAGAGGTTGATTCATTCGTGAACAGATCTCTGTGCTCTCCCGGTTTCTTGGTATTCTCTGTGATTCACTTTGTTCGCAATCGACTCATTCCCCACTTTGCACCATCTCGTGCCGCAACCGAGCCATGTGCTATATTCAAACTGGTGTTTGAATATGATCGAGACTCCAGCACAACCCGATTTGAAATCGGCAGGACGCAGCCGCAGGCCGGCCATCTCTGACCCGACCCGCGAAAAGCTCCTGGACGCCGCCGGTCCAATCTTTGCCGACCGCGGCTATCGGGCTACTACGATTCGCGAGATATGTGTCGCAGCGGGGGAGAATGTCGCCGCGGTCAGCTACCACTTCGGCGACAAGTTGGGCCTGTACACCGAAGTTGTCCACCAATCGCTGCAAGCCGCCCACGTCGAGGCCATTCGAACCGCGCTCGATCAGAACTTGCCACCTGACGAAATCCTGCGGACTGTGATCCGGGTTCGTCTTCGGAGTATCTGCCGACGCGATCTGCCGGACTGGCATTTTCGAATTCTCGCCCACGAAATGGCGCAGCCCACACCTGCGCTCGAACACTTGATCAATAAAGTCGGCCGCCCCGTCTTCAATCGTTTACTCGAACTCATCGGCAGCATGCTCGGCTTGCCTGCCGACGACGAAAAGACTCGCCTCTGCGCAGTCAGCGTGATGGGGCAGATCCTCGCTTACGTCTTCGCGGCTCCTCTGCTGGCCGGGGTCTGGCCCGGCTTGAAGATGACACCTCAACAGGTCGAACGCATCGCCGATCACATTGGCGATTTCTCGCTTGCATACATCCAGGATTTTCGTTCGAAGCACGGATCGATCGCACAAGAGATGGAACCGAGGGTAAGCGCATGACCACACCCACAACTCAAGCTCCGCCGCAACAAGCTGAGCCGGCAACGCAGCCCGCCCCCGCCGAAAGCCCGAAGCCGAATGCGCCTGAGGCTAGCACGCCTGAAGCACCCCAACATCGCCGAACCATCATGGTTGCCGCCGGCGCGGTCCTCCTGATCGCCGCAGCCTTTCTTATCTGGAGAGTTTTCTTTGCCGCGCCCTCGGTTCCTGACAGCATCGTCGCCGTCAGTGGCCGCATCGAAGGCGACGACTCCGCAGTAGCTTGCAAAACAACCGGCCGCATCCTCGAAATCCGCGTTCGTGAAGGCGACACCGTCAACGCTGGAGACATCATCGCCATCCTCGACGACGCCCAGATTCGCGCGCGCGAAGATCAAGCCCGCGCCGCTCTGACGCAAGCCGAAGCGCAAGGTGCGGCTGCACGCGCACAGATCGCCGTTCTGCAGCAGCAACTGGAGCAAAGCCGCCTGCAGGTCGGCCAATCCCGGCTCGATACCGCGGGGCACGTCAAGCAGGCCGAGTCCGAGCTGGCAGCGGCCCAGTCCAATCTCGCCCAGCAACAGGCGGCCTACCAGATGGCCCAGTTCGACAAGGAAGCCTACACTCGCCTTGCAAAATCCGGAGCCGTATCCGAGCGCCAGGGCCTGCAGGCATCTACCGCCGCCGATCAGCAGGCCGCCGCCGTCGCGGCTGCCGACCGTCGAGTCGAGTCAGCTCAAGCCGCACTCACGACCGCGCAATCCACCCTGTCGAATCCCGGTATTCGCGAGTCACAGGTCACGCTGGTTCGCAGTCAGATCGCCGGGCAGCAGGCTCAGGTGGCCAGCGCGGCGGCCCAGACGCAGCAGGCCACCGCCCAACTCGCCGAGGCAGAAGCGAATCGACAGGACCTCACCGTCCGAGCCCCCTTCTCCGGAACGGTAGTCACGCGCGCCGCCGAGCCCGGCGAAGTGGTAACCGCCGGAACTGCCATCGTCACGCTGCTCGATCTCAATAAGGTTTACCTGCGCGGCTTCGTGCCGGAAGGCCAGATCGGCAAGGTCAAAGTAGGCCAGCCCGCGCATGTCTATCTCGATTCGAACCCGAAACAGCCTATCGACGCGTTCGTCTCGAGAATCGACCCGCAGGCCACGTTTACTCCGGAAAACACCTACTTCCGTGACGACCGCATCAAGCAGGTCGTCGGCATCAAGTTGCAGTTGAAAGGCAGCTTCGGACTTGCCAAGCCGGGAATGCCCAGCGATGGCGAAGTCCTTGTCCAAGGCGACACATGGCCAACAGTCAGCCACAAGTGATCGAGGCGCAGCCAGGCCACGATCGCGATCAGCCACTTGACGCCACTGCTCCGGCGGCGATCAGCGTTCGCGCCCTGACCAAGCGCTATGGTGCGCTCGAAGCCGTACGCGGCATTAGCCTCGAAGTCGGCCAAGGCGAAATCTTCGGCCTCATCGGCCCGGATGGCGCAGGAAAGACTTCGACATTTCAGATCCTCGCCGGCGTCATGGAAGCGACCTTGGGCAATGCCATCATCTTCGGCCAGCCGGCTCGCGAAATGCGTTCCCAGACCGGATATCTCACCCAGACCTTCAGCTTGTATCCCGACCTGACCGTGGCCGAAAACATCCGCTACTGTGGCGACCTTCGCCGCATTCCGCCTCAGGCGATCGCCGATCGCGGCAGCCAATATCTCCGCGTGTTCGATATGGATCGATTCGCAGACCGCCTCGCCGGCAAATTGAGCGGGGGTATGCGGCAGAAGCTCTCGCTCGTGTGCGCGCTGGTTCCGCAACCCCGCGTCCTGCTGCTCGATGAGCCCACTACCGGCGTCGATCCCGTCTCCCGCCGCGAGTTCTGGGACGTCCTCGCTCACCTCTCCGCCGAAGGCCTCACTA
>WNGR01005219.1_pt1 | contig 13948 bp, 13 predicted proteins | sample 5407581 | NCBI WGS metagenome assembly WNGR01 (sample SAMN13153383, study PRJNA577476) | soil metagenome | isolation source: 80 cm soil or saprolite under Garry oak tree replicate 2 | place: USA:California | collected 2016-06-15 | reverse complement strand
AGCTTCATCCGAACACAATCGTGCAAACTATATCTGATGCACGCTTGCAAAAATTGTATACGGCGCTTGTCGGCGTGCTCAAACTGTCCATCCAGAAAGGCGGCAGCACTGACCGCAATTACGTTGACGCCCACGGCAAGCGGGGCAGTTATCTGACGTTTGCCAATGTGTTCCGGCGTGAAGGCCAGGCTTGCGCACGCTGCGGCACCACGATCACCAAAATTCGCGCGGCCGGACGCGGTACGCATTTGTGCCCGCATTGCCAAAAAGTGTAGCCTGTCAGTGCACCGGATGGTGTAGAACCGGCTATAGCGGCTGGCTTGTGCTCGAGCAGCCTTCTCATAACCAGCTTACCGACGAGGCACGTGCGTTTTGCCTGAGCATATCCCTTGGCCTATCGTATGCGCACGCCGGCCTAAAGCGGGCTCATCGTAAGCTCAGGCTTTTGTCCGGGCGAGGGCGTAAGCTTCGGGAAAATCCTCAATCCGACCGTGCAAAAATACTGGCAGTACGCCCAAAATTTCCTCGAGAAAAATTGAGTCTTCGGGTGCCTCGTTCAAAATAAAGACTGGCTTCTTTTGGTAGAACGCCAGCGCCATTTCCATGAGCACATTGCCGCCAATGTAGTTGGCGCGGCCGTGCTTTTCGTAGTTGAGCACCAGGATGGCGTCGCCTTTGCTGATTTCGTCGAAGTGCGTGCGCATGAGCTCGGCTTTCTTGGGATAATCGTCGGCGTTGACTTGCCAGGTGCGGTAATGCGACACGTCAAAATCGCCGCTTTCTTTCATGCGGTGCGCGGTGATCGGGATAATCGTCTCGTAGCTCATGGCAGCGAGTTGCCGGTCAATCTCGACGGCTTGGCGGTAAAAACTGGCGCTGGTACAGATGGTGATGATTGGTTTTGGGTGCTGTGACATGAGGCTAGTATAAGGTATAGGCAGGCGCCCAGCCAAACCGGGTGGTATCATAAACGAATGATAGTGACGCTCACGGGAGTGAATGATTTTGCGCGTACCCAGGAGCTGGCTAAGCTGGTGGCGGCTTTTGTCAGCGCGCACGGCGACATGGCGGTCGAGCGGCTGGACGGCGAAGAGGCTTCGGCTGACCGAATGCGCGAAAGCGTCGAAAGCCTGCCGTTTCTGACAGCACGCAAGTTGGTAGTGTTACGCGAACCGGGGAAACAAAAAGCCTTTGCTGAAAAAATCGCCGACATTTTAGCAGCCGTGGCCGAAACAACAGATGTGATTATCGTGGAGCCGAAACTCGACAAGCGTGCGAGCTACTATAAAATTTTGCAAAAGCAGACCGATTTTCGCGAGTCGGCTGAACTCGATGCTGACCAGCTGGCTCGTTGGGCAAGTGTGTACGCTGGCGAGCAAGACGGCACGCTCAGCATGGGCGACGCGCGTTTGCTTATCGACCGGGTTGGGCTGAATCAGCAGTTGTTAAAGAGTGAACTTGATAAATTGCTGAGCTTCAACCCAGACGTCACGCGTCAGACGATTGCGTTGCTCACCGAACCGACGCCGCAAAGCACTGTCTTTGAGCTGCTTGACGCAGCTTTTTCAGGCAATCCGACGCGCGCGCTGGAATTATACCGCGAGCAGCGGGCAATGAAGGTCGAGCCGTTGGCAATAGTGGCGATGCTCGCTTGGCAGCTGCACATTTTGGCGGTTGCGAAAGCCGGCGGCAGCCGCTCTGCCGAGGAAATTGCCCGTGCCGCCAAACTCAGCCCGTTCGTGGTGCGCAAAAGCCAGCAGATGGTGCGCAAACTGACTGGTGCTCAGATCAAATCTCTGATTGCCAATCTGCTCGCGATTGACGTGCAGCTCAAAACAACCGCGATCGATGCCGACGAAGCCCTCCAGTACTATTTGTTGCAAGTATAGGTAAAAGCCTATATCTATCACAACCCAAGGGAGCTATCTGTTTTTCCGTGCCGTCAAAAGCCAATGGAAGGGGCTTACGGTACGAGATTGGGCTGGGGCATCGCAGCTTGTTCTGGCGTAACAGGGGCAGGGATAAGACTGGCATCAACGAACGCCTCTACAGCACCAGCCACTACTGTTTCAGGGGTTCGGTCGGGGTGGTGAGCTTGACCTGCAGGATCATTGGTCCACTCCTTCAACCTGTTCTTTTTAAGCGACGCAAGTGCCAGGTCCGTGCTCCCGAATTCTGCTAGGGGTAGCAATGTTTCTGTCCCTGGGACAAAATCTATTGGTTCGGTAACGGGAAAGCGATCAACGAGTGCGCTCTTGTCGTCATCGCCCCAAGAAGCACTAACGTCAACAACCTCATCGCCCATTTCACCAAGTGAAACATGTATTTTTCTCGGAGTTTGACTGGGATTACCGTTTTCATCCGTAGGGTAAGCCATGCCAGTTAGCGCAAGGTGTGGGGTTATATAATGCTCGGCCATTGGTTGGATCCTTGTTTAATTTATAGGTAAACGATAACATAACTCGACACACATGTCAATATTCGCACCAAAAACATTGACTCTTTTATGCACTTGTGATAATATCTGAAACATGAATCCAACTATGACTGAATTTTCACCAATACTAAATCAAAACGATCAGTTGTTTGAATTTGGCTCGATGAGCGGCGAGCTGAATATTTCGCCCGATGAATTGGCTATGCGTAATCTTGGCGGAGTAGCCCTTCGCGAGACTGGCGAAGGTGCCGGCGTTGTAAGCGGTGAGTTCACCATAGCAGAAATGAACGCTTTTGCTACCAGCACTTTGAACCAGCACTACTACGATGTGATGGCTCATCTCGATGCTCTCAATAAACAGGAGTTCGATGATGATAACGACGATGAGGAATCAGATCGCGACTACTAGACAGTTGTCAGCATTAAAGTAACTATAATCGCCGGCGGCACCCCGGCGATTTTTTCTTGCTGAGGTAAAGTAAAAGGTACGCAGAAATAGCTCACGAAAGCCCGCTGGAAGTCCGGCGGGCTTAGCAGTTTACGGCAAATGGCGCTATTTTTTGACTGTTTTCTTGGTGACTGTTTTCTTGATTGCTGGCTTCTTGGCCGGAGCTTTCTTGGCGACAGTCTTCTTTGGTGCGGCCTTTTTGACGGGGGATTTGCTGGCCCCAACACTGGCTTTGGCGGCTTTGGCAAGCTGGCTCTTTTTGCGTGCAACCTTGTTTTTGTGCATCACCTTTTTCTTGGCGGCCTTATCAAGGGCGCTTTGAGCTTGGCTCAATTTCTTGCTGGCGGTTTTTTCACCACCTGTCAGGGCTTTTTGGAAGGCTTTGACCGCACCTTTTAGCGAGCGCTTGGTCTTGCTGTTACGCACAGCAGCTTTTTGCGCGGTTTTGACGCGCTTTTTGGCTGATTTGATGATGGGCATACTTTGGTACCTTTGTTGTTATTGTCAGATAGAAACTATACAGTAGGATGAGGTAATTTGTCAAAGTCGGCCGGTTTTGACAAGCGGTATCTCTTTGGCGCCGCAGTGCCTTGGCGTAGCATGCCGGCGCTTCTAAAAATGCGCTTTGGAAGCAGATGTTTTTGCGCTGCCGTCCGCAAAAATAAACTCGACAAGCATAAGCGCGTGTGGTAGGCTGGCATTAAAGTTTACTTTAAGGCAAACAAAAATGGACACGCAAAAGCAACAAATCGTCGAACGCCTCAAGCAAGCGAATAACATATTGGTAACGGTTAAGAGCAACCCGACGGTTGACCATTTGGCTGCCTGCATCGGCCTGACGCTGGCTTTGAATAAAATGGGCAAGCATGCCACGGCGGTGTTCAGCGGCGATATCCCTTCGACGATTGAGTTTTTGCAGCCCGAAAAGACGCTCGAAAAAAACACCGACTCTTTGCGTGATTTCATTATCGCGCTCGATAAATCCAAAGCCGACAAACTGCGCTACAAAGTCGAAGACAAAGTCGTAAAGATTTTTATTACACCGTACAAAACGTCGATCAGCGACAAAGACCTCAACTTTAGCCAAGGCGATTTTAACGTTGACGTTGTGCTGGCGCTGGGCGTGCATCAGCAGGCTGACCTCGACCAGACCATCATGGCACACGGCCGCATTTTGCACGACGCGACGGTTATAAGTATCACGGTTGAGGCCGGCCAAAACTTGGGTGCCATCAACTGGACCAAACCAACGGCCAGCAGTTTGTCTGAGCTGGCGGTCGAAATTACGGACGGTCTCGACAAAACCATGCTTGATGGCCAGATTGCCACTGCGCTGTTAACGGGCATCGTGGCTGAAACGGACCGCTTTAGCAACAACAGAACGTCGCCACAGACTATGAGCATCAGTGCTGAACTGATGGCAGTGGGTGCCAACCAACAATTGGTGGCAACTAAGCTAGCCGAACCGCCGCCGCCCCCACTACCGCCCGCCGAAAAGACTGCCGAACCCGCACCGCCCTCGCGCAAACCAGACGACGGAACCCTCGAAATTGAGCACGAGGACGAAGGGGTTAAGCCACCGCAGATTAATATCGACGAAGATGGGGCGCTCCACAATATGATGGCTGACAAGCCGGAGCTTTCCGAGGAGCCGGCGCCCGCGCCGTCCGCCTCCGAGCCACCGCAGGAGCAACGGGCAGAGAAAAGCGAGGCTGAACAGGCCGGTTTGCCAAACCTCCCGGAAATTCCAAAAGTTACTCCTGGCCACATCGAAGCGCCGCACATGATTCTGGAGCCACCGTCTTTGGGAGGCCAGCTTACTGCCGCGGCATCTTCTGATTTTTTTGATCCGCTCGTTGATGCGGCGTCTGGCGCGCCACCGGCGCAGCCCTTGTTAGATCGTGAGCCGCTTGGTGCACAGGGCGCTGCTGGTGCCCAAAGTGTGCCTGCGGCTGCGACTTCCGATGCTCCAGCTGTGATCAGCCCGTCGCCTCCCACGATTGACACCTCAGCGGGTCCGGTCTCTTTGCCGCCGCCCATCCCATCGTCGCCCCCGGCAGACGCATTGGGCGAAGAAACGCTCAGCGATATTGAAAAGCAACTGCACAGCCCGCATGTGACGGACGGTGCTACAATGCCACAATCGCCGTCTACTGATGACTCCTCGCAAGCTGCGCCACCTGCCACCCCATCTTCCGATCTTTCGAGCGCGCGCGACGCTGTTGCACAGGCGGTCGGCAATGACAATAATCAGTCATTGGCGCCCATTCAAGCTTTGAATGCCCAGCCACTTAATCTCGCCCTGCGCACTGACGCGCCGGCGGCGAGCGACAATACAGATGCAAGCGCGCCGCCAGCCAGCCCACTAATTGCACCTGCCATTATCCCGAATGCGGCTCCCTTTGCGCCCGAGGGGTTGACTTTGCCGGGTGTGACCGGGGCCACTGAGTCGCCAGCAACGCCTGCTACTCCCCAGGTGCAACCGACTGAATCGCAAGATCCGAACGCGCCCCCGCCAGTGCCGCCGCCTATGCTGCCCCCGCTTCCAAGTTAGGGCGAAAATTGCTCCCTTTGGCGCTCGCACCAAAAGACGATATGCTAGAAGGCATGCACGGCATACTTTTAGTTGATAAGCCAATTGGCTGGACATCGTTTGATGCGGTGAATAAAGTGCGGCGTCTCGTAGAAGCGGCAGGCTTACACACGTCAGGGCGCAAACGCTTTCCGGTGGGGCATACAGGCACGCTCGATCCACTGGCGTCGGGTTTGCTCGTACTGCTGCTCGGGGATTACACGCGCAAAGCTCCGGAGCTAACTAAGCTCGATAAAATCTATGAAGTGACGATGCGCCTCGGCCAAACCAGCAGCACTGGTGACGAGGAAGGTGAAAAGCAATACGTTTCGGAGGCGCGTCCTACCCAGGAGGCGGTCGAGGCGGCGCTCAAAAGTTTTGTCGGCGACAGTCTGCAAACGCCGCCAGCTTTTTCGGCTATTAAAATCAACGGCCAGCGTGCTTACAAGTTGGCTCGTGCGGGCAAGGACGTACAGCTTGAGCCGCGTCCCATCAAAGTTTTGTGTCTCGATCTGGTGAACTATGAGTATCCCGACGTCCGTTTTGTCGCGGACGTTTCGAGCGGCACGTACATTCGCTCGCTTGTTGAAGACCTGGGCGCTGCGCTTGGCGCCGGTGCCTATATGAGTGCCTTGCGGCGAACCAAGGTCGGCACGTTCGATATTGCCGCCGCCATCTCTCCCGAAGGTCTGACGCCCGAAATTCTGCGAGCCTCGGTGAAATTGTAAGAAGTCATCAGCAATGGATATTGCTCATCCGTTGGCGTTCATCGCCGCCAATATAGGTGCCTTCGCGCTTTGGGCCCGAGAAGGCTGTGTAGGAGAGATTACTGCTATACTGGAACAGCAAATCTCGCCAGGTATTGACTAATCATTACCTATGTACTATAATATGTAAATGAAGATGACGGTAGGCCTAAAGTACCTAAAGTAGCGGTGCCGAGCAAGCCTCTTGGCGGCTAACGAAGTTCCCTCGTACCCGGAGTAAATAGTTTGTACTTCGCCTTACTATCTGTTAGAATACCTTGCATATGATTACAAACGAGAAAAAGAACGCGGTGGTCACAGAGTTGCAAAAACATAAAACCGACACTGGCGGTGCCACCGTTCAGGTTGGTATCGCCACCGAGCGTATCAAAGAATTAACCGAGCACCTCAAAGTCAACAAAAAGGACTTTGCCGCCCGGCGCGGTTTGTTGCAACTCGTGGGTCAACGCAAGCGCAACTTGCAATATATTGCAAGCAAAGATGGCCAGGCATACTTGGCATTGATCAAGAAGCTCGGCATCCGCCGCTAGTGTATAGACTATGAGCCTCGCAGTGCGAGACTCCAAGCTTGTGCACTTTTAAACAAAATGTTCATCGGTAGAGCCACAGATATACGCTCTCGATTATGCACAAGGGGCAGTATATTTGCACCCTGCTGATGACGAAAAGAATGAGGTATCCGCGTGAGCGACATCATCAACCCTTTTAATAAACCAATTATTACGGTCGAAACCGATTTTTGCGGCCGCAAACTTTCGCTAGAGGTAAACCGAGTCGGCTTTCGTTCGACTGCGGCCGTGCTCGTCCGTTACGGCGACACAGTTATCCTTGCAACGGCGATGGTCAGCGGCAAGCCGCTCGCCGGATTCGACTATTTTCCGCTCAGCATCGACTACGAAGAAAAGATGTACGCTGCTGGCAAGATCAGCGGTTCGCGGTTTATTAAGCGCGAAGGCCGCCCGAGTGACGAAGCGATTTTGATTGGCCGGCTCATCGACCGTCTGATTCGTCCCTTGTGGCCGAAAGGCTATCGCCACGAAGTGCAGGGCGTCTCGACCGTTTTGAGCTTGGACCCGAGCTTTCGTCCTGACGCCATCGCCATGATCGCCATGAGCGCCGCCTTTATGCTGACCGGCGCGCCATTTGACGGGCCTGTCGCCGGACTCCGCGTCGGTATTAAAGACGGCAAGATGGCCGCGTTCATGTCGCGCGAGGAACTCGCCGCGGGCGTGCTCGACCTGTTCGTCGCCGGCACTAAAGACGCCGTCATGATGGTCGAGGCTGGCGCCAACGAAGCGTCCGAAGAGCAGATAGTCGAGGCCTTGCAGTTCGCGCAGGCCGCGATGCAGCCGGCGATTGCACTACAAGAGCAGCTGGTTGAAAAAGTCGGCGTCGCCAAGCAGGAATACGAGCTCAGTCTGCCTAGCGAAGACATCTTGCATGAGGTCAACGAGTGGCTCGAAGGCAAATTGGGCGCGAATATCCGCGGGCCATACGCCGAGCGCCACGAAAAAATGCACGTCATTCGCGAAGACCTGATGACGCACTTCGCCGAAAAACTTGGCGACGAGTGGGAAGACACCAAGCGCGACTACGAAGACGCCTTTGCCGCGGCCGCCAACCAAGACGTCCGCACAGGCATTCTAGAAGACGGACTGCGACCGGACGGCCGAGGTCTTGCCGAAATCCGGACGCTTAGCAGCCAGGTTGGTCTGTTGCCGCGTGCTCACGGCTCCAGCTTGTTTACTCGCGGCATGACGCAAGGGCTGAATATCGTGACGCTGGCACCACTCAGCTTTGCCCAAATGGTCGACACCATGGAACAAGAAGGCGAACGCCGCTACATGCACCATTACAACGCTCCTGGCTACACCGTCGGCGACATCAAGCGCTTGGGCAGCCCAGGCCGGCGTGAAATCGGCCACGGCTACTTGGCAGAGCGGGCGCTGCTGCCAATGCTCCCGAGCGAAGCCGACTTCCCCTACGCCATCCGTGCCGTTACCGAAATTATGAGCCAGCACGGCAGCACGAGCATGGCCGCCACCTGCTCCAGTTGTTTGGCTTTGATGGACGCTGGCGTGCCGCTGAAGGCGCCGGTGAGCGGCATCGCCATGGGACTGTTGATCGAAGGCGACAAAGTGATTGTGCTGAGCGACATCGCCGATGCCGAAGACTTTGCCGGCGACATGGACTTTAAAGTGACCGGCACCAGCAAAGGTATCACTGCGCTGCAAATGGATATGAAGGTCCACGGTTTGCCGGTTGATGTACTGCGCCAAGCGCTTGAGCAAGCCAAAGGCGGGCGCGCCCACATCCTGGAACACATGCTCACCACGCTGGCCGAGCCACGCAAAGAGCTCAGCCCGTACGCGCCGCGCGTCGAAAGCATCACCATCAATCCGGACAAAATTCGCGAAGTGATCGGCAAGGGCGGCGAAACCATCCAGAAAATCACGGCCGAAACCGGGGCGCAGATCGACATTCAAGACGACGGCACGGTGATGATCGCCAGTCCCGACGGCGACAGCATCGAAAAAGCAAAACAGTGGATTCAGTCAATCGTGGCCGACCCGGAAGTCGGCAAGATTTACAAAGACGTGCCAGTCGTGAGCGTCATGGACTTTGGCGCGTTCGTGCAGATTTTGCCCGGCAAAGACGGTCTGGTACACGTCAGCGAAATGAAGGAAGAGCGCGTCGAAAAACCGAGCGATGTCGTTAAAGAAGGCGATCGCGTGACAGTCAAATTGGTAGCAATCGACGACCGCGGCCGCTTGCAACTCAGCATGAAAGCCGCCGCCCGCGAACTAAAAGATGGAAAAAGCGAATAGCAAACCCCTGACTCTAGGCTCGGCCCGCCAGCGACTCGCGTGGCTGGGCGAAGGAGCGCTGGCACTCGTGCTTACCTATTTACTGGCGGCGCATGCGCTCGACACCGGCAGTTTGCAACAGTATTTTTTGGCGCTCGTGTCGCTCGTTTTCAGCATCAACCGATTTATCCTGACCGTGCGAGGCAATAACCATGGCAAAAACTGACCAACCCAATACGCCAACCAAGCAACAGAAGCTTGACCAGATTAAAGCAGACATCGTCAAAAACAATGTCTGCCCGGATTTGGCCAAGACGGCCACGAACATGGTATTCGGTGAAGGCAGTCCGAACGCTCAAATTCTATTTATCGGCGAAGCACCAGGGAAGAACGAAGATTTGCAAGGTTTGCCGTTTGTCGGCGCCGCAGGCAAGTTCTTGGATGAGATGCTAGCGATGATCGGACTTGAGCGCAAGGACACGTACATCACCAACATCGTGAAATATCGTCCGCCAAACAACCGCGACCCGGAGCCTGCGGAAAAAGCTGCCTTTTTGCCCTATTTACAACAGCAAATTGCAGTTATTAAGCCCCGGCTTGTGATACCATTGGGTCGCCATAGCATGAGTTGCTTTTTGCCCGGCCTGCAAATCAGCAAGGTACACGGCCAACCCAAGCGTATTCGCTTGCAGTTGGGCAAGGAAACACCGCTTGAAATCGTCATCCTGCCGTTGTTTCACCCAGCCGCTGCGTTGTATAACGGCTCGATGCGGCAAACACTGATTGACGACTTCGCGCAAATTCCGGCCATCATGCAACAGATCACTACATAACATTCCACTCTGAAAGAAACGAAAGGATAATTTAATGAACAATAATACAAACCCTAAAAACAACAATCGCCCTCCCCGGCGCCAGAACAATGGCGGGCAGCAGGGCGGCAATGGCGGCAACGGCCGCCAGCAAGGCTCAGGCCAGAAGAGTCCGAGCAACTTTAGCTCGGCGACGCGTGGTGCTGCCGTGCGCGCCCAAAAGCGCGCTCAAACTGACGCCCAGCGCGTAGCAAACCAGTACTCGGCGGCCGCGCCAGCCGAAACGCATGAGCGCCGCGCCAACTTTATCGACGATCGTCCCCGCCTGAAAATCATCGGCCTGGGCGGTATGAACGGCGGCGGTTCCAAGAATATGATGCTCGTCGAATACATGAACGACGCGGTCATCATGGATTGCGGCAACGACCTTGGCGTCGACCTGCCGGGCATCAACTATGGCATTGCCGACACGACGTACCTCGAGAGCATCCGCGGCAAACTGCGCGCCTACATTATTACGCACGGGCACCTCGATCACATCGGCGGCTTGCCGCATATCGTGCCAAAATTCCCGGCGCCAATTTACGGCTCGAAATTTACCATCGGCCGCGTTGAGGAAATTTTTGAAAACTTTGGCTTGCCGATGCCCGAAGGCTTCGAACTCAAGACCGTCACCATGAACGAGACCACGCACGAACGCCTGAAAGTCGGTGAGTTTTTCGTGGAGCTGGTGCGCGTTACGCACTCAATCCCGGGCAGCACGTGCATCGTGCTCGACACGCCGGTCGGCCGCATCATTAACACTGGTGACTTCCGCTTTGACCCGAACCCGCTCGACCACGAGCGCAGCGACATCGAGCGGCTGAAAGAGCTTGGCAACGAAGGGGTGCTCGCGCTGCTGAGCGAAAGTACCACTGTCGAGCGCATGGGCCGTACACCATCGGAAAGCACAATCGAGCAAAGCTTTATCGACATCATTGACCAAGCGCCGGGCCGAATCTTCATCGGCTTGTTCAGCACCAACATGAACCGCGTGCAGATGATCGTCAACGCCGCCGTACACCATGGCCGTAAGGTCGCCATGGACGGCCGCAGCATGGTCAGCACGCTCGAAATGGCAGTGCGGCATGGCTTTATGAAGATTCCGAAAGGCACATTCATACCAATTGCTTCGGCGGCCAACATGAAAGACCACGAAATCGTCGTGGTTTGTACCGGCAGCCAGGGTGAACCCAGCTCGGCTCTGCAGCGCATGGCCAGCGGCGACCACAAGCATGTCAAACTGAAAGAGCAAGATACAGTTATCTTGTCGAGCACGCCGATTCCGGAAAGCGGCAACGACAAGCTCGTCGGTGATATGGTTGACGGCCTGACGCGCAAGGGCGTGCATGTGTTTGAGGCGCGGAACCACGACCTCGATAACGTCGGCCCGTTGCACGTGTCCGGCCACGCCAGCCGCGACGAATACGCCGAAATGATCCAGTACACCAAGCCAAAATTCTTCATCCCGATTTACGGCGCGTTCCGCGTCAAACAACGTCACATCGATCTGGCGATCGAGCAGGGCGTGCCACGTGCAAATACGGTCAACGCCGACAACGGTGATATCATCGCCCTCACACCAGACAAAATGGAGTTAATTGGTACGGTGCCGAGCGGTACGATTTTAGTCGACCAAACCGGCGCCATTGTCAACGGCGTCGTCGTCAAGGACCGCGTACTTTTGAGCGAAGAAGGTCTGGTGGCCGTAGTGTTGACTGTCGACAAAAAGAACGGCAGTTTGCTGACTAGCCCGGACATTATCAGCCGCGGCTTCATCTATATGCGCGACAACGAAGACCTCATGAATGGTTTGCGTGCCGAGCTGCGCCGGGCCGTCGGCCAACGCTTCAAGCGCGTTGATCTTGATCGCTTCAAGGTCGAGCTCAAAGACCACATCACGCACTACCTGTTTGAGCAAACGCAGCGCAGCCCGATCGTTATCCCAGTGGTAAACATCATCGGCGGTAAGGGCGAAACTAAAACGGTACACCAAATCGGCCAAACCAAAACCAGCGAAGAAATCGCGACCGAGCAAGAGCGCCGGTTCCAGGAAATGCGCACGCGCCTTTTGGCGCAAGACGCTCGCGTCGACTAAGCGATGGCTAAACCTCAGAAGCAAGCTCATTCGTACTTTGGTGATAACGCGTTACATCGTGTCCTTATAAGTGATACGGTTCGCCCTCAAATTGCGCGCACTATTCAGCCGGAAGGGCTGGCGCGTTTTGCGCTCAGTACCGAGCTTATCGCGGCGCCCAGTAGAGGTGGCGACCAGCAGGCATCTCTGGCCATAGATGGGGTGGCCAAAAATATGAGGCGAATGCTAGCGACTAGGCTCGAAATAGTCCACCTGATGTGCCCGTATTTTGAAATTGTTACAGATACTATTCCTGTTACAGGTGAATCCGAGCCCATGCCAGGACTTGTGGCGGTGGCGCAGCATGATGTCCGGCCCGGGCACATTGACGGAGTACTGCAGCTTCTTATGGCTCGCGCGAACGAGCATTTGCCAGTTGACTCGTCTCTCCGTTTATTGGCCGATCCATTATATTATAGTTTTCAGTGACCTCGCTCGCCCTAATTCTAGATACAACTGTTTTGACACCAGTTGTAATTTTTGCTATAATATTATCTATAACCAATAGCGGTAATCTGATAGAATCAAACTGTCATGGCACAAAAGAAAAAGCAAACACGAACAAAACGAACCATCCCGGAGCCAGTCGAAGAATCGGCCTTTTGGCCGCTAGCTGGCGCGATCTTGCTATTCATTATTGCAATTTTTTTGCTGCTTGGCGGTTTTGGCACCGGTGGCCCGTTGCCTACGGGCTTGTTCCACGGGGGTTACTGGACGTTCGGCTGGGCAGCGTATTTACTGCCGTTCGCGCTGGCCTATTGGGGCGGCTACAAATTTAAGAGCGAAGATCGCCGCATCCCATTTGGGAATTTGTTGAGCATGCTTGCGCTGCTCGTCTTTTCAGCCAGCTGGCTGATGACTGCTTTTGCCAGCAAGCTAGCCGATAACACAATAACCGGCGGCCACGGCGGCCAAGTCGGCCATCTCGTCGGTGGCGCGGTGCTTGGGGCGCTCGACAAGTTCCCGGCGTCGCTGATGTTTTTTGTGTTCACTATCCTAGCGCTATTCTTTTCGTTTAGCATTTCGCCAAAAGTTTTGCTCAAACTGGGTGCGCTGTTTAAAAAACGCGGAACAGAAGAAGACGATGAGAACGAGCTGGGCAACTTCAAAGCCCGCGCGGAATCCAGCGGCTTCAAGCTGAACGAAGGCGTGCCAGTCGAGCATAACAATCCTGAGCGTGAAAAATCGCGGGCCAGCAGCCTCAAAAACACCGCACAGAAACTAACCGGCAGCGAAAGCCACGAAGCGCTCACGACGGCCAGCGATCCGAACTGGCAATTTCCTAGCGTCAGCTTGCTCAACCAAAAGCAAGACAAAGCCGATCCGGGCGATGTCAAAACGAGTGCCCAGATTATCCACGACACGTTCGCCAACTTCAATATCGACGTCGAAATGGAAGGCGCCAACGTCGGCCCCCGCGTCACGCAGTACACGCTCAAGCCGCCGACTGGCGTGAAGCTCACTAAAATTACGGCGCTCGAAAACAACCTGGCGCTCGATTTGGCGGCGCACTCTATCCGCATGGAAGCGCCGATTCCGGGTAAGCGCGCCGTTGGCATCGAGGTGCCGAACGTCAAGCCGGCCATCGTGCGGCTCAGCTCGCTCGTGCAGTCGCGCGAGTGGAGTGACATCAGCAGCCCGCTTGGTTTCGCCATCGGCAAAGACATCGCTGGCAATCCGGTAGTGGCCGAGCTCGACAAAATGCCGCACCTTTTGGTCGCCGGTCAGACTGGCTCGGGTAAGTCGGTGATGATTAACGACATTTTGACCAGCCTGTTGTACCGCAATTCGCCCGCCGACCTCAAACTCATTTTGGTCGACCCCAAGCAAGTCGAGCTGACGCCGTATAACGACATTCCGCACTTGCTGACGCCAGTCATTAACGAGCCGGAAAAATGCATCAGCGCGCTGAAGTGGGCGGTGGCCGAA
>WNGR01005479.1_pt1 | contig 13949 bp, 15 predicted proteins | sample 5407581 | NCBI WGS metagenome assembly WNGR01 (sample SAMN13153383, study PRJNA577476) | soil metagenome | isolation source: 80 cm soil or saprolite under Garry oak tree replicate 2 | place: USA:California | collected 2016-06-15 | reverse complement strand
GCAAAGCTGAAAGATGGCCGAAAAAGCAATGGGAACCTTCTTGTCACCAGTTTTCGTGATCTCATCACTCACCTGGGGAGGCTGACCAGGGACACCATCAATATCGGAGGTCACCGTATCGAAAAGATCACTGAGCCCACTGATCGCCAACGCCGTGCATTCGACCTGGTCGGAGCAAAAATCCCCGTGTCCCTGGTGGATACGTAGCCAGTAGGAAAAGACCGAGATGAGCGGGCCGGTCCAGCGAGGCCTGCGCGGACAGGAGGGCCTCGACTGCCGCCCACCGGTCAGCCGGTATCGCTGTCACTCCGCCGGCCGCCGCGTCGACGTGCAGGTAGAGATGTTCCCCAGTCGCTATAGGCGTCCCATCGTGGCGGTTCAGCAGCGTGTGCACCCGCATTCGCTTGGCATCGGCGCTCACCAGCAGGCTCGCTGCCTTGAGAACCCCGTTTGGTCTCCGCGAGGTAGTGGATATGGCTCTCGACGGTGTACATCCCCCGCCCCGTGTTCACGCGGTAGCCCTCACTCAGGCCGAGGTCGGCAAAGAGCACCTCGTTGGCCTCGCTCAGCACGATCGCGTAGCCGACGTCGTGCAGGTGGCCGTTGTAGTCGATCCACTCCTCGCGGACCTCGGTCCGGTACCCGTACGGGGCGGCAGGCCAGCCCAGGTCAGGCACGGCGGTGCTTCTCCAGCAGCAGCAACAGATCGGCGAGGAAGTCGTCGCGCTGCCGTTCTAGCTGCCGGACCGTCACATCGCCGATGGACTCGCCGACTCCCGTGACTACCAGGTCACGCAGCCGCTGGGTGAGTTCGGGAGCGGTGAGCCGGGTCCAGGGCTCCAGCAGGGCCGGGCCGAAGTGGTCGAGCATGTGCGCCATCCCGCCCTGCCCGCCGGCCAGATGGAACGTAAGCATCGGCCCCATCAGTGCCCACCGCAGCCCTGGCCCGTAGGTGATCGAGTCATCGATCTGCTGGACAGTCGCCTGCCCCGAGTCGATCATGTGCAGCGCCTCGCGCCATAGCGCCTCCTGGAGCCGGTTGCCAACGAAGCCGGGCACCTCGTGGTCCATCGTCAGGCAGACCTTGCCAGTGCAGGTATAGAACTTTTCCGCCCATGTCACAGCCGCCGGGTCGGTGTCCTGTCCGCCGACGATCTCGACGAGCGGGATCAGGTACGGAGGGTTGAACGGGTGGCCCACCACGAACCGTTCCGGCGCCTTCGTGCGGGCCGCCATCTCGCTCATCATGAGACCGGACGTGCTCGAGCCGATGACAACATCAGGCGGCGTTACGGCGTCGATCTCGGCGAGCAGCGCGATCTTGGCGTCCAGGAATTCGGGAGCCGATTCCTGGACGAACTCCGCATCGGCTGCCACCTCGGCGAGGCTGTCGGCGAACCGCAGCCGGTCCCGGGAAGCGCCCTGGCGCAGACCGAGTCGCTCGAGCGCGGGCCACGCGCCCTCGACCAGGGCCGTCAGCCGCTCTGCCGCACCGGGACCTGGGTCCCACGCGACGACGTCATATCCCATCCGCAGGAAGTGCGCAGCCCAGCCAGCTCCGATGACCCCCGCGCCGACGATGGCGACCGTCTGGACGTCTTCCGGCGAGGGGCGCCCGCCCTCGATCACCAGCCGACCTGGTCGAGGCCCTTGAGCCCGAGGATTTCGCGGGTGTCGGCCGGGGTCGCGACGTCGAGCGACAGTTCGCCGAGAATGCGCACGATCTTCGCGACCTGCTCGGCATTGGATTGCGCGAGCTGGCCCTTGCCGATGAACAGGCCGTCCTCCAGCCCGACCCGGACGTGTGAGCCCATCACGGCGGAAACGGTGATCATGTTGAACTGGTGCCGGCCAGCGCCGAGCACTGACCATTGCAGCGAGTCACCGAACAGCCGGTCGGCAGTGGCCTTCATGTGCGTGAGGTGGTCGACCTCGGCGCCGGTGCCGCCCATCACGCCCATGATCGTCTGCAGGAAGATCGGCGGCTTCACCAGGCCGGCGTCGAGGTAGTACGCCAACGTGTAGAGGTGGCCGACATCGTAGGCCTCGTACTCAAAGCGGGCCCCGGTATTCGCGCTGACGTGCGTCAGCATGTGCTCGATGTCGGCGAACGTGCTGACGAAGGGCTCGGTCCGGGTGCTCTCGAGGTAGGGCTCCTCCCAGTCGAACTTCCACTTGCCGGCGTACTTCGGGATCATCGGAAAGCTGCCGTAGTTGAAGGTGCCCAGGTTAAGGGTGCACAGCTCCGGCTTGGTCTCGTAGATCACCCGCAGCCGGTCTGCCACCGTCATCCCACTGCCGCCGCCGCTGGTGATGCTGACAACCGCGTCGGTCTCGGACTTGATCGCCTTGAGGTACTCGAGGAAGACCGCGGGATCCGCCGTCGGGCTTCCGTCCTTCGGGTCACGGGCATGCAGGTGGATGACCGACGCGCCCGCCTGGACTGCGGCGACCGACTGGGCGACCACGTCCTCGACGGTGTACGGCAGGTGCGGCGACATCGTCGGCGTATGACCCGACCCTGTCACCGCGCACGTGATGATGACCTTGCGGGCTTGAGCCATGGGAACCTCCGGACTACTCGGCAGGGATCTAGCATGGCGATGGAGCGCACATTATGAGCAATAGCCGCACTATATGAAACGGTCTCCCGAGTGCGGCGCTCTTGTCAAGCCCACGGGCGTCCGTCAGTCACGCATCGCCGCTTCCACCGATGCCGCGGCATCGATGGCCACGGCGCCGAGTGCTTCGAACCGCGACGGCGGCACCCGGCCCGCCGGTCCCCAGACGCTAAACACCGCGAGCGGGCGGTCCTCTCCCCGCCGCAGCACGGGGGCCGACACGCCGCACAGCGCCGGTTCGAGCTCACCCGCCGACACGGCATACCCGCGCTCGCGGATCTGGGCGAGCTCACGGAGCAGTCGCGAGACGTCGGTGACAGTGGCATCGGTGAAGCCCTCGAGGACCGGGCTCAGCACACCGCGTGCCTCCTGCTCGGGCAGCCAGGCCAGCCAGGCCTTGCCGGTGGACGTGGCGTGCAGCGGGACGGGGCGCGCCAGCCAGTTGACGGTCAGCACCGCCGGGGGCGCCACCTCATCCACGTACACCAGCCCGGATCGCCGCCCCACGGCGAGGTCGGCGGCCTCGCCGGTTTGCGCGCAGACCCGTTCCAGGACGTGATGGGTACGCCGGACCAGCCCGTCCACTCCGGAGGCGGCGGCGAGCCGTGCAACCTTGTAGCCGATCTGGTACCGGTTAGTGGCCGGATCGCGGTCCACCACGCCGTGGCCTTCGAGGGTGGCGAGCAGCCGCCAGGCGGTTGCGCGGTTGATGCCGCACGCGAGCGCTAGCTCGACGACCGTGTCCCCGCGCGGCGACGCGGCGGCGATGGCGTCCAGGAGCGCGAACGCCCGCTCCACGGACTGCACCCGTCCGCGCCAGACGTGATCCGGCACGATATCTGGTGCGCTCACGGTTATGTCCTGTCCGGTTGACGGGTGATGCTGACCTTGCCTATCGTCGCATAATGCGAATGTACGTCGCAGTTATTAAACACTACGACGCTACGGGTTGAGGGCCGCCGCGCCATGATCGATGCGCCGCTCGCGCTCCACCAGTCCACGGTCCCCGCGCCCTGCATCGACTACAACGACCACATGACCGAGTCCTTTATCTGCTGCTGGTGGGCAACGCCGCCGATGCCTTCTTCCGGTATGTCGGCATCGATGAAGCCTACCGGGCGCAGGCCACTCGCTCCACACCGCCGAAACGCACCTGCATCATCTGCGCGAGGCGTCGCTCGGCGACCAGCTCGGGGTGCCGTTGCAGCTGCTCCATGTCGGGCCGAAGAGCCTGCACCTGTTCCACACCGTGCGTGACGAGGCCACCGGAGAGCAGGTGGCAACGGCCGAGCAGTTGCTTGTGCATGTCGAGGCGCCCAGCGGCCGGGTGGTCCAGATGCCGCATGATCCGCACAGTCGGCTCATGGCGATCTGCGAGGCGCACGCAGTCCTGCCCACGCCGCCGGCGGTAGGGCATGTCATGGGCATCCGCCGGCCCGCCAGCTAACCGCGGGCCGGGGCGAGTGAGGAGGCGCCATGGACTTCGGGGTCAACGAAGAAAACCGCGCCATCGTCGCGACAGTGCGCGACTGCGAACTTTCCCGCCGAGCTTGGCGGTGGTGGCCTCGACACCCTGTCGGTGACGCTGGTCGAGCGCGAGCTGGGGTGGACGTCGTACGCGCTGCAGGCCCTGGGTGCCCGGCCGAGCAACATCCTGCAGGCCTACCGGGGCGGCCAGGTAGAGACCTACCTGCTGCCGACGATCCGCGGTGAGCGCCACGACTGCCTGGCAATGACAGAGCCCGGTGCCGGATCGGACGTCCGCTCGATGACGACCAGGGCCCGGCGGGAAGGTGGCGACTGGATGGTCAACGGCACCAAGCACTTCATCAGCCATGCCGACACCGCCGACTTCGTCGTGCTGTTCGCCGTGACCGCCGCCGAGCAAGGCCGCGGGGCGAGCGCTCGGCGATATCGGCGTTCCTCGTCGACCATGACACCCCGGGGCTCACGGTCAGCCGCAGCGCACCGTCGGTCTCCCACCGCGGCTACCACCACTGCGAGCTGTCGTTCACCGACTGCCGGGTGCCCGGCTCCGCGTTGCTCGGTGTTGAGGGTCACGGGTTCGTTCTGCTAAGCGAATGGCTCGGGGCCAGCCGGCTCACCGCGGCGGCATCCAGCGTGGGGCGAGCCAAGCGCGTGCTCGAAGCTGAGCACCGGGTGGGCGGCGACCCGCGAGCAGTTCGGGCGGCCGATCGGCCGGTTCCAGGGCGTCGGCTTCAGCCTCGCCGACATGGCGACCGAGCTGGAGGCTGCCGAGTTGCTGACCCTCGGCGCTGCCCGGCGGCTGCCCAGGGCCGGATGAGCGGCTTCCCAGTCGAGCGGTTCTGGCGCGACGCGCGGGTCGAGCGGATCTGGGACGGGACCAGCGAGATCCAGCGGCACATCAGCTCGCGCTCGATGCTGCGCGAGCGGGGCGCCTAAATGGCCGATGGCAGCCAGTCCGTCAGGGCCGAGGCGTCCGAGGGCGTCCTCACGGTCACCCTTGACCGGCCGACCGCCAACGCCATTGACATGGCCACCAGTCATGCGCTGTACGAAGCGTTCGCCCGCCTCGAGAGCGACCCTGGCCTGCGAGTGGGGATCGTGACGGCCGCCGGTGAGCGGTTTTCTGCGCCAGCTGGGACCTCAAGGCCGCGGCGGCTTTGAGCGGGTACTCGCCGCTGACCTCGTGGTGGCCGCGGAGCATGCGGAGTTCAGCCTGCCCGAGACCGGGCTCGGCATTGTCCCGGACTCCGGCGGGGTGCTACGGCTGCCGCGGCGGCTGCCGCGGCCGGTCGCCATGGAGCTGCTGCTGACTGGGCGCCCGCTGTCCGCGCGGCCTCGTCGCTGAACCCGGCGCTGCGGATCGGCCTCCAGCTCCGCGAGGTGCTCGAGGCGCACGACAGCGGCTGCGGCAACGACCATTCCGAGCGCATCGCGGAGATGATGCGCGAGGTCGCACTCCCCGACAAGCGCAGCTTCCTCAGGCGCCTGCAGCGCGATCTGTGGCTCTCGATGCTTTTCATCACCCCACAACCTGCCGCTAGTGCGGTCGGTCGCGCAGCGGGTGGCCGTGATGCACCAGGGCAACATCGTCGAGCTCGGCGACGTCGGACAGGTGCTCGCCGACCCCCGCCAGCCCTACACCCGCCAGTTGGTCTCCGACACCCCCTCGCTGGAGACCGCCATCGCAGATGTGGGCCTGGGCGAGCCGTCCGGGACGTGACGAGATGCCCACAAGCCGCCGCCCGGACATCCTCATCGTGATGGCCGATCAAATGGCGCCGTCGGCGCTGCCGTTTCATGGCAACCCGGTGACGCGGACCCGGCGATGTCGTGGCTTGCTGAGTCCGGGGTTGTCTTCGACGCCGCGTACACCGCGAGCCCGTTGTGCTCACCGGGCCCGGGCATCTTTCATGACCAGCCTGCTGCCATCGCGGACCCGCACCTACGACAACGTGGCGGAGTTCACCTCCGAGATCCCCACCTTCGCCCATTACCTGCGCAGCGCCGGCTACCGGACCGTCTTGTCCGGCAAGATGCACTTCTGCGGGCCCGCATATTCGTTCGGGCGAGCGGCCGTTCTGCTACGTGGTTTCGTTCAGTCACCCGCACGACCCGTTCACCATCCCGCGCAAGTGGTGGGATCTCTATCGCGACTCCGACGTCCCGGTGCCCCAAATCGGGTACGAGGATGCCTCGCTGCACCCGCACGAGCGCCGGCTCCGTGAGGTATGCGCGATGAACGGTGTCAAGGTCACCGAGGACCACGTGCGCGCGGCCCGGCGGGCCTACTACGGTGCGATCTCCTGCGTCGACGACCACACGTCCCGGCTGATCGGCCTGCTGCGCGAGACCGGCCGGCTCGACGACATGATCGTCATCGTCACCAGTGACCACGGCGAGATGCTCGGTGAGCGTGGAGCCTGGTACAAGATGAGCTTCTACGAGGGCGCGGCACGGGTACCGCTCCTCGTCCGGGCGCCCGCTCTCTTCCCGCCCGGCAGGGTACCCACCGCGGTGTCGACGATGGATTTGCTGCCGACCCTGGTCGGCCTGACCCATGACGGCGACCTGCCGGGCCTGGCCGGCCAGCTCGATGGCCGGAGCCTACTGCCGCACCTATCAGGCGCCCCCGACCATGATGAAGTGGTGGCGGAATACCTCGCCGAGGGCGCGATCGCGCCGATCGTGATGATCCGCCGGGGCCGGCACAAGTTCATCCACTCGCCCGCTGATCCCGACCAGCTCTTCGACCTCGGCTCCGACCCGCACGAGCAAGCCAACCTGGCCGGCGATCTGGATTCGGCCGGCCTGGGCATGGAGTTCCGGCGGGAGATCGCCGCGCGCTGGGACCTCGCGACCCTGGACCGTGAGGTCCGCCGGAGCCAGCAGCGGCGGTTCGCTGTCGGCAAGGCGCTCGGTACCGGCGTCCAGAACCCCCTGGGACTTCACGCCCGCGTACAACGCCTCAAGGCGCTACATCCGCAACCACATGGACCTGGCCGACCTGGAGGAGATGGCCCGCTTCCCGCCGGTCGAGCACGGCACCCCCCTCGCCTGAGAGCATCAGCGCGACCCGCTGCCGCCAAGCCCGCCATCCAGGAGCACGTTCCCGCGCCGTCATGTCTTGACGAGGACAGGCTGGATAAGGGATTCTGTTGCGTATAGCACGAACTGTTGCGTATTAAACAGCAAAGGTGACCCTATGACTGAGGCGGCCGACGCCATCATCATCGGAGCGGGAGTGATCGGCGCGGCGGTCGCTTTCGAGCTGAGCAAGCGCGGGCTGCGGGCCCTGAGCATCGACCGGAATCCGGCCTCCGGCTATGGCTCGACGTCGAGTTCGTCAGCCTGCGTGCGCGCCCACTACTCTTCCCGCGAAGGCGTCGCAATGGCCTACGAGGGGTTCGCGTACTGGCAGGACTGGGGCAACTATCTCGGCGTCGAGGACGAGCGCGGCACCGCTCGTTATGTAAATTGCGGTACGGTCCTGCTCAAGAGCGACGACCGGCAGTACCTGAAATCGCTGGAGTTCTACGACGCCCTAGGCGTCGCCTACCAGGACTGGGACACCGATACGCTGATCGAGCGGGTTCCGTATTACGACCCGCACCGGTTCTGGCCGCCGTCGCGGCCCGTCGACGACAGCTTCTGGGAGCCGGCGACGGCCATGCTCGACGGGGCGATCTATACCCCGGGCTCCGGGTACATTAGCGACCCAGCGCTGGCGACGCACAACCTGCAGCGGGCGGCCGAGGCGCTCGGCGGCCAGTTCATGCTGCGCAGCGAGGTGACCGAGATCCGTAGCAATGGCCGGGTGCAGGGCGTGACGCTCGAGAACGGCGACCGGATCGACGCACCGATCGTCGTTAATGTGGCCGGCCCACACTCGGCGCTGGTCAACCGGATGGCCGGCGTGGAGCAGTCGATGAAGATCCGGACCCGGCCGATGCGCCACGAGGTGCACGTCGTACCCGGCCCGCCCGGGATCGACCTGGACGTCGAGGGGTTCCACACCGCCGACGGTGACCAGGGGATCTACTTCCGGCCGGAGCGCGGCGGCATGTTCCTGGTCGGCAGCGAGGACCCGGACTGCGACCAGCGCGAATGGGTCGATGACCCGGGCTGCTTCGAGCGCACCGTGACGCGCTCGCACTGGGAGGCACAGGTCTACCGGCTGGCCCGGCGAATCCCGGGACTCCAGGTCCCATCCCGGATGGCGGGCGTCGCCGACCTTTACGACGTGTCCGACGACTGGATCCCGGTGTACGACGCCTCGGATCTCCCCGGCTACTACATGGCAGTTGGCTCGAGCGGGAACCAGTTCAAGAACGCGCCGGTCGCGGGCCACGTGATGGCCGAGCTCATCACGGCGTGCGAGTCCGGCCGCAACCACGACGATGACCCCGTCCAGGTGCCCCTGCCCCATACCGGCCTTTCGCTCGACCTCGGCTTCTTCTCACGCAACCGGGCCGTGAACACCGACAGCAGCTTCGGCGTCAATGGCTGACGGCTATGGCAATTGATGGCCGGAACTGACCGCCAGCTTCGTAACGAGTGATGCTCTGATCGAGTCGACTGCCCGTACCCGGAGGCGACAGGTGGACTCTCCGTCGTCCCAGTCCCTGGTACGCCCTCTCGATTGGGATATCACCTCTACCGATGCGTTCCGCCTCGTACGGGATGATGCTTACCCGGCCGCGCTCCTGGGAGCCTGGGCGGGTGGCAGCGACGTGATCTGTTCTGAGCCCGTGGCTGTGCGCAGCTCGCCTGATCTGCCGTGGGACATGCTCGGTGCGGCATGGCCGGCGCGGACAGTGGCTGGATGCGGCAGTCCGTCCTTCGGCGGCGGATGGATCGGTTATCTCGGATTCGGCCTCGCGAGCCAGGTTCTGCCCGTTCCCCCCGCGCCGGGCGGTTCCCGGCAGCTCCCGACCTGGTGGTTCGGCTACTACGACCACGTCCTGCGTCGCGACCGGGCATCCGGGCAGTGGTTCTTCGAGGCGCTGTGGACGCCCGAGCGTTCGGCCGACCTGGACTTTCGGCTCGAGGATCTGTGCCGCCGGGTGCGTGCCGCGCAGGTGCAACCACGCGATTACTCCTGCGAGGACTTCCAGTTGATCCCGTCTGCGGCCGAGCACAAGGCGGCCGTCAGCCGCGCCGTCGAGTACATCAGGCGGGGCGATCTCTTCCAGGCGAACATCTGCATGCGGTTGGAGGCCGGCTTCGACGGTGACCCGTTGGATGCGTTCTGCCGCGCCGTGAGCCTGCTGGACCCGGCCTACGCGGCGTTCCTGCGCATGCCGCAAGGTGCGGTGGCCAGCCTCTCGCCTGAGCTCTTCCTGCGCCGGGAGGGAACAGCCGTGGTATCCCGCCCTATCAAGGGGACACACCGCAGGTCGGCAGACGGGCAGCGCGCTGCTCTGCAGCGGGGCACGCTGGAACGCTCGGGCAAGAATCGCGCCGAGAACGTGATGATCGTCGACCTGATGCGCAATGACCTCAGCCGGGCATGCATGGCGGGCAGCGTCCAGGTGCCGCGACTGGCGGGCGCCGAGCCTCACCCGGGAGTCTGGCACCTTGTCTCGGATGTGCGCGGGGTGCTCAGCCCCGGGTCTGGCGATGCCGAACTCGTCCGCGCGGCGTTCCCGCCCGGGTCTGTGACCGGCGCCCCGAAGGTGCGCGCGATGGAGGTCATCCATGAGCTCGAGGCCACGCCCCGGGAGATCTACACCGGGGCAGTGGGCTATCGCAGCCCTGTCGCCGGACTGGAGTTGAACGTCGCCATCCGTACCTTCGAGTTCTGCGCCGGCCGGGTATGGCTGGGCAGCGGCGGCGGCATCGTCGCCGCCTCACGGCCAGAGGATGAATACCGGGAGTGCCTGCTCAAGGCCGGCCCGCTCATCGCCGCGCTGGGCAGGCGGATCGGCGGCGGGGCAGGCGGCCGGCCTAGACCTTCGCCCGGCGCTGACCTGCGGGCATCGCTGCGGCCGCGGCCCGCCGCTGGAGTGTTCACATCACTGCTGGTCAGCGACGGAATAGCGCACAGCCTCGGGGACCACATCGCTCGCCTGGACAGCAGCGCACGGCAACTGTTCGGCAAGGGCCTGCCGCATTCCCTGCACGGCGACCTGGCGAAGTGCATCGGGCACCGCCCGTCGGGTCGGCTCCGCATCACGGTAAGGCCCCTCGGCGGACCCCTCCGCGCCGTGGTGGAGGTGGTGCCCCTGGACCGGCGCGCGCCGCTGGCCGATCTGTGCCCGATCGTCATCCCAGGCGGGCTTGGCGGGCACAAGTGGCTGGACCGGCGCCTTCTGGCGCATCACGCCCCGGCGGCGAGGCCCGGGCCGGGCGGGCACCTGCTGATCGAGGATGCTGAAGGCGCTGTGCTGGAGACCGACCGGGCCAACGTCTTCGCGATCATCGAGGGCGTCCTCCGCACACCGCCGGCCGACGGCCGGCTCCTGCCGGGCGTCACAAGGGCGTCAGTCCTCCGCCTCGCTGCGGCCGAAGGGATCGATATCGAGGTCGCACGGCTGACCCAGGATAACCTGACGGCGGCCAGCGAGGTGTTCGTCACTAATTCCGTGCATGGTGTGCTGCCCGTCCGCTCAGTCGCGGGCACCCTGGTTTCCCCGGCAGCCGGACCGGTGACCGCCCGCCTGGCCGCCGCTCTCGCTACCGAATCAGCCCGGCCCTCCAGCTGGTCAGCGCCCAATCGGCCGGGTCCCGTTCAGCCGCTCAGCGGCGCGGTGCGGACCGACGGCCTCACCTCTACGGCGGACGTGGTGGTCATCGACAATTACGACTCGTTCACCTATAACCTCGTGCATCTCCTAGCGTCCGCCGGCTGCAAGGTGGAGGTCGTCCGCAACGACGAAGTCACCGCAGAACAAGTCGTGGCCTCCGGCCCGGCCGGAGTGGTGATCTCGCCCGGGCCCTGCGCACCAGCCGACGCGGGCATCAGCATGGACGTGGTCCGAACCTGCGGCGCCACCATACCGGTGCTCGGCATCTGCCTGGGCCACCAGGCGATAGCGGCCTCATTCGGTGCCAGGATCGTCTGTGCTGCGCGTCCGGTCCACGGCCAGTCGTCGGTCATCGTGCACGATGGGCGCGGCGTCCTCGCTGGCGTGCCGCGGCGGTTCCAGGCAACCCGCTACCACTCGCTGGTCGTGGACGAGCGATCCCTGCCGCCCCAGCTCTCGGCCACGGCCCGGACGCGCGGAGGGATCCTGATGGGGTTGCGGCACACCGCTCTGCCGATCGAGGGCGTGCAGTTCCACCCCGAGTCGATCCTCACCACATACGGCGACGTGATCATCCGCAACTTCGTCCAGGCTATGCGCTGCCGGGTGTCAGGCAGCGTTCGCCTATGGTGACGGCGGCACAGTGCTGTTGGCGTCAGCGACGACGCCCTGCCGTTCGGGGGCAACGACGAGGAGCGCCTCAGCATCGCCGACGACATCGTTATGTATCTGTTCGGCACACCGGGTCAGAAGCGCTTCTGGTTCATGTGGGATGAGCTGGCCCTGGGCGCACTCGGCGCCGTCGTCTTGGCCGACACCCGCCGCTTGGCCGACTGCTTCCCCTCCGTGGACTACTTCGAGCAGCGCCACGTGCCGTTCATGGTCGCCGTGAACTGTTTCGACGGCGCACGCCGCTTCCATCCCGGGGATGTGCGGGCGGCGCTCAACCTGGACACCGGTGTGCCAGTGATCCTCTGCGACGCACAGCAGCGCTCGTCGTGCCGGGATGTCCTCGTCACGCTGGTCGAGTATGCTCCCGGCTTGCTGGACGCCGCCCGCTCCCCCGCGCCGTAGGCAACGACCTGGTTAGCCTCGGGCAGCCAAAGCCAGTCACAACGGGGCTGGCCGGCGGCGCCGGCATATAGCTGAACCTGTCCGGCGCTCCCTGCGTAGTCACGAGTGCGCCCGGCATGGCACGGATGCCGGGCGCGCCAAGAGCTTGCGCACGGCTGGGTAGCGGCACACTGGCCGCCGCTCATGTCCATCGTTGGCACGAAGGCCGCCCGCCATTCGAACCTGGGGTGCGTTCCTCTCGTAGCCATCCAAAAGGAGAACCGTTCTGGGCGCCCGGCATACGCAGCCGGGCAGGGGACCTCCAACTCGGAGGCGGTCATCGTGGCGCAGGATGTCCCCGCTTTCCGGCGCGCGCGGGGATGGCAGCAATGCGTCGTTTTTGCCTGGGGAGCGCTGGCTTTCCTGCCTGTCACCTTCCTGGCCCCGCAAGTCATAACCGGTGCCTTCGCTGACCTCAACGGTGACGTCGCTGATGTTCTGGGCACCGGGGCCATCCTGGTTTTCTTCCAGATGCTGGCCATCACCCCGCTCATCACCATCGGGGGCCCGAGGTGGTTTGTTCCGTTGCGGTGGTGGTTCGGGGAAATGTTCTTTTTCACAGCGATCACAGATCTCATCATCGCCGCGATCACCACGGGCGCAACCTTCCACGGCGGGTTCCTGGCCCGCACGACCGGGCACACGTTCTTGCTGTTGGGCACCTCGGCGGCGCTACTCTCCGTGCCGTTGGCCCTGACCTCCAGCCACCACGCGCAGCGGGCACTGGGCCGGAACTGGAAGCCATTCCACCGGGTGATGACCTACCTGATCTGGGCGCTCATCCTCCTGCACCTGTTGCTGCTGTTCGGCTACAACGGGCAGCGGTTCCTGCAGGCCGTGGCCGGTTCCATCCCGCTTGCCTTCCTGCGATTGCCGGTGGTGCGCCGCTGGTGGGTGGACCAGCGCAAGCGCCATGGCTGGCAGGCGTGGTGGCTGTGGTTGGCGGGTATTGCGCTGGCCGCGCTGTTCTGCGCCGGGATGGCCGGCCTTGTTCGGGAGGAGGTCTTTAAGGGCGTTAACGCCTTCATGATGCACCCGGTGAGCGACTGATGGCGGGCAGGCATGCCCTCCCAGAGGGAAGGCAGCGCGGGCGAGCTGTGTCCCGGCAGGGTGCTGCCCGACACAGGCGGCCTGTGTCTGCGCAGGTGGCGGCCCTGCACTTGGGAGCTGTGTCCCCACAGCAGGCGGGCCAGCACCAGCGGGCGGGGCCCCCGCAGGTGACGGCCCTGCACAAGGTTATCGGGCTCGCCGGGATTATCGCCCTGACTTTGACCGTCACCGGCACGCAGGAAGTGACGGCGCACGGCTGGCAGTTCTTCGTCAACCGTCCGCCAGGAGTGGGCAGCACTCCCAGCCGTCCGCCAGGGCACCCCGGTGTCCGGCTATTCCGTCAGCACCCGGGGCCGTACAACGCGGCTTCCGCGAAACCCGGGCAGATCATCACCCTGACTGGTTGGGATGCCTGCCGCAATTGGGGCGATCACGCTGTACGCTGTCCGGTGGCCGTACTGAGCTTTGTAGCGGGCGCCCCAGCGGGCGAGAAGCTCTGCGTTGGCGACCTCGTTCGCACGCTCGCGCGCGGCGTGCTCCTCCTCGGTGAAGGCGAGACGCCAGTAGTCCTGGTAGCGGGGGTCGTCGGGCCCCGATGGTCTCGGTGCCATCGACGGCCAGGCCCTCATCGGAGGCGGCTACTGGGACGCGCAGCCGCCCGTCAGGCAGCTTGACGATCCTCACCGGTATCTCCTGATCAGGCAGTGTCGGCGGAAGTAAACCCATGTACCTCGGCGCGGGCTTCGTTCCCGCTCATCAGGCTGACCAGCACGGCTGGGTATTGCGTGAAGACTAGTGTCCTGTGCCTTTGATCAGCCATAAAAGTGAGTCAGGTCACATTGCGCTATGGCGTGTCGTAACTGAATGTATCCGGGAATGTCAATAGAGTTACTGGCATGGCGAGAACGGGGCGGCCGAAGGCCGAATTGAC
>WNGR01005216.1_pt1 | contig 13950 bp, 15 predicted proteins | sample 5407581 | NCBI WGS metagenome assembly WNGR01 (sample SAMN13153383, study PRJNA577476) | soil metagenome | isolation source: 80 cm soil or saprolite under Garry oak tree replicate 2 | place: USA:California | collected 2016-06-15 | reverse complement strand
GCGTCGTGCAGGGAGCCGAGCATCCGGTAGCAGTGGGCCTGCAGCTCGCCGCGGTACGGCGCTACCAGCTGCTCGAAGGCGCGGGCGTCGCCGGAGCGCGCGGCATCGATCAGCGCGGCGGGCGCGGTCATGGGCCGACTTTACCGGTCGCGATGAATCCGCGCCCTGGCCCGGGTTCCACGGGTGAGAACTCAAACGAGGAGGAACCGGCATGACCGACGAATAGCAGCGAACAGACACGTCGATACAGGATCTGACTAGGAAAGTGAGGCGACCGATGGCGACCCGCAATGGCAGTGCTAAGTGGACAGGCGATTTGAAGACGGGCTCGGGTGAGCTGACGGTTGGTGAGGGCGCATGGACTAGCGCCTACTCGGGCCGGTCCCGCTTCGCTGGTGTCTTGCCCGGGTTCGAGGTCAGCGAAGGAACCAATCCTGAGGAGCTACTCGCCGCAGCGCACGCCGCCTGCTTCTCGATGGCGCTCAGCCTCGGACTCAGCGACGCCGGACATCCACCCTCCTCTATCAAAACGACCGCTCGCGTCCACCTGCGCATCGTTGGCGGTGCGCCGGCGATCCAGCAGATCGGTCTCAACACCGAGGCAGATGTGCCTGGATTGGACCAGGAAGAATTCCAGGACCACGCGGAGCGTGCGAAGACGAGCTGCATCATCTCCCGCGCGCTCGGCGGTGTAGGGCAGATCAACCTGTCTGCCACGCTCGCTTCGTGAACCAAGCCGGACGGCCCAGACGCGACCGAAGGAGACGCCATGCAGATCCGCTTTCCGGGCGAGCCAGCCCAATACCGGGCGGCCCGCGATCGCCTGCTCGAGCGCGAGATCGAGCTCCGCCGCGCGATGGAGGCGGTGGCCGCCGCCAGGCGCGCGCTACCGCCCGGTGGAGCCGTGCCCGAGGACTACGTCTTTGAGGCCGCAGGTCCAGACGGCAAAGCCAGCCAAGTGCGCCTCTCGGAGCTCTTCGCGCCTGGCAACGATTCGCTCGTCATCTACAACTTCATGTTCCCGCGGGGCTACAAGGGACCGCGTCCGGGGCCGGCCAGCGGTGAAACGGCACTCTTGCCACTGGAGGAGGGCCCGTGCCCGTCCTGCGTCGCGCTGCTGGATCAGCTCGACGGCGCCGCGGGGCATGTCAGCCAGCGGCTCAACCTCGCCGTCGTCGCGAAGACCTCCCTGCCGCGCCTGCTCACCTTCGGAAACGAGCGGGGCTGGCGGCACCTGCGACTGCTCTCCTCGGCCGGCAACACGTATAACCGCGACTACCTCGGTGAGGACGGGGAGGAATGGCAGGTGCCGATGCTCAACGTCTTTCACCGCGAGGGCGCAATGATCCGTCATTTCTGGGGGGCGGAGCTCACCTACGCCCCAGCCGACCCGGGACAGGACCACCGAAGCGTCGGCACCCTCGAGCCGCTGTGGAATCTGTTCGACCTGACGCGGGAGGGCCGGCCGATGGACTGGGACGAGCAACTGAGCTACCAGTGACAACGCGTCGAGACGGAAGGACGGAGATGGCTGTGCTTGCGGAAAGCAACGTCGCATCAAGGATTCCGGCCCGAGATCTCAGGCGGGCCAGATCGTTTTATGCCGAGAAGCTGGGTCTTGAGCCCGTCGAGGAGCGGCCTGGCGGGCTTCGTTACCGGTGCGGTAATGGCGAGTTCGCGCTCTTCGAATCCGCCGGGGCCGCTGCTGGAGATCACACGCAGATGGCGTGGGAGGTCGACGACCTCGAGGAGGCAATCGCGGAACTTCGCGAGCGCGGCGTGATCTTCGAGGAATACGACGTGCCGGGACTCGAGACGGTCAACGGGATTGCCGAGGTCGAAGGGAACTATCCCAGCAAGGGAGGCGTCGGGGAGAAGGCCGCCTGGTTCAAGGACAGCGAGGGCAACCTACTTGCCATCGGTCAAGCCGCGACCTGAAGCACTCCGCGGCCTGCGGCCAGCCAGGAGCATCCTGCAGAGCGACTCCCAAGACGCAAGCGGAGACCGTAATACGCCAGATTCCCCGGATCTGCGCGGCTCAACTCACGAGCGCCCCGGGTCCACTGAACGAGCAATTGGGCGGATTAGCGCGCGCCCTCAGCGCGCTGGCTGATCGCTGGCGGTGATCGCTTGGATGATGTAGCTGATGATGGCGTCGGCGCCGTCGCGGCCGGGATCCAAGTCGGGGTTGTAGATGCATACCGACCAGCCAGCGCAGCCGTCGGTGGCCAGGGCCGTGGCGGTGAGGCCGGCGAGCTGACCCCAGGTCAGGCCGCCCGGCTGGGGGTAGTCCACTGCGGCGAGCTCGCCGGTGGCGAGCACGTCGAGATCGGTATGCAGCCACCAGGGCGGCGGCAGGGCGGCCAGCGCTGCCGCATACCTGTCCGCGGTGAGCTCAGACGGGCGGATCAGCGCGCCCAGCTGCCCGTCCAGGCTGGCCAGGCCCGCGGCGGCCAGCTCGGCGGTGTCGCGCGGGCCGACGGCGGCAACATCTGCGGGATCGATCCGGGGCAGCACGGCGCGCAGCTGCGGGCTGAGGCCGGCATCGAACAGCTGCAGCGCCAGCCCGAGTTCGCAGTCAGCTGCTTCTCCGGTCGGTGACACCCGCGGCGGCCAGGCATCCTCGTGCCCGTCGACGAACAGCAAGCCAGGACGATCCCGCTCCGCTTGCAAGGCAGCGAGCGCCCCGAGGATCACCGGGCAGTCCCCGCCGAGCAGCAGCGGGAACCACCCGCGGCCGCGGGCAGCACCGACCGCCTGCGCCACTTGCTCGATCATCGCCACCAGGGCATCCTCGGCTAGCAGGCCGGACGGACCGCGCACCGGGACGGGAACCGGGACGGGAACCGGCAGCACCAGATCGCCGGCATCGGTGAACCCCTGGTGGCGAGCCAGCACGGTGGCCAGGCCACGCTGGCGCAACACGGCCGGGCTCCGGGCAACCCCGTCCACCGTGCCGCTGGAATTGGTGGGCACGCCGATCAGGACGAGTCCGGCTGGCGTCATCCCATCGACGCTACCGCCCCGTCCCGGTACTGCCTGTCGTCACAGCCGGGCACCGTGGTCCGCCTCGTGCACAGCTCACCGGCTGCCCACGTCACCAGAACCTCCGTTACCGCGCCCTGCAGGCGCCCCTACAAGACCGGGAACAAGCCGTCCCTACCGGCGGTTATTGGTCGCGGCCTATCGATCAGCGTTGACCAGGCGCGCATCGCCTAGACCCCGGCAGTTGCGGCAGTATCTCGACCTGATCGGCACGCTGGCCGGCCGGCAGCGGGCGGCACTGATCTTGAGCGCGATGGCCGGTGCGCTCATGATGGCCCGCGCCGTCACCGACGAGGACCTGTCCACCGGACTGCTCAGCATTGTCGCGGAAGGCCTGCCGGCGCAGTGAGGGGACTCGTGACAGGCGGGCCAGCTCGCGCTGGCGCGGGTCGGCCGGCTCGGCGATGTCCTCGGCGGCGGGGACCACCCGCTCCAGGTGGGCGCGGGCGCGCCGGAGCTCGCTGTTGACCGCGGTGGTGGTCCCCAGTACCTGGGCGGTCTCGGCGGCGGGCCAGTCCAGGTACTGCAGGCTGGCGATCAGCGCCAGCCGCATGCCGGCCCGGGACGCCGCAACCGCGGCCGGGTCGGTCGGCTCCGGATGGTTCACCGGGCCAGGGAACGGCTGCAGCCACGCCACGTCGCGCGCCGCGGCGGCGACAGGCCCTTCGGGATCGTCCCCGGGCGGGCCGAGCCCGGCCGGCAGTGCGCGACGGCCACGGCGCTCGATCGCTCTCAGGCACACGTTGGTCGCGATCCGGTACAGCCAGGTGCGCAGCGACGAGCGGCCCTCGAATCGTGCATACGACCGCTATGCGCGCAGGTAGGTCTCCTGCACCAGGTCTTCGGCCTCGTCGGCGGAACCAGTCATCCGGTAGCAGTGCGCCACCAGTTCACGCCGCAGCGGGTCAGGCGCTCGAACTCCTCACTGGGCGTCATCCCCACCCTCCACAGGTCCTGTCGGCAGCAGCCGACGTCAGGCCGCTAACTGGTTAGACCCCGCAGCAAGCCGGAACTCGCCGGGCAGCGCGATCCGGTTGCCTAGCGATCCTGGCAGGCCTGGCGGATCTGCACTGATGGGCCGCCCGTGCCGGGCGGTCACCCCTTCGGGCTGACCGCGGTGCACGCCGCATGGGCAGGAAACGGCAATCGTAAGTCACGTGCCCGGGGAGGCGCAGACTTCTGGGTAGTGCAGCCCGGGACGTGAGGTCAGCGGATGGTGATCTTGCCCATGTCGATGGCGACCATGACGAGTTGGTCGTCGCCCTCCTGGGCGTAGGCCCGTCGCGTGCTGGGGATGATGATGCCGTCGACGTCGCGGTAGTCGGTGGCATACAGCGACCCGGGCGCCCCGCCGAGGACGTCGAAGGTGAAGTCATGGCGGCGCAGCAGCCCGTCCGGGCCGAAGCACGCGATCTGCTGGCGGGTGTGGCTCTTGATGTGATTGGGGAACGTTACTTCCAGCCGCCGCCACGTTTCACCGCCGACCTCGATGGGGGCGATCTCTTCGGTGACGAACCCGGGGCCAGGTGCAAAGGAACGGCATATTCAGGTATGTCCACTGCGCCTCCCCGACGAAATAGGCGAGATGAATGTCGTCCCACGGGGTCTCGAACTGATGACCGTCAAACGACCTCTCCGGGTCGTCGCGGGCGTCTATGAGCGCGCCGCCAGTGCGCTGCACGACGACCCGGTGGGGCTCGAAGACCGACCGTTTGTCCTGGCCGACGAACTCTATCGTCACCAGTTGCCGCGTGGTGTCCACCTCGAGGCGAACGTCCTTGAGCGCGTCACCCTTGCCCTTGAGGTGCCAGAAGGCCCCGGTTATAGAGGCGTCGAAGGTGATCGACTTGATCTGATTCCATCGGTCCAGGCCGCCGTGCGCGGCGACGGCGCTCTCGAGTAGGTCGTTCATTCCTGCTCCTGGCTGCTGGTCGGGGCTCCTGCTTCATGCGGCCGGGAACAGGCCGCCACCTGGTTAGACCCCGCGGCAAGCCAGAAATCGCCGGGCAGCGCGTCCATGAGTGTCCGCCTCAGCGGGAACAGGCCAACCTCGCGCTGACCAACCGGCGGCCCAACTTTGACGGCACCGGCAATGAGGTGGTAGATCCCTGGGCTGCGGCCAGCGCCACCCCCGGCCAGCCCGGCACGGCCGGAATCTTGATGCTGGATCGCACCACACGCAGAATGTTCACCCCGGCGCGCCGTCGACGGGCTGCCAACAGGCGGCGATCAGCCGCGCATTGGGCGGCAGTGTGCGCCGCAGTGAAAACGAGGACTTGATCACGCGGCGTGAGTCGAAGCGTTTAGCCGGCGGGTCTCGATCGCGGGCCGGCTTCGAGAGTCACGGTGGCTCATGCGAGCAATGCCAAGATGGGTGACGTGACCCCGTCGCGCTCGGGACTCTTCGCCCGGCGATGAGTTTCGCCCTAACCGGGTGTCTGATTGGTGTGGTCTGACCAGAGGAGGCACCATGCCCGAGCACAGGATCGGAAGCCGCGAGGAATGGCAGGCGGCCCGGGAGGAGCTTGCCCGGCTCGAGGCTGAGCAGGCCAGGCGAGATGAGGAGATCAAGGTGAGGCGTCTCGATCTCCCCTGGGTCCCGGTCGGCAAGGAGTACCGGCTCGACGCCGGGGACGGCAAGAAGACCCTCGCCGAGTTGTTCGACGGCCGCTCCCAGCTGCTGGCCTACAACATCATGTTCGGCCCTGATTACACCCTCGGTGCCTGCCCCGGCTGCACTGGCCTGGCCGACGGGCTCGACGGCACGCTCGTCCACCTGAACCATCGCGACGTGACGCTGACCTGCTTCTCGCGGGCGCCGATCGAGAGACTGACCGCCTACAAGCAGCGCATGGGCTGGCAGTTCCCCTACGTCTCCACCTACGGCACCGATTTCGCCTTCGACTTCGGCCTTGCGATTACCGAGGAGCAGGCACAGCAGATCCCAGAGGTCAAGGAGATGATCGACAATCCGCCCGGCTGGCTCGAGGAGTGGTCGCACCAGATCGGCGCCGAGCTCAAAGATGGCCTGCGCGAGAACCCGAGCTGGATCGCCTTCGCGCTCGAGGACGGAACCGTCTACCACACCTACACGGTGGCGGCCCCCGACCCGTTCGTCGCGCCATACTTCAGCTCCCTGCTCGACCGGACGCCGAAAGCCCAGCCCGCCGAGCCTCGCTCCTGGCGCAAGGACGAGTACCCGGACTGAGTGCTCGGGGAGACGCCGTACTCGGGCGGCGAGCTCTCACCAGCAGTATCACTCACTCCGGTGTCCCCTCCGGATTCGGCGTTGCACCTTTGTACCGTTTCCGCCGGACGGATAGCCGAACATCCGCGGCTGGCGCTCGGGCCGCCGCAGGCCGCATCTGCGCGCACATGTTCCAGTTCTGGCGTCGCCGCACTAGCCAGTTGACGCATCATCCAGCTATTACGAGCGCGAGCTGCGGTCGCTGTCTTTCCCCGGAAAGAGGCCAGTGTTGCCTGAGGTCATGTTGCTCCGCCGCAGTCCCGTGTTGTCCGGATCGCCAAGGACCCGGCTAGCTTCGGACCTGCCCTGCGTCGGCATGGCCTTCCGGGAGGTCCACGATCCGCAGGACATTCGGCCCGCCATAGTCGAACAGGCCAACCTCTCACCTGCCGAGCAGGGGAACCCGGTCATGACCTGCTGACTGGATGGGTGACACTTCCTGGTCCTCGGTTCTGCTCGCGGGAGTCAGTCGACGATGACGACGGGCTTGATGACGGTCTGGTCGCGGCTGCGCATGAGCTCGAGGCTGTCGGCGAGTTTGTCCCAGCCGTGCAGGACGTGGGTGGCCAGCAGTGCGGTGTCGAGCTTGCCGTTGGCGATCAGCAGCAACAGGCGTTCCATGTAGTCGCGGCCCTGGTTAGCCTGGGCGGCGGTGAGGTGTTTCTCCATGACGCCGTAGTTCCAGACCGCCATCGGGATCGTGACGGTCTCGTCGTCGAAGAAGCCTGAGACGACGGAGACGTGGCCACCGAACTTTGTCAGGCGCATCGCGGTGCTGATCTGGCCGCTGGCGCTGCCGCCGCTGGCGACCAGGACGCTGTCGGCCTGCTGTCCGCCGGTGAGCGCCATGACCTGGCCGAACACGTCGCCGTTCTTGTAGTCCACCAGGTCCGTCGCCCCGTACTGCTCGGCGAGCTTCATGGTGTTGGGGCGCGAGCCGACCGCGATGATCCGGCCCGCACCTCGAAGCGCGGCTCCGGCGACGCCCATCAGCCCGACCGGGCCGACGCCCATGATAACGACGACCTCGCCGAACAGGATTTCCGTCCGCTCGACACCCGTGAAGCCGGTCGCTGCCATGTCGTCCACGCAGACCGCCTGGACGTCGGTGACGCCGTTGGGGATGCGGGCGAGGTTGGAGTCCGCGTCGAAGCACCTGGCCAGCTCGGAGAACCAGCCGCCGTTGGCGGGGTCGTCGGAGAAGTACGGGCTCTTGCTCTGGTGGAACTTGCCCTCGCCGCGCTGTGCGCGCGGGTGCCGCCAGTCCGCCAGGCCCGCGGGCATGACGACCCGGTCGCCTGGCACGAAGTCGGTGACGAGGCTGCCGACGGTCTCGACGACGCCGACAGCCTCATGGCCGATGACCTTGCCGAGCGCATTGGCTAGCGACAGCGAGTCGATCAGGTGGACGTCCGTGGTGCATGTCGCGACCGCGGTGGGGCGGACGAGGGCGTCGTAGGGTCCGATCCCGGGGACCCGGACGTCCTGCCAGCCGGCGCGCCCCTTCTCCTGGATGACGTAGCCGCGCATGATGGCGGGTCCTCTCGGTGCTGGTGCGGGTGGTGTTCGATCGGTTCGAGGCGCGGTCAGCGGGGCGAGATCCGCACCGAGGCCGACTTCGGGCCCGCGCCCTGCATGATCGGGACCGCGGGGCTGCCGGGGTACTTCGCCTCGTAGGCGGCGTCGATCGCGTCGGCGTCGTCGTCGCCGGCCGGCTCGAAGACGACGTCGTAGTACTGGCCGGCGACGCGGACCCGGCCCGCCGGGCGGGCGACCGCGGCCTGGTACCAGCGGGACTCCTGCCCGCTGGCGGCGCGCACGTAGACGTTGCCGCCGACGACGAGAGCCCAGGTCTGGGTGGGGGTTCCGTACGTCACGCCGTCCTCGCGGAGCGGGGAGACGAACAGATCGTCGTTCTCGGCGATCGCCTTGAGTTGATCAGCGGACCAATCGGCCATGGTTGTGTCCTTTCTCGATGTGTGCGAACTGGGGGGCGCGACGGTCAGCCGTCGATGCTGGCCATGTTCACGTCGTCATGGCGCGCACCCGACGCGGGCGTGAGCCTGTCGAGGCGGTCGAGCTGCGCGGGAGTGAGCTCGATGCCGTCTGCGGCGGTGTTCTCCTCGACGCGAGCAACCCGGCGGGTGCCGGGGATCGGGGCGATGTCGTCGCCGCGGGTCAGCAGCCAGGCCAGCGCGGTCTGCGCGGGGGTCGCGCCGATCTCGGCGCCGATGGCCGTCACCTCGTCGACAATTGCGAGGTTGCGCCGGAAGTTCTCACCGGTGAAGCGGGGGTTGGTCTTGCGCCAGTCGTCGGCGGCGAAGTCGTCGACCGTGCGGATCTGGCCGGTGAGGAGCCCGTGGCCGAGCGGCGAGTAGGGGACGAACCCGATGCCGAGCTGGCGCAGCAGCGGGAGGATCTCGGCCTCCACGTCGCGGGTCCACAGCGAGTACTCCGTCTGGAGCGCTGAGACCGGCTGTACCGTGTGGGCGCGGCGGATGGTCTCGGGCGAGGCCTCGGACAGGCCGAAGTGGAGCACCTTGCCCTCGGCGATCAGGCCGGCGATGGCACCGGCGGTTTCCTCGATGGGGGTGTTCCGGTCGACCCGGTGCTGGTAGTAGAGGTCGATGTGGTCGGTGCCCAGGCGCCTGAGCGAGCCTTCGACAGCGGTCTTCACGTTCGCCGGGGTGCTGTCGGCAAAGCGGGTGCCGCCGCGGGAGTGCGAGACCAGGCCGAACTTGGTGGCGATGACGACCTCGTCGCGGCGGCCTTTGACGGCCTCGCCGACGATCTCCTCGCTGAGGAACGGCCCGTAGATCTCCGCGGTGTCGATGTGGGTGACACCGAGGTCGAGGGCGCGGTGGATGGTGCGGATCGACTCGGCGTTATCGAGGCCGCCCTCGCTGGTGTAGGTGCCGGCCATGGTCATCGCGCCGAGGCCGATGCGGGAGACCTCCAGGCGTCCGAGGTGTGCGTTCTTCATGTCATGACTCCTTGGTGATGTGGCGTTCAGTCCTGGGCTGCGGGCATGGCCCGCAGTCCAGGGATGGGGACCGGCGCGGGCGGGTCGCGCCCGTTCGGGTCAGGCGCGACCGGGCGGTGTCAGGTGTCGTAGGAGAGCGAGGCGGACAGGTCGCGGTTGGCGTCGATCTGCCCCTGGATGGTGGCGAGGGTTCTGCTCGACAGCGCCCATTGCGTCGGCGCCGGCGATGAAGCGCAGCGGCAGCTGTCCTGAGTCGGAGAGGGTGACGAGTGCCCGGGCGAGCTTTGCCGGGTCGCCGCCCTGCTGGCCGTTCATGCTCTTCCATGCCTCGATGGTCTGGGCGGTGCGCTCGGCGTAGTCCTCGATCTGCAGCTCGGGCCAGATCGTCGAGGCGCCCTCGACGAGCAGTTCGGTGCGGAAGAAGCCGGGCTCGAACGCCATCGTCAAGATGCCGAACGGTGCGAGGTCGAATCGCAGGGACTCCATCCAGCCTTCCAGGGCGAACTTCGACGCGGAGTACGCGGCGCAGAACTCCTGCCCGATCAGGCCCCCGGTCGACGTGATCGTGATGACCTGACCGGAACGCTGCCGGCGCATGACGGGGAGAACGGCGCGAGTGACGTTGAGGGGGCCGAAGAAGTTGGTCTCCATCTGCGCCCGGAACTGCCCGGGGCTGATGTTCTCGAAGTAGCCGGCGTAGAAGTTGCCGGCGTTGTTCACGAGTACGTCAATACGCCCGAAGCGGCCGGCAGCCGCCAGCGCAGCGGCCTTCGCCGCGCTGGGGTCGGTGACGTCGAGGGTGACGGCCAGCAGGTTCTCGTGCTCCCCGACCACGGCACGTACCCGTTCTGCGCTGCGGCCGGTCGCCGCGACCTGGTGTCCTGCGGCGAGAGCGGCGCGGGCGATGTCGATGCCCATGCCCCGGCCGGCGCCGGTGATGAACCAGACGGTGTTGGTGTTCATGTTCGTGGTCCTCCCGTTGCGCGATCCGGTCCCCACTGCCAACCGGACCTGCGATGAGATCCAGTTAAGGGCGCTTCGCGGGCGCTAGGGAGTCCCTGTCTATAGGGTTAATGCCAGTGACTCCCTGGACTGCGGCCGGCCACGTAGATTCGGCCCATGGACACCCGCAACGACATCCGCGAGTTCCTGACCACCAGGCGGGCCAGGCTCACCCCGGACCAGGCCGGCCTGCCCGACTTCGGCGGCCGCCGGCGCGTCCCCGGGCTGCGCCGCGAAGAGGTCGCCCTCATCGCCGGCATGAGCATCGAGTACTACGTCCGCCTGGAACGCGGTAACGCCACCGGGGTCTCCGAAGCCGTCCTTGAAGGCATCAGCCGCGCCCTCCAGCTCGACGACGCCGAACGATCACATCTCTACGACCTCGTGCGCGCGGCCAACCAGGGAGCCCACCCGCGGCGCCAGCGGGGACGCGCCAAGGCGCAGCAGGTCCGGCCCGGCGTACGCCAGCTCCTCGACGCAATGGAGAACGTGCCGGCGTTCGTGCAGAACGGGCGGCTCGACATCATCGCCATCAACCGGCTCGGGTACGCCGTGTTCTCCGAGATGTACGTCCAGCCCCAGCGACCGGCGAACTTCGGCCGGTTCGTCTTCCTCGACCCGCGGGCTCAGGCGTTCTACCGGGACTGGGACGACGCCGCGTATCAGACCGTCGCTCTCCTGCGCACCGAGGCTGGCCGGGCCCCGCACGACCGCGCCCTCACCGACCTCGTCGGCCAGCTCTCCACCCGCAGTGACGCCTTCCGCACCCTGTGGGCATCCCACGACGTCCGCGAACACCGCACCGGCATTAAGATCATCCACCATCCCGTCGTCGGCGACCTTGACCTCAGCTACGAAGCCATGGACCTCACATCCGACCGAGGACTCCTTCTCCTGGCGTACACGGCCGCTCCTGGCTCGCCATCCGATGACGCGCTCCGCGTCCTCATGAGCTGGGCGGCCACGCACGAGCAAGAAGACCGTATTTCACCTGCGGCTGCGGAAGCGGGAGACGAATCCTGAGATTGCCCTTAGGCGTGCAATGCGGTGGTGATGGAGCTGACCGCCGACCAGGCCTGGCCCTGGTCGCCTCAGCGCCGAAGCAGGCTCACCTGCCCGCCGACGCCCTCCGGGTCCTCGGCAGCTGGGCTGCCACCCAGGAGCCAGCCGACGCCGGACCAGAGGTAATCCTGCAAAGCGCAGGGCCGCGCTGCCCGTGATCAGGCGGTGCGGCCATCACCTGGCAGCTCGTCGGCACCGAAGCCAGGGCAACGCCCGGGAACTGCCGGTACGGGTGCAGGCCTCCCGCGAGCCATGGAACCTGGCATAGCTGTCATGAACGTCTAGAACACTCGGAACTGACTCATCGCGCTGCCGCGCGAGCAGCGGCAGCAGCACGACTGGGAGAAAGCGCGATGGAGACCCTGAAGCAGCCGCCGGGCGGCGCGATGCAGATCGGCGTCGTTTACCCGCAGACCGAGCTCCGCGGAGACCCGGGCGCTGTCCGGCGGATCGGGAGAGGGGCCGAGGACCTGGGCTTTGACCACATCCTCGCCTACGACCACGTGCTCGGCGCCGTTCACGCCGGCCGGACGCCTCCGCTCGCCGGCCCCTACACCGAGCACGACCCGTTCCACGACCCCTTCGTGATGTTTGCCTATCTCGCGGGCATCACCGAGCGGATCCGTTTCGCCACCGGGGTCCTGGTCCTCCCGCAGCGCCAGACGGTGCTCGTGGCGCGGCAGGCGGCCGCGGTCGCCCGTACCCTGATCTGCATCGCGTGGGCGGTCATGACCAGCGCGACCAGCGCTACCGCGAGCACCTGATCCGCCACCACCAGCAGGCCCTGGCCCGGCTCGGCTACCAGGTCACCCTCATCCCGCCCGGTGACGGCACCCCGGCCCCCGGCGATGGCCCCAGCCAGCACCCAGCCGCCTGAAGCCAACCCGCCCGTCACCGGCATATCACCATAGAGCCGGCTTCGCCGGCGCTGCCGCGCGCCAGCTGGGGTCCCCAAGTTTCGTTACAGAGGCTTTCGTCCGGCGCGGGCTTCGGCTCGATGCCGGTCACGACGCTGGCCGTCCGGATCTGGGCGTTCTGTGCGTCCACGAGCCGGGCGGGCGGGGATCGCTGGTTGGATCCTGGGGCTTGACGGCCGGTCAGGTCAGTCGAGGTAGTCCCGCAGGACCTTGGATCGGGACGGGTGGCGGAGCTTCGACATCGCCTTGGACTCGATCTGGCGGATCCGCTCCCGGGTGACCCCGTAGACCTTGCCGATCTCATCCAGCGTCTTGGGCTGCCCGCCGGTCAGCCCGAACCGCATGGACACCACGCCGGCCTCGCGCTCGGACAGGGTGCCGAGCACGCAGTGCAGCTGCTCCTGCAGCAGGGTGAAGCTGACCGCCTCACCGGGCTGGATCGCCTCGGAGTCCTCGATCAGGTCACCGAACTCGCTGTCGCCGTCCTCACCCAGCGGGATGTGCAAGGAAATCGGCTCCCGGGCCTGTTTCTGCACCTCGATGACCTTCTCCGGGGTCATGTCCAGCTCGACGGCCAGCTCGTCCGGGGTCGGCTCGCGGCCCAGGTCCTGCAGCATCTGCCGCTGCACCCGGGCCAGCTTGTTGATCACCTCGACCATGTGCACCGGCAGGCGGATGGTGCGGGACTGCTCGGCCATCGCCCGGGTGATCGCCTGCCGGATCCACCAGGTGGCGTAGGTGGAGAACTTGTAGCCCTTGGTGTAGTCGAACTTCTCCACCGCCCGGATCAGGCCCAGGTTCCCTCCTGGATCAGGTCCAGGAACAGCATGCCCCGGCCGGCATACCGCCTGGCCTCGATCCGCTTGGCCAGCTCGACCTCCTGCCCGGCGGTGAGCAGCGGCACCCTGCCGATCTGCCTGAGGTAGTCCTTGACCGGGTCGGCCGTCGCGCCGGCCGCTGCCACCCGGGCAGCGGGAAGGTCCCCGTCGTCCTCGCCGGAAACCCACGGCTCGTCCCGGCTCTCCTCGCCCGCCGCCTACGGCGGGCGGCCGGCCGCAGCCGTGACGTCGCCCTTCCCGGTGCCTGGCTCCTGCTCACCGGCCGCCTCCCGCGGAGCGCGGGGCTCATCTCGGGCAGCGCCTGAGCACGCCATTTCGATCCGAGCGGCCGGCAGCGGCCCGCCGATCTCAGCGGCGTCGTTGTCCCCGCCGGGATCTGCCAGGTCAGTCAAGCCCTGGCAGCGCCGCTACCACCACCGGCGGCCACAGCGAGCTGCGGCTTACGGGCCAGCCCAGCAGCAGCCGGACCTGCGACCTCGGGGGAGCGACCAGGTAGCTGCCGGGACCACGCCGCGCGCGCACGCCTGGCGGATGCCGTCCCGGTGCCTGCCGCGCCTGCCACCGCGATCATCTCGCCATCGCCGGGCCGCAGCGCGCCGTGCCGGGCTCGGCGCGCTGGCCGGCCGGGCTGGCTCGCGACACATGATGCCACCGCATTTGTCGCTGCACCTCCATCTCACCCAGGCGGAGGCGGCCGTCGATGCCACGGCCGGTGCAGCATCCACGACAGGCTCCACGCGGGACCGCGTGCAACGTCGCTTGCGGCATTCTGCTACCCCTTAGCACGAGCCGTAAACATGTACCTGTGACCGCCGGGGCACAGGCGCATCTGCTACCTGGCCACGAAGCTGCCGA
>WNGR01005477.1_pt1 | contig 13956 bp, 10 predicted proteins | sample 5407581 | NCBI WGS metagenome assembly WNGR01 (sample SAMN13153383, study PRJNA577476) | soil metagenome | isolation source: 80 cm soil or saprolite under Garry oak tree replicate 2 | place: USA:California | collected 2016-06-15 | reverse complement strand
CCGGCGCGGTAGGCGACAGTGCGGTACGCGGGCGCCACCGGCCGCAGCAGGCCTTCCAGGTACTCCTTGGCGCGCACCAGGAGGTCGCGGGTCAGACGGTGGACCTCGTCCTCGTCCCCGAAATTACCGAGCAGGAAGTACTTGGAATCGAAGCGCCAGCGCGCGCCATCGCGCGTTGCGTGCAGCCAGTGGGGATGAATATGCGTCTGCACGTCGTGGCCGCGCTGCACGGCGTCGACCAGCTGCGCATTGACGGCCGCCACAAAGTCGTTGCGGCCGAGCTCGGCGTATCGCCAGACTGAAATTAGGTCGATGAAGATGGTGAATGGCGTGCCGAGCTCGTCGGCGGCGCGCAGCAGTGCCTCGGTCGGCTTGACCAGCGTCTCGATCTCGTCGTCGTTGCGCACCCAGAACAGCTCGTAATCCACCGAGCACTGTACCAATCCGACGGCGTCGTGCGGGAGGGCCGCATTGGCAAATGCGGCATCGGGCATTGCAGCTGCCAATTTGATCTCGTCCCTTCTTGGCAGCGGCCTACCCTCCTGGCTCCCCGGCAGCCAACTGGCGCAGTGAGCCCGCCAATCGCCTCCAAGCCGGCCCGACGGCCATCGTTCGGTCCGAGGAGCGCGCCTTTGCTCGCTCATCAGTCGGAATAGTACTTCCGCAGACCAGCCGAGAAGATCTCCGCGTCAGGGTAGCTATAAAGGCCGTATTTCTTGCTATTCACCATCGAGAGGACGATGCCCTTGACCGGGATGTTGAGGTCCGACATTCGCCGCAGCGCGGTGACAAACGTCGCCGTCTTGGTGTCCCCCCAGCGAACAACCATGATCGTGGTGTCCGCATGCTGCGCGACGACGCCGGCATCGTACACGGCCAGTACGGGCGGCGAGTCAATGATCACGGCGTCGAAATCAACGGACAACGCGAGCAAGATCTGCCGCAATCTCGGCGATTCCAGGATATCGCCGGGTGACGAGACGGACGCGCCGGCTGCGAGGACATAGGCGCCGGAAGTGCTCTCCCCTTGCAAAACCTCCTCTAGCTCCTTCTCTCCGGCGATCACCTCCGTCAGACCAGGCGACCTGTGCAGCTGCATCATCCGGTGGACGTTTGGGTGGTGCAGGTCGGCGTCGACGATAACGACCCTCCGACCGGCGAGCGCGAGCATGCAGGCAAGGGAAACTGCAACCGTACTCTTGCCTTCGCCGGAGACCGACGAAGTGATCAAGATCGTCTTGGTCGGAGAGGGGTTTGCGCTGTCGATTTGAAACCAGGCAGCGCGCAGTTTTTCCGCAAACAGCGATCGCCTTCCCGCCAGCACCTGCGATCGCGGTGATCCGCGATCCGCTCTCTTCCGCTTGATCATCGGAATCGCGCCGAGAACGCGAGCCGGCGTGAGCTGGCGGATCTGCGCCATGCTGCGAATCGAGCCGTCATTGCGCTCCAGCAACACAGAGAGGATTGTGGCTGCGGTGGCGGAGACGAGGAAGGCAGCGCCCACCATCGCCAGCTTAGGCGGAAAGCTCGGCAATCTCGGAACTGTTGCCTTCGAGATCACCCACGCCATTGGACTCTGCACATTAATCTGCGCCTTGGCGTCAGTGAGCAGCGCCACAAGCTTGGTCAGCAGCGTTCTGTTAGCCTCGGCCTCTCGTTCCATGGCTCGCAGGTCGACTTCGGAGGCATTTGTCTTCGCCACCTGCGATTTGAGAAATTCGACCTCTTGCCGAAGCTGAGTTTCCTTCGTCTTGGCTACGACGAGCGCGTTTTGGTTTGCGGTGGTGATCTTCGCGACCTCCGCGTCGATACGTTCGCGGAGATCCTTCAGCTGGGCCCGTGCTTCAATCATCTTGGGGTTGCTTGGGCCGTAGCTTGTCGACATCTCGCTGATTTTGGCTGCGAGAAGCGCTGCCTCCGCTTGCAAACGCTGGATCAATAGGGAGCCCAAAACCGAGGCCGCCGCGTCAGGGCGAGTGGTGCCGCGCGCCGACTGCAACTCGGCAACCCAGCCCTGAGCGTGCGCCCGTTCCGCCGTGGCTGCTGCGAGCTCCCTGTTCACCTCCGAAAGCTCCTCGATGATCACCTTGACATTGGCGGTCGGCAGCAATCCGCGCTCATTACGCGTCTCCTCGATGACGCGCTCGGCCTCGCGTATCTTCCGATTGAGCTCTTCGACGCTTTGATCGAGGTTCTGAGCTGCGGATCGTGCATCCGCGATCTCCTGCTTCGACTTATAAAAGATGTACTCATCGGCGATGGTATTGGCGATGAGCGCGGCGCGTTCGGGGTCTTCCGAAAGGAAACGGATTTCGATGACGCGCGAGGCGTCGGTCGAGGTCGTTCCGAGCCGCTTGAGAAAGGCATCGACGATCCGCTCCGAGGCCCGCTCCTGAGGGAACCGTAATGTCGTTCGCGGCGGCTCGCCCAGAAACAGGCTCAACAGGGTAGACGTCACGCGGGCGCGCAACGACTCGAACTGCTCCGCCACATCGTGCAGCCAGAAGGTCGGGCGGAGTGCAGGATTGAACTCCGGATAGCGGTCCAGGGACAGCCGCGCAATGACCGCCTCGGCGAGGCTGCGCGAGCGAATGATGGCGATCTCGTTCTTTCTGACCGTCTCCTCGGAAGGCGGCATCGCCGTCTGATCGGCGCTGGACGCCGCCCGCTTTGCTTCGCGCGGATCGATCATCACGATCGCACTTGTCGCGTATAGCGGTGTGATTAGCTCGCAGACGAGATAGGTCAACGTAGTGATCGCCAAGACGAGGCCAGCGATCAGCCGCCAGCGCGGTCTGAGCGCCGCCATGGTGGCGATTTCCTTGATTGGATTCGGCGCCTCTTCGATCGCGTGCGGGAGGTCGTTACGAACCAATGCGGTTGCCATCTCGGCTGGACCCTTCATGGCTCCTCTTCAGCACCGTTCGTTTTGTTCCCGCGATCGCTCCTGGCAGAGGGCTTATGAGCAATCACTCCATGTTTATATTCTTTCTTTATGCCGAAAGGATCGCACGTTCACGTTGCGCTGTAAAGCGACCCGAGATGATCACGTGAGGAAGAAGAGAAATCAAGGTGGTTATCGCTCGCTCAGCTTTGCGGCAAAGTGCAGAGCGAAAGAAAATGACACAAAAATCTTATTGGATGTCCTGGCGACCTCTCGCTATGGGCATCGCGGCAAGCATGGTCGGAAGGGGGACTCAGTGCTTCGAGCGCCAAGGTGAAGGACGGGAACAATCCTCCGATCCGCCGTTTGGTTTCCCCTCAGGTTAGGGGCCCACGACGGACCAGTGGAACTTGAATAGCTCGGCCGACGAATCCGGCAACCCACGTCACAACCTGCCGCCATCCAACCGGGCTTGGTCTCGACCAGGCTTTCGCGCAGCAATAATAAAATGATATCCTACCTTGAAGCGAAGAGACTTCATCCAAGGACGTGCTTCGCTGAAATAGCGCTCGTAGTGCGTGTTCTTTTTTTCCTCCGGAACCTGTCCACGGAAACGGTCCATGATTCGTGCGGGGATCAACCGGAAGCCATCGACATCCACTATTCTGAAGCCGGTTTCGTCCAGCATGTGGCAATACGCAGCCGCGGATCGGTATCTAACCCCGTGGAGATGCTTGGCCAACCCGACTTTTGCCCGTAGAACCCGAGCGAGCGTGAAGAGCGAGTAGCGGGTATGTGCGGAGAGCACCAGAGTCCCGCCGGGTTTTAGGACTCTCCACATCTCCGACAAGCCATTTCTCGGGTCGGAAAGATAGTATAGAACACTTAGAGAATAGACAAAGTCGAATGTCTCGTCACCAAACTCGATTCGATCAATCGACCCGCACTTGTATCTGAAGGCTCCTGACGTCTCGATTTGATCGAACAGGTCAATACCATCAACTTCGGAGTAACCCTGGTCGGCCAGTGCAAAGGCATATCGTCCATTGCCGCATCCTGCATCCAGGATTCTGGAATGCTTTGCCTTGGGGAGAAATCGGCGCAAATAAGCCCACTGGTGCCCGAGCTCAGAGTCCGCAGGCTGTGTCAGCAAGCACTCCTCATAAATCTTCTTGATCTCTTCTCGTTCCACGACGCACCTCGCCTCTCACACGAGCTTCGGTGGGCAATCGACCGTGGATCCGACCTTTCTCAGTGCGAAATACCTTCGGCACCGACGAGCATGAGAGCCAGGCGCTGTACCCTCGGCACCGGCGAGAGCCCGCATCGGCGTGTCCTGCGCCAGGTCGTCGGCATCGGCCCCGACAGTCCGCCAGCGGCGCACGATACGGCGCAGAAATGGAAGCTCGTCCGCGACCTGTTGGGAAAAACTCGGAGATGACGGAGTAGGTTGAGCTTGCTGCGGATAAGGATCTCCAGCTTGCCCTGTAGTATCGATGTCAGGAAATTCTTCCCGGACACTCTGCGGCTGAGACGCTATTGTCACGTTCAGGCCCCCAATAAATGTGCAACTCACCCCAGTTTTTTTCCCGCATTATTTGCGGTTGTTAACCATCACTGTATTTGTTAATTTTCTTGTAGAAACTTACTTCCCACTCGATAGTAGACGCGACAAAACAACTTTGACACCAAATCTGCCAAAATTCAAATAAAATCCTAACCCTAAATAATTATTAATAATCCTAAATAACTAGTCCGATAAATATCAAGATCTCGTTTTCACCGGAGAGTGAAGACCGAACGCGAAGTACAGATTTTTGCTGCACCAAAATGGGCGGCAAATAACGGCCGAACTTACCCTCACGCCAAGAGACGCCGCTCCACGGTTGCGCTTAGGGTCGGCATCGGACAAAAACCTGAGACGACCTTCCTTCTCGGCAATTTAGCTAATTGCAATGCTGAGAGAGACAAAGGCCGCCGAGGCGCTGCTTTGAGTTGCTCGCCGCCCTCATGCTCCCTCGCCGCCAGCGGGGGTTCGGCAGCGGCCTTGGACGCGCAAGCACCACGCTTCGAAGCCGGTGCTGGACGGGGCGCGGCCCCCGCGCACCTCGTCGAGACGGTGCGGCTCTCGCACCGCCTACGGCATCGACCCGGCGTTGGTGACGGTGATCATTCGCGCCGAGAGCGACTACCGCACGGATGCAGTATCGCCGAAGGGCGCAAAGGGTTTGATCTCAACAGGTCCGAGATAACTTTCCTGTCGCGAGGACGCATTAATATGCGGACCTGCGCCAACTCTCAAGCCATGCCGACAACGCGTTGGTAGAAACGGAGTAACTCCTGCTCCTCGTGCTCCCAGTTGAGCGAATGCATCACGAGCTCTTGCCCACGTCTTCCCATCTCCTTTGCCTCCGCCGGATGCTCGAACATCCACTCGATTGCCGACGTGATCGCAGCGACGTCGCTTGGCGGTACACACAGACCGCAACGGTTGCCCTCGACAATTTCACGAAAATGGGGAAAGTCGGCGACGATCACCGCCATGCCCGCCGCCATGTATTCATAGAGCTTGGACGGCTGGGGTCGGGACTGGACGTAATGCAACGGATGGAACAATACGAGCCCTACACGCGACTCCGCCAGCAGGCGAAGAACACCAGCCCGGTCTTGCTGACCCCGAAAGTCGACGCGCGACCATCCGGGCAACGCGCTCAGTTCTTCGATAAGAGAGGGAGGATCGGCGATGCCGGCAATAAGTAGCCGCACGTCAGGAAAGCGTTCGACCCTCGCAATCGCCTCGACCATCTCGACCGCACATCGAACCGCGGTGATGCCGCCTACATAGGCGATAGCGCAGCGCTCCCCACGTGGCATGTCGTTGTCGACCGCAAACTCCGACTTGAGCGCAAAGTTCTGGACGAGGGTGGCACGCTTTCTTGGAAAACGCCGCGCAATCATCGGTGTCGCGGCCACGACGCAAAGAGTGCGGCCGGCGATCCATTCCATAAAACCCGCAGCAAGTGAAGCCAGTCGGTGTAAGCCGCGCGGAATCCATTCCTTGAACAGGAGGTCGCGCGGCAGGTCCTCATGAACGTCGTAGATTACCCGCTTGCCAAGCGCACGAAGTAACAATCCGCCAGGGATCAGCTCCGGGTCGTGGAAATGGTAGACGAGCCCGTTTCGTCGCAAACCGGCAACAATGATCTCGATTGTCGCCAGCATGCGCCCTAACCGGCCCGCACGACGCTTCACGGCAACGATGTCCACGCCTTCCCGCCTGATATTTCGGTGACCGGGCACAACGAAAGTTACGTCGTAGCCGGCGCGCGCCAAGCTCAGGCATTCCTTCCAAAAAATGCGGATGTCCTCGGCATGGTGACCCGACGAGAGATGGATGACTCTAATGCGATCCGGCTGCGATAAGCTCTGCATCGAGCGCCGTCTTCTGTGTCTTATGAATCTTCTATGTCTTATGAATTCTGAAAATCGCACGTTCTTATCGTTCTGTAAAGCGACGCATAGATTAAAAAAGAAAGGAGTTAAGAGCTCGAAGGATGCGAAACCGCTAAAGCGCTTTGAGAAAGTGACCCGTTTTTTACAATCACAGGATGCAGGCAGTTGTTCCCGGAGCTGAACCAACTCAGACGTTATGTTCAAGATGTTCCGGGCTGATTTCGACGCAGCGGGATGCTGCGCTCAGCGTCGCGACAAGAGGGCGTCGACGATATACTGCGAAGCGCGGCCGTCGCCGTAGAGGGCGACGGCCGGCTCGGCAGGCGTTGGCGCGGAGAGGGCGTCACGCAAGGCGCCGCCGACGACCGCGGCGCTGGTCGAGTTTATGAGGCGATTCCAGCCGATTTCGACAAGCTCGACCCACTCCGTCTCGTCGCGGAGGGTCACGCACGGGACGCGCAGAAAGAAGGCCTCTTTCTGGAGCCCGCCTGAGTCCGTGGCGATAAGGCGCGCCTGTCCGGCGAGTGCGATCATGTCGAGATAGCCGACGGGCTCGATCAACACAAGCGCCCGCTCGACATCAGCGAGCAGCTTCGCGCGATCGAGCGCGACGCGCGTCCGCGGGTGGAGTGGCAGGACGACAGGAACGATTGATCGCGCCACCTCAACTAGACCGCCAAAAATGGCTGCAAGTCGGGACGGTTCGTCCGTGTTCTCGGCCCGGTGCACGGTTGCGAGAACGTATTGCCCTGCACTAATCGGCAGTCGATTGAAGACGGTCGCCCGTTCTTCAGCTCGCGCCTTGAAGGCGAGGACAACGTCGTACATCACATCGCCGACGAGTCTAATGCTACTCTCGTCCATACCTTCGCGTCGGAGGTTGGCGACCGCCGCATGGGTCGGCGCGAACAGGAGATCGGAGACGTGATCGGCAACGATGCGATTGACCTCCTCCGGCATCTTCTTGTTCCACGACCGCAACCCTGCCTCGACATGCGCAATGGGCAGGTGGCACTTCGCGGCGGCGAGTGCACCGGCAAGCGTCGTGTTCGTGTCGCCGTAGATCAGGACCCAGTCGGGGCGTTGCTCCAACAGCACCGCTTCAATGCGCTCCAGCATTCGCCCGGTTTGCTCACCGTGGCGACCTGACCCAACCGCCAGATGAAGGTCGGGCGCGGCGATCTCAAGCTCGTCGAAAAACACCTGCGACATGTTCTCGTCGTAATGCTGGCCGGTATGGACGATGAGCTCCGTCGCACCGCGATCGCGCAGCAGGCGCGAGACGAGAGCCAGCTTGATGAACTGCGGCCGGGCGCCAACAATCGTTAAGATCTTCAAAGGCGACCTGCAGTTTGATGGTCAAAGCGGCTCCACTCAACCACCACAATGCCTCCTTCGTTTCTGGTGAAAATAGACCAATCTCGTCGAGCGTCAGCGCAAACTACGAAAAAACTGCTGCCGGACCAATCATCGCTCCACGAGCTGCTCGAGATTCCACAGCACGTCAAACCATTATCGGGATCAGGCGAATGTCTCGCGGGCCGAGAGTAGCCGAAAGACAGTCTTACATTTCCTGTAAGAGCTTTCGATCGGTCGAAGTCCTTCATGTCGATCGCGCAGGCGCCACCGCTTCGAGAAAGCGGGCCGCTAGAATCCGATAATCGTGGTTTTGAAGGACGAAATGCCGGCCGTTTTCGCCAAGGCGCTGCTGCTCCACGAGCGGCAGCTGGCGCAGGCGCAGAACCGCATGGGCAAACGCCACAGGGTCCTCTGGCGGAACCGTAAATCCGCAATCCGCCTCCGCCACTAGGTCGTTGCTGGCGTCGCTCGCCTGGAGAATCGGCTTGCCCGCAAACATGTAGTCGAACAGCTTATTGGGAGACACTCCGAAGCGATAGAGCGGGCTTCGGCGCCAGGAAATGGCCAGTGCATCCACCTTTGCAAGGAATCTCTGGACGCTCGGCTTCGGGATATGACCGAGCAGGTGGAAATTATCCATCCGATATTGCGCCAACTGCGCTCGCAAATTGTCGGCTTCCGATCCGGCTCCAGCGAGAAGGAATGTGACGCCACTCGTTGCGAGAATGCGGCTCGCCTCCAACAGGACTTCGACCGCATTGGAAAGGTTGATCCCGCCGGCATAACCGACGAGGAATCGACCACGCCTGCGTTCCTGCTCCACGGAGTCTTCCACCGCACGTGGCAGATCGCCGTAGGCAGGCGCCGGCGCACGAGAAATTGGGATACCGTTCGGAATGTGCACGAACTTCCGCGACTCAAGCCCCCGGCTCAGCATGTAGTCGCGCGTATTCGGCAGGATGGAGACCACCACCTCGGCGTTACGGTAGGCCCAGTCTTCGGCTCGCTGGAAAAAGCGAACATAGGGGTGACGCCGCGAGTAGCCGCCAAGCAAGACCGGCGTGAGCGGCCAAAGATCGTGTACCTCGAAGGCCAGCCGCGCCTTCGCCTTTCGGGCGATCCTTGCGCCGGGATAGACATCGATAGGATAGGTCGATGAGCAAATCACGACATCCGGTCGCTCTTCGCGGGCGACGCGGTCCGCATGGGCGACCAACTTACCGACGAAGGCGAGTATGTTCGCAACCCGCGCCACGCCGTTGCCGACATAGCTGTTGGTGCGAAGCCATCGGAACCTGATGCCTTCCTCTTCCGTGCTCTCGAGATCGGTGCCGACGGCAGGCTGACGGGCGCGCAGGTGTGAATGATCCGCCGCCACGATTGTGACCGAATGGCCGGTCGCCACCCATTCGCGCGCGAGGTAGAATGGGCGGTATTCCATTCCCATGCGGTCGGACCCGGCGTAGTGGTTGATCAATAGGATGTTCACGCAAATGCCTCAGTCGGTTCCGGGCAGGCTTGCCTCTGTGGCAAACCTGCCCGGAACCGCGCCATGTCGATGTCCGGCAGCGCAACGACAGCCTCTCTGCAAGGGACAGCCACTCAAGGGTAGCCTAGTGTTGGAAGTCGGCTGACGGGCTGCGTTCGTCGACGCTCGGCGGCCTGACGCAAGCCGATTGCCAGCCCGACATACGCGAAAAAAATCCGATCATCCGCGAGATACCCTTCCACCGTTAGGTGTGAGCCAAGATCTGCCAGGAACAGCAAGGCGATGCCCGAATCAACCCAGCTGGACATTCCGTATTGCGCTGCGCGAACGCAGGCGATGACCGCGACCGCGCACACGGAAACAAACAAGAAGGCGCCGACGAGCCCGATCTCCATGAGGATCTCAAGCAGTAGATTGTGCGGGTAGGCCAGATCGTTGTGCTGAACACGAAACTCGCCGATTCCCCAGCCGAGGATCGGCTTTTCTTGCCATTGGCGAAACGCATCCTCCTGTCCGTTGAGCCTCAAATCCAAAGAATGCGTCTCGTCACCCGATAACTGTGCCTGATATCGGTCAAGGGTGTGCAACTGTTCCCAGACGGCGCTGGGTCCTGACACTCGTACAAACCCCACATATCCGAACACCGCGATAACCATCAGCACAGATACGAGGACCATTAGGCGTGTCAGGCGTTGCAAGGCGCCCCGAGGGTGTAAGAGCAAGCCGAGCGCAAGTAAGGGGATGGCGAGGAGCGCCGATGTGAAGGGGCCTCGACCGCCAATGGCGACTAGGGCGAACAGGGCCGCGCCCGAGCCGATGATGGCGATGCCCCGCTGCTTCGGCGAGCCGAATACAGCGAGACACAGAAAAACAATGAATAAGATGCCGGCGTGGGAGTTGTATTCGAGATAATTATTGGCATAATCCTCGCCTTCCACGTTCGCTGCGACGTCTACCCCGAGGATCCAGCGATAGTACGCGTAGTAAAGCAGAATTGCGCAGCTGAGCCACACTAGCAATCGCAGCAGCCGTTCTTGGCGGTTCTTATCTTGCGCCAAAATGTGGGCAGCAAAGAAGCTGGGACTGGTCAGCAGCAGAAAGCGGACCACCTTGTCGACATTAAGGTGGTAAATGCTGGACCAAAACAAACTCACAGCTGCGACTGCGCAAAAGGAGATCATCGACACAACGCCAAGGCTCAGTGGGATCGGCTTCATTTTGCCGGAGACGATCGCCCACCCCATCAAGCCCAAGGTCGCAGCGAAGAACAGGAGGGTGAAGTCTACCGGAAACCCGCGCAATTCCGGCAAGTTCTTGTATCGTCCCGCGAACAGGAAAAGAATGAAGCTCGCTTCAATCGAGATCAGATCTCCAAAGCTTAGTAAGAACCGTGGAGATTGGTGGTCTTCAGCCAGACGGCCGGGATGGGCCCGCAGCGATGTGTCCGTGCGATTTTCAGCGGCCCCGCCCCTCAACGAAGCTGAGTCATGCGCAAACATGGAAGAAGTCCTTCGGGTGTAGGCTGGTCGTGCCCCAACCAAACGAGATCGGTGATCGCCGAATCTCAACCGATTGCTGTTTCATCTCTTCACATTCTCGCTCGCAACGCGGACCTCTGTAGGTGGGATCGTGATCGCGGTCGTTGCGCGGTGGTCCAGCCGCTCTCCTCGGAGCGTCACGCGCCAAACCGCAATTGCGTTGAGCCCGAACAGCGTGACATTGCACATGGCAAACGCTGCGGTGATGGCGACGATGCAAGTCATTGGCGACAACGCCATCCACGACGCCGCACCGAGTGCACCTATGATCAAGACGAGTCGCATGAATTCGTATGCAGACATCCAGTGATTCAGCCGATAGATCTCGAGAGTCGTCGTGCCTTGTGCGGCCAATCCCAGAAAACTCGCAACGACCAAGGCTCCAGCGAAACGTCCGGCCTGCTCCCAGGCGGGGCCAAACACGAATGCGAAGATCTCTGCCCCGAACCAACTCAGGACAAAGCCCGGTGCCATTACTGCCAAGAGGCAAACATTAAGGCGGAGAAATAAAGGCCACAGCCGCGCCGGCTCCTCAATGAAGAGCCGCGCCGCATTGCCCCAAAAGACCTGATAGACCGCCTGACCAACGAACACGATCGGTTGCCAGAGCACCCGCTGTGCGAGCGAATACTGACCGGTAACGGCAAAGCCGTAGAGCCACGGCAGCACCATGCTCGGCAGTTGAGATCCCAATGCGTTGATGATGCCGGAGGGAGCGGTGATGATGGCGAACGACCGATATTCGACCGCGACGCATCGAATTCCACTCAGGCGTATGCGAGCGGCGGCCTCCGAAAGCGCGCGATAACACTGATAGGCGGCAAGCGCGAAGCCAACGAGGTAACCACCGACAAAGCCCAGGATCAGACCCGTCGAACCTGTGTAGAGCTGGGCGAGACCGATCTGGCAAGCGACGGTACCGACGGTTGTCGCAAAGCGAATGTGAGCAACCCGCGAAAATGCACGATCCCGTATTAGCCAGCTTGTCATCACGGCATGCAGGCCAATGGCGAAAATCGCCAAAGGCAGAAGCATGATCTCCGTGCCGGTGATACTCGTCCATTCGGCAAGGATCGGCCCCACGAGCGGGCAAAGGAACGCGACGGCAAACGATGAACCCAAAACAAGCAACAGGCACAATGCCAAGAGGTCGAGAGCGTTCAATTCCTCCGATGGCAACGGCAACGCTAACTCGTACCGCAGCGAGGCCAACGGCATGAGAATTGTAACCAAGGCGCCGAAAATGGCGAAATGCCCGAAGGCCTCAGGACTGTACAACCGAGTGAGCAGAGGTACCGCAACTAGAGCCAGTATCTGCGCTAGCCCCGCTGCTGCCGCGATGCGCAAGACGTCGCTGGCGACGCGCCGAATGAGAGTTCGATCTTGGTTATCGTTACGCCAGAGAATCGGTCCTTTCTCCGCAAGACGGTTTCCTGCGGCACTATGATTCCGAGTTCCGCCCCGATGCTTCGGCATCATGAGATGCCTTTGCTTATGCGGTAACCACGCGAAGGCGGCGGGTTTAGAGTCGCCGGGTAATACCAGCCGGAATCAATGCTCCGCAGGCGGATGGGCCCGAGCGCAATCACGCCGCGCGAGGACGGCCCAGATTGGCATAGAATCAGCACAGCAGCCTTGAGGCTTGGCGGACCCAAGTTAACCGTTTCCTCCAAAACGTCCGTGAAGATCGGCACGCCACCAAACACGCTCACCGCCTCTGCCGTGGCGCAGAACGTGAAGCCCGGCACGATCACCACGTCGCCCGTGCGAGCGCACCGCTGCGCCAGGGCGGAAAGTCATGTCGTTATTTTTCGCATTATCTTATACATTGCAAGACAAAAAAAGAAAATGTCGGCTAGGTAAAAATAAAAATAACAAATGACCGGATCGCTAGCGGATTGCCGCCTCCTCCAATTCCTGATCTGGATGGCTTCGTGCAGATGTTGGATCACGCGGTTCTGCGCAGAATCGTCCACCGGACCGGAGGCGGAACAAAGGATGTCAAAAATTCGCGCCCTCGATGCCCGGTTGTCATTCTGGCGGCGATAAGGTCGTTTCCCTTCTATATCCGCATTTGCGACTGGTCGACCGAGCGAAGTCCAACCGCGGCGATGGGGTCACTCTGGCCAAGCTGCTGCGCGCTAGCGGCTGATGGCGGTCTCGGTTCCGGACCCAACGCATGCAGTCGTTCGCGACCTCACCCGAGAGTGCGAGGTCGTCGCGGAAGATCTGCGGCGCAAACGTCAGCTCGTTACGGCCGTCTAGCTTCGCCACGGGCCGGACCTTCCCGGGCAAATCGAGGTGGCGTGGCTGGTATATCCGGTGGCCGGCTTTGCATGTCCTCGATCATGCGGCTCGACCTTGCGCGGCTGGAGGCAGCGCTGGTCGAGATCGCGTCGAGTGGTCCATGGCGCTTGTCCTCGCAACATTTCGAGCGATGCGCGGCACGCTGTCACCATTGCCGTCGAGCTCGGTGATCTGCGCCGGTTCGACAACCCGCTGCAGATCATGAACTACTTGCGGCTCAAGGGCACCGAGCCCATCAAGGCCAGCACTTGCGGGGCGCGGCTCTCGGCCTTGACCGCCTCTACCTCGTCGAACAATTTGGCATTCGTCGGATTCGTGCAGGAGGGGCTGCGGCACAGTCCGACGAGACAAGCGCAGGCACCAAGCAAATTTCTTCTCCTACGCTGGTTCCCCCAGCCTTGCTAGCGCTGATCCTTCGCCGGATCGAGGCCCAATGTGAAGAGAGGAGCAGCCTCCGGACCGTCGGGCGGTAACCGACCCGAGCATCAGAGCTCGATCAACCCGTCGTCCAAACAGTTTCACTTGCCGCCCTGCACGGCGCCCATGTTGTTCGACCCTCTTGATCGCTCGAGGAAATAGACAGCCGCGCCAACAGCCCTCGTGCGGGATGCGTGGTGTGGCGGGCGATCAATGGTGGATGGCGAGGTTTCTGATTCTGCGAGCCCAGCTGCCCCGACTGCGCGGGTCCTCTCGCGCTTACGGTTGCTCAAGGTGAACCGCAAATACAACCACATCCATCCGGGACGAGGACCGGCGGGAACGGTGACGGCGGCACGAGAGGCGTATCGGCGAGCAAATCAAGCGCGCGAAGCCTTACGGCATGATCGACAGGATCGCCGCCGAGCTGTCACCTCTGCGACGCCTCAGACTGCGGCTCCACGATGACCGGATTGCGGGATCGCCTGCAACCCGGTCATCGCTTGCTG
>WNGR01014912.1_pt1 | contig 13957 bp, 14 predicted proteins | sample 5407581 | NCBI WGS metagenome assembly WNGR01 (sample SAMN13153383, study PRJNA577476) | soil metagenome | isolation source: 80 cm soil or saprolite under Garry oak tree replicate 2 | place: USA:California | collected 2016-06-15 | reverse complement strand
GCGTCTGGGAGTTCGGGCAGATGACCAACGGCAAGACCTTCGGCGGCGACAAGCAGTACGGCAAGCCGACCGCGGCCCTCGGCCTCCTGGAGGACGCGAGCGCGATCATCCCCAACCCGCACTGCTGATCTCGCTCACCGCGGGGGCTGTCCGTGGCGGCAGCCCCGCCGGCCGCGATCGGGCGTGACGGCTGAGGAGGAAGTGCCCTCGGGCACGGGCGAGCGGGAGGAGACACAGGCCCGTCCGCTCCCCGCCCGGGGGCACTTTTCATGCAATACGCAGCGGCGTGGCCGGCCGGCACCCGGACGAACCGGGTACTTCTACGGGGCCAGGCACGGGTATTTCCGCGGTGGTCCGGCAGTGGAGGCCCAGCCACAAGTCAGGCGATTACCGCCGGGATGGCGGAACGCCCGAGAGGTAGCTGACCCCAATGCCTGACGTTGCACTCTGGTTCCGCGGCTCGCTCCTGCGCCGGGCAGCAGCGCGCCGCCCGCCGAGGCGGACTGCCCGCGACCGCGGCCTCGGCCGCGCAGCACCGGACCGGGTACCGGCCCGGCAGGGCAGGGTATTCCAACGGTTAAGCGGCCAATGTCACTTTCCGCGCTGACCTGGTGCCGTGGCGCTGTGTGGCGCCGGCGCGGGCGCCGGCCCGGTTCGCCGGCTGGTGGCCACCGCGGCAAACGACCGGCGGTCCCCGGCCCAGCCCGCGCGCGGCACCGCGTCGTCCAGGCTGCGCAGGTCGGCCTCGCTCAGCTCGGCGCCGGCCGCCGCCGCGTTCTGCTCGATGCGGTCGAGGCGGCGGGTGCCGGGAATGGGCACGACATCGGGTCCCTGGGCGAGCAGCCAGGCCAGGGCGAGCTGTGCCGGGGTGAGCCCGAGGCCGTCGGCCACGCGGCGCAGCGCGGCCACCCGGGCCAGGTTCTGATCGAGGTCGCCGCCCTGGAACCGGGGATCGCCGCGGCGGAAGTCGCTGCCGTCGATGTCGTCGCGGGTCAACGTGGCGGTGAGCATGCCGCGGCCGAGCGGGCTGTAGGGCACGATCCCGGCGCCCAGCCGGCGCGCCGCGGGGATGATGTCGTCCTCCGGGTCGCGCCAGAGCAGTGACCATTCGAACTGGACCGCGCTGATGGGGTGCACCGCGGCGGCCTGTTCGAGCTGGGCCGGGGTGACCTCGGAAACGCCCAGATGGCGGACCTTGCCCTCGGTGACGAGCTGGGCCATCGCGCCGATGGTGTCGGCGATCGGCACCTGCGGATCGACGCGGTGCAGGTAGTACAGGTCGATGACGCCGACGCCGAGCCGGGCCAGGGACGCCTCGCAGTAGCCGCGCACGTGCTCGGGCCGGCCGTCCAGGTGGACGCCGCCGGAGTCCCTGACGATGCCGAACTTCGTGGCCACCTGGACCTGCCAGGGCAGCCCGGCCAGCGCCCGGCCGATCAGCCGCTCGTTGTGCCCCTGGCCGTAGCTCATCGCGGTATCGAACATGGTGACGCCCAGCTCGGCGGCCCGGCGGATCGCACGGACCGACTCGTCTTCGTCGGCGGGCCCGTATCCCTGGGACAGGCCCATGCAGCCCATGCCGAGGGCGGAGGTCACCATCCCGTCACTGCCGAGGTGTCGTTGCCGCATGGTCTCAGCATCGGCGCCGCACGCTGATAAGTCCAAGACCTACTTGTGCTTAGACCTATAAGGGATCATTCTAAATACGTGGAGCTGCGGCAGCTTGCCTACTTCGACGCGGTGGCGCGCCACGGCAGCTTCACCAAGGCCGCCCAGCGGCTGCACATCGCGCAGCCGGCCGTGTCCGCGCAGATCAGGCGGCTGGAAACCGAACTCGGCGCGAGGCTACTCGAGCGCACCACCCGGCGCGTGGCACTGACCTACGCGGGTGAGCTGTTCCTCGCCCGGGCCCGCCAGGTGCTGGCCCAGCTCGACGGTGCCCGCGCCGACCTGGACGAGCTCAGCGCGATGCTGCGCGGCCAGGTCCGGATCGGCGCGACCCAGGTCGTCGGCTCGCTGGACCTGCCCGCGGCGTTGGCCTCGTTCCGCCGCCGCTACCCCGGGGTGAGCCTCGCCCTGCACACCGGCCTGATCGCGAAGCTGCTCGGCATGCTGGACGCCGGTGCGGTGGACCTGATCATCGGCCCGGTGCACGACGATCTCCCCGCGGCCTATCACGCCCGGCCGCTGGTGCCCGAGAGCCTGGTGCTGGTGACCGCCCCGGGCCACCCGCTGGCGGGGCACCGGGACGGCACGCTCGCGGCCGTCCGCGGGGAGCCGTTCGCCTGCCTGCCGGCCGGCAGCGGGCTGCACGCGATCCTCCTCGGTGCCGCCGCGGCCGAGGGCTTCGAGCCGCGCATCGAGTTCGAGACCTACAGCCCGGCCAGCATCAGGGAACTGGTGTCCGCCGGGCTGGGGGTCGCGCTGCTCGCCCGGTCGGCGGCGGTTCGCCCGGGGCCGGCGATCGGCGTCTGCGAGCTGGCGCGCGCGCCCGGGCACCCGCCAATCGGCCTGATCCGGTCCCGGGCGCGGCCGCTCGCCCCGGCGCCGCGGGCCTTCGGGGACCACCTCGCCCGGGCCGCCGGACCGGCCGCCGACGGGCACCGGCCGGCGCCGGATGACTGACCGGGGAATGCGAGCATCAGCGCAGGACAAGCCCTGGCAAAGAGCCCCGGGGGTGATCGGATCCGTGTGGCATCCTTGCCGCCATGAGGGCAGGTATGTCCCGGTGGGACGAGGGTCGGTCCCGGTGGGACGAGCCCGCGGCACCGGCCAGGTACGCGGCGAGCAAGGTGCCGCTGATCACCGTCTACTTCTGGATCATCAAGCTGCTGAGCACCGCCATGGGCGAGGCAACCTCGGACTACATGGTCCGCACGATCGACCCGGTGATCGCGGTGCTGATCGGTTTCGCCGGTTTCGTGGTCGCGATGGTGCTCCAGTTGCGGGCCAAGGCCTACAGCGCCTGGATCTACTGGCTCGCGGTCGTCATGGTCGCCGTGTTCGGCACGCAGGCCGCCGACGTGCTGCACATCAAGTTCGGTGTCCCGTACACCGCGTCCACCGCGTTCTACGCGGTCGTGCTCGCGGTGATCTTCATCCTCTGGTACCGGACCGAGCGGACGCTGTCCATCCACAGCATCCGCACGCCCCGGCGGGAGCTGTTCTACTGGGCCACGGTGCTGGCCACGTTCGCGATGGGCACCGCGACCGGCGACATGACCGCCAGGACGCTGAACCTGGGCTACCTCGCCTCGGGCATCTGGTTCTCGATCGCTTTCGCGGCGGTGGCGGTGGCGCACTGGAAGTTCCGGCTCAACCCGATCCTGGCCTTCTGGATCGCCTACGTGCTGACCCGGCCGGTCGGCGCGTCGTTCGCGGACTACGTGGCCTTCCCGCACTCGGTGGGCGGCCTGGGCGCAGGGCACGGCACGGTCGCGCTGGTGCTGACCTTCATGATCGTCATTCTCGTCGGCTACCTGGCGGTGACCCGCAAGGATGCCGAGGACCCACGGCAGGTGGCGGCCTCGCCCGCACCGGCCCGGCAGCGCCGCGCCGTGCCCCGGCAGCCCGGATACCTGCCCGTGCAGCCACCGCCACCGGGCGAGGCCTGGCCGCCCCGCCACGAGTGGCCAGAACGCGACCAGCGGCCAGCGCGCGGCGCATCGCCAGCACGCGGTCAGCGGCCAGCGCGCGGCCAGCGGCCGCCCCGCGACGCGTGGCCGGCGCGGGACCAGCGGCCGTCGCGCCGGCCCTGGGAAACCGAGGATGCGGCCGAGCAGACGGCGGAGGGGTTCTTCGCCTGGGACGATCAGTAGCCCGGCCCAGGACGACTGTCGGTGGGCCCGCCTACTATGAGACACCATGGCCAGCACACCTGAGGCCGGCACGCTGCCCCGTGTCGAGCCAGACGAACTCGAGGCATACCGCCGCGAGCTGACCGGGTACTGCTACCGGATGCTCGGCTCCGGCTACGAGGCCGAGGACGCCGTGCAGGACACCATGCTCCGGGCGTGGCGTTCGGCCGGCCGTTTCGAAGGCCGGTCAAGCGTGCGCGCGTGGCTCTACCGCATCGCCACCAACGTATGCATGGACATGCTCCGCGGCCGCAAGCGGCGGGCCCGGCCGATGGAGCTCGGGCCGTCCTCGCCGCCGGACGAGGGGCATCTGGGCGGCACGCTGCCCGAGCACCTGTGGATCTCGCCGATCCCGGATGCCCGGGTCCTGCCCGAGGACGGCGATCCGGCCGAGATCGCGGTCACCAGGGAGACCGTCCGCCTGGCGTTCGTGACCGCGCTGCAGCATCTGCCGGCCCGGCAGCGGGCCGTCCTCATCCTCTGCGAGGTGCTGCGCTGGCCGGCGGCGGAGACCGCCCGGCTCCTGGACACCAGCGTGGCGGCGGTCAACAGCGCGCTGCAGCGGGCCCGGGCCACCCTGGCCGCCCTCCCGGACACCGCGCGGCCCGGTAAGGTGGCCGCCGACCAGGCGTCCCTGCTCGCCCGGTATGTCAGCGCGTTCGAGCGCTACGACATGGCCAGCCTGGTCACCCTGCTGCACGAGGACGCCGTCCAGTCGATGCCGCCGTTCGCCATGTGGATCCAGGGCGCGAAGAACATCACCTCCTGGATGGTCCAGCCCGGGCCGAGCGAGTGCCGCGGCTCAAGGCTGCTGCCGGTCAAGGCCAGCGGGTGCCCCGGGTACGGGCAATACCGCCCCGACCCGGCGGGCGGGTACAAGCCGTGGGCACTGCAGGTGCTGGAGATCTCCGGCGGCCGCATCGCCGGGATGCACTTCTTCCTCGACGCCGATAACCTGTTCCCCGCCTTCGGGCTCCCGGCCCACCTCCCGGCGTAACAAGGCCGAGGCGGGCAAGGCTGCTCGGTGACCACAGGCCACCTTCGCCGAAGCCCGCAGTATTGTCCGGGGGGACGACCCCCGGACCCCCCGGAGAGGGCGGGCAAGGCTGCTCGGTGACCACGGGCCACCTTCGCCGAAGCCCGCGCAGTGCTAGCCCAGGGGGGCGACCCCCTGGAACCCCCGCACTGTCCGGGGACCCCCCGGACCCCCCGGAGAGGGCAGCCGCACGCAGGAGGGAGCACCGCCGATGACGCTCGTCGGGGCATGCCAGATCGGGCTCGCGGTCGGTGAGGTCGCGGCCAACCGCGCGGCCGCCGCGGCCGTGATCGGGGAGGCCGCGCGCCGCGGCGCCGAACTCGTGGTGCTGCCGGAACTGTGCGACAGCGGCTACGTGTTCAGCGGCGAGGCCGAGGCGCGGGCCCTGGCTGCCCCGGCCGCCGACAGCCCGACGCTGCGGGAGTGGCAGGAACTGGCCGGGCGGTACGGCACCACGATTGCGGGCGGGTTCTGTGAGCTGGGTGACGACGGCCTGGTCTACAACAGCGCCGCCGTGGTCGGCCGGGACGGCGTCCTGGCCGTCTACCGCAAGGCGCACCTGTGGGACGCCGAGAAGCTCGTCTTCACGCCGGGGGATGCGCCGCCGCCCGTGGTCGGCCTGCCGTTCGGCCGGGTCGGCCTGATGATCTGCTACGACCTGGAGTTCCCCGAATGGGTCAGGCTCCCGGCGCTGGCCGGGGCCGACCTCATCGCGGCACCGGTGAACTGGCCGGCCATGCCGGTGCCCGCGGGGGAGCGGCCCTGCGACGTCGTCCGGGTGCAGGCGGACGCCTGCGTGAACGGCGTGTTCGTCGCGGTCGCGGACCGGTGCCGGGCGGAGCGTGGCGTCTCCTGGGTCGGCGGCAGCGTCATCGTGGGGCCGGACGGCTACCCGCTGGCCGGGCCGGCCACCGCGGGCTCCCAGGTGATCCTGGTGGCGGACTGCGAGCTGGCCCGGGCCAGGAACAAGCAGATCAGCACCCACAACGACGTGCTCGCCGACCGCCGCCCGCCGCTGTACCGGCCGGTCGCCGAATAGGGCGCTACGGCTCCGCTATGGTGTCCCCGTCCCGTGATGTGGAATGGCAGCTTGAGCTTGCCGGCCAGGTAGCTGGTGAGCCAGAGCAGCAGGGCGTTGACGACGAGGGCGATGAGGCCGAGCGTGAGGACGTAGAACGCACACCCGATCGTCTTGACGATCGGCTTGAGTACCGCGTTCACCACGCCGAAGATCAGCGCTACGGCGATGAGCGTAAGCGCTTTGGATCCCAGCGAGGCGGTCGTCAGCTCGATACCAGGCACCACCGCCGCCGCCACCGCCAGGGCGATCGCAGAGGCCACGATACGGATCACGAAGCGCATGACTCATCTTGACATAACGGGCTTCCCGCTGGGCCCGGCTCACCACCGTGCGTTCGCCGCCCGGCACGGCGGCGGGCCGGCGATGGGCGGTAATGCGGGCCTTTCCGCCGCCCGTGATTAGCGCACGTACTATGCCAATTCGAAGTAACGGTGATATCGGCGGCGTAACTTGAATGGCCGGTCAAGTGGTATACCTTCGGCGGTCCGCTGGACACTCGCGCAGAATCCATGACACGATGATTACTGGCAGGCTCGGCGGGCCTGAAGCGAGGCGGCCGCCGGGGACGGAAGAGGCACCCCGCCGCCCTCTTCCGGGGGGGATGACGCCGCGTTGCGCGGCGCAAGCCGTTTCTGGGTCAATCCGGGCTGTTCGCATTCGGATTTCGCCATTGAACGGTGATGGTAAGGGGGAGGGATATGGGGTGTGTATGGCAGTCTGAATACGCCCCGGAACCGAGAAACGCCGACGCAAGGGCGCACCATCGTGCTCCGGCACGGCACCGCAAGCCATCGCTGTGGCGACGGGCGGCGGCGGCACCAGGGCCGCTCTTGCTGGCCGCGGCTGGCCGAATCCGGTGGGACCCCGGCCGGCTGGCGCCCCAGGCCCGCTGGCGATAGCACACGAAGACGGCGCCACTTCGGCGGGCAGCAGGCCAGGATTCCGCGCTGCGGCCGCTATTTCCAGCGGAAATGCACGAAAAGTCGGCCGTAATTCTTGGAGTCTTTCTCGACCCGGTGATACAGGGCTTTGATCTCTTTTTGATCGAGGAACCTGAGGACCCGCTTCTTTAGCTGGCCCGAGCCTTTACCGGGAATGATCTCGATGACCGGCGCCTTCTTCGCCACCGCTTCGTCGATGATGGCCCGCAGCGCCCGGTCGATGTCGTAACCCCGGTTGTAGATGTCGTGCAGGTCCAGCTTGAGCTTCATCGCGCCGTCTTTCGTCGCCCGGTAGGCCCAGCGTAGCGGTGCCCAGCGAGCCGGCCGGGGGACCGGGCCGGGCCGGTCCCGAGGCACGCCCTAGCCATGCCGCGCAGCCGTCAGGCCGAGGCGTCGGATGATCTCGTCGGCGGTCTCGGCCGGGGACCGGGCGGCGGTTACCACCAGGGTGGATTCGGCGTCACCGGGCATTTCCAGGTCGGCGAGCTGGCTCCGCAGCAGCCTCGCCGGGAAGAAGTGGCCGCGCCGCACCACCAGCCTGGCCGCGAGCGTGTCCGGGTCGGCTTGCAGGATCACGATCCGCACCGCGGGCCTGCCGCGGTACAGGTAGTCGCGGTAGGAGCGCTTGAGCGCGGAACAGGCGATCACGGCGGACTCGCCGGCGCCGATCCGCTGATCCATCCAGGCGGCGACGGTCGCCAGCCATGGCCAGCGGTCGGCATCGGTGAGCGGCACGCCGGAGCGCATCTTGGCGATGTCCTCGGGCGAATGCAGCGCGTCGGTGTCCTCGTAGGCCCAGCCCAGGCGCGCGGCCAGCACCGTGCCCACGGCCGACTTGCCGCTGCCGGAGACCCCGGCCAGGACCACGATCATGTCGTAGCAGCCTACCGGCCGGGCCGCCGGGTGCCACGGCCCGCGGCCGCCTGGGCCGGTGCCCGCCGGGCCGACTCAGGACAGGGTGATCGTGACGCAGCAGCGTCCCTCGGCCGGGTCGAGCCGGGCCTGCGCGCCGCTGCCAAGCTCCTCGATGAGGCCGCCGAGCAGGTGCAGGTTCATCGCGCAGACGAGCCCCGCGTGCCGGGCGGCCAGGTGAATGCTCCCATCGGGGCCGTGCCGGGGCTCGTAGCCGCACCGGCTGAGCAGCTCCCCTCATCCTCCCCGTCAAACCGCGCCGGTCCCACCTGCCCCGGCCACACCCCCGCGGCTTCAGAGGAACCGCAGAAGCCACGCCGGCGCCCGGCAGAATCACCCCTGGTTACCTCGGATGTATCGAGCCCGGCAGACCCGCTGCCGGGCATGACCCGAGGAGCACACCCCCATGAGCGCCGTCGTCTGGGCCAACATCCTGCTGACCCTCCCCTTCCTGGTCATCTTCATCGGGATCCCGCTCTGGATGACCTTCAAGCGCCCGCAGACCGGCCCCGACCACACCGGGGCCCGCGCCTACCTGCGCAGCCGCACCGCCTTCGCCCAGGCCCTGACCCGTCGGCAGGCCGCCCGTGCGCGCACGGCCGCGGGAGTTCGCAGCGATGCGGCGTAGCAGGCCGGCCGGTGCGGCCCGGCCGGGCTGAGGGCGGACAACGGCAGGCTGGCACCCGGCAACGGCCGGCTGCCAGCCTGCCGTTGCTAGGCCTGGGCATGCAGCGCCGACGACCCGGGCCGGCCGGCCACGCCCGGACCGGGTCGCCGGGGATGCGCCGGCGGGCCAGACTGGTGCCCACAGGCTTCGCCAGCGGGGGGCCCGTGGGATGGGAGGACCAGCGATGGCAGAGGGAGCCCGGCTCGGCTCCGTGGTCATGTTCGTGCACGACCTGGACAGGTCGGTGGCCTTCTACGCCGACGTCCTGGCGCTGGAGGTGGCCGACCGCAGCCCGACGGCGGCCCTGCTCAGCAGCGCCGGCGGCGCGGGCCTGATCCTGCGGGCCATGGGTGGCGTCGCGTCCCACCCGCTCGGGTCCGTGGGCGTCCAGTACGTGGTGTGGACCGCCGCCGGAGAGGAGGACCTGGCCCGGTGCGAGCGCGCGCTGGCCGGGCGCGGGGCTCATCGCGGCACCCGCAGCCACGACGGCGTGACGCTGGTGGAGGGCCGGGATCCCGACGACATGGTGGTGATGGTCAGCCACCCGGGGCCCGACCAGGTGCCGCTGCGCGAGCTGCCGGTGCGGATCTACGGGTGGTGAGCGCGGGCCGGGCCGGGCCGCCGGGCCCGGCCTGGCTAGGCTGGATCGCGTGCTCGGGCTCCCTGACGGCATCCGCGGCTGCCTGTTCGACCTGGACGGGGTGCTGACGAAGACCGCGCGGGTCCACGACGCGGCGTGGCGGGAGATGTTCGACGGCTACCTGCGGGAGCGCTCCGAGCGGACCGGTGAGCCGTTCGTGCCCTTCGATCCCGTCGCGGACTACGAGCACTTCGTCGACGGGAAGCCCCGGGCCGACGGGACCCGCGCGTTCCTCGAATCCCGGGGCATCCGGCTGGCCGAGGGCGGCCCGGACGACCCGCCCGGTGCGGAGACGGTCGAGGGCCTGTCCAACCGCAAGAACGAGATCCTGCTGCGCCGGATCCGGGAGGACGGCGTGGCGGCCTACCCGGGCTCGGTCCGCTACGTGCGGGCCGCCGCCGGGGCGGGCCTGCGCCGCGCCGTCGTGACATCCAGCGCCAACGGCCGCGACGTGCTCGCCAGCGCCGGGATCGGGGACCTGTTCGAGGCGCGGATCGACGGGCTGACCGCCGGGCGGGAGGGGCTGCGGGGCAAGCCGGCCCCGGACACGTTCCTGGCCGGGGCGCGGGCTCTTGGGCTCGAGCCACGGGCGGCGGCGGTCTTCGAGGACGCGCTGGCCGGCGTGGCGGCCGGCCGGGCCGGCCGGTTCGGGTTCGTGGTCGGGGTGGACCGCCTCGGGCAGGCGGAAGCGCTGCGGGAGCACGGCGCGGACGTGGTGGTGGCCGACCTCGCCGAGCTGCTGGACGACCCGTGATCAAGCACCCGGTGTTCCACGTGGAACCGTGGTGCCTGCGCGAGAAGCCGCTGGACCTGGATGTGCTCGCGCAATCGGAGTCGGTGTTCGCGCTGTCCAACGGGCACATCGGCTGGCGGGCCAACCTCGACGAGGGCGAGCCGCACGGCCTGCCCGGCAGCTATCTCAACGGCGTCTACGAGAGCGGGCCGCTGGCCGCCGCGGAAGCGGCCTACGGCCTGCCGCCGTCCGGCCAGACGGTGGTCAACGTCACCAACGGCAAGCTGATCCGGCTGTTCGTGGACGACGAGCCGTTCGACGTGCGGTACGGCACGCTGCGCTCGCACGAGCGGGCCCTTGACTTCCGGGCCGGGGTGCTGCGCCGCCGGGCCGAATGGGTGTCCCCGGCCGGCGGCTCGGTCCGGGTGTCCGCCGACCGGCTGGTGTCGTTCACCCAGCGGGCGATCGCCGCGGTGCGGTACCAGGTGGAGCCGGTGGACGGCCCGGTGCGCATCGCGGTCCAGTCCGAGCTGCTGGCGAACGAGCAGCTGCCGCCGGGGACCGGCGACCCCCGGCACGGCACCGACATCGATCATCCGCTGGTGCAGGAGTACCACGGCGGGCAGGATCACGCCGTGGTCCTGGTGCACCGGACCGCGCACAGCGGGCTGCGCATCGGCGCCGCCATGGACCACCTGATCGACGGGCCGGGCGTCCACGTGGAAGGCCAGAGCTTCCCGGACGGCGGGGTGGTCACCGCCGCGGCGGTGCTGGCGCCGGGGCAGCGGCTGAGCGTGATCAAGTTCGTCGGCTACGGCTGGTCGGGGACCCGGTCCCTGCCGGGGGTCCGGGACCAGGTCTGGGCCGCCCTGACGGCGGCCAGGCAGAGCGGCTGGGACGGCCTGCTGGCCGAGCAGCGCGGCTTCCTCGACGACTTCTGGGACCGCGCCGACGTGGAGCTGGACGGGGACGCCGAGATACAGCAGGCGGTGCGGTTCGGGCTGTTCCACGTGCTGCAGGCCGGGGCGCGCGGGGAGAACCGGCCGATCCCGGCGAAGGGCCTGACCGGCCCCGGTTACGACGGGCACGCCTTCTGGGACACCGAGACCTTCGTGCTGCCGGTGCTCACGTTCACCGCGCCGGCCGCGGCCGCCAGCGCGCTGCGGTGGCGGCAGGACGTGCTGCCGGCCGCCCTGGACCGGGCGGCCCAGCTCGGCTTCGCGGGCGCGGCCTTCCCGTGGCGGACGATCCACGGCGAGGAGTGCTCCGGGTACTGGCCGGCCGGCACGGCCGCCTTCCACGTCAACGCGGACATCGCCGACGCCGTGGTCCGCTACGTGGACGCCACCGGCGACGCGGAGTTCGACCGGACGACCGGGATGGACCTGCTGGCCCACACCGCGCGGCTGTGGCGGTCGCTGGGCCACCACGACGCCGCGGGCCGGTTCCACCTCGACGGCGTCACCGGCCCGGACGAGTACAGCGCCATTGCCGACGACAACGTCTACACCAACCTGATGGCGCGCAAGAACCTGCTGGCGGCCGCGGCCGCGGCCGAGCGCTACCCGGACCGGGCCAGGGAACTGGGCATCGGCGCCGAGGAGTCGGCGAGCTGGCGGGACGCGGCGGAATCCATGCACGTCCCCTACGACGAGGCGCTCGGCGTGCACCCGCAGGCCGAGGGGTTCACCAGGCACCAGGTCTGGGACTTCGCCGGCACCCCCGCGGACCACTACCCGCTGCTGCTCCACTATCCCTACTTCGACCTGTACCGCAAGCAGGTCGTCAAGCAGGCCGACCTGGTGCTGGCCATGCACCTGTGCGACACCGATTTCACCGCGGCGCAGAAGGCACGGAACTTCGACTACTACGAGCGGCTGACCGTGCGGGACTCCTCGCTATCCGCCTGCACCCAGGCGGTCATCGCGGCCGAGGCCGGCCACCTCGGCCTGGCCCTCGACTACCTGGGCGAGGCCGCGCTGATGGATCTGCAGGACCTGGAGCGCAACACCCGCGACGGCGTGCACATCGCCGCGCTCGCGGGCGCCTGGCTCGCCCTGGTCTGCGGCTTCGCCGGCCTGCGTCACCATGGCAACATCCTCGGCTTCGCCCCCCGCCTCCCCGAGCCGCTCACCCGCCTGGCCTTCACCCTCGGATTCCGCGACCACCCCCTCCACGTCGAGGTAACCCAGCAGCGCGCCCGCTATGAACTCGCCGACGGTGATCCGCTAGAGATCACCCACCACGGCACCCCGGTCACGCTCGAACCCGGCCAGCCCCAAACCCGCCCCATCCCCCCGGCACCCCTGCGCTCCCGCCCTGCCCAGCCCCCGGGCCGCGAGCCAGAACGGCGCCAAGCCGCCGGCTCCGGCTGAACCTTGACCTAACCAGCACAAACCCTCAGAATGGTCTAAAAATCAGTCCTTTAGACCAGGGAGGGTCATGCCGGCCACGCCGGAGCACCTGGACGCGGTGGACCGCGCGATCGAGGCCGAGGCCGCGACCGCGTTCGCCTTCCTGGAGCGCCTAATCTCCGCCCCCAGCACGGTGGGCCGGGAGGCCAGGGCCCAGGCCGTGGTGGCCGGGGAACTCGCCAGGCTCGGCTTCGAGGTGCACGGCGTGCCGGTGCCGGAGCGGACCGCGGCGCACCCGGCGGCGGGCGTGCCGCAGTGCTCCTACGCCGGCCGGGAGAACATCCTCGGCCGCATCAATCCGGGCGGATCGCCGTCGTTGCTGTTCAACGGGCACGTCGATGTGGTCCCCGCCGAGGCCGCGGTCTGGTCCGGCGACCCGTTCGAGCCGGCCACCGCGGGCGGCTGGATGCGCGGCCGGGGCGCGGGCGACATGAAGGGCGGCTTCGCCATGGCCCTGCTGGCGGTGGCCGCGCTGCGCCGGGCCATGCCCGGCGCGCTGACCGGCGAACTCGGCTTCCTGTCCGTGATCGAGGAGGAGTGCACCGGCAACGGCACCCTGGCGGCCTGCGACGCCGGGGTGCTCGGCGACGCGGTCATCCTGCCCGAGCCGACCGGCCTGGACCTGCTGCTCGGCGGGGTCGGCATCCTGTGGGCCGAGATCGAGGCCGAGGGCGTCCCGGCGCACGCGGAGGCGGCCGACCGCGCGGTCAACCCGGTGCGCGGCGTCCCGGTCATCCTCCGGGCGCTGGCGGGCCTGGAGGAGGAACTGGCCGCCCACACCGGCGACCCGGCGTTCGCCGGCGTCGCCCGGCCCTACAACGTCAACGTCGGCACGGTCCGGGCCGGCGACTGGGCGTCCAGCGTCCCGGCGCGGGTGCGGCTGAGCGTCCGCGTGGGGTACCCGCGGCGGTGGACCGCGAACGAGGCGTTCGGCCGGGTGCGCGCCGCCGTGCTCGCGGCCGCGGCCGCCGACCCATGGCTCGCCGCGCACCCGCCGGTGCTGCGGCAGACCGGCTTCCGCGCCCAGGGCTACCTGCTGCGGCACGACCACCCGCTGGTGACGTCGGTCGCCGACGCGCATGCCGGCGCGCACGGCGACCGGCCCGCGCCGATCGTGCTCGGCAGTACCACCGATGCCCGCTACTACCTGAACCAGTTCGGCAGGCCGGCCCTGGCCTACGGGCCCGTGGCGCGCAACATCCACGCCCCCGACGAGGCGGTCGAACTGGCCAGCATCGTGCGCGGGGCCCGGACCCTGGCCAGGTTCATCGTCAGGTTCTTCGCCGACGGCGGCCTCCCCGGCGCGGGCCGCGCGCGCGGGCGCCCGAGAGTCCGATCATCATGAGACACCCCCGGTCAACCACGGGCGGTGTCACGCCGCAGCCGCCGGGCCGAACGCCGCGACGCTCCGCGCCGCGGAATCCCGGCGGCGAGACTCCGCCAGTCCGGGGGGCAAGCCCCCGTACCCCCGTGCCTCCCGAAGCCAGCGAAGCGCCCGCGAGGGAGGCAATGGAAACAGCGCTGCTCGGCAATCTCCTGGCGCCGATCACGCTGCGGACCGCGGGCGAGCGCATCGCGGAGCGGTTCGTCACGGCCATCGCGCTCGGCGAGTTCGTTCCCGGCCAGCGGCTGCCGCCGGAGCGGGAACTCGCGGCCATGCTCGAGGTCAGCCGGAC
>WNGR01014444.1_pt1 | contig 13957 bp, 9 predicted proteins | sample 5407581 | NCBI WGS metagenome assembly WNGR01 (sample SAMN13153383, study PRJNA577476) | soil metagenome | isolation source: 80 cm soil or saprolite under Garry oak tree replicate 2 | place: USA:California | collected 2016-06-15 | reverse complement strand
AGCTGGAAAGCTCCGACGGGCACAACGACACCATGCTCGACCCGGAGCAGCGCATCTGGGGCTTCGAGACCAACTTCGGCGGCCTGGCCGAGCTGGCCATCGTCAAGACCAACCAGCTGATGCCCAAGCCGAAGCACCTGACCTGGGAGGAAGCCGCCACGCCCGGGCTGGTGAACTCGACCGCCTTCCGGCAGCTGGTCTCCGACAACGGCGCCGCGATGAAGCAGGGCCACAACGTCCTGATCTGGGGCGCCAGCGGCGGCCTGGGCGCCTACGCCACCCAGTACGCGATGGCCGGCGGGGCGATCCCGATCTGCGTGGTGTCCAGTGAGCACAAGGCCGACCTGTGCCGGGCCATGGGGGCCGAGCTGATCATCAACCGCAGCGCCGAGGGCTACAAGTTCTGGAAGGACGAGCGGACCCAGGACCCCAAGGAGTGGAAGCGCTTCGGGTCCAGGATCCGCGAGCTGACCGGCGGCGAGGACGTCTACGACAACCGCTACCTGTGGATGAGCCTCAAGCGCATCATCGGCTCGCACTTCGCGAACTACCGCGAGGCGTGGCAGGCCAACCGGCTGATCTCCAAGGGCATGATCCACCCGACCATGTCGGAGGTGTACCCGCTGGAGCAGGCCAGCCAGGCCGCCCTGGACGTGCACCAGAACCTGCACCACGGCAAGGTCGCGGTGCTGTGCCTGTCCCCCCGTGAGGGCCTCGGCGTGCGCGACCACGAGCTGCGCGCCAAGCACCTGACCGAGATCAACCGGTTCCGGGGCGAGTGAGGACCGGCCGTATGACCGAGCCAACCCGGCCGGCCCGGGAGCGCCCGTGGCTGATGCGGACCTACGCCGGGCATTCGTCCGCGCAGGAGTCCAACGCGCTCTACCGCCGGAACCTGGCCAAGGGGCAGACCGGCCTGTCGGTGGCGTTCGACCTGCCCACCCAGACCGGTTACGACGCCGACCACGTCCTGGCCCGCGGCGAGGTCGGCCGGGTCGGCGTCCCGGTCGGGCACGTGGGCGACATGCGGGCCCTGTTCGACGGCATCCCGCTGGAGCAGACCAACACCTCGATGACGATCAACGCCACGGCCATGTGGCTGCTGGCGCTGTACCAGGTCGCCGCCGAGGAGCAGGGCACCGACATCGCCATGCTGACCGGCACCACCCAGAACGACATCATCAAGGAGTACCTGTCCCGCGGCACGTACGTGTTCCCGCCGGGCCCGTCGCTGCGGCTGACCACCGACCTGATCACCTACACGGTGACCACCATGCCCAAGTGGAACCCGATCAACGTCTGCAGCTACCACCTGCAGGAGGCCGGGGCCACCCCGGTCCAGGAGATCGCGTACGCGCTGTGCACCGCGACGGCCGTCCTGGACGCCGTCCGCGACTCCGGGCAGGTCCACGCGGAACGGATGGGCGAGGTCGTCGGCCGGATCTCCTTCTTCGTCAACGCGGGCGTCCGCTTCGTCGAGGAGATGTGCAAGATGCGCGCCTTCGCCCGGCTCTGGGACACGATCACCCGGGACCGGTACGGGATCGACGACCCCGCACGCCGCCGCTTCCGCTACGGCGTGCAGGTCAACTCGCTCGGCCTGACCGAGGCGCAGCCGGAGAACAACATCCAGCGGATCGTGCTGGAGATGCTGGCCGTCACGCTGTCCAGGGACGCCCGCGCCCGGGCCGTCCAGCTCCCCGCCTGGAACGAGGCGCTGGGCCTGCCGCGGCCCTGGGATCAGCAGTGGAGCCTGCGCATCCAGCAGGTGCTCGCGTACGAGTCGGACCTGCTTGAGTACGGTGACCTGTTCGAAGGGTCGGCTGTGGTGGAGGCCAAGACCGCGGAACTGATGGCCGGCGCCGAGGCGGAGATGGCCCGGATCCGCGAGCTGGGCGGGATGGTGCCGGCCGTGGAGTCCGGCTACCTCAAGGCCCAGCTGGTCGCCTCGCACGCGGCCCGGCGCGCGCGCATCGAGTCCGGCGAGGAAAAGGTCGTGGGGGTCAACTGCTTCCAGGCCACCGAGCCCAGTCCCCTCACCGCCGACACAGAAACGGCGGTTCACCATGTGGACCCGGCCTACGAGAAGGAAGTGCTCGCCGGCCTGGCGCGGTGGCGGGAGCAGCGCGACGCGGCGGCCGTGCGCGCCGCCCTGGCCCGCCTCGAGGCCGACGCGGACCGCCCGGGCGTCAACCTGATGGACGCCACCCTGGCCTGCGCCCGGGCGGGCGTGACCACCGGCGAGTGGTCCTTCGCGCTGCGAGAGGTGTTCGGCGAGTACCGGGCGCCCACCGGCATCAGCAGCGTCCCGGTCACCGGATCCTCCGCGGAACTCGCCGCGGTCCGGGCGGCGGCGCACGCCACGGCGGCGGAGATCGGGGCGGGCAGGCTGCGGCTGCTGCTGGGCAAGCCCGGCCTCGACGGGCACTCCAACGGCGTCGAGCAGATCGCCGTCCGGGCCCGCGACGCCGGGTTCGAGGTGATCTACTCCGGCATCCGGCTCACCCCCGGGCAGATCGTGGCCGCCGCGGCCGCGGAGGACGTGCACTGCGTGGGGCTGTCCATCCTGTCCGGCGGGCACGCCGAGCTGGTACCCGACGTGCTGAGGCGGCTGGACGAGGCCGGCGCGGGGGACATCCCGGTGGTGGTCGGCGGGATCATCCCGCCGGCCGACGCGGCCAGCCTGCGCGCCCAGGGCGTAGCCGCCGTCTTCACGCCCAGGGACTTCGGCATCACCGCCATCATCGGCCGCATCGTCGAGGTGATACGACTGGCCCACAAGCTCCCGCCGCTGCCAGGTCCGGCCGGCCCCGCGACAATCGAAGGGTGAACATGACTACCACAGCGATCACACCCGCCGCCGGCCTCCTGCGCCCGCGCCGTTCCTGCCTGGCCGTGCCCGGCAGCAGCCTCCGCTTCCTGGAGAAAGCCCAGGGCCTGCCCGCGGACCAGGTGTTCCTTGACCTCGAGGACGCCTGCGCGCCGCTGGTCAAGGAGAGCGCCAGGCACGCGATCGTGGACGCGCTCAACACCGGCGACTGGGGCGGCAAGATCCGCGTCGTCCGGGTCAACGACTGGACCACCCACTGGACCTACCGCGACGTGATCACGGTGGTCGAGGGCGCGGGTGCCAACCTGGACTGCCTCATGCTGCCGAAGGTCCAGGACGCCGGGCAGGTCAAGGCGCTGGACCTGCTGCTCACCCAGATCGAGAAGACGGTGGGCCTGCCGGTCGGCCGGATCGGCATCGAAGCCCAGATCGAGAACGCCATGGGCCTGATGAACGTCGACGCGATCGCCGCCGCCTCGCCGCGGCTTGAGACCATCATCTTCGGGCCCGCGGACTTCATGGCCTCGATCAACATGAAGTCGCTGGTGGTCGGCGAGCAGCCCCCCGGCTACCCGGCGGACGCCTACCACTACATCCTGATGCGCATCCTGATCGCCGCCCGGGCTCACGACCTGCAGGCCATCGACGGCCCCTACCTGCAGATCCGCAACGCCGACGGGTACCGCGAGGTGGCCAGGCGGGCCGCCGCCCTCGGCTTCGACGGCAAGTGGGTGCTGCACCCGGACCAGATCGCCGCGGCCAACGAGATCTTCTCCCCGTCGCAGGAGGACTACGACCACGCCGAGCTGATCCTGGACGCCTACGACTGGTGCACGTCGGAGGCCGGCGGGGCCAAGGGGTCGGCCATGCTGGGCGACGAGATGATCGACGAGGCCTCCCGCAAGATGGCCCTGGTGATCGCGGGCAAGGGCCGGGCCGCGGGCATGCCGCGCACCTCCAAGTTCGAGCCACCGCAGGGGTGAGCGAGATGCAGTTCGGACGGACCTATGAGGAGTTCGAGGTCGGGGCGGTCTACAAGCACTGGCCGGGGAAGACGGTCACCGAGTACGACGACCACCTGTTCTGCCTCCTGACCATGAACCACCATCCGCTTCACCTGGACGCGCACTACGCCGGGCACGCCACCGACTTCGGCCGGAACGTGGTGGTGGGCAACTACGTCTACTCGCTGCTGCTCGGCATGTCGGTGCCGGACGTCTCGGGTAAGGCCATCGCGAACCTGGAGGTCGAGTCGCTGAAGCACGTGGCGCCGACCTTCCACGGCGACACCATCTACGGCGAGACCACCGTGCTCGCCAAGCGGCTCACCTCGGCCGGCGACCGGGGCATCGTCCAGGTCGAGACCCGCGGCTACAAGCAGGACGGCACCCTGGTGTGCGTATTCCGCCGCAAGGTCATGGTGCCGACCGAAACCTACGTCAAAGAGCGCGGCGGGGAGCAGCCCGGCCGCCCCGAGCCTGCTAGCTGAAGGAACGACCATGGAACGCCTCGCCCAGACCGAAGGCCTGACCGACATCCAGCGCGACATCCTGTCCACGGTGCGGGACTTCGTGGACAAGGAGATCATCCCGGTCGCCATGGAGCTCGAGCACAAGGACGAGTACCCGTCGCAGATCGTCGAGGGCATGAAGGAACTCGGCCTGTTCGGGCTGACGATCCCGGAGGAGTACGGCGGCCTGGGCGAGTCGCTGCTCACCTATGCGCTGGTGGTGGAGCAGATCGCCCGCGGCTGGATGTCGGTGTCGGGCATCGTCAACACCCACTTCATCGTGGCCTACATGATCAGCCAGCACGGCACGGCCGAGCAGAAGGAATACTTCCTGCCCAGGATGGCCGCGGGCGACGTGCGCGGCGCCTTCTCCATGTCCGAGCCCGGCCTGGGCTCGGACGTCTCGGCCATCACCACCAAGGCGGTGCCCGACGGGGCGGATTACGTCATCAACGGCCAGAAGATGTGGCTGACCAACGGCGGGACCGCCAACCTGGTCGCGGTGCTGTGCAAGACCGACGAGGGGCAGGACGCGCCGCACAAGAACATGACCACGTTCCTGATCGAGAAGGAACCGGGCTTCGGCCCCAACCCCACGGTGCCGGGCCTGACCGTGCCGGGGAAGATCGAGAAGATGGGCTACAAGGGCGTCGACACCACCGAGCTGCTCCTGCACGACGTCCGCATCCCGGCCACCCGGGTCCTCGGCGGCGCCCCCGGCCGGGGCTTCTACCAGATGATGGACGGAGTGGAGGTCGGCCGGGTCAACGTGGCCGCCCGCGGCTGCGGGGTCGCGCTGCGCGCCTTCGAGCTTGGCATCGCCTACGCGCAGATAAGGCACACCTTCGGCAAGCCGATCGTCCAGCACCAGGCCATCCAGTTCAAGCTGGCCGAGATGGGCATCAAGGTCGAGGCCGCGCACCAGATGATGACCATGGCGGCCCGCCTGAAGGACTCCGGCCGGCGCAACGACCTCGAGGCCGGCATGGCCAAGTACCTCGCGTCCGAGTACGCCAAGGAGGTCGTGGAGGACTCCTTCCGCATCCACGGGGGCTACGGCTTCTCCAAGGAGTACGAGATCGAGCGCCTCTACCGGGAGGTGCCGATGCTGCTCATCGGCGAGGGCACCGCGGAGATCCAGAAGATGATCATCGGCCGCCGTCTCCTTGAGGAGTACAAAATCACCAGCTAGTTCCCTGCTTGCTTTTCGCCGCCGGGCCGCCTTTTGAGGCGCCGCCTTCCTTCGTCGCTCCTCAGTCCAGGCGGCGCCGGCGGCCCTTTGGCGAGGTCAGGGGGGTATCACGCAGCCCTTGCCGACCACGGTGACGCCGCCGCTGGACACCACGAACCCGCGGTCCCTGTCCCGGTGCTTGTCCACCCCCACCTCGGCCCGCTCCATCACCACCACGTTCTTGTCCAGGATCGCGTTCCGCACCACCGCGTGCCGTCCGACCTGCGCGTTGTGCAGCAGCACGGACCGCTCGACCGTGGCCCAGCTGTTCACCCGGACCCCCGGTGACAGGACCGACCCGCGCACCAGCCCGCCCGAGACGATGACCCCGTTGCTGACCACGCTGTCGATCGCCCGGCCCACCCGCCTGCCGTCATCGTGCACGAACTTGGCCGGCGGCTGCGGCGGCACCCAGGTCAGGATCGGCCACTCGTCGTTGTACAGGTTGAACACCGGGTGCACCGCGCACAGGTCCATGTGCGCCTCGAAGTAGGAGTCGATCGTCCCGACCTCCCGCCAGTACCCCAGCTCACGGCCGTCGGCTCCGGGCACCTTGTTCTGCAGGAAGTCATACGCGTGCGCGGCGCCTTCCCGGGCCAGCATCGGGATGATGTCGCCGCCGATGCTGTGCCTGCTGCGGTCGTCCGCCGCGTCCTTCTGCAAGGCCTCGACCAGCACCTCGCGGTCGAACACGTAGTTGCCCATGGACGCGAACGCCTCGCCGGGCCGGCCCGGCAGGGCGGGCGGCTGTGGCGGCTTCTCCAGGAAGGCCTCGATGCGGTGCCCGTCCGCCGCGGTCTGCGCGACGCCGAACGCCGCGGCCGCCGCCGCCCGGGGCACCGGGATCGACGCGACCGTGACCCCCGCGCCCCAGGCCAGGTGGGCCTCGATCAGCTGCGCCGGGTCCATCCGGTACACGTGATCGGCGCCGAAGACGACCACCAGGTCGGGGCGCTCGCTGTGGATGAGGTTCAGCGACTGGTAGATCGCGTCCGCCGACCCGGTCTGCCAGCGCGGGCCGAGCCGCTGCTGGGCCGGCACCGGCGCCACGTAGTTGCCCAGCAGGCTGTTCAGCCGCCAGGCGGTGGTGATGTGCCGGTCCAGGCTGTGGCTCTTGTACTGGGTGAGCACGCAGATCCGGAAGATGCCCCCGTTGGCCAGGTTGGACAGCGCGAAGTCCACCAGCCGGTACAGGCCGCCGAACGGAACCGCGGATTTCGCCCGGTCATCGGTCAGGGGCGCCAGCCGCTGGCCGGCCGCGCCCGCGAGGACGAGGCCGAGAACCCGCTGGCTGGCCATCGGGGGCTCGTCCTCAGCCGAGGCGTTCCACGAGGTCCTGGTGCAGTTCCCAGAGCCGGGCCGGCAGGTGCCCGTGGAAACCGCGGAAGAACTCGGGGATGTGCTCCGCCTCCAGCTTCCAGGCCTCGGCGTCCACCGTGAGCAGCAGGTCCAGGTCGGCCCAGCTGATGTCCAGGCCGTCCAGGTCCAGCGAGCCCGGCGCGGGCAGGTAGCCGATCGGGGTCCGGGTCGCGGCCGCGGAACCGGACAGCCGCTCGACGATCCATTTCAGCACCCGGATGTTCTCGCCGAAGCCCGGCCAGACGAACTTGCCCTGCGCGTTCTTGCGGAACCAGTTGACGTAGAACAGCCGCGGCAGCTTGGCCGGGTCGGCCTTCTGGCCGAGCGAGAGCCAGTACGCGAAGTAGTCACCCATGTTGTAGCCGCAGAACGGCAGCATGGCGAACGGGTCGTGGCGCAGCTCGCCGACCCTGCCCTCGGCCGCGGCGGTCTTCTCCGAGGCGATGTTGGCCCCGAGGAACACCCCGTGGTCCCAGTCGAAGGACTCGATCACCAGCGGCACGGTGCTCGCCCGCCGCCCGCCGAACAAGATCGCCGAGATCGGCACCCCGGCCGGGTCGTCCCACTCCGGCGCGATGATCGGGCACTGATCCGCCGGGGTGGTGAACCGGGCGTTGGGGTGCGCGGCGGGCTCGGCCGAGCCGGGCGTCCAGTCCCGGCCCTTCCAGTCGGTCAGGTGCGCGGGCGGCTCGTCGGTCAGGCCCTCCCACCACACGTCGCCGTCGTCGGTCAGCGCCACGTTGGTGAAGATGCTGTTGCCCCACATGGCCGCGACCGCGTTGGCGTTGGTCTTCATGCCGGTGCCCGGCGCGACGCCGAAGAACCCGGCCTCCGGGTTGATGGCGTACAGCCTGCCGTCCGGGCCGAACCGCATCCAGGCGATGTCGTCCCCGATGGTCTCGACCTGCCAGCCACTAATGGTCGGCTGCAGCATGGCCAGGTTGGTCTTGCCGCACGCGGACGGGAACGCCGCCGCGATATACCGGGCCTCACCAGCAGGCGGGGTGATCTTGACGATGAGCATGTGCTCGGCCAGCCAGCCCTCGTCCCGGGCCATCACCGAGGCGATCCGCAGCGCGTAGCACTTCTTGCCGAGCAGCGCGTTCCCGCCGTACCCGGACCCGTAGGACCAGATCTCCCTGGTCTCGGGGAAATGCGAGATGTACTTGACCGAGTTGCACGGCCACGGCACGTCGGCCTGGGCCCCGGAACCCGGCTCCAGCGGCGCGCCCACCGAGTGCACGCACCGCACGAACGACCCGCTGTCCTCGATCGCGCGCAGCGCGGGCGTGCCCATCCGGGTCATGATCCGCATCGAGACAGCCACGTACGGCGAGTCGGTGATCTCGACCCCGAGCTGGGAGATCTCGCCGCCCAGCGGGCCCATGCAGAACGGCACCACGTACATGACGCGGCCGCGCATGCCGCGAACGTCGTGCGCATCTGCCCGGGCGCGATCCAGTTATTGGTCGGCCCCGCGTCTTGCTCCCGCTCGGAGCAGATGAACGTCCTGTCCTCGACCCGGGCCACGTCGCCGGGGTCCGAGGCGCACCAGAAGCTGTTCGGCCGCAGCTCAGGATTCAGCCTGGTCATGGTCCCGTTCTCGACGAGCAGGCCGGTCAGCTGCTCCCATTCATCGTCCGAGCCATCACACCAGACGACCTCATCGGGCTGGGTCAGGTCCGCGATATCGCGGACCCACTTTGCCAGCTCCGGCAGGCTCGTCCCGGTCTCGATGCAGTCTGCGCTGAACATCGTCATCACTCCCGCGCAGGATTAGCGTGCGCGGCCCACCGCGGTAAAGATCGGGGGAGCAGCGCCGCGGCTGATTATTCGTTTAGTCAAAGCCTGGCCCCGGACACCGTTACCACCTAGGGCCGAAGGTCCCCCGACCCGGGACCCTTGGCTGTTACGCCAGCTCCCGTGGGGCGGCGCAGGCTTAGATCAGAACGCGCCCCGGCTTGGGAACGGAGGTGGCGGTTCGTGGATACATCAGCAGTTCTCGCCAGTGCGGAGGACCGGGTGATCGACGAGGCGGTGGACGCCCTCGCGCATAGCGATCAGGCCCGTCAGTCACCCATCCCGGACGGGCGCCGCCGCGAGGTGAGGCAGCTGTTCCGCCTCGTCCTGCGCTGCGTGCGCGCGGGCCGTGCCAAACCGATCATCAGGCCGTCCGAGCAGATCGCGGCGCACTGCTACGCCGCAGGCATCGACCTGGCCGAGGTCCAGCGATCCCTCACCGTCCTGGCTGAGGTGCTCTGGCACCAGCTGGCCGAGGCCCTGGCGGACGAGCAACTGGTCCAGGCGCTCGGGCTGCTGACCGCCATCACCGGGGCGGGCAAGGATGCGATAGCCCGGACCTACGTGGCCCTGGCTACCCGTGACCGCAACGACGAACAGCCAGCGGATGAACCAGCTGCCGCTGGCGCCGGGTCCGGGGACCTCTCGCGAGGCGCCGTCCAGACCGACGTCGTCGGCCGGGTCGGCATCATCACCCTCGGAGATCGCGACAAGCGCAACGCCATCGGCGCCGAGATGGCCAGCCGGGTCATCGCCGCGCTGGAGAGCCTGGGCGCCCGGCAGGTCCGCGCGATCGTGCTGCGCGCCGCGCCCGGCATGGACGTCTGGTCCGCCGGCCATGACATCGGCGAGCTTCCCCCGGGCGGGCGGGACCCGCTGGGGTACAACGACTCGCTGGAAGGGCTGATCCGCGCCATCCGCACCTTCCCCGCGCCCGTCGTCGCCATGGTGCACGGCACGGTCTGGGGCGGAGCGCTGGACCTGGTGCTCAGCTGTGACCTGGCCGTCGCCGACGAGACCGCCTCGTTCGCCATCACCCCCGCGAACCTGGGAGTGCCTTACAACATCACCGGGCTGCTGCATTTTCAGGGGCGGCTGCCCATCAACGTCATCAAGGAGATGTTCTTCACCGCGGCGCCCATCGACGCCCGCAAAGCCAGGGAATGGCTGCTCATCAACCACCTGGTCCCCTGGGACCGGCTCGAGACGTTCACCTTGGAGCTGGCCGCCACGATGGCCACCAAGTCACCGCTGGCCATAGCGGTCATCAAGGAGCAGCTCCGCGTCTTGTCGGACTACCAGCCCATTGCGGCGCAAGTGTACGAACGGGTCCAGGGCCTGCGTCGCCAGGCCTACGACAGCAGCGACTACCTCGAGGGTCTGGAAGCCTTCGCCCAGAAACGCCAGCCAATCTTCCGCGGCACCTAGCCCCCCGGGCTAGTGTCAGGGCGGATCCTGGCGGTATAGGGCGAGGGCGACGGTGATGCCAGCCCCGCCGGCGAGCATGAGGGTGTTCCGGGCCTCGCCAAGCCGGCCAGATCTGATGGCTGCTTGCAGAGCGGCGATGGGCCCGGTGGTGTAGGCACCTTCGAGGTCCTCCCCCGTATAGGCGACCCGGTCGCCCGGGACGCCAAGCCTCGTCGTCAGGGCATCGAGGAAGTCCGGGGAAGAGGGTGCAGGCACGACAAGGTCGATCTCGCCCCAGCCCATGCCCAGGCGGCTCAGGAAGCGGCGGCTCGCTTCCTCGGCGCAGTCGGCCAAGCGCGCCGCGTAACCGGGCTTGCATTCGATTACCATCTCGTGCTGGCCGGCGGCCTGCCGCGGGACGCGGTGCCCGTGCCGCTCCTGCCACACCAGCCCGCTAGCGAACAGGTCGTCATATTCGGGAAACGTCTCCGTGTAAAAGTCGGTGAACCTAGCCAGCTCTTCGTCCCGTCCGAGAAGTATCGCGCCGGCGGTCGGCTGGAGGACGACGGCTCCGGGATGAAGGTGACCCGGATCGACATCGCTGGCCACGATCGCGCCGAGCCGGATGACGCCGGAATCAAGCAGGCCCGACTCAATCTGGATGGCCGTGATCACGCCACAGATGCCGTTGAGAAGGTCGAACGAGAAGGTACCGTGCCCTCCGATGGGCGGCTGGCCCAGGTTGGCCCCGATGTCCTCCTGGATGAGGGCAGCGAGCGCGGGCTCGCCCATGCTGTCTTCCCGGTAGATGCCGGCGTTGATCAGCATGTCGACATCGCCGGGCTCCTTGCCCGCATGCGCGAGGCAGGTCCGGGCGGCGGCGTCGGCGAGGCGCCGCGCGGTTGGCTTTCGCAATCCGTGGCTCGTCAGCGCGCTGGCGGCTTCAATGCGCGTGCCCATAGCGATCCACCTGGTTGTCGATGGTGAATATGGCGATGCCGATCTCGATGCCGGAGGCGAGCGCCAGCAGCATGACACGGTCTCCCTTCCGGATCCGCTGCTCCTCGAGGTACTTGTGAAGCGCCACGAACAACGTCGTGGATGACGTGTTGCCGTACTCCTCCAGGTTGACAACGACATGCTTCGGTTTGGCTCCGAGGCGCCGGACGAATTCCTGGGTACCCGCGCGGATGGCCCGGGCCGAAGTCTGATGCGGGATCATATAATCGATATCGGCCAGGTCGATTCCGGCTTCGCCGATCGCCTCGACAACCAGCGGCGCCATGTCCTCGATCGCCACTTTCTGCAGCGTCCTGGATTTGGTGTACATCTGAGCGCCCGGACCCGCGGTGCTGGGAAAGGCGAGGCACAGCCGACTGTGCTCGGCGAGGGTGGTGAAGCCGATGACGTCGATGCCAGCACCGCTGGGTGCACGTTCCACGATCACCGCGGCACCCGCGTCACCGAGCGTCAGTGATGCGAGCTGCTTGCTGAACAGGGAACGGATCTGCCGCGCCGCGTTCCAGCTCAGATGGGAGATGTACTCGCCGGAAACCACCATGCCGCAGCTGATCTCACCCCGGGCGACGAGGTTCTGAAGGACGAAGACCCCGGTCAGCATGCCGGCGCAGGCGTTGGAGAGATCGAAGTTCGCCGCCTGCGCGGCGCCGATCGCCTGCTTGACGTACAGGCTGAGCGGGGGCTCGAAGGACTGCGTGTACCGGCCCCTGGACCGGGTGATGCTGGTGCTGATCAGCATCTGTATGTCCCGCGCCTGATGCTGCGAATGAGCCAGGCAGTCGCGGGCCGCTCCGGCCGCCAGGGTGAAGGAGTTCTCGCCCGGCCCGACGACGTGACGCTCGTGAATGCCCGTCAGCCGCTCCAGCTGGATACGGGTGGGGTGGCTGGTCCGGCTCATCAGGTCCTTGGTCGTCAGCCGCCCGGCGGGCAGTTTCACGCCCACGCTCTCGATCCGGCACCCCCACGAACCGCCGGAACCGGGCGACTCGAGTGCCAGCCAGTGGGCTGGCTGCTTGCTGCGAATTTCCGTCACCGGACCCTCCGCACGCTCATCCCGCTTCGCGCGTTAGCGCTGCGCCTTCATGTCCAGAGTTCGTGCTGCAAGCCGGCCGCAGTAGGGACCAACGTCACTAGTGGGGAGCCATCGGGCCTGATGACTGAGTGGCCTTCTCATCTGGTCCGGAACCCGGCCGGGCCCGACCGTGGGGTCATGAAAAGACTGACCTTCCCCGAACACGACATCGAAGGCACGCGGCACACGCTGGCCTACGGTCAGTACCGGCTGAGCTATGAGGTCTACGGTTCAGGCGACAGGGTGCTCGTGTGGATGCACGGCCTGCTGCTTGACGCCAACCTCAGCCGCGGGCTGGCCCGCAGACTGGCCGCCAAGGGCAACCGTGTCGTGCTGCTCGACCTGCTGGGCCATGGCCGGAGCGACAAGCCCCGCCACGCTGGCCCCCACCGGATGGATCTGTACGCCGAGCAGGTGCTGTGCCTGCTGGACGAGCTCGGCGCGGACCAGGTGGTTCTGGGAGGGGTCTCGCTGGGTACCAACGTGAGCCTGCTCGCCACGGTGCAAGCACCAGACCGGGTCCGCGGCCTGATTCTGGAAATGCCAGTGCTCGAGTCGGCGGCTCCGGCGGCCGCGCTGGTGTTCGCGCCGCTCCTGCTGGAGGTCCACTACGCCCGGGCCGTGCTGCGGCTGGTCTCCCGGATCGCGTCCCGTCTCCCCTCATCGAGGCTCGGACCGGTTGACTCATTCATCAGTTCCGCCGCGTCGGACCCGGACGAAACCGCCGCCGTGCTGCACGGCGTCCTGCTGGGGCCCATCGCTCCGACCATCGACCAGCGCCGGGCCATTACCGCGCCGGCGCTGGTCCTGGGACACGGGATCGACCTGATCCACTCGTTCAGCGACGCGAAGCGGCTGGCGCGCCAGCTTCCTGATGCCAGGCTGATCCGGACCCGCACCTTTGCCGAGCTCTGGGTGCACCCTGCCCGTCTGACCACCGAGATCAGCGAGTTCCTGGACCGTGTCTGGGCGGATGACGAACCGCGGAACCAAGCCGAAGTCTCATGAAGTGACCGGGGCCTGCTGGTGGCGCCGGGCGACGGCCAGGAGTTCCGCCAGGCCTGACTCGATGCCGTCGGCGAGCACCTCGAGGTCGGGGGTGGCCGCAAAGTCGCCGGTAATCCCGAAGGTGACGGTGCCGCAGTAGGAGAAGATCGCGATCCCGGTGCGGAGCGTCGTCGCGATCGGAACGTACGGGATGATCTCGACGAGCCGGCGGCCCATCCCGTACAACGGCTGCTGAGGCCCTGGCACATTCGTGGTGACGGTGATGATCTCATGCTGGGGCAGACCGAACGCCAGCCTGACCCACCCGGACGTAAGTGAGTACAAGCTGTAGCGGCCCAGCCTGACCAGCGACTCGCCGGCCATCGCTTCGTTGCCCGCCTTCAGCGCCTGCAGCCCGGTCTGGACGGCTGCGAGCCGCTCAGCCGGGTCGGCGATGTGGACGGGGAGGTCAGCCAGGACCGCCGACACCTGGTTTCCGTAGACGTTCTCCTCGCTCGGAGCCCGGACGGAAACCGGGACGAGCGAGCGGACCATGTGCGCCCCGGGCTGCTCACCGCGGGCGAGCAGGAGGGCCCGGAAGCCGCCGCTGATCGCGGCCAGGACAACGTCGTTCACGGTGCCGCCCAGCTCTCGCTTGATCAGCTTCACGTCATCCAGCGATGCCCGGACCCAGGTGAAACGCCGTTCCTTGCCGATAGGCCCGGTCAACGACGACCCGGT
>WNGR01018773.1_pt1 | contig 13960 bp, 16 predicted proteins | sample 5407581 | NCBI WGS metagenome assembly WNGR01 (sample SAMN13153383, study PRJNA577476) | soil metagenome | isolation source: 80 cm soil or saprolite under Garry oak tree replicate 2 | place: USA:California | collected 2016-06-15 | reverse complement strand
AGCAAGGTGACGGCAAACGCGAAGATGCCGTCGGAGAACGCCTCCGTCCGCATCGTTTCCTTTTCGTCTCGGCGTTCGTCGCGGATGGTTCGCGCCTCCGGAACGTGCGTTCCCGTCCGGTCAACGGCGCGGAGGCCGGCGCCGCCACTGGTCCCGCCCGCCTCCCCGGCGCGAATCCCTCGGCGGCCGTCCGCCTTCCCGCCCGCGGACCCTCGGGGGCGGTGGTGCGCGGTAGTCGAAGTCCGGGAGGGTGACTCGGGGGATCGCGCGGCCGAGGACTCTCTCGATCGCGCGGATGTCGGGCTCCTCCTCCGGCGCGACGAAGGTGACCGCCTCGCCGACCGCCTCCATGCGGGCCGTGCGGCCGACCCGGTGGACGTAGTCCGTCGGGACCGCCGGTACGTCGTAGTTGATGACGTGCGAGATGCCTTCGACGTCGATGCCCCTCGCCGCGACGTCCGTCGCAATCAGGACCTGATGCCGTCCGGAGCGGAATCCTTCGAGCGCCGTCTCGCGCTGGCTCTGGCTGCGGTCCCCGTGGATCCGCGCGACGTCGAAGCCCGCCACCCCGACCTGCCGGGCGACGCGATCCGCGCGCCGCTTCGTCCGCACGAACACGAGCACGGACAGCATGTCCTCTCGACCGAGCAGGCGGACGAGCAGCGCGGTCTTCAGGTGCGAGGGGACCGGGAACACCTCGTGCCGGATCGTCGGCGGGGGCCGCTGCGGCGGCGACACCGCGATGCGGACCGGCGTGCGCATGATCGTCCGCGAGAGCCGCTCGATCTCCTCCGGCATCGTCGCCGAGAACAGGAGGGTCTGGCGGTCCCTCGGGAGGGCGTCGACGATCCGCCGCACGTCGGGCAGGAAGCCCATGTCGAGCATGCGGTCCGCCTCGTCGAGGACGAGGACCCGCAGCGCCCGGAAGTCCACGTTCCGGCGGGACATGTGGTCGAGCAGCCGGCCCGGGGTCGCGACGACGACGTCGACCCCGCCCCGGAGGGCGTGCTCCTGCGGCGCCATGCCGACGCCGCCGTACACCGCATGCGCGTGGAGCCGCGTGCCTTTCGCGAGGCCTCGGAACGCGGTCTCGATTTGCGCCGCCAGTTCGCGCGTCGGCGAGAGGACGAGGGCGCGCGTGCCTCGTGCCGGCTCGTGCAGGAACCGCTGGAGGATCGGGAGCAGGAACGCGGCCGTCTTGCCGGACCCGGTCTGGGCCGTGCCGATCACGTCGCGGCCCGCGAGAATCGGAGGGATCGCCTCGCGCTGGATCGGCGTCGGGGCCTCGTACCCGAGGGCGTGGACGGCCCGCACGAGGGCGGGATCGAGGCCGAGGTGGTCGAACGGTCCCTTGTCTTGCATCGTTGGCGGTAGGGCCGGGAACATATAAGGTTCCCTTCGGGATCGAGCCGTTGCGGCGGCTCGGAAAGTTTTTAGATGGATCTCCCGATGCGGCCCCGAGGGGGAGTCGAGTTTGCCGTCGAGGACCGTCGCAAGTGGGGAGATTTTTTGGCCGTGGCCTCCCATAAACATCATCAAGACATTCCGAGTGCTCGTGCAAAAGCTCGCGTCGTATCGGAAACGCGGGATGCCCGTCCAGCAGCAACTCGCTGTGATCGACTATTGGATCGGGCAGCTCTTCGACCTGCGGGCCCAGATTGGCGGGCGGGCTCGGCGCTAGCCGGGCTTCGTTCGCGGAGGGGCTGTTCCGCCGCGAAGCGACGCGACCACGCGAGGCTCGTCGCGCACGATCGCATCGAGCTGGGCGCGGAAGCCGCTCCGTTTCAGGAGTTCGCGGGCCTTGCGGACGTACGCGATCCCCTGGGATTCGTCCCCCATCGCGCGTAGCGCGACACCGTAGTAGAAGTGAGCGAAGGCCGTGGGAACGGCCTCGCCCGCGAGATAGCTCGTCTCGGCGATGCGGACCGCCTCGTCAAAGGCCGCGCGGGTTCCATCGCGATCTCCTTGGGTCAGCCGCTCGAGTCCTTCGAGGACGCGTGCCTGGAGAGGTCGTGCATCGAGGCCATCGGCCACCCGCGGACTGTGGACTTCCGCCGCGATCTTCCGGAAACCGTCCAAGTCTCCGAGGATGAGGGCGCACTCCGCGATGGACCAGAGGGCCTCGACCTCTTCTCCCGGCACCGCGACCTCCCGGAGTTCGACGGCGAACGCCTCGAGCCGCCGGCGTGCCGCCTCGACGTCCCCGCGGAAGAAGAGGGCCTGGGCGAGGCCTTGGTCAGCGAACACGACGGTCCGGCGGTCGTGAATTCGACGGGCCAAGTCCGCGGCCCGCGTGAAGAATCCCTCCGCCGCATCGAAGTCCGCCTCCTGATAGAGGGCGAACCATCCCTGTAGCATCAGGACCGAGCGGAGGACGTGGGGATCGGCGATCGACGGTTCGAGCGCTCGCACCGCCGCGAGATGGCGCCTCGCCCTCTCGATGTCCCCGATCCGGTACGCATACAGGTTCGCCAACGCGACGTTCACGCGGACCTGGAACTCCGAGTCCCCTCCGGACCCGAGCGCTTGGAGCGCGCCGAGGAGGTACCGCTCCGCGTCGTTCGGTCGGGCGCCGGGGGAGCGGATCTCGGACGCGCCGAGCTGGAGGAGGGTCTCCGCTTCGCCCTGCGAGTCACCCATCGCCCGGAACGACGCCAACGCGGCCTCCCCACGGTCCCGCGCCTCCGTCCAGTCCTCCTGGCCGGCGGCGACTCGACCGGCGTGCAGGTTGAGCCGTCCTCGCTCCACGCTGGCGCGCTCTCCAAGCGCCTTGAAGCCGGCCTCGATTTCAACGGCAGCGCGAGCGTTCTCGCCCCGGACCTGGAGGGCGGTCGCGCTCTTGCGGTGCAGCCGCGCGAGCGATTCCGGTTCGTCGACGTGGCGCATCGCCTCCGCGTACGCTGCCATCGCGGCCGGTAGGTCACCGAGCCGCTCGTACGCATCGCCGAGGCGCTCCGACAACGAGGCATGCCGCTCTCGGGACGTCGCGAGCTCGAGGGCGTTCGACAGCGCGTTCAGGGCCGCGACGAAGTCCTTCGACGCGCCCGCCGCATCCGCAATCCGGAGGAGCTGCTCGATCGCCGCGGGGCCGAGCGTCTTCCGTTCGGACTCCGTGAGGATCGATGTAAAGAAATCCCGGATCGTGTCGTGGACCCCGAACGCGTCCTCTCCCATCGGACGGATCAGGGACTTCGTCGTCAGCGAGAGGAAGACGTCGTGCGACAGGGAGGGATCGACGAACGCGGCCTCGCGGGGAAACGGCACCTCGTACAGCGCGGCGGTCTTCATCATCCGTCGCTCGCCCTCCGACAGCTCCGTGTAGATCTCCTCCTCGATGAAGCGGCGCACGTCGGTGAGGGAGGGAGCCGCGATTCCCCGGGCCGGCGCGGACCGGAGGAGTTCGACGAACAGAGGATGCCCTCCGAGCTTCTTGGCGATCGTGGCGAGACGCTTTCCGTCGGCGTCCGCGGGCAACAATGCGGCGATGTCGTCGCGGTCGAGGCCCTGCAGGTCGATCTCCTGAACGATGTGGCGGATCGCGACGTCCCGTCGATCGTAGAACGCCGCCGCGCGCCGCGAGAGGACGATCGCCCGCGCGTCAGGTGCGTCTGCGATTGCATCTTTCAGGAAACGCAGGAGGTCGAGGACCTCCGGGATCGCCTCTTGAGCGTCGTCGAAGACGACGACGCAGCGCGCCCCGCGGAGGTCGTCCCGCAAGACCGAGTCGGCCCCCGCCGCCTCCCCTCGCGCGAGGACCGCACGCAGCCCGGGCCGGCCGGTCGCCGCGAGGAAATCGCCGAGGCCTGCGAGCACGGACGGACGCGTGTCCCAGGGACGGATCTGGTGCCAATACACGTTGTGCGACCCTTTGAGTTTCTCGCACGCCTTCGCAGCGAGACTCGACTTCCCGATTCCGGCGACGCCGCGGATGAAGAAGACGCGAGGCCCTGCGTCCTCCCGCGTGAGGGCCTCGAGCTCCTCCCGACGGCCCACGAACGCATCCAGGCGGGGCGCTTCCGCGAGGCGCGCCACGGTTCCCGAGGGTGTGGCGGCCGCGAGGACAGCCAGGTCGACGACTTCGCCTTCCGAGGCCGCGTGCATGAGGGCGGCGATCGTGATCTTGCCGGACGCTTCGCGGACGAGCTCCCCGACCGTCGTCGCGCGCACCCCGGTCGCGTCGCGGACGCGGATCGGTTCGCCGCGGACTTGCTCCCGGAGGCGCGACGCCGAGAGCCGACCGGAATCCGTGAGGTCGTATACCTTGAGCCGCCGGCGGTGGCCCTTGACGTGCGCGGTCCGCTCCCGGACGAGGCCTTCTTTCAGGAGCGGGTCGAGGAACTGCCGCACATGTTGCACGTAGATGCCCGCGGCGTGGGCGATGCCTTCCTGCCCCATCTCCGGCGTCACTTCGACGACGTCCGCGTACTTCGCGTAGTCCGCGAGGTGGATCAGGATGCGTTCTTTGGCCGTCAGGCGCACGCCGGGCACCGGCCTCTGCAGAGCGGGATGCGGGCGTAAGAACGTATGGGCGGGCGTGCGGACGGATCGCGAATTCGCGGAGTTACAGTGTACCCACTGAGCCACGGACATGGGTCCCTCCCTCCTTCGGTCGTCTTAAGGCGTCTGGAAAGGGCGCCTAGGAGAACCACACCATGATGGCGATGTACGGAAGGGCGTTGATCGAGGAACGAATGAAGCCCCGCCGGTTCGCGGAAATCGCCGCGTACGTCCGGCAGGAATACGGGCCCGGGGTCGGGCCGGAGTTCCTGTTCGCGCAGGCGGCGAGCGGCGCGGCGGCGAAACAGCGGAGACGTCGCGAGGCGGGATCCGTCGGGATGTTCCGGACCTTGGCGAAGGCGGTCAAGGCGCTCGTCCCGGGGATCGGCAACGCCCGCAAGGCCAGGGCCGGAACGGCGACGAGGTGAGACGGGCCGGGGTTCCGAGGAGGGCGATCTCCCCGCCCTCCCTTTTTTTTGCAGCGTCGGGATGCAACCGGCGGGACGTCAGTCCCCGCGGCGCAAGTTGGACACCCCGCCGATCAGGCCGAGCACGGTCCCGACGATGAAGCCACCGCCGCCCGCGAAGCCGACGATTGAGAAGACGATTGCGAGGGGGCTCCCGAGGGACTTCTTCCGTTGGAGGATCAGCCAGCCCGCGACCATCGCGAGGACGCCGGAGATCACGGATCCGGAGGCGGCGCGGGAACGATGTTCAGGATGTCGAGGATTCCTTGTACCGCGATCAACGCGCCGCCGATGATCACGAGATAGGACACGCCGCTGCCCCCGGCGACCGGGAGCGGTCCGCGGGTACATCAGGGTTCGGTCGGGCGCCTGCCCGGCGACTATCGGCCGGGATAATCGCCTCCGAAGGGCTTAAAGCCGGCACGACAACGCCCGAGACGTGGCCGAGTTCCCGCACCTGCTTCGCCGCACGATCGAGCACGTCTACCTGACCGACGCCGGCGGGACGCCCATGGTCCACCTCTCCCGCCGCGTCGAGTCGGACAAGGACCCCGACCTGATCGCATCGATGTTCAGCGCGGTCCAGAACTTCATGGACGATTCCTTCCACAGCCTCGGCATCGGGAGCGTCCGGAGCATCGAACTCGGGGATCGGCACCAAGTCGCCTTCGGCCGCGGACACCGACTCCTGCTGTACGTCGTCTACCAGGGTCGAGAATCGAACCACCTGGAGGATCGCGTGATCCGGCAAGTGCACGATCTCGAGACGCGGTTCGCATCCGTGCTCGAAATTTGGGGCGGGGACATGGACGACGTGAAGGGCATCCGCGATTATCTCGAGGGCGAGTGGAACGTCCCCTCACGTCCGCCCGCGTCGCCTCCACCGGGTCGCGAGGTCTTTCCCGAGGTCCCTTGAGGACGTAGGGAGATCAGAGCACCGCGCGGTCTCGCTCGGGTTCCGCCTTCCCGACCCGGCCGGTCCCTTCCCAGACGATCCCTTTCCCGACCGTCCGCGGGCTCACCCGGCCGCGGCCCGCCAGCTCCTCGAGCAGGAGCTCCGCATCGTCGTCCGTCACCCCGAGGATCGCGGCGATCTCACGCGTCGCGCAGCGGTCGTAACGGTGGAGGAGGGCGAGGACCGATTCCTCCGTCGGATCGAGGACCTGCGGGACGACATCGGGGTCGACCTTCCGCAGGACGTCCTCGAACACCTCCCATGGCTGCCACCCGTTGATGCGCGCGGTCGTCTCGTCGCGAGTGATCTCGAACGTCGGGAAGCCCGTGACCTCGTGCCGCTCGCACGCCTCGCGGTCCGCGCGGAACGCGGCTTCGGCGCTGCCGTCCTCCAGCGAGGTCTCGAACGCGTCCGCGTCCAGACCGGATTCGCTCGCGACCTCCAATTGCACGCCGCGGCGATGGATCGAGCGGCCATCGAGGCACCACGTCTCCCGTAACGCCCGCAAGTACCGCCGCCCGGCGTCGCGGCCCTGCCCCTCGGCCGCCTTGACGGCGATGCACGCGGGCCACGTCGAATCGAAGTCGTCGACGCCCTCGATCATCCGCTGTGTGTTCATCGGCATCCGGTGCTGCTCGGCCACGGCCTCGAAGAAGGCGAGCACGGACGCGGTCCATCGGCCGCCGGACATCCTCGCCCATTGCTCCCGGACCGGGGTGAAGTCCTCGAACAGGCCGCCCATCCGGACCTCGAGCTCGACGGCGTCCGGATAGACGACCTGGAGCCGTCGCACCATCGGCTCGCAGCCCCAACACCAGATGTTGTGGGGGTCCGTGTACCAGACGACGTGGATGGGCGCGGGCATCGATCCCGCGGGGGTCAAACAGCCGTCGGCTAAGAACCCGTCGCGTCGCGGAACGCGTATGGCCGAAGGGGGGCGAAGTCGATTGCGGTTCCGTCACCGCTCGATGTCGAAGTAGATCCGAACCGTCGCCCGGTACGCCTTGACCTCCACCCGCGCCCACCGGATCCCCCGCACGGTCTTCGCGGCTTCCGCGACCGCGTTCGAGGCGGCCTTCGCGAAGCTCTGCGGCGAGGTCCCGACGATGTCGATGATCTTCTGGACCATCCGATTCACCCGTGGGGCGATGGCGGTGCGGGCACTTGTTCGCTTCGCTCCGTCTCGCCGGGAGCTAGCCGGCCTCGACCTTCCCCGGGTCCGGGAACTTCTTCAGGACCGCCGCGAGGCCGGCGGACTCCTTCCGCATCGACTCGACGTCCTTCTCGAGGAGCGCCCGCCACTTTCGCGCCGCCGCGTCCCCGTGCGTCGCGTACAATCGCGCCGCCGACTGAAGGGCCTCGAACCGGCCGTTGTTCAGGGCCTCAATCAAGAGGCGTCCCTTCGCGGCCGCGTCGTTCACGTTCGAGATCCGCTCGACGTATTCGACGATCGCGGGCATCCTGCGGCGGAGCACCGTCGCGTCTTCGCTCCACTGGATTTGGAGGGTTCGGCGCTCGTCCTCGCGGACCGCCTTGAGCCACGACCACGCGGCCTCCAGCGCGCTCCGGATCAGACGGGAGTCGCCGAAGACGTGGGTGAGCTTCGCGTCGGAGTACGCGGGTAGCTCGAGGAGGCCGTAGAACGAGCGGCTGCGGAACGCCTCCCCCTGCGGGCTCGCGTTGTTCAGCAGCCGCATGAGCGGTTCCGGGTCCGAGTTCGGCGGGGGCGCGGGCACGCCGATGCCGCGGCCCTGTGCGGCGTCGAGCAGGAGCGGGATCGCGACGTCCGCGCGACTGCGCGCGAGGAAGTCCAGGTAGGCGGCGGTCGCGGCCTCGTTGAAGGCGTCGACGTCCTCGTTGAACGTCCTCGCGTCCTCCGGGGACATGGGCGGTTTCGGGATTTTCTCGAGGCGTTCGACCTGGGTCCGGAGCTGACGGATCCGCGCCTCCACGCCTTTGTACGATTCCCGGTACGTCCCTTGGAGCTGACGGACCTCCGCGCCCTGTTGGGCGAGCTTGTCAAGCTTCCGCCAGGCCTTGCGCGCGCCGTAGAAGTCCCGCTTCCGCGCTTTCCTCAACGAGACGTCGAGGGCCGCGACGAGACGCGGCGAGAGCCGTTTCTCCTTCGACGCTTTCCCGAGGTCCGCCGCGATCGTGTCGACGTCCCGCGTGAAGATCCGCACCTGCCGCCAGTTGTCCACCTCGCTCTCCCGGATCAGGCGGTCGATCCGCTCGCGGAAGCGGTCGAGGGTGCCGTCGACGAGGCCCGCGATCCCCTCGATCCTCTTCCGAGCCCGCTCGATCGACTCGAGGAGACTCTCCGCCTCGCCCGCGAACGTCTCCGCAGAGGGCGGCTCGGGCGTCGGCATGAGGGGCCCGCGATGGGCCTTCGCGCTATTTAGACTCCTTCGGACGGTGGTGGGAACAAGCGCAAGGACGAGGTTCATAAAGCAGGATTCGGATTCGCAGGTCATGGCGGTGGTCAAGGACATCGGGCACGTCGTGATCCCTGTGGACGACATGGAGAAAGCCCTCGCCTTCTATCGCGATGTGCTGGGTTTTCGTGCCGTCGGGAACGTCAACCCCATATGGACCGTCGTGGAGGTCTCCGGAGGGCAGCTCACCCTCTGGAGGAACTCGAAACTGCCGAAAGTCGCCAACGGTCCCGACCGCGAAGGGACGCCGTTTGAATTTCATGTGGACGACTTCGAGAAGGCCGCGAGCTTCCTGCAATCCCGCGGGATTCGGATGAAGAGGGATGGAGCCAGCGCAGGGACCATCTGGGATCCGTTCGGGAACGCGCTCCGACTTCACGACCACCGCGCGGACGAAGCCGAGGCCGCAAAACCTTAAATCGGCGGAGCCGCTCCGCACTCTTCCATGCAGATGCGCCTCCTCGAGAAGGGGAAAGACTCCGTCCGGATCGAGATCCTGAACGCGGACGACACGGTCATCTATCCGCTCATCACGGCGCTCCTGAAAGACCCGGACGTCGAGGACGCGCTGTACTACACGGGGCACCCGCAGCTCGACAAGCCGGTCCTGACCGTCAAGGTGAAGAAAGGAAGCCCGCAGGCCGCACTCAAGCGGGTCGCGGAGAGCCTCGCCTCGGAGTTCGGCGGCGCGAGGACGCTCTTGGAGAAGGAGCTCGCATAGGCCCATGGAGCGCGACGTCGGGATCGAAGGCTACCTGACGTCGACGCCCGGGGTCGGCGGCATCCTCAAGGGGACGGCGGACGATTTCGCGGTCGAGGAGGTCTCGTCCCCGCCGCCGATCGTGCCCGAAGGCCGGTACGCGATCGCGGCGCTCCGCCTCCGGAACTGGGAGACGAACCGCCTCGTTCGGCAGCTCGCGCGGACGTTGCACGTCAGCCGCCGGCGGATCGGCTTCGCGGGGACGAAGGACAAGCGGGCCATCACCACGCAGCTGTTCTCGTTCGACGACGTCCGGCCGGAGGCGATCAAGGCGCTGCGGCTCAAGGACCTCGAGGTCGTGGACCTGTTCCGGTCGGATCGCGGCCTGGAGATCGGAGACCTCCGTGGAAACCGCTTCCGCATCGTCGTGCGACGCCTCGCCCTCCCGCCGGACGAAGCCGTGATCACGGTGGCGGAGACCGCGCGCCAGCTCCGCGTGTTCGGCGGCTTCCCGAACTTCTTCGGGGTGCAGCGGTTCGGTTCCGTCCGGCCAATCACCCACGTCGTCGGCCGGCACATCGTGCGCGGCGAATTCCGGGAGGCCGTCGAGGCGTACGCCGCCAACCCGATCGAGGGCGAGGACCCCGAATCGTACGAGGTCCGCGCGGCCTTGCGGGACACCGGCGACGTGCACGCCGCCCTTCGGACGTACCCGAAGTCGTACGGGTTCGAGAAGGCCCTCCTGAACCATCTCGCGGCGCACCCGGGCGACTCCGTCGGCGCGCTGCGGCAGCTGCCCTTCAATCTCCTCCTGATGTTCGTCCACGGATACCAGTCGTACCTCTACAACCGGATGCTCGCCGAGCGCCTGCGGCGCGGCCTGCCGATCCACGAACCGGTGGCGGGGGATCTCGTCCTGCCCTCCGACCGCTTCGGGCTCCCGGATCGCGATCGACTCGTCGACGTCACGTGCGACAACCTAGACCGGGTGGCCGAGCGGTGCCGGGAGGGCAAGGCGTGGGTCGCCGGCCTCCTGTACGGGTCCGAATCCGAGTTCGCCGGAGGCGAGCCCGGACAGATCGAGAAGCAGGTCGTGGGCTCAGAAGGTCTTCGCCGGGAGGACTTCATCATCCCGGAGCTCCCTCGGCTGTCCTCGAAGGGGACGCGACGGGAGATCCTCGCGCCGTTCTTCGACCTCGACGCCGCGGTCGTCGGCGACGGACTTCGGGTGGACGTCGAGCTCACGCGAGGCGCGTATGCGACGTGCTTGCTGCGTGAGTTCATGAAGGCCGCGTGAGAGGGCTTCCGCCGAATCCGTAGAAACCCGTGTGCCCGGCCGGGCGTCACGTCCGCAGCTTCGTCCAGAGGTCCGCGAAGCGGTCGACCGCGTCATCCCGGAAACTCGACCGGTTCGCGAGGAGGAGTCTCCGCACCTCCTCCATGTCCTTGATCGTGAAGACGCTCTCCCGTTCCCGTTTCGTGCGGACGAGCAAGTCCCGTTGCATCAGTTTCTGCAAATGATAGGACAGCGTCGACTTCGAGACCCCGACGCTCATCTGCAGCTCGGCGAAGGTGCGGTCGCCGTACGTCAGGAGTTCGAGCATGATCTTGCGGGGCACGTCCTGGCGCAGGACCGCGAGGATGCGCCGCTGCGCCTCGACGAACGCGCGCGCGATGAAGTACCGCTTCCGGTGGCCGTCCTCTTCGGCCTTCAGCACGCCGTTCCGCTCCAAGTATCCGAGATGATAGGACAGCATGCCCGTCGACATGCCGAGCGCCTGCCCGATCCGCCGCAGGTGGACGCCCGGGTTCGCCGTGAGGAAGTCGTAGATCCGACGGCGGCTTTCCAGCTCAAGGCCTTCGGACATCGGATCACCGGAGCAACGCGAGGTAGAGGGACACGAGGACGGCCAGGTTGAGGGCGAGCCACGGCGTGCCGACGGACGAGATCGGCTGCGTCGCGATCTCGGCGAGGAGCCAGACGCCTTGCGCGAGGAAGAGGCCGAACGCCGCGCTCAGCAGGAGGAAACGCCGCTCTCGATGCCGAACGTACGATTGCACGGAAACCGTCGCGAGGATCGCCGCGAAGCCGGCGAACGAAACCCGGAGGAAGACGTCCCATGGACCCATGTCAGACCGACACATGCGGATTCGCACTAAAGATACTTTGTGTACAGCGGTCGAAGCGGGTCCGATCGCGCCTCCGCTGACGCAGTTCTAAGGACGTCCTAAGGAGTTCCCCGCCCGGACCAAAAGCGGCATATCATCGAACGGACAGTATTTGGTAGATGGAGGACGGCAAGGGCGCGTGCGCAAATCTCGCAAAAGCGGCGGCGGCACTCACGGTGCTTTCACTGCTGCCCGTCGCACTCAGCGGATCTGCCCCCTCTCACGCGTCCGCCGGCCTCCTCCCTATTTCGTGGTCCGCTCTACAGAACCCGATCGACAGTGAGACGCCGACGTCGTCGGTCCTCTTCGGCTCCTTCGCGTACGAACCGACCCACGGCGAGGCCCGCGGGACGTACGTCACGTTCGTGTTCACCGAGCCCATGGGCCCGTTCCGGTCGTACATCACGAGCGACGAGGGCGCCTCGGTGCAGTACATCGACTCGATCGACCTCGGGCCCTTCCTCTCGTTGCGCGACTACCCGCAGGTTCGCGGGCCGACGTTCTACGTGCAGGGATTTGACGTCGAGATCCGGGCTCACGACGATCCGACGGGATTGCTCGAGATCCGGACGACGACCCCACGCACGGTGACGTTCGAGCTCCCGCCCACCGCCACGAACATCGTGGCGCACGCGGCGGAAGTCGCGTGGCCGGGCTCGTGGCCGGCTTCCTCGGTCTCGTACACGATCGGCGAGGCGCACGCGCGGTTCGTCCTCGGTGTGGGCTCGTTCACGATCTCCGGTACCGAGGTCGTCGCACGGATGGCTTCGTCCGATCTGCTCGTCTTCAAGGCGATCCCCAGCTCCTCGCCGTACAAGGCGGAATGGCGGGCGCTCGTGGACGCGATCACGGCGGGCCAAGTCGGCGCGGAGTTCGGTTTCATCGCGACGTCGGACGGACGCTGGGTCGAGAATTCGGCCCGCTACCGGATCGACGTGGCCGCGTGGTCGCAGCGCGTCGCTCCGGGCCGGGCGTCCGTGCACGTGAACTCGACCGCTCCGATCGGGGCGGTGGTCCTCCTTGCGTTCGACCCGGATACGATGCCCGCGGACTCGACGCGGGTGCTTCACGTCCGGGCGAATGGCGTCGAGCTGAACGTCACCGCGGACACGCTCGGCCTGTTCTTCGCGCCGGAGTCGGGCGCGACGACCTCGGCGTACGCGGTCCTGCCGCTGCCGGGGACCGTCTTGGCGGTGTACCTCCCGAGCCTCGCGCCGACGTCCCTCGAAGTGGAGAGCGCGGTCTCCCCGACGGCTCCGATCGCCTTCGGAGCGGATTCGGCGCTCGCCCTCCTCCTCGCGCTCCTGGTCGTCGCGGGCGCCGCGTCGCTGATGTTCCGCCGGCGGGAATCGTAAGGCGCGCGCACGTTTTTATGGCGGCGCGGCATCGACCGCCGCATGCCCGCCGACGAGGTATGCGGCGTCGTCGATTGCGGCAAGGAAGCGAAGCGGTCCCTCTCGACGAAGAAGGTCAAGGAGGCGCTGCCCGAGTTGAAGTTGATCGGCGAGCCGCGACGGGTCCATCTGTGCCGCGACCACTACCGCGCGTTCCGGAAGAAGACGAAAGAAGAGCGCGAGATCGAACGGGCCACGTGGCAGTGATCGGCTCGCGATGCGCGAGGTTCACTCGAGGACGAGCTCCCGCATGCCCGTCGTTTCGTTGAGCACGCGGTTCATCGGGATCGTGTCGAAGCGGGCGAGCTGGATCTCGTTCACGACCGCGGCCTTCGCGCGGAACAGGTGGCCGCCGAGGACGGCGTGGTCCCGGCGTCCGACGGCGATGTGCAGGTGGAGCTTCGGGTCCGCGCGCATCGCGATGCTGCCGTGCAACGCGAGGAGCTCGTGGCGGTCCCGGAAGACGCTTTTCTCGTACCCTTTCGGCCCGAAGAACCCGATCTCGAAGTCTTGGACCATCCCGATGCCCCAGAGGACGGACCCGCTCACAACGTCATGCTCCGTCGCGGCGGCCTCGACGCTCGAGACGAGGTCCTCTCCGTCGGAGAGCTTCAGCAGGACCGTGTTGCCTTCCCGGCGGCTCTGCGTGCGCATCACCTCGTCAGGAGCGCTTCGGCCTTGATCCGCAGTCGGCGTTCGACCGCCTTCGCGAGTTCTTTCGCGTTGCTGAACGCCGTGTACACCCGCCGGGGACCGCACGCGGCGATGAACTCGATGACGTCCTCGAAGTCCCCGTGGTCGCTCAGCGGGAACTGCGCGTCCAGGCCGTAGCGGCGGGTGTAGTCGAAGAACGCGCACCACCCGCTCACGTACGCGGACCGAAGGCCGATCGACCCGAGCCACGACACGCTGTCGTCGAGCGGCGGCCGCAGCCATCCCGGCGGGAGGACGTAGACGCGGGGATCGTTTCGCTCCGCTTCGGCGAGTTCCGAGATCCGGCGGTAGCGCAACGGGATGCCGTACCTCAAATAGATGTCCGCGAGGTCCGCGATCTTGTCGGAGACCGCGACCTCGACCCCGAGGCGGTTCGCGAGGGCGATCAGCTCCTGGCTCTTTCCGAATTCGTACCCGCCCAGGGCGACCGGCCCGTTCGTGAGCTCCATCTCCAGCCAGCTCAGGAGATCCGATTCGACGTCGTGCTTCGGCGGGAAGCTGAACCCCGGTCGTCCGTACGTCGCGTCGACGATCAGCGTCTGCGCGCGCTCCGGCCGAGCGCGGCCGCACGTCGCGCCGCCTTCCGGATTGAAGTCGCCCGTGTACAGGAGGTCGTCCACGCGGACCAT
>WNGR01014647.1_pt1 | contig 13963 bp, 9 predicted proteins | sample 5407581 | NCBI WGS metagenome assembly WNGR01 (sample SAMN13153383, study PRJNA577476) | soil metagenome | isolation source: 80 cm soil or saprolite under Garry oak tree replicate 2 | place: USA:California | collected 2016-06-15 | reverse complement strand
TTCTTCACCCGGAATTTTCTTCGCGAACTCGCTGTTCGCACGATAGCCTTCCAACGTGGCTTCGCGGATAAGACCGCGGCCCTCGATGCTGAAATGCTCCTGCATGATCGAGAACGGGTAAGTGCGGCCGACCTTGGTCACGCGTACGCTGTCGATGCCCGGCGCTCCTGCGACAGCGAAGTGCGGATTGGCAGCCGTGCGCAGAAAATAACCATTGAAGCCGGCCTGCTCGGCGATGCCCGGCCTTTCTTTCAGATCTCTGCCCGCGTATGGCAATTCGTAGAACTGCGGCATCTTTCGCGCCCAACCCAACGGAACTGTGATCGAATTGTCCGCGTGTCCGGGCGAAACCAGTGCTGCGATGACCAACTCACGTCTGATCGGTTCCGGCGTAGCGCTTTTTTCTGTGATTGTGATTTGAACAAGGTCGCCAGTACTCACTCCAAGCGCCCCAGCAAAAGCAGGACTGACGAGGGCAGCATTGTCCCAGGTCAGCTTGGTAATTGGGTCCGGCATTTCCTGAAGCCAGCCGTTGTTGGCGTACCGGCCATCGTCCATTTCGTAACTCGCTGTTAGGACAATCTCTGGCGAATCTGCCGTCGGTGGCGGCGGCGGCGGCCAAGAACTTTGAGTCGCTCCAGGTGCGCTTGCATTGAATGCAGAAGTCTGATCACGCGGCCGAACGTGCGAAGCAAAGCCGTCGTGAAGAAAACGAGACCACGCACTTTCAAAATCTCCCGGCGGATTGGTGCCGCGAAAAGTTTCCTGCACAAGTTCGGGACCTTCTGTTTTTGGACCGCCAAGCAGCGCGTTGAGCAGGTCGATTTCCGAAAGTCCGCCAAAGAGCGGCAGGATCATCGGTTGAATCGACAAGTAATCGCCACCCGATGTGAGCGCGTCGCCCCATGATTCCAGATAATGCGCAAGCGGAACATGCCAGTGACTGAGCGCTGATGTCGCGTCCTCGTGATAACCGAGCCGCACAATCTCGGGTACCTTCTTTTGCAGATCAGCCCAGTCGAGCGGGAGCTTTGTTTGCGGATCCGCTACAAGTCCGCGCTGTGCGTTGTAAACAGGATCGCCGCCGAGAATGAAAAGTTGCTTGATTCGCCCATCGTTTATGTCTGAGGCCAGCCGTGAAATATCGATCGTGCGCGGGTTCTGCGGAAGCTGTCGGACGACCAGGGTTTGGCCGATATTCTTCAGCGCAGCATTAATTCCATAAACAAGCAATTGCACTGGGCCCGGCTGATTTGCACCGACGATTACCAAGCTCGCGCCCGGTTTTGTCAGAAGGTCATTTGCGGCCTCGCTAAGCCACTGCTCATCGAAGGCTGCGCCGCCTGCCGGAGCCTGCAGATTGTTAACGAGTCCGCCTAGTCCTACATCGTTTGTTCCCGCGAGGATTTTTTTCGCAAGCGCGTGCGCGAACGCCCCAATCTGGCTCGCGGGACAACGGAGCCGGTGGTCGGCCATTGCACCCGTGAGCGTGAAGCGATTCTCGACTACATAGAGTCGATTCATGCTGTCTGCCGGCGACTTCACTCTTCGACGTGACGTGAATGCGCGCACCGATTCGAGATCGCCCTGACCGCAATCGAGAAAGTCGCTGTCCAGAGCAAGAATCACATCTGCCCGATCGAATTTCGGGATCAGCCGCACTCCGGGGCCGAATGCGCTTTGCGTCGCGGCCGTTTGCTCCTGGCTCAGGAGCGGTTCGTACACGCACCAGCGCATGCTCGGGAAAATTTTTTCCAGTTCAGTGCGTAACCGTTCGCGTGTAGGAGAATTTGTTTCATCGACGAGGAACGCAAGGCCGTCTCCGCCTTTGCTGGTGAGCGCGTTGCGAAGAGTTCCTATGTAAGCATCAAAGTCGGCGCGATTGCTCGTTTTTCCCTTGTGAATAAACCGCCGTGAGCGTGACGGATCGTACAGATCAAGAATTGATGCTTGAACAAACGTGTCCGTCGCGCCTCCGCTGGCGGGATGCAACGGGTTACCTTCTAATTTTATCGGGCGCCCGTCCACGGTCGTGGCGATCAGTGGAATTGCGCCGGTGCGCCGGGGCATTGTCGTGGCGTAGTAGAGAAACTTGCCGGGGATCGTCCACTCCACGTTCTTGGTAAAAGGAACCAGATGCAGTTCCGGCCGACGACAACTCGTGAGACCAATCCCGGCCAGTGCCATCGATGCACCCATCAATTTCAAAAAGTCGCGGCGCGACCATTCGTCGCCGTTCAGCTCCGCCAAGCCTGGGGGAAATTCGCGTTCCAACCATTGCCGAAATTCTGCGGTATCGTTCAACTCACCCAAGCCGCGCCAGTAATGCTTCCCGTTTGCCGGTTCGGGCGGATGTTGGAAGACGCGTTTCATCGGTGGCACCCCTGGCAATTTGTTGGCGGAGTAATATTCCAGCGCTCCTTCAACGTCTCGCCGATCTCCGCCTGCGTGAGTTTTTTCTTCTTGGAAAAATCTCCGTGCACGTGGCTTGGCTGCCCGTATTTCGCGACAAACTCAGCCGGCTTCACGTCGTCAGGTTTCCAATCGAGATTAAAAACCTGCTCCTCGGGCCGCAGAAAATTTTCCGGATGCCGATGGCAGTCGAGGCACCACGCCATGCTATGCGGTTTCCCTAAATACACCGTCGACATGTGATTGACAGGGCCATGGCAACTGAAACAACTGATGCCGCGGTTTACATGCGCCGCATGATTATAATAAACGTAATCGACGGTCCGATAGATCCAGACCCACTCCACTGGATCGCCCGTCTTGGAACTTTCGCGCACGGGCTCCAACTTGGGGTTGTCTTTCTGCACCTGCGTATGGCAGTTCATGCACGTTTGCGTGTTCGGCACATTTGAGTGCGCCGCCATTTCAACAAAGCTGTGACAATAACGGCAATCCATGCCGAGCTGTGTCACATGAATATCGTGCGGAAATGGCACCGGCTGGATCGGTTCATATCCGACTTTCGTGTATTTCGGCGTGGCGTAATACCACGTCGCGCCTGTCAGGCCACCCGCGAGAACGATGCCGCAGACCAGAAGCTTGATCGGCACCCAGTTCGTCCAGCGTGGAAAGAAATTTGCCATGATAACTAACCGACGAGAGGGCGGGCGGAGGTGGATCCCCGCCCTCCGAATGAAACAGAACTGAGCTCAGGAACTGTCTGGTTCAGACGCTGCAAAAGGTTAAGGTTAATCGCTCGTCCGAGGGGTAACGGATTCTATAAATGTGCTGCGCGAGAGCAAAATAAATTTCGTGATTCATATCCATTTGAGAAGCGCAGGCGATATCCGATCACGTCAGAACTTGGGCAAAGCGTCAAGCCTGGAAGATCAATTTTTAGCCGCTGACGAGACAAAACATCAACGCGCCTTCTTCGCTGACGCAAAAGTTTCAGAGAAATGGAAGCGAAACCACTTCGACCGAAATAGCCCTGACGGAGTTTCTGGCGTCTCCGGGCGCGAGCGCATCCAACTTCGTGCCGACGCTGTTGAAACCGCGTTTCACATACCCGAGTGCGATTTCTTTTCCGAGCTCTTCGCTATGCGTTGCGCTAGTGATCCAGCCGACTTCTTTCCCCGGCACTGAAGGACCCGCAAGGTTCATTCGCGGTTGCAGCGGGACGTTGTTCAGCGAAATCAACCCGCACAATCGTTTGTTTGTTTGGCCAGACATCTTTATTCGCGAGATCACTTCCTGGCCAATGTAGCAGCCCTTTTGGTAATCGATCGTCCTTTGTTCCAGATTCGCTTCGACTGGAATGATCTCCTCTGTCAATTCAGAGCCCCAGCGTGGAATACCTTGCTCAATTCGCATCACTTCTGCAGCGACAGGATCAAGGAACTCAAAGTGCGAGGACAATCGTTGAGATAAAGCGTCACGATGCGCGGCATCGCTCCAAATGTCACACCCTGGCTCAACAAAACGCTGTACAGAAACAACTCGACCATCTTCTACCCATTGTAATTCCGGCGAGAGGACGTGAAACAGCGAGAATTGATCCGTGACGTCCTCGACTTCAACGTCGTCCGCAATCACATAGCGTTCCAACCGCGCGCGGAGTTTCTCTCGAAGATTTGGCGCCGCATCCACCAAAAAGCATTCTCCGAGTGCGCAAACGAAAATGTGCGCATCCATTTTGCCTTTTGCATTAAGCACACACGCCTCGACGGCCACTGTCTCGCTGGCCTTGCGCAAATCGTTTGTGATCTGCCCGTTGAGGAATCGAAACCTATCCGCCCGCGTGACACGAAACTTCGCACGCGCCGAGAGATCGAGAAAAGCGCCCTGCCCGGCTGGCGACGCCTGCGTCATTATTGTCCAGACGAAAGCCGGCTCAGCAGCTGTTTGAAAAAACCACGGCGCAATCGTGTCGTTTCATTAGCTGTTGCGCCTCCTGTCTCGGTGAACGCGAGTAAAGGCTGCTGTGAACTGGGTACAGCTGCATCTTCTGGTTTTGATTGTTCCGTGTGTGATTCTGGTGAGGCAATAATCGGTTCATTCGCGATCGATTCCTGATCCGGATGTTCCGGCGGCGGCTCTTCGTGAGACGTTGGACCGACTTCCTGCAAATATTTGCGTGCAACGACCGAATAATCATTGTCTCCGTGACCCCATTGCATTTGCTCGAACAATTGATCGCGAGCGGCAGAGGTGACTCCCAAGTCCAGATAATGCGATAAGGCGATCTGATTGGCGATCTGCATGTCTTTCAGCATGTGTTTTACCGAAAATTGCGCCGCAAAATCGCGGTCGAGCATTTTCGGTAGTTTCATGGCCAGAGTACCGGAATGACTCGCATTAACACGTACCGCTTCGATAAATTTTTCCAGGGGTACCCCTAAGGCTTGAACGAGCGCCAGAGCCTCCGCCGCCGCCTGCACGCTTGCGGCAGTGATCATGTTGGTCGCAATCTTGATAGCGCTCGCCTGGCCAATCTCCCCAATATGAATGATCTCTTTGCTGCTGGCCTCGAGGATGGGACGCGCTTCGCGCAATGCCGCATCGGCCCCGCCGACATAATAAACCAATTCGCCTTTTTCGGCTGCGGGTTTGCTTCCCGTAAATGACGCCTCGACAAATCGCGCTCGCCGGCGCTCGACAATTTCCGCCGCGGCACGCATCGAATCGGGCGCGACAGTTGAATGCGCAAGGATGAGGTGACGTGGCGTGAGGCTTTCGCTTAACTGCTCAACAGTTTGCAGCAGCGCTTCGTCATCGGAGACAAAGATCTGGATGTAATTGCAGAGCTCCGCCAATTCACCAGGCGAGCCAACAAAATTTGGGACGGGCTGTGGCGAGCGGTTCCATACGAAAACTGAAAAGCCTTTGCGGCGAAGGTGCGCGGCAATGGCGCGCCCGATTATCCCAAGGCCGATCACACCAATATCTTTATGGGCTGGATCTTTATGGGCTGGATCGGACATTGATGCGAGACGCTCCATTCGGGCGACGATTCACGGTCAGATTGCCGGGAAAACGGGGTTAACGCAATGCGGAAGTTGAAAAAAGGAGGCCGCGCATATGTGCGGAGCGGCTCATTCATTTTAGCGCAATTTCAGAGAGATAATACAATGCGATGGAGCCGACGATCTGCAGACTGCGCGCGCTGATCTTGTCGGTTGTATCGTCGGCTGTGTGCCACCACGGATAATCAAAATCAATGACGTCGAGTGTCGGAATCCCGATGCCGTTCAGCGGTACGTGATCGTCGATAAGATCCCGGCCGAGATAAGTGAAATAACTTCGCAACTTCAGCGCTTCCGCAGCGGCAAAAATATCCCGCGCCATATCGGCAGGGGAATCGTTTGGAAGTGTGATGCCGAGGGACCGATCGCCAACCATGTCGAACAACAGCCCGCCACGAAATTGTTTCGCCCCGGCCTGGCAAAATAGCGGCTCCCGTACAAACCATCAGCATCAGAAAACTGCTCGCAGGCTTCTTCGCCATCAAAAAATACCAGCTCAACCTTGCTAGCCAGCGTCGGATGCTGCCCAATGACGCGGGCTAATTCCAATACCAGACCTGTGCTTGAGCCGCCGTCATTGGCTCCGACAAACCTAATCGTGTCGAATGCCTTTGTGTCGTAGTGAGTGCACAACAAAAACACTGGGGAGGCCGCCTTTTTCTGCGTCCCAAATTGGGCAATCAAATTTACGAAGTGAGTGTTGCCGCGCGGAGTGTCTTCGGTGTATGCCTGACGCCGTGTGTTCCAACCATAGAGACGAAGTTGCTCCTCAATGTACGTCCTTGATTTCTCGAGAGCATCGGAACCGGCCGGCCGCGGCCCGAAATCGACAAGCCGTTGAACATGAGCAAACGCTTTGTCACCGGAGAATTCCTCCCAAATCTTTGCTTCCGCTGCGCGCACAGGACCGGTCTGAAGAAGCGAAATTAAAAACACGATAGTCGTGTTGCGCAGGGCGTTTCTGTGAAATGCCGTAACGAACCGCTGTTTTTGCATTGGCGTCTGGCACCGACGCCCTACAATTTCCATTGACTCAGTTAATCCCCAGCCACTGGCAGCCCCAGAGCAGTAACGATCCGCTGGAGATCGTCCGTTCCGTAGTACTCAATTTCAATCCGCCCGCGCTTATCGCCGTGATGGATGATGACATGCGTCGCCAGGTGTTGTTGCAATCGGTTCTGTAGATCTTCTACTGCCGTCCCGGTGGCGCTCGATTCGCTCGTTACACGCCGGGACTTTCGCCGTGACCGTCCGATCCCAAGCAGACGCGCAACCAGGCGCTCCGTGGAACGCACGGTAGCATTGCGTCGCAAAACCGTTTCCGCAGCCAGCAGTTGCTCCTCGTGCGCTTTTAGTGCGAGCAGCACTTTAGCGTGACCGACCGAAATCAAATTCTGAGCTAGCCAGACTTGCACCTGCGGATGCAGGTCCAAAAGCCGCAGCGCGTTCGCCACCGCGGCACGGCTACGCCCGACTTTGAGCGCGACGTCCTCCTGTCGCATTCCAAATTCATTAACTAATCTGGCGTAGCCCTGAGCCTCTTCGATTGGATTGAGGTCCGCACGCTGAAGATTCTCGATCAATGACAACTCAAGCACTTCCAAGTCGTTGGCGGTCCGAACTATCGCGGGTACGCTCGGGAGCCCGACTTCCTGGGCGGCGCGCCATCTGCGTTCGCCTGCAATAAGTTCAAATCGCGTGCCAGCCTGCCGAACGATCAGTGGTTGGATGATGCCGTGCTGGCGAATCGAATCGATTAATTCTTGCAATGCTTCACGCCCAAAATCCTTCCGCGGTTGCAACGCGCTCGGCATGATGCTTGCCAAGCTGATCTGGTGCACTCTCTCGCCCGACTCTCCCACATCCATGCGCTCGGCTACGGCAGGCGTGCCAATTAGCGCGCCAAGACCTTTACCCAGACCAGACCGTGCCATGCCCCTCATGCTAACGGAACAGCTTTATCAACGCAAACAGCAATCCCAGCGACGGTGCAGCGATTGGATTTCAGCCCGCCTGAAATGACATCCAATTGTCCGGTTCTCAAGGTTAATCTGACCAGTACCGCCCCCCCCAAAAAAAACCGTTGACATTCGAACCTCAAATTTGGTATCAACGCGAATGGCTCCACAACAGAAAAGAATTTCCGCCCGGTAAATTTTTGTCTGTTCGGAACCCGGTGAATAAAAAAGTTAAACCAAACACAACCGGGAAAAGAAAGAACACACTCAAATGTATTCACTGATGAAATTCAGAAAGTTGCTCCCGGTTGTTTTGGTGTGCTGTGCGTTGTTCCCGCAGATTCAGGCGGGAGCTTCCCCGGCTTCTCCGGCAGTCAGTCCGCCGCCCGATGGAGATTATGGGAACGGCAACACAGCGGAGGGGTTCAACGCTCTCGGAAGTCTCACAAGCGGTCAATTCAACACGGCGCTGGGCTGGGAATCACAAATGGACGTCACCACCGCCAGCTTCAATACCGGCGTCGGTGCAGGAACGCTGGACCTTACCACTGGTCGCAACAACACAGCGACTGGCGCTGGAGCATTATTGCTTAATGGGCCCGGCATCCGAAACACCGCTAACGGAAGCCATGCGCTTCTCTTCAACGACATCGGCTTGTACAACTGTGCTACCGGCGCGTTTGCAATGTTTAACAACACCGATGGATTCAGCAACAATGCCATGGGCGATTCCGCGCTGTTGTCAAATGTTCGCGCCGCTCAGAACACAGCGGTTGGTGACCTGGCGCTGGCGAGTAATAACATAAGCGGCAACCTGCTGGGCAACTTCAACACCTCCGTTGGCGCTGAATCACTCATCAATAACACCAATGGCGAATCAAATAATGCCGTAGGCGCTTACGCGCTTTGGTCGAACACCATTGGCAATGATAACCAAGCAATGGGGCAGGACGCGCTGTACAGCAACACCACCGGCACGGCAAATGTTGCCATCGGTGATTCAGCCTTGGACAGCCTGACTGGCGGCTCCTACAATACGGTCATTGGGTGGTTGGCAGGAGATAATCTCACCACCGGTACCGATAACATCTATATTGGCGCAACCTCCGGCGGCCCCGCGGTCGAAACCGGCGCCATCCGCATCGGCGACCCTTTGTTTGTTTCTGGTTGCTGGATCGCCGGCATTTTCGGCAACCTCACGCCCGGCGTTCCCGTTTACATCAATGCAGCTGGCAAGCTGAGCACGACGCCCTCCTCGCAACGCTACAAGGAGAACATTAAGTCCATGGACAAGGCGAGCGAAGCGCTTTTCGCGCTCAAACCGGTCACCTTCCGTTATAAGAAGCAGTTGGACGCCACGGGAACCCCGCAGTTCGGATTGGTCGCTGAAGAAGTCGCAAAAGTGAATCCCGATCTCGTCTATCGCGATGATCAAGGGAAAATTTACTCAGTCCGCTACGAAGCGGTGAACGCGATGTTGCTCAATGAGTTCATCAAAGAGCATCGCATCGTGGAGAAACAGCAAGCCACGATGGCCTCGCAGGAAGCGCAAATTAAATGGCTAACCGAAACCGTAAAGCAGCAGGCCACACAAATTCAGAAAGTCAGCGCTCAGGTTGAAATGATCAGGCCGACGCCACAAGTCGTGGAGAATCATTAAACGTAACGACGGTAGCGAACCATCGCCAATCGCTATAGCTGAGCGAAGCAGGCCGGTTGCACGTTGGCCCGCTCTGGGCCCAGTTGCGCCCGGCTTGAAGCGTGGGTCCCTTGGCGGGCTGTAATGCCTTGCGTACGAACGCTTGCGAACCGGCACGGCACGCACACGAACGGTACACCGCCATCACTCTCTTCATTTCAAAAAGAGGATTTCTAAAAAAAGTTATTGACATTCAAAGCTCAAATTTGGTATACAGGCGGATGGTTCCAAAATAGACGAAGAATTTTGCCCGGTAGATTCTTTGTCTTTTCGGAGCCCGGTGAACAAGAAACCAAAACAAAACATGGACCGGGAAAAGAGGAAAACACATCTCATGTATTCACTGATTCGACTTAAAACATTAGCTTCATGCGTTCTGGTATGCATTGCGTTTTTGCCGCAAATGCATGCAGCGCCAAACGCTCTTCCCCCGCCGCCACCGGACGGCTGCTATCCGGGATTTACGACCGCCGAAGGGTGCAATGCCCTTGCCAACCTCACCGGTGGCGCTGGAAACACAGGAATCGGTTGGTACTCGCTCTTTTTCGCCGGAGGCTCCAGCTTTAGCACTGGCGTTGGTGCTGGATCGCTCGTCCTTAACACTGGGGATTCGAATACCGCAGTGGGTGCGGCAGCTATGTTGCTCAACACTACCGGCACCGAGAACACGGCCACGGGAGTGGACGCGATGGTCTATAACGACACTGGCGATTTCAACGACGCCTTTGGCGGTTTCGCGCTCTTTAACAACACGGACGGATTCAGCAACAACGCGTTGGGCGATTCCGCGTTGTTTGAAAATATCCACGCCGCTCAGAACACAGCAGTTGGCGATCTGGCGCTCGCGAACAATGACGTCAGCGGAAATGGGGATGCCAATAACAACACTGCAGTTGGTGCGCAGGCGCTCGTCAATAATGGTGATGGCAGTGAGAACACAGCCGTGGGTACAGGGGCAGGCACAAACGTAGTCGATGGCTTCAATAACACTTACGTTGGCGACTTCGTTGGTACCGACGCCCCCGACGAAGACAGTACGATCCGCATCGGCGACCTCTCGAACGGAAACGGGGCAGGGTCCTTAGCCTGCTACATCGGTGGTATCTTCAATAACCCCCAGCCTGTTGGCGGCAGCGTTGTTGAAGTTACTCTAGACCTTTCAAACGACAAGCTTGGCTGGGCTGTTGGCCCGAACACTCCTTTGCAGGTGCCTCAACGTGCCGTACCAGCGCCTCGTGGTCGAGTGCAACCTGCCGCGCACGCCGAACACCAAGCCATCAACAAGAAAGTTGACAAGTTGCAAGCAACGGTCGCGCAGCAACAGAGACAAATAGAGACTCTCACAGCCCAGCTCAGAGAGCAGGCCGCCCAAATCCAAAAAGTGAGTGCCCAGCTTGAGATGGTCAAGCCGGCGCCACAGATGGTAGAAAATCGATAAAACGTTTTCCGGGGAGCGCTGTTAGAGAAGTCAGCGCCTTCCCGCATACAATTGTAACAAACAGCCGCCGCGCGAAACTCCGCGGCGGCTGTTTTGTTTCTGGTAGCGACGCGCGTCGATTTCGATTCCCTCAGCCCGGCCCTTAAATATATTTTGCACAGGCCGCGCAAACTTTCATGCATCGCAGTACGAAGAAGAACACTGAACTCTTTACGCTGGGTCACTCTCCCGATCCCGACGATGCCTTCATGTTCTACGCAATGGCCGAAAACAAAATCGATCTTCGCGGTTATCGTTTCGACCATCGGCTGGAAGATATTCAGACGTTGAATGAGCGCGCGCGGCGCGGTGAGCTGCATATTTCCGCGATTTCCATCCACGCGTATGCCCACGTCGCCGACAAGTACGCATTGCTGCCGTGCGGCGCGAGCATGGGCGATGGATACGGACCAGTTGTCGTTGGACAACGCCGAAGCCCGAACGCCCGACGTCGAACATCGAATGCATCAATCCTACAAGTCTTCAATCCTTCAACGGCTGACGAAAGTGCTCGCGAGGCATTACATGATTGTGTAATTGCAGTTCCCGGAAAACTAACGAGCGCGTTCCTGGCGCTACAGCTCTTTCTTGGCGAATTTGATTTCATCGTCGTTCCCTTTGATCGAATTTTCGACGCCATAAAAACCGGCCAGGCTGACGCGGGTCTAATCATTCACGAAGGACAACTGACATACGAACGAACCGGTTTTGAAAAGATTGTCGATCTTGGCGAGTGGTGGAAACGCAAAACCAGCCTGCCATTGCCTCTTGGTGGAAATGTCGTGCGTAAAGACATTCCGCCCGCAGTCCGGCGAGATCTCAGCGGCATTGTTCGCCAAAGCATTGATTACGGTCTGGCGCATCGAGACGAGGCCGTGGGTCATTCGCTCGCTTACGCGCGCGATATGGGCGCGAAGCTAACCCGAAAATTCATCAGCATGTATGTGAATGAATTTACTCGCGACTACGGTGACAGTGGACGCTCGGCTATCCGCGAATTTCTGACCACGGCGTACGACAAAGGCTATATCACCGCGCCAATTCGAGTAGAATTTGTCGAATAATTCCGGAGCCACTGCCTTCTAGTCGTCGTGTCTCACTCACGCTTGGCGAAGCCACCGTTTGTTCGATATTTTCTAAGGAATCTGACTTAAGAATTTTCTTGCCACACCATTCGCAAGCGACATATCAATGATGTTTCGGTGAAGGCACTGCTGCCAGCCAGGGACGATCTTTTCCGTCTCGCCCGAGTCGGATCCTGCATCATCGGCTGCGCGCTGCTCGGTTTTGCCGGCTGCTGGAAGACCGAACCGATCGACGAAGCGAAAGCCGCCGGAAAAACGACCGCCGATTTTCCGCAGATCACGGTCGACATCTTCAAACCGTTGGATGGCGGCATCGATCTTTCGCCCGAGGAGATCATGGGGCGCAACACTTGGAATCTCTGGAGCGGTGGCAACCAGCACTTTTGGAATCATGTCGCTCAGGACAGTTATGGATTGATGGATCTTTTGAAGATGCTCGACAACCGCAAATTTTCGCGCGGCGAGCGTTTCAAAATTCTCGGCCTGGTAAACGAGCCAGGATTTCGGGCCGCAAGTAAGCCGGATGAGTTTGGCTTGTGGCTTGATGAGCAAGTCGAACCGGAGCCGAAAGGCATCGACGAAACTGTTTACGGCAAGCCTTCGGGCGTGCTTGGCTTCCGGCTTTTCCCAAATCCGGAATTCAACGACGAAGCGCGCAAGAAATGGGACGGCGAGCGCTTCATGAACGATCCGTCCTATCATAACAACAAGCTCGTCCGTCCGTACCGCGTCGGTGTCGCGTGCGGCTCCTGCCACATCGCGCCGAATCCCAGCAATCCGCCGGATGACCCCGAAAATCCGCGATGGGAAAATCTCGCATCGGCGATTGGCAATCAATACATCAACGAGGGAAAAGTCTTTGCCTGCAATGTCGAGAATGGCGGCTTCTTTTACGAAATGCTCGCTGCACAGCCGCGCGGCACTTCCGACACCTCCCGCATTGCGACAGATCACATCAATAACCCGAATGCAATCAATGCAATTTTTCTGCTCGCTGAACGCGAACGGATTGCAGTGCCCGAGAAAATGGCTGGCGGAACGCTCGCTTTGCCAGGGGAAGCAGAATCAACTCCAGTCCCCCATATTTTGAAGGATGGCGCCGATTCTATCGGTGTCGCCGGCGCAACGATTCGCGTTTACATCAACATTGGAATGTTTTCCGAATATTGGCTGACGCGCCACAACCGTTTGATCGGTCTGACAAAGCAACAGCCGTTCGAAATTCCTTACGCCCGCGAGCATTCCGTTTTCTGGCGCGCAACCGAGGAGCGTCTTCCAATGATCGCAGCTTTTTTCCGGCGCCTGAAACCGTTTCGTCTGGCGGACGCGCCCGGCGGACAAGCTTACATCACGACGGATTCAGCTGTAATGACGCGCGGAAAAGAAGTGTTCGCCGAAAGCTGCGCGGCGTGTCACTCGAGCAAACAACCCCCGCCGAATGTTGATCCGCACTCGGGCGAAGGAAAGGGCTGGTTCCGTGCGGAGGTGATGAAGCCCGATTTCTTGGAGAATAATTTCTTGTCAAACGACAGACGGTATCCACTCACTAAGATCGAGACCAATTCCGCGCGCGCGTTCGCGACAAACGCCAAGGCTACTCACGTCTGGGACAACTTTTCCTCGCTTACCTACAAGGAATTGTCGCCCGTGGACGAACTCGAATTCTTCAATCCTTTTGATGAGACGCATCCGATCAAATTCAAACCGAAGGAGAAGAATGTAGCGCCCGGATATTATCGCACGCCTTCTTTGGTCAGTGTCTGGAGTTCGGCGCCGCTGTTGCATAACAACATGCTGGGCAAATTCACTAGCGATCCTTCCGTGGCGGGCCGCATGGATGCGTTCAATGATGCCATCGAAAAATTACTCTGGCCGGAAAAACGGCTGAATAAGGATTCTATCTGGCGCACACAGGACGATTGCTCGCTGCATTTGCGCAAGGAATTTGTACCGAGGACGCTGTGGGGGCTCGCCGATCGCGATGGTTACATCAAGGTCGGAATGATTCCGAAAGGCACACCTATTAATCTGGTCGCCAATCTGGAACCAGACTTTCGAAACCTCGACGTCTTTCTTAAAATCGCGAACAAGTTGATCAAGATCAAGACCACCGACGTTTCACGTGACGAAGCCGCCGACGAGTTCAACCAGCTCATTCCGGACCTGCTCGCGGCGAACAAGTGTCCCGACTTTGTTGAGGACAAGGGCCACTACTTCGGCACAGACTTGGCAGATACCGATAAGCGCGCGCTGATCGAATATCTGAA
>WNGR01008663.1_pt1 | contig 13964 bp, 14 predicted proteins | sample 5407581 | NCBI WGS metagenome assembly WNGR01 (sample SAMN13153383, study PRJNA577476) | soil metagenome | isolation source: 80 cm soil or saprolite under Garry oak tree replicate 2 | place: USA:California | collected 2016-06-15 | reverse complement strand
GCGCTAGCCATCCATCAGGCACGCTTCGCCAGGCATCATGAACTCAGAACCCTGCTGGGCAAAGGAGCCTGTTCCGATGGCGTTCTTTTAGGAACGAGAACGTTTCTTCATTTCTTCAACCGGTTTGTGGCTGTGCGTCCTACACCAACGCGGCGTGAAATCGGCAATACGCTGATTGTCGGGCCAACCAGATCAGGCAAAGGACTCCTGGCAGTAAGCCAGCTTCTTTCCTGGCAGCATTCCGTTGTCGTCAACGACATTAAAGGTGAATTGTTTGCCCAAACCGCAGGCTACCGGGCAAGCCTTGGGGATGTGTACGTGCTGGACCCGACCGGTGTGGGGCACTGTTTTGATCCGCTCCACGGAAAGCACACCGAGGATGCGTTTTTATCCGCTGCCGCACACCTGCTGTACCAGCCGGACGAGCGTGATAAGGTATTTACCCAGCGCTCAATCGGCATGCTCACCCGGCTGTTTACCGCAGCGAAGATTGAAGGCGAAGCGCCATTTCCCTATGTGCGCTCCATGCTGCGAAGCAGTTTACCACAGTGCGGCAAGCGTCTCAACACCCTTGACCCGCATTTAGCAGCGCGGTTTCTGTACGCAGACTTTGAAGATGCAAACTTTGAGAATAAATTTCTGGTGTCCAGTTGGGAAACACTGACCGCCTGGCTGGAACCCCTGTTGACCGAGACGGTCATCCGCTCCCTTGCCCGCTCAGACTTCACGCCGGAGCAGCTTATTCGGGGCGACAGACCGGTGACGCTCTACCTTCGCTGGAAGGAGCAGGATCTCTTAGCACTCTCGCCCCTTATCCGGCTGCTGTGGGGAACGCTAATCAGTGAGTTAATCACCGCGTATGACGCCAACCAGGGAGCAGGATGCAAACCAGTTCTGCTGCTTATTGATGAAGCAGGCAGAACCGCGATACCCTCCCTTGCCGATCATGCCACGACAGTTGTTGGCCGGGGCATCTCTCTGTGGGTGGCAATCCAATCCCTCTCCCAACTGGAAGTCGTCTACGGCAGGCCACGTGCTCAAGTCCTGCGGGATAACATGGAGACACACATCTACTACCGCCCCACAGACCTTACAACCGCAGAGCATATTGAGCGGTGTTTAGGCAGGCAATCCGCCTATGCCCATTCGACAACTCTTCGGGAAGGCGAGGAAACCAGCCAGGGCCTGTCAGAGCAGGGCATACCCCTTCTGACCGCCTGGGAAATACGGCAATTGAAAGATGAGGAGATTATCGGCTTTCACCGCAACACACCCCCGTTTCAGATGAAGCGCGTTGACTGGCGCCGCCACAGCATATTGCACAACAGACGAAGCATGCAAGCGCCCAGACTTCCCATATTGCCACCGCTTGCAGAAATTCCGGAATATCCTGGGGAGAGCCAGACAATGCAGCCTTCCTCACAATATATTGATCCTGACATGCTCAACTACAACGGCATAGCACCACGGAGTGATCTCTCAAAGCAGGAGTACGAGGAAGACCGCTTGACGTGAACTGTACAGGAACATCATCCTTCCTCACCATCCTGAAGATCATCCTGAACCTTTGTTCGCTACGCACCCGGCATATGTGTTCGCTTTCGCAGGATTGTAAAAGGGGGGAAGGAGGCGAAAGCGATAGGCGGGAAGCGGGCGTGGGGCCTTGCAGGTGGGGAGTCGAGAGCCGTCCCCTACGCTTCGCTTCAGGGACTAAAAATGCAACAATGCAGGCATTTTTGCTCCCGACTCCCCACCTGCTTCGTCTATACCACCTCTTTTCCTTCTTCTCTGTTCTGTCTGGTTGTGTGAGTGCGTGCAGATCGTATGGGCAGGCGGGGCCCCACGCCCAGATTGTGAATGCACAAAGCAAATTCCCCCCTTAGACCCTCCTTTGCTTTGCGCATGCTATGCCATGCTGCGGCACAAGAGACAGGCACGAAGGCAAAGCCCAGGCAACCCGCCAGGCCACAGTGAAAAGGTATCCGCTCAACCATGTCAATCAGGGAAGTTCCGTAGTTTCTAATCATGGCTGAGCGGATGCTATCGGAGTGCTGCGGCACAGAGAACGAACCACAGAGTAACTAATCAAGGAAACAGCGCCTTATTGGTATTTTAACGAAAAAGCAGAGGAATTGGCGCTTTGGGTATGCTCCAGAAAGAGGCAGTCCTCAGCCTAGTCCAGTATAGCATTCAAAATTTGCTATGCGTCAAGGCTAAAATGCACGCGCCATCCTGCGTATCTACCAGTTTTTTCAAAACTCCAACACCATCTTTTCTTTCAGCATCTCGCCCGGCGCGGCCTTGACGCGCAAATTCTTGAACGCGGTGGGTCTCCCCGAGGCTGAGGACTGCCTTAGCCTACAGAAAGGAGGTGATGCGATGTGACAGATGCAAAACTGCATATTTCCGTGTCAGCAGACGATATTGCTGATGTGCGGGTGTGGCTGGTTGACGGCAAAACCGGGCAGCAGCAAGAGTTGCAGCCGGGCGTGAACTACACCGTGGAGTTCGTGCAGAAGCGAACCGAGCGCTGCAAGGTGTGCAACCGGACATATCCGGAGTCGGAGATCGTCAAGCGGGACGGTGAACAACTGTGTCAGCAGTGCGATAGGGATAAGTACCCGATCCGACCGGAGGATATACCGTACTAGTTTCTCTGCCAACCGTTCACGAGTTTACGCTCGTGGGCGGGAGCAGGGGAGCTACCCCTGGAAAGGACGGTGAGTGCAATGGGCTATTTTCTCATCCGTAAATACTACTTCCCGCAGGCCAAGAACGAATGGGACGCCCAGGACATCATGCGGGATGCAGAAGAAAAGGGCGTTGCCAAAGACTACTTTGTCAGTCAGTGGGCAAAAGAAGGCGACAAAGACGGCCAGAACAACGGCTGGACGGGAACAATCAAGAACCAGCTCTTTGGCAAACGGAAGTAGTATGTCTGCTCAGAGCCGATTGTAACTCAGTCGGCTTCAGCAGGCAAACTATGCCTGAGATTGGAGGTGAGTATATGAAATACAAAGTCACATTCTCGGTGACCGATATATACCCGACGGCAGAGGTCGAGGCAATTGACCGCGATGAAGCAATAAAGCTCTACCACGACATGTGGAAGGAAGGCAAGCTTACACCGGAGATTGTCAAGGATGCCCGGTGGCAAGTCCTGAGCACCTGGAAGACCAACCACAACAAGAAATAGTTGGTCTGCCTACCGCCCATTCTAGCAAAGTGGGCGGAAGCAGGTCAACTTGACCTGAGAAGGGAGGTGATGAGATGTGGCTGATGATAGAACGCTCCCATTCAAAGAAAGAGCCTACCAGAACTATCAGGACGAAATGGCAGACCTGAAGCAGGTTGAGGCTCTTTCGCAAGAGAAAGAGCGTGACGAGGTGGAGGAGTATAGGGAACCGTTAAGCCTCGATGAGAGAAAAGAAGTTACGGTGCTTCTCTCATGGGGCGGTCCGTCTGATGGGTACAAGGTATATTTCGCCAAAGACGGAGAAGCCATCGAGGGCTATTATTTCTATGCCGACTGGTTTGAATACGAAGAATTCAAACTCACAGGTGAAGAACTCGACAGTGTGCTGGCTGTCTATCCGGTTACGGCAGATTGGCCGATTGAGTGGCAGGAGCCGAAACTGCCCAAACTGAAGAAGTAGCTTGTCTACCAATCCCTTGTGAGTCCCAAGCTCGCAGGGGAGAGTAGGGAAGTTACCAACAATCCTACCAACCAACCTCTTCTCTGTCAATCCCAAAGTCAAGAGAAACCCCCACCGTCGCGCCGGAATTGCAACTGATCTACCTGCTCACTCTCTGCTTCATCTGCGGGGAGCTTTACGCAGTCAGAGCACCCCCGCTGGCAATTCCGGCGCTCGAATACGCGACTACTTCCTCACCCACAGGCTTGCGCTCACCTCTACTCTTTCCCGTCCTGATGCTCCCATATATTGTAATAAGACTTATTAATCAAGGAAGAAATTTTTAATCAGGGAAAGGACACCAGGGTTTCCTCTTTTGCAAGGGTCAAGATGAACGAGGCGGTTGCCTCGCCCTTGCACAATTCACCTTCCATTTATGAGCTTTGCCGGTAAGGAAGGCAGGCAGGGCAGCCTTCCAAAGACCAATTCTGAGGAGGAAGCCAAGCACTTTAACAACTGAAAGGAGGTGATGGAATATGGCAAAGGACATGGTCATTATCGGGTATACCTTACAGCGGGCTATCGCTGACGGTGTACTTGTTGAGCTATTTAAGAACCGATGGGGCGAGCTTTCAGGAGGCAAGCCGATTGTGGCAACGTCTCATTTGTTCAGCGAGGTCAGTCTCGCAGGGCTGAGGGAAATCTGGAACGAGTATGTGGAGTGGAAGAAAAACGTCATGCCGACTCTTCCAGAAGAAGAACAGATGTTTGTTACCTCAATGAACAGCGAAAAAGTTTGGGTTATTGAGGACGTGTGGGCATACACGCTGCTCTATCCCGACGATTATTAGTAGCTTGTCTACCGATCCCTTGCAATTTCGCTATTGCAGGGGAGAGCAGGCAAACTAGCCTGAGAAGGAAGGTGAGATGTATGAAAACGTATCGGGTACTTTTCTGGTACACCGTCTATGGACGAACACAGGTTCAAGCTGAAAGTAAAGAGCGAGCAAAAAGAAACCTTAAACACCAGCTTGACACAGAAGGATTAGACGGGCTTGACTACGAGACAAATGACCGGAACTTCGGAGCTGAGGAGGCTCTAGAGTAGAATAGCTTCTCTGTCTACTGTCCAGCTTAGCGCACTGGACAGCAACAGGCAAGCTACGCCTGAGAAAGGAGGCGAACAGCAAATGTATGAAATCCGATGCATATGCATATTACAAACAGGAACTGCACCGATCCGTAGAACGATTGAGAGAACTTGAAGAAAAAGGAATACAGGCACTTTCCCGATATGACATTGAGATTGCAGCAGGCGGGGATGCTGAGGAGGCATTGCGGACTGCAAAGATGCTGGTTGAAAATCATATCCGCTACTTCAAGGAGAAATTAGCGAATACCCAGCAGCCATTGTTTGAGTTTTGACGATGCAAAACCGGCGGTTTCTCCCACACCTGCTGGGCGATCGCACGTGGCAAGGAACGCTGGCCGGGACGCCAGCATTGCCGCCCGAGACGGCGGCAGACCCCGCACACCGCTCGCGCTATTTTCTCACGTGTCATAGGATTATTGGAATAGGCCGCTAGGGTCATGTAGTAGCGCCAGACAAGCGTTTTGCTGCAAGACGGAGAATACTACTCCCCGAGGAGAGAGACAGGGCTTACATCGTCTGCGGGCAGGTGCCAGACCGGATCAAGGAACACTTTGCCAGTGGCTCTGTGAGGGCGTAAGAAAGACCGTAGACGAGAGTTTTATACGAGCGAGAGGTTGTGGTTATTTCTGTGGCTCTTTCCCTTGTGATAGTATCTCTTGAGCTTTTCGATGATAGAACTGTCCAGGTTCTTCTCCCTGGGGAACAGGAAACCTTTTTGCCTGTTCTAGTGCGTTAAGCGCTGCATCTACGTCTTGTGTGTCTAGTCTTTGAGCATTTTGACTCGATGTGGAAGATGCCCCTAGTAGAGGCGTTTCAGCATCTCGTTTTGCTTTCATCTCTGCTTCCCATGAGGCATGGTCGCGTTGTTGGTTTTGCCGTATTTGCTCCTGTGAAAGTACTGGAGATCGTAACTCATTTGCTAAAGTTTTGTGACCCTGTTTTTGCAGAGCATCTGCGGCAGCATTGATAGTACTTGACTCTAGTCTTTGGGCTTTTCGTGATGGTTCTTGTCCTCCTGTTTCTTGCATATAAGTATAGAGTGTATAGCATGTCCGTCTGCTTGCTGTCAATACAGAGAAAACCAACATTTCAATTGAAAATAGGATATAATAGTTTAAGTATAATTGCTTTAACCCCACATAAGGTCTTTTTTGCCACTTAGTCTCGGTTTTGCATCGGCCACAGTAACATATCCGAACAACACGCATAGGAGGTGTAAGGATGACTGACCGCGTAGGGCAGCAAATTGGTAACTATCGCCTCATTCGTCTGTTAGGTAAAGGCGGCTTTGCTGAAGTCTATCTGGGGGAACACAAGGAGCTTGGCACACAAGCAGCAATTAAAATACTACAGACAGCGTTGTTAAAAGAGGAAACCGAGAAATTTCGCAGAGAAGCGCGAACCATAGCCAATTTGATCTATCCTCATATTATCCGCGTATTCGATTATGGTGTGGAAGGGAGCACACCTTTCATGGTGATGGACTATGCTTCTGGCGGCACCTTAAAAGATCGACACACAACAGGAGTGCAATTACCATTACCAACAGTTGCTTCCTACGTTAAACAAGTAGCCGAGGGCTTACAGTATGCTCATGACAAAAAGATCATCCATCGAGATATCAAGCCAGCGAACTTGCTTGTAGGACGACACAACGAAATCCTTCTGAGTGATTTTGGTATCGCGGTCATTGCTCACAGTACACACTCTATGATCCTCCAAGACAAGGCAGGTACGTTAGCTTATATGGCTCCAGAACAACTGCAAGGTAAACCAGCAGTAGCCAGCGACCAGTACACGCTCGGTATTGTTGTCTACGAGTGGCTGTGTGGCGAAGTGCCCTTTAAGGGGTCAGTACTAGAAATACTGACACAGCATCTTTCTGTTCTGCCCCCACTATTGCATACAAAAATTCCCACAATCCCACCCGACGTTGAACAAGTGGTGCTCAAATCACTTGCCAAAGACCCCAATCAACGTTTTGCAACTGTGCGGGATTTCGCTCAAGCCTTAGAACAAGCTGGTCAGAGAGATCAAACTACCTCTCCTACCACTCCGTTTGAGGGATCATCAGTCCTTCTACCCTTACAGCAATCTCCTGTAGTACCAGCTATTCCCCATGCAGCATCGCCTTTGCTTCCAGCTTTACCTACAACGGAAACACCACCTGTGGGAACTATTCTCTATAGTTACGAAAATAAGCAGTTTGCGCGTTTTTGTAACCTTGCCTGGTCACCTGATGGTAGCCAGATTGGCTTTTGTGTAATGTCTCCTGCTAAAGGGTATAGAAAATACTTAGCAGGCATATGGGATATTACTGCTGAGCAAGACAGACGCAAGAGCTTTCTTTCGTTCTTCAGTACTAAACCTCTCCTCACCAGGGGTAGAGTTTTTACCTATCCTGACTCTTCTTCTTACCCAATAGTTTTTGCTTGGTCGCCTGATGGGACGCAGATAGCTTTCGCCGGAAACCTTACTGATGATACAGGCGGATATGCAAATGTTGTACACCTATGGTCTATCCCTAAAGAAAACAAATTACTCTCCTACAGCGGGCATTTCCATGAGATACAAGCTATAGCATGGTCGCCTGATGGTACACACATTGCTTCAATGGAGGGACAAGGTATGTTACATGTTTGGAATACACGCACGAGACATGCTACCTACACCCATCAATTTCATAGCGCTTATAGGTCTATCTTGAGTCTGCGGTCAGAAGCTAAGGAACCAATATGGCTGCCCTGTGGGTTACAGTGGCTCCCACAAGGTTTACGGCTTGTTTTCGCTACTGAGTGGCTTATAGAGGTGCGGGAAGCTACTACAGGAGAAAAGCTCAGTTCCTTTGAAGTCCGTGACTTCCCTCTCTCCCATGATTTGCATGCTGTAGCTTGGTCGCCTGATGGGAAGTATATCGCTATAGCTATATTGAAAAAGAGAGCTGATTCTGAAAGAACTTCTGTTCATATTTGGAATGTCGCCACTGGTAAGCAAATCTTTACGTATAATAACCATTCTGGGTTTCCGAGAGATTTAGCTTGGTCGCCTGATGGGAATCGGATTGCTTCTGCATGCGACGATGGTATACAGGTGTGGAATGCCTTCACGGGAACTGATGTTTTCACCTACCGCCACCCAGTCTGGTGCTTAGCTTGGTCGCCTGATGGGAAGTATATCGCTTCATCAGACAAAGATGGTATGGTGCATGTGTGGCAGGCAGTATAGTACTCTTCCTATCCAGGAGCAATACAAGCTACTCCCTAAGCAAACTCACCGGGTTTTCATCGTCTGCGGGCAGGTACCAGACCGGATCAAGGATTAATTGTCTCGATTGTACGATGTGACGTGTATTCCTTGATTTAGGATGAGCATAGGATTGTAATTTCTTTAAAGATCAGCTATAACTGCTATTGGTGGGACTTTCCTCTATTTGTTGGGTTTTACCCTTTTTGTACTTAATCATGCGTTTTCCGAGGGCTAATCCGAGAAACAAGCCAAGAACAGCGAATATACAAACGGCGATACCATAGTACAAACCCCCCTCAAAAATGTAACTAACATTTTCGGAGGAAACAGGTATCCTGAGAAACCAAAGGGGCTGACCAAAAAGAAAGGGGGTCGATAGACTACCTAGTACTGTGATGATGATTATTCCTAATGTGGAGTAAAGAATAATACGTTTGTTTGCATAGCGTTTGAGCAAGAGGCCATATATTAGACCGCAAAGAAGAAAAATAAATCCAACGCCTGTTACCAAGAGAAAAAATGTAGCACTCAACGCTGCCACAATAAAAAACAACAAATAGTAAGCAATCAGAGTGAGAAGGTTATAATGCATATTTGCTTCAATCCTCCCAAAAAACAGCTAGATTGTCAAACCTGAGACTATCAAGCAGACAAGAGAGTCTTAAGTATATCTTGCCTGAACCAGTCAAGCATGGCTTATACCTAAGATAAGTCATACGAAACCCCTCTGTTTACCTGCATGGGGCAATATAAGGCCTAGGGCCTTTTATTAGAAGTCCAAACCCAACTCCACCCACGTGTACCTCTCCAAACTCAATATCGAAGCTGCTACTCAGTAGTGGCTTGAAGATGAAAACCGTAGCAGTACATGTGATAGACCTTGGCCTAAATACAAATTGGCCTCCCCCCCGCCAGTGGACCGTCACTATAGCAGTTACTGGATTGAAAGGATTAATAGGTGCTGGCACATTGGTAAAGGTAAAGTCGGCACCATGCGGGAGAAAGTTAAACCCGTGTTCAAGAAATTGGGTTGGCCCAATGGGGGTAGCTGGCGTCGGGGTAGTAGTCGCATGGAACCCATATGCCGGAATGCTTAGCACAACATCGTCACATGCTGCCTCGCCGACTGGACTGAACGAGGTTGCGCACCACGCTACACCATGCACACTGATGTAGGCGATCGCTTGGGCCGGTGGGGGGGTTGGCGAAGGAGATGAAGTCGGAATTTCTGCCGAAGTAGGGGGAGGAGTTTCTGTTGGTGTCTCTGTTGGGATTAATGTAGGTGTGAGAGTTTCTGTCGGCATTGGGGTAGGGGTTGGAGTTGGCGTAGGACTTGGAGTAGGAGTGGAAGCAGATATGACAGTGAACTGATTCGTTTTTGTGGAATTTTGACCGTTGTAAGTCACAGTTACCGTAATGGTATACGTTCCGGCTGGAGCATTCGACGGTATAGTTGAGGGGGAATAAAAGCCTTCCGTACCGGCAGCAACAGGCCCGGGTCCTGACCACGAGAAAATCTGTTGAGGCCCTGTAGCCAGAAAAGTAAACGTTGCTGTCACAGTATTGCTTCCAGAGTTCGTAACCTGTGCAACATAACGAATGGCACCACCAGGAGCAAAGGTAGTCTTGGCATTATTATTGCTATCCGCAGTCGAGACACTTTGCAACGTCACAGTCGGGGCATTCGCCGTAACCATGAACCACGCATCGGCACTTCCGCCGTCTCCGATGATTGCCAAGATTGTCAGTTGACCTGTTGGCACATTTGCCGGAACAATGAATGTAGTGATGAAATTGCCGCTGGGATCGGGGGTAGGATCAGCCACTTGCGTTGTTGGAAATCCAGGCGCGCTAATTTGAATTGGGACATCTATTCCACGACTCCCTTGCTGATCCCAGCCAGTGCCTGTAACCGTCACTTGTGTACCCGGTGGCCCTTGGGTAGGATTGATTGAGATAGCTTCCTGCTGTGCAAAAGCTGTTTCAGGCAGTCCATCTAGGGAGAGAAGCACCGTCATCAGTATTACACTTGTTACTGCAATGGCTACTCGCTGCCAAAATGAAGAGCGGAACATCCTGTTCCTCCTTCTGAGGTACATTACCAACCCAACTTGACAACCAAATCAAACTATACAGGACGTGTTACAGAGGACAACAGAGCAAAAATAGGGAATGCCGGAATTGTAATGAGGGACACAATCGGAACAATGCTCCCCTTATTGTTCACTTCAAAAGTATAAGCAATACTTGTGGTAATTTCAAGTGATTTCGAGATAAATTTTTCAACTATGAAAGATTTTTAATATAAAACGGCAAACCGACTTTCAAGTTAGCAATAATACAGCAGCAATCGAGTAGCATCATACTGTACTGTTTTTGTCTCTATTTCAGGAAAGGGACAGCGGTATCAAATGTCTTTGGCAAAGGGGTCTGTGAGGGCGTAGAATGGTCGCAGATAAACGTTTTAATCATAAACGGGAGGATAGGTATATAATGTCTAGTGTAGATGATAGCGCAAATAAGAATTTTCGCGCCACTCTGTTACCACATTATATTGTAGGCTTACAAGGAAGCAGGGGATAGGCTGGTTAATGACATTTTGAGAGACCGAAGCTTTCAACATGAACTCGCTTTGCCTATCGCCTTCCTCTACCAACATTATCTTGAGTTGGGGCTAAAGTATCTTATATCCATTGGAAATAAGCTAAGTTCCAAACCTGCTAATTGGAAGCTAGGTTTTCCCACTGGTCACAATTTGCACAGTTTGCTTAAAACATGCAAAGATACTCTGAGAAGGGTGGAAAAGGAACAGTCGGGCTTGCGCTTATCTGAGTTGCGTCTGGATGTGATCGAAGCATGTGTTACTACCTTTTATAGTGGAGACATATCTGCGTTCCGGTATCCAATCAATGCTGAGGGCACACGACTCCTAGAAGACACGTATTTTATTGATGTGCTGAGTCTTTCGGAGGCCATAGGCAGAATAGATACCTTCTACTTTGATGAGGCAATTATGGCTTTTTCAGATTTTTTAGATCAGAAACCATTGAAATGATTGTCATTGCATTGTTTCTACTCCCCAAGCAGGCTGACCGGGTTATCATCATCTGAGGGCGTGTACCAGACCGGATCAAGGAATAGTTGCCGTGGCTCAATCTCTGCGATGTTTTCCGGCAGGCTGGTAAACAGGAACAACTGGCTAAGCCACGAGGGTTCACTGGTGGCTGCCAGTTCTTTGCGTGTCCACTCCCGCATCTGCCTGATGCGGTTGTGATTTTTAGTGGTGGCAAAGGCAATGGTGATGTTTTCGATACTAAAGAGCGTCTTGAAGGCGCGGCTTTTGAGAAAGACACTGTAGGCGCGGATGCGCCGCCGGAAGAATTTCTGATCTTCAGTCCCCCGATCCAGTTCCCACATGACCGGGATGGTTTCCTCTTTCCCGTCCGGCCCGGTATACACAAACGCAAGGTAGGCATCAGGGACAATGGTTCTTGTCTCTTCTCTGCTATTTCTCTCGTAGGTTGCTTTGATCGGATTATTCTTAAACACCCGTTCATGCAGCATGCTGCTAATGCGGTAGGATGTATCAGTTTTCTCAAACAACAGTGCATGGATGAGGAGATCGCTGATTGCCAGCATGTGCTCCCGGAAGAGAAAGTTTTTTGCACTGTCTTCTTCACTGGATGGCCGGAAATACTCCCGCACGTCAACGCCTTGTGCTGCAAGATGGTTTAATCCCTTGCGATCTAGGGCGTACATGTAGGGGAGCCGGATGGAGGGATGGGAGAGGGGAAGCACGTACCGGTTATCGGCCAAGTCTTTGAGCCGTTGCTTGACCGTCGTCAGCATACCCATCTTGTAATTGAGCCTGGTCAACTGTTCGGCAGTGGCGCGTTGCAGGGTATTGAGGTCATGCAGCAGCATATTATGGACAGGCGTGACAACAAAGGGCTTTTTCTTTTCCGGTTGCTCCTTGTGCGCCGGAGACGTATATGCCATCGGCAGCATTCCTTGCAGATAGGGGACAGTCTCTATGAGAGAATACGTTGCAGGAAGCTAAAAAGTCAAACGAAATACTGCGAAAGTAAAGTCTCACCGCTTGTTTGTTGCGGTTGTAGTTGCAGGGATTGTATAGTTGCAGCAGTTGAAAAGTAACCGCGAGCGTTCAGAGGAAAGGAGTAAGCGAAATGGTATATTCAAAATTTAATGTCAGTAGTTATTATTGGCTGAACAACTCAGAAGGATCAGCAAACACTATAAATGATGCACTACATGAAGCAGAAGATCAAATCAGAACTCAGTACCCGTATGCAGTCTATCGGGACAGACAAGACATCACCCGATTTGCAGAACAGATTTATCAAACGTGGCAATCACGGTTAAGACCTGAAGGCAAATCGTGGAGTAGGGGTGTTGGTAAAAGTTATGAAAGTGGCTACGATACATGTGATCGTGATCGTTGGGATAAACAACAACCGGAACAGAAACGGCTGTACGTCTCCACGTTTGTAGGGAAGTACTTAGAAGAGCTTGCAAAAAAGGACGAGGCAGCCAGACCGAAAGTGCAGCCAGCACCGAAGCCACAACCGCAGCCAACACCACAACCGGCGACAAGTCCAACAGGAGCAACGATCACTGTAATGCGGGAAGATCATACAGCCGATACACATAGTTATTGGTTAAGACTTGCTGACCCGCGCTATCTTGACGAAGCGTATGATGCACCAGAACCTTTAACATTTGATTTTTCCGAAGCTCCGGTCTCAGATAGTACAATGGGTATTGCTTCGTCATCCTATGGAGCGTATGCGAGTTCGAGCAGCGATCCAGTCTCACTCCCTGAGTACAGAAGCAAAACCCCACAGAAGAAAAAGCCCCGTATCTATTGGGGAAAACGATGAAACGAGGTCTTATGCTGCTTTCTTTCTCACATAGATGATAGAGGTAGATACCTCTTTACATGGCCTGCCCCAATAAATACGTGGTTTTCTTATATGCAAGCGATTTTCTGATTGAGGTCTAAGGTGCAATCTTCCATCACCTTTTATAGAAAGGCGAGGCTTTTTTCTTACGTAAATCACAGGAGCGACTCCCTCCTTACCAGGCTCACCCCAATAGATACGAGGCTTTTTTCTGAGGTATAGCCGTGACGGATTGCGCTCTTTTTCCATAGGGTGATACCCTATAGCACACTATAGCGAATTTTGCAAGCACGAGACGAAAGTAAAGCAAGGGATGAATAGTATATGCGCGGAAGGAAACCAAGAATATACTTTGGAACACCAGAAGATGAGCAGGGGAAACAATCATCCTTACATGCCCGGCAGCCAATAGGCAACAGAACTCCGCGCATATATTGGGGACATACTGAACCAGTATCCCCTTCACCTGAAGACACGCAATCTGAACTTCCCGAACTGGATGCCGACACAATAGAGCCCATCCAAGCCGATCAGGATGATTTTGATGCGTTTCTCAGACAGCAGGATGCTCCACCTGTAAGAGAACGGCAGTCAGAAGCGCAAAGGCAAAAGGCGACACAAGAGCCGGATCGGTACCAGCCACCAACAGGATACTCGCGCTTAGGCAGAGATAGCCAAACAGGAGCATATGTTGATGTCGCGCAAGCTGCGCGGCTGCGGGGCTTATACATCATCGGCCTGCAAGGGTATGGTAAATCAGGGTTGAATGAAAACCTGATTATCCAGGACATAAAACAGAATATAGGCGTGTGTGTCTTAGACCCGCATGGGGAATTAATTAACAATATCATCGCGCGGCTTCCTGACAGGGAAAAAGAGGAAAAGGTTATTCTCCTTGATTTGAAGCGGAAAGACGCTTACATTGGTCTCAACCTCTTTGACTGCGCTGATCCCACTGACGATGACGAAATAACGAAAACGCTTGATCTGGTGAAGCATGTCTTTGAA
>WNGR01005213.1_pt1 | contig 13965 bp, 16 predicted proteins | sample 5407581 | NCBI WGS metagenome assembly WNGR01 (sample SAMN13153383, study PRJNA577476) | soil metagenome | isolation source: 80 cm soil or saprolite under Garry oak tree replicate 2 | place: USA:California | collected 2016-06-15 | reverse complement strand
ACTAGCTGACATGAGTTTGCATTCAGTTGCGGCGCAAGTTCGAAAGCGAAATGTCATTTTCGTTCAGCCCTACAGACAACATCCATTCCGTTGCAATGCTTCTCAGGGTCAGCCGTTGCAACCTTTGCAAACGCATCAATTCCTTAAGTTCATTTCTAGCGCTACCTCTTGGACCTTCCAGAGCCACTGTTTATGCTCTCTTTGCAAGATTATAGAAACTATAGACAGAATAGATGTAAGAGGTCTTAATACTCTCGCACATTTCATCCACGTCCTCATTTTGATGTGACGGATAGCCGGATATACCGAAAACGATGTCTTGCTGTTGCGATCGAAGATCCGTGAACTACATCCGGTTCACAGGGCATCTCTACGAGCTCTTTTGCAGCATCTCTTGCGTGTTGCCTCTCATTCAGATAAGAATGCAATGACCGTGGAGTCGCTTGCTGCTCAGTTCCGCTATGGTGTCCTTCGTGGAAAATTAATCTTACAAGACGGTGTTCATGTGAAGGCACGTTGCACTGACTTCTTTTAATTTTTTCCAGCTGATTCCCTCAGAGACACTGGTTATGGAGGATCTCATTCAAAACGCGCATACCCTGTTTGACGAGCGCCCTTCTCCGACCCCACCTGTTCCTTCACCCCATGTGGCAGGGACAACGTCTACCTTCACTTACGGCTCATTGTTTTTGAGTCCTGAATTCCCACAACCCGCTGAGATTGAAGCCACGGACTCCATTACCCGACACGGCCCAGGGCTTGTTAATGGCCCCACGTCTACCCAATCCTCTTCCTCCTCATTACATTCGGATGCTTCTATGGAGAGTCGCCTCACACCATCGTCGACCCCCTTGCTAAGCCCCTTACTGGGATTTTCGCCGTCGAAGATCGTTGTGGAAGGAGTGGGGACGACTACGCAAGAACAGGTCATATCCGAGGCGGGAGGGACCGAGGCGATGGTGACATTGCCGAACAGTACTCCGGCGGAGGTTGTCTCCGTTCTGCCCACATCTGTTGCTGAGTGGCGGCTTCGAGTTCCTCAGTTGCGACCACCCACACACCCAGAAGTGCTGACGATTCCCCAAAGCCCACCCGAGAGCGTGCTATCCAGTACCTCGGATTTTCCGCTCTCGTCAGCTACGAGCTTGCAAACTGCAATGGGGCCTTTCACCCCATGATACTTACATTTCTTCCGTATCTTGTATTTCTGGATGCCACGGTTTCATGGGCACATTCGTAGTTTGGAAACACCTGCCACTTCACTACGGCTGGTCCACCAGCAGCCCAGGTATAGTGATGCGCGACGCGAGAGTTGGTTCGTGGTGTTACTACGTGTTTCGAGGGCTTGCCAAACATTGAGTCCGGCCCGGGCGGGGAGTAATGTCGGGTTGGCTTCAACTTGGCCCAGCCAGTTTTCGCTATCATACGAACGATACATCCTTTCAGGCTTTCAACTTTTGGTCCTCCAACGAGGGACAGGAAGTGAGCTGCTTTGCGAATCGGCTTCGGGCGATATTGGCCTCGTTGGACATCATCACGAGTCGTTTGAATCGCATTATTTTTATTGCGCCTTTCACTCGAAAGAAAGAGCGAACGAACGACGAGCAGAGGTATAACATACGCACTCGAAAAATCGCACTGTAAAACCCCCCTGACTACTTCCGGAACTCATACCGTCTCGCCCGGCCGCCTACTGCCAGTCCAAACACGTCCGAGTCCAAAAGCGCTCAATACGTCACCATGCCCCACACGCCGTATCCCGCGGCCAACCACGCGTGCTCGTGCACGCTCACATAGAGGAGCGAGTACAACGTCCGCCCGAGCGCGTCGGGCGCGCCATACATTCCTGCGCCGCCTGTTACTGCCCCCGCGTCCGAAGCAGGAGCGGAGGGTCGGATTACACGTTGGAGGGGGCTGGACGCCCGTGCGCTCGATCGAACCCGGATAGGCAGAGTACAACCCAATCAGCCCAATCTTCCCCAATTCCGGACGGGATCAAGCCCTGCGCGCTGAGATGAAAAATGGGACATGGTATTGTAGATGAGAGCCCGAGCATACCGAAGCGTGGCAGGCCCGGGATTGAGCGTGCACGTCCACGGTCGAATTCAATCATTGCTGACACGCGAGGGAGGCGTATATAGGCTCAAGGCTGAGTCGGAGCGCTGAGCGCTGAGGCCTGAGGCGTTGTGCACGGTCTCTGCCAGCATTCTCCCCCTGCAATTTCAAGTAGTCCGAGTCGCGAGTGATACCATGACGTGCTGAGCTCACCTAAGGTCCGGTCATCACGATAATGTGGTGTTCGACGCCCCCGTCTGTTGTCTTGAATTGATACCTCTCAGCGTTCTGAAGGCCGGATCGCATCTCACCAAATAAGTGTTTTGTTACAGACTGACGCTGGCAGGCCTGAGAAAATATAAGTTACTTCATGGTCGCTGCTTCAAGTTAGCCTGTTTCGACTGTGACATGCACAGCCCACAAAAGCGCCCTCTGCGCCCCTTGGCAACCTCCCATGTCTTTCCTATCCGTAGGACCCCAGTCCAGAGTGCTTTTAGAGAGCCACTCCAGCAGTCTGCTCGCCCAATTTGATACACAACTCCAAATCATCGCAGATCGTTATTTGGCTTTCTTCCAAGAAAGGTCTGTCAATGTTGTTCGAATCTTACATTTTACACTAACCGTTAAATCTTCAGGCGAAGTATTGAGGCGACCTAGTCAGTTGTGAAAAATCGAACACTCCGTTAACTTGACTGATTTGTTTCTCTTGAAGTATCGATTCTTTATGGAGACTCAATCACAAGGCAAACACCGTTGATGCCGCATTCGATCCTCGTATCGAACCAACTACGACGAGAGCGGCATGGAGTAATGTAAGAGAAAATCTAGCAAGAGGTACGCGTTTGCACATTCCAAGCTGTGGCCCGGAGCCCACAGTCGTTGCAGAGGCCCGCACCCAGCAGGCTTTCGTGGATATTTTGGATAACGACGTCATTAAGCCCCTTAGAACATTGAAGGTAAGCCAGGAACTCCTCGTTCGGGCGGGCATCCCTGTTCTAATATAGGGCGATCCGGAAGGAATTGGAAGATGGGACAAGAAAGTGGATTGAGGAAGATCTCAAGAAATCCGCCGCGAAGTACGCTGATCATGCAGAGAACGAAATCCCGAAGCTCCAGCAGGCATACTTGAAGAAATATCACCCTGAACAATATGCTCACTCTACCGACGTTCAGAACAAAAGGTTTGGAGGGAAGGTCTCGGCGCTATTTCGTGGTCGGCGGGGAGATTTGCAGGAACCTGAGCCTGCCAAGTCTGAAAGGGGTATCGCCGATATCACCCATGGGTTCTAACTTGGTTTACTGAATTAGCCCTCTGAATCAGTGTCCGACGATGACTGGAGGAGGGCCGTTAGCACACTCCACGACTTTCGATTGATGAGGGCCGAGAGTCTGGGGGACGGATATGATGTGAGTGATATTTTATTCTACGATACTGATTGATGTTACACCAGACATTGCCGATGCAGTGTCTTGAAGAATTCGTTTTCACGCCAACCGTCAAAGACGTTCTTGTCAAATATATGGACGGTATGACGTCAGTGCTATGTGCCCTCGTGGAACCTTCGAGAATTTGACATAGCATGTAGCACAACATGCGCAAAGTATGACGAGCTGGCAATGAGTACTAGGGCAGATGTCGAGAAAGCCTTTGCCGGAACGGACACGTCCGATCTGAGAGGGTCTTTCCGTCGCGCCCTTTCCTTTTCTATTCCTCTGCCCACTCTCTACCGCAACTATCATCCCGGCGCATATTCAGACTTGATTTTCGGTGTCCCCCCGGTGGACCTTACGACCAATCGAAACAATGTTCCGAAAGTGATGAGAATGTGCATCGAAGAAGTGGAAAAGAGGGGTCTGGACGCTAACAGATTATATTTGGTAAGCCGATCAAGTGTGTTGGGATTCATGTTTATAGTGTCCTAGTTCCCAGTGGGTCCTATATACAGCCCAGAAGTACTACAGGCCAGTGGAACCCATCTCAATGAACAATCTACTAGCTGAGATAAATTCCCATTCAGTTGCGGCGCAGGTTCGAAAGTGAAAAGTCATTTTCGTTCAGCCCTACAGACAACATCTATTCCGTTGCGAGGCTTCTCAAGGTCAGCCATTGTAACCATTGCAAACGCGTCAATTCTTTGAGTTCATTTCTAGCTCTACCTCTCGGAGCTTCCAGAGCCACTGTTAGTGCTTTCTTTGCAAGATTATAGAAACTACAGACAGAACAGAGGTAAGCGGGCTTATACTCTCGCACATTTCGTCCACATCCAGATTCTAATGTCATGTATAGCCAAATATGCCGAAAACGATTTCTCGCTGTTGCGATCGAAGATCCGTGAACTACATCCGGTTCAGAGGGCATCTCTAGGAGCTCTTTTGCGGCATCTCTTGCAGGTTGGCTCTCATTCAGCTAGGAATTCAGTGACCGTGAAGGCGCTCGCTGCTCAGTTCAGCCACCCTCTCCTTCGTGGGAGTGCTGTCGTTCAAGGCGGTGTTGACACGAAGGCACGTTGCATCGACTTGTTGTAATTGTTTCCAACTGACTCCCTCGGAGGTCCTGGTTTTGGAGGATCTCATCCAAAATGCGCATACCCTGTTTGACGAGCGACCTTCTCCGACCCCACCTGTTCCTTCACCCGACGGGGCAGAGATAACGTCCACATACACTTACGGCTCGTTTTTGAGTCCCGAGTTGCCACAACCTGCTGAGATTGAAGCCATGGGCTCTACTACCCGACATCGTCCAGGGCTTGTTGGTGGCATCCCCACGTCTACCCAATCCTCTTTCTCCTCATTGCCTTCGGATGCTGCTATGGAGAGTCACCTCACACCATCACCGACCCCCTTGCTAAGCCCCCTACTGGGACTTCCGTCGTCCCAGACGCTTACGGAAGGAGTGGAGACGACTCCGCAAGAGCAGGTGCCAGTGGTCATTCCCGAGGCTAGCGGCACGAAGGCGGTGGAGACATTGGCGAATAGTACTCCGGCGGAGGTTGTGTCCGTTCCGCCCACATCTGTCGCTGAGTGGCGGTTACGTCAGTCGCGACTATCCCCACACCCAGAGGCGGTGACGATCCCCCAAAGCCCACCCGAGAGCGTGCTATCGACTACGTCGGATTTTCCGCTCTCCTCTGCTACGAGCTTGCGAACTGGAATTGCTACGAGCTTGCAAACTGGAATGGGGACATTCTCTCCGTGATATGTACATTTATTCCGTATCTTGTATATCTGGAACCCATTGTTTTATGGGCGCACTCATGTTTTGGTAACTTTACTGCGGCTAGTCCACTTGCAGCCCACATGAACCCCTAGACGTAGCGACGCGTTCCGCGAGAAAGAGTTGGGTCGTGATGTTACGTGTTTCGGGGGCTTCCAAGCATTGAGTCTGGTAGTGATTAATGTTGTGTTGGCTTCGACTTGGCCCAGCCAGTTGCGATACATTTTTTGGCCTTTTGGTCGTTCGACGAGGGACAGGAAGTAATCTGCTTTGCGAATCGGCTTCGGGCGATATTGGCCTCGTTGCTCATCATCATGAGTCGTTTGAATCGCATTGTTTTCATTGCACCCTCCTTGGCGCCGTTCACTCGAATGAACGAACGAACGAACAATGAACAGAGACATAACATAAGTACTGAAAAATCGCACTGTAAAACCCCCTGCTTGCGGAACGCCGCGCATGCGCGTCCGTCACGGCCGAGTCCAAACACGCCAAAAGCCCTCCAAGTAGTACGTCTCCATGCCCCACACACCGTATCCCACGGCCATCCACGCGAGCTCGTGCATGCTCACACAGAAGAGCGGGTACAGCGTCCGCCAGAGCGTGTCGAGCACGGGCGGCGCCTTGCGCGCGCCATACATTCCTGTGCCGCCCGTTATTGCCCCCGCGTCCGAAGCAGGGAGCGGCAGGTCGGACCGCGGGCCAGACGCCCGTGTGCCCGATCGAACCTGGAGTCAAATGTTCGGCAAAGTACGACCCAATCAGCCCAATCTTCCCCAATTCTGGATGCCATCAGGCCCTGCGCGCCGGGATCGAAACGGGAGATAGAAGATGAGAGGCTGAGTATGCCGAAGCGTAGCAGGGTTGAGCGTGCACGTCGACGGCAGTGTGCTATTTGAGTCTGACATCTGGAGGCCTGAGAAAATATGCCTCATGGGCGCTGCATGTTTCAACATGAGCAACCTACAAAAGCGCCCTCTGCACCCTCTGGCAACTTCCCATGTCTTTTCTATCCATAGAACCTCAGTCCAGAGTGGTTTTAGAGAGCCACTCCAACAGTCTGCTCGCCCAAATCGATACACAACTCCAAATCATCGCACATCGCTATTTGGCTTTCTTCCAAGAAAGGTCCGTCGGTATTGTTCCAGTCACGGTCTGACACTTTAAACGAACCGTTCGATCTTCAGGCGAAGTATTGAGGCAACCTAGTCAGTTGTCGTCCGAAAAATCAAAGATGCTATTTATCTCGACTGATTTGTTTCTCTTGAAGTATCGATTCTTTACGGAAACTCCATTGCAAGGCAAAAACCGTTGATGCCTCGTTCGACCCACGTGCCGAACCAACTACGACGAGAGCAGCATGGGATACAGTCAGAGACAACTTAGAAAGAGGTATGCGTTCGTACATCCTATACTGTGGCCTGGAGCCCACAGCGGTTGCAGTGGCCAATACCCAGCAGGCTTTCGTGGATGTTTTAGATAACGATGTCATTAAACCCCTCGCAACATTGAAGGTAAGCCAGGAACATCTCGTTCAGGCGGGCGTCCCTGTTCTAATAATAGGGCCATCCCGAAGGAATCGAAAGGTGGGACAAGAAAGCGGATTGAGAGCGATCTCCAAGGATCCGCCGCAGAGTATGCTGACCATGCAGAGAACACAATTTCGAAGCTCCAGCAGGCATACTTGAAGAAATATTACCCTCAGCAATATGCTCACTCTACCGACGTTTCGCGACGTCCTCAGGATGTTCCGAATAAGAGATTTGGAGGCAAGGTCTCGGCGCTATTTCGTGGTCGGCGGGAAGGTTTGCAAGACCTTGAGGCCGCCAAGTCTGAAGAAGGTATCGCCGATATCACCCATGAGTTCCAACTTGGTAACTGAATTAGTCCTCTGAATTAGTGTTCGACGATGACTGCAGGAAGGCCGTTTGCGACCTCAACAGCTTCCGATCGACAAGAGCGGAGGACCTGGGGGGCGGATATGATGTGAGTGATATTCTATGCTACGATATCGATTGATGCCACACCAAACAATGCAGTGTCTTGAAGAACTCGTTTTCACTCCAGCCGTCAAGGACGTCCTTTTCAAATATACAGACGGGATGATGTCAGTGCTATTAAGCCCTCGTGGAATCTTCGAGATTTAACACGGCATGCAGCTCAGCATGCGCAAAGTATGACGAGCTGGCAATGAGTACTAGGGCAGAAGTTGAGAAAGCCTTGGCCGGAACAGATATGTCCGATCTGAGAGCATCTTTCCGTCGCGCCCATTCCTTTTCTATTCCTCCACCGGCTCTCTATCGCAACTATCGTCCTGGTGCATATTCAGACTTGATTTTCGGTGTCCCCCTGGTGGACCTTACGACCAATGAAGACAATGTCCCAAACGTGATGAGAATGTGCATTGAAGAAGTTGAGAAGAGGGGTCTGAATACTAAGGAAATATATTCGGTAAGCTGATCGAGGCGTGTGTTAGGGTTCATGTTTAGTGTCGCAGGTGGGTCACCCACGCGACGCAGAAGTACTAGAGGTCAGTGGAATCCGTCCCAATGAACAGCCTACAAGCTGACATGTAATTCACATTCAGTTGCGGCGAAGACTCGAAAGTGGAAAGACATTTTCGTTCAGCTCTACAGACAACATCCATTCCATTGCGATGCTTTTCAAGGTCAGCCATTGCAGCCATTACAAACGCTTCAATTCTTTAAGTTCATTTCTAGCTCTACCTCTCGGATCTTCCAGAGCCACTCTTCGTGCTCTCTTTAGACGATTATAGAAACTACAGGCAGAATAGAGGTAAGCGGGCTTAATACTCTCGCACATTTCACCCACATCCACATTATAATGTCACGTATAGCCAGATATGCCGAGAACGATTTCTCGCTGTTGCGATCGAAGATCCGTGAACTACATCCGGTTCACAGGGCATCTCTAGGAGCTCTTTTGCGGCATCTCTTGCGTGTTGCCTCTCGTTCAGATAAGAATGCAATGACCGTGAACGCGCTCGCTGCTCAGTTCCGCTATGGTGTCTTTCGTGGGAATGCAGTCTCGCAAAACGGTGTTCGCGTGAAGGCACGTTGCATCGACTTGTTGTAAATTTTTACAACTGACTCCCTCGGAGGGCCTAGTTTTGGAGGATCTCATCCAAAATGCGCATACCCTGTTTGACGAGCGACCTTCTCTGCCCCCACCTGTTCCTTCACCCCATGTGGCGGAGACAATGTCCACGTACACTTACGGCCCGTTTTTGAGTCCCGAGTTGCCACAACCTGTTGAGGTTCAAGCCATGGGCTCTACTACCGGACATCGTCCAGGGCTTTTTGGTGGCATCCCCATGTCTACCCAATCCTCTTTCTCTTCATTGCCTTCGGATGCTGCTATGGAGAGTCACCTCACACCATCCCTGACCCCCTTGCTAAGCCCCCTACTGGGGCTTCCGTCGTCCCAGACGCTTACGGAAGGAGTGGAGACGACTTCGCAAGAGCAGGTGCCAGTGGTCATACCCGGGGCTAGAGGCACGAAGGCGGTGGAGACATTGGTGAATAGTACTCCGGCGGAGGTTGTGTCCGCTCCGCCCACATCTGTCGCTGAGTGGCGGTTACGTCAGTCGCGACTACCCCCACACCCAGAACCGCTGGCGATCCCGCAAAGCCCACCCCAGAGCATGCTCTCGAATACGTCGGATTTTCCGCTCTCCTCTGCTACGAGCTTGCAAACTGCAATGAGGCCTTTCTCCCCATGATATGTACATTACTACGGTTGGTCCACGAGCAGCGCCAGATGTAGTGACGCGCGACGCGAGAGTTGGTTCGTGATGTTACGTGTTTCGAGGGCTTTCCAAGCATTAAGTCCGGTCGGGGTTAATGTTGGGTTCGCTTCAACTCGGCTCAGCCAGTCGCCGTTGTGAACGATACATCCTTTCGCCTTTTGGTCGTTCAACGAGGGACAGGAAGTAAGCTACTTTTCGAACCGGCTTCGGGCAATATTGACTTCGTTGCTCATCATCATAAGTCGTTTGAACCCTTATTATTTCTATTGCATCCTTCACTCGAACGAACTAACGAACCAACGATGAGCAGAGAGAAAACATAAGCACTCGAAAAATCGCACTCTAAAACTCCCCCTTGCCTATTTGCGGAACACATACAGCACATACGCGTCCCGCACGGCCGCCCAGTCTAAACACGTCCAAAAGCGCTCCAACTGAAGTACGTCTCCATGCCCAACACGCCGTATCCCGCGGCCATCCACGCGTGCTCATGCACGCTCACACTGAAGAGCGGGTACAACGTCCACCCGAGCGCGTCGAGCGTGTGCGGCGCTTCGGGTGCGCCATACATTCCTGCGCCGCCCGTTGCTGCCTCCGCGTCCGAAGCGGGGCCCGAGAGCAATGGGTCGGACCACACGTTTGCGGGGCGCACTCGATCGGATTTAGAGCTCAATGTTAGGCAGAGTACTCCCAATATTTCCCAATTCCGCACTCGATTAGGTTCCCTGCGTGCCGAGATGGAAAACGGGACACGGAAGACGCAGAGCCCGAGCATTCTGAAGCGTGGCAGGATTGAGCTTACACGTCCATGGCCGAATTCCATCACTGCCGACACGCGAGGGAGGCGTATATAAATTCAAGGCATCTAGAGGTGTAGCTGAGCGATGAGTGCTGAGGCCTGAGGCGTTGCGCGTGATCTCTTTTCGCCGGCTGCGACTTCAAATAAGTTAGTCGAGACTCGGAGTGGTACGCGGCCCGTATGCCGTGTTGGGCTCACCTGAGGACAGAACTCACTAACAGAAGTGCGCATAATGTAGTGTTCGATGCCCCCCGTCCATCGTCTTGAATTGGTGCTTCTCAACGTTCTGAACTCTGAAGGCCGAACACGCATCTCACCAAATAGCTATGCTGATTTAGTATGACATTTGGAGGCCTGAGAAAACATGCGTCATGCCCAAGGTCATGCCAGTGGTTGCTACCTGTTTCAACATAAGCAACCTACAAAAGCGCCCTCAGCAACCCCATGCAACCCCCCATGTCTTTCCTATCCGTAGAACCTCAGTCCAGAGTAGTATTAGAGAGCCACACGAACAGTCTGCTCTCCCAATTCGATACACAACTCCAAATCATCGCAGATCGCTATTTGGCTTTCTTCCAAGAAAGGTCTGTCAATGTTGTTCGATTCCCACATTTTACACTGACTGTTCGATCTTCAGGCGACGTATTGAGGCAACCTAGTCAGTTATCGTCCGAACAATCGAACATGCCATTCTCTTGACTGATTTCTCTCCCTTGAAGTATCGATTCTTTATGGAGACTCCATCACAGGGCAAACACCGCCGATGCTGCATTTGACCCTCGTATCGAACCAACTACGACGAGAGCAGCATGGGGTAATGTAAGAGAAAATCTAGCAAGAGGTACGCACTTGCACATTCTAAACTGTGATCTGGAGCCCACAGCCGTTGCAGAGGCCCGCACCAAGCAGGCTTTCGTGGATATTTTGGATAACGACGTCATTAGACCCCTTACAACGTTGAAGGTAAGCCAGGAGGATCCCGTGCGGGTGGGCATCCCCGTTCTAATATAGGGCGATCCGGAAGGAATCGAAAGATGAGACAAGAAAGCGGATTGAAGAAGATCTCAAGGGATCCGCCGCGAAGTATGCTGATCATGCAGAGAACAAAATCTCGAAGCTCCAGCAGGCATACTTGAAGAAATATCACCCTGAACAATATTCTCACTCTACCGACGTTCCGAACAAAAGGTTTGGAGGCAAGGTTTCGGCGCTATTTCGTGGTCGGCGGGAAGATTTGCAGGAACTTGAGCCTGCCAAGTCTGAGAAAGGTATCGCCGATATCACCCGGTCCCAACTTGGTTTACTGAATTAGCCCTCTGAATTAGTGTCCGACGATGACTGCAGGTCCGCCGTTGGCCGACTCAACAACTTTCGATCGATGAGGGCCGAGTGTCTGGAGGATGGATATGATGTGAGTGAGATTCTATGCTTCTATGCTACGATATTGATTGATGCTACGCCGAACATTGCCAATGCAGTGTCTTGAAGAATTCGTTTTCACGCCAACCGTCAAGGACGTTCTTTTCAAATATATGGATGGTATGATGTCAGTGCTATTAAGACTGTGGAATCTTCGAGAATTTGACACGGCATGCAGCACAGCATGCGCAAAGTATGACAACCTGGCAACGAGTACTAGGGCAGATGTCGAGAAAGCCTTCGCTGGAACAGATGCGTCCGATCTTAGAGCATCTTTCCATCGCGCCCTTTCCTTTTCTATTCCTACACCGACTTTCTATCGCAACTATCGTCCCGGTGCATATGCAGGGTTGATTTTCGGTGTCCCCCTGGTGGACGTTGAGACCAATGAAGATAATGTTCCGAAAGTGATGAGAATGTGCATCGAAGAAGTCGAGCAGAGGGGTCTGAATACTAATGGAATATATTCGGTAAGCTGATCAAAGCGTGTGTTGGGATTCATGTTTAGTGTCGCAGGTGGGTTCTAAATTCGACGCACAAATACTGCATGCAAGTGGGATCCACCCCAATGACCGACCTACCAGCTGACATAAATTCCCATTCAGCTGCGGCACAGGTTCGAAAGTGAAAAGTCATTTTCGTTCAGTTCTACAGACGACATCCATTCCGTTGCGATGCTTCTCAAGGTCAGCCATTGCAACCATTGCAAACGCGTCAATTCCTTAAGTTCACTTCTAGCGCTACCTCTGGGACCTTCCAGAGCCACTGTTTACGCTCTCATTGGAAGATTATAGACACTACAGAGAGAATAGAGGTAAGCGGTCTTAATACACTCTCACATTTCATCCACATCCACGTTCTGATGTCATATATAGCCAGATATACCGAAAGCGATTTTTCGCTGTTGCGATCGAAGATCCGTGAACTACACCCGATTCACAGGGCATCTCTAGGAGCTCTTTCGCAGCATCTCTTGCGCGTTGCCTCTCATTCAGACGAGAACGCAATGACCGTGGAGTCGCTCGCTGCTCAGTTCTGCAATACTGCTCTTCGTGGGAATCAAGTCTTGCACGGCGGTGTTAACGCGAAGGCACGTTGCAACTACTTGTTGTAATTTTTTCCAACTGATTCCCTCGGAGGGCCTAGTTTTGGAGGATCTCATTCAAAATGCGGACACCCTGTTTGACGAGCGCCCTTCTTCGTCCCCACCTGTTCCCTTACCCGATGTGGCAGAGACAACGTCTACGTACTACACTTACGGCTCGTTATTTTTGAGTCCCGAGTTGCCACAACCTGGTGAAGTTCAAGCCATGGGCTCTACTACCCGACATAATCCAGAGCTTGTTAGTGGCATCCTCAGGTCTACCCAATCCCCTTTCTCCTCATTACCTTTGGATGCTGCTATGGAGAGTCGCCTCACACCATCACCGACACCCTTGCTAAGCCCCCTACTGGGATTTCCGTCGTCCCAGACGCTTACGGAAGGAGTGGAGACGACTACGCAAGAGCAGGTCATACCCGAGGCACGAGGCACCAAGGCGGCGGAGACATTGGCGAATAGTACTCCGGCGGAGGTTGCGTCCGTTCCGCCCACATCTGTCGCTGAGTGGAGGTTACGTCAGTCGCGACTACTCCCACACCCAGAAGCGCTGACGGCCCCCCAAAGCCCACCCGAGAGTGTGTTATCCAGTACCTCAGATTTTCCGCTCTCCTCTGCTACGAGCTTGCGAACTAGAATGGGGACATTCTCCCCATGATATGTACATTTCTTCGGTATCTTGTATTTCTAGACGCCACGGTTTCATGGGCAGATTCGTATTTTGGAAACACCAGCAGCGCCTGATGTAGTGACTCACGGACGCACGACGTGAGAGTTGGTTCGTGATGTTGCGTCCTTCGAGGGCTTTCCAAGAATTAAGTCCGGCCGGGGGTAGTGTTGGGTTTGCTTCAATCTGCCCAGCCAGTTGCCGCTACAAACGACACATCCTTTCGCCATTTAGTCATTCAACGAGGGACAGGAAGTGAGCTACTATTCGCACCGTCTTCGGGCGATATTGACTCCGTTGGACCGTTGCTCATCATGAATCGTTTGAATCCGTATTATTTTTATTGCACCCCTCACTGGAATGAACGAACGATGAGCAGAGAGTTAACATAAGCACTCGAAAAATCGCACTGTAAAACCTCCCTACCTACATGCGGAACGCAAACCCGTCCCGCACGGCCGCCCAGTCCAAACACGCCCAAAAGCGCTCCAAGTACGTCTCCATGCCCCACACGCCGCATCCCGCGGCCAATCGCGCGTGCTCATGCACGCTTACAAAGAAGAGCGGGTATTACAGCGTCCGCCCGAGCGCGCCATATATTCCTGCGCCGCCTGTTACTGCCCCCGCGTCCGAAGTAGGGAGCAGCGGGTCGGACCACACGTTGGAGGATCGCACGAGGCCAGATGCCCGTGCGCTCGATCGAACCTGGAGCCCAATGTTAGTCAGAGTGCTAATCAGCCCAATGTTCCCCAATTCCGGACACTGCGCGCCGAGATGGAAAACGGGACACGGTAGATGACTCGGAGAGCTTGAACACGCGGGAGTGTGGCAGGATTGAGCGTGCACGTTCACAGCCGAATTCCATGATCGCTGCTGACGCGCGAAAGAGGCGTATATAAACTCAAGGCATCTGCGGGTGGGGCTTGGCACTGCGGCGTTGGGC
>WNGR01012282.1_pt1 | contig 13966 bp, 12 predicted proteins | sample 5407581 | NCBI WGS metagenome assembly WNGR01 (sample SAMN13153383, study PRJNA577476) | soil metagenome | isolation source: 80 cm soil or saprolite under Garry oak tree replicate 2 | place: USA:California | collected 2016-06-15 | reverse complement strand
ATGGGATAGATGGCGACAACTTCAGAGAGTCGATAGGCAACCGAGGCCGCAGCCTCGTTCCCATCCATAATGACCATTTTTTGTTCGCTCATTTGCTTTGCTCCATGCCGCGGCCGCAGGAAAAAACCGCTACGTCGAGTCTCCTCGCTCGGTGGGTAAGCCGCCTGTGATGCGGGACACATGGAACTGGATGAATACCATATTATGAATAAGTTTCCATATTGCGACGCACACCCTGCTCCGCAATGATGGTCTCCAAATCTGTGGGTTTCGACAGCACACGATCAGATCTGAACGCGGCTTTTATTAGCTGCTATAGGGCCTGTCTTCAGGCGCGACGATGTCCCGCACAATATCGCGGGCTCTGCGATCCTCGATCAGTCCAAAATCGCAAACCGTGCCAAACTTCAGTTCGCAGCTTTAAGCCCGTTTACCAGCGCTTCCCATTCGGCCTCGAGAGTCGGGCGTTGAAACTTGCGTCCTGCCCTCTCATACCAGTAGTTGGCATTTGAATCCTTGCCTTCCTTGCGGTGCAGATAAGCGTGAACGGCCATTCCTTCGGGGGTCTCCAGTTCGTCCACCATGATATGGGCCTGGATCCAGTCCCCTTTCGCGTCCCACCAGAGTGCCGCAAGGGTAGCCGGCAGTCCATGGGGAGGAGCTTCTGCGGAAAGTGTGGCACGGAACTTTTTCACTTCCATGACACCCCTTTTACACCTTTCCTTGTTCCCTGTGAATGCCTAAAAGTCCATTCCTATCCACTTCAGAATCCTGTTGACATCCTCGAGAAGCGCTCCTAACATCCTGCCCACCGACGGCTTGTCGAGTGTTTCCCCACTCTAGCGCCAGATCCCCTGAAAACCTCGCACCTGTCGCAACACGTCGAGCATTTCGCTCAACTCACACCTAACTCGACTCAGGCCGGGAGCCTGATGGAGGTCACATGTTTGAAGAAAGGAAGCTGCTTGTGCTTTCGCCCCTGTTCAAACGCACGAGGCCAATTCTCAGCCTTGTTGGAACCGCCGCGACCATCGCTGCAATCGTGATGTTCGCAACCGTGATCAAAACACCCCGCATTCACGCTGGGGAAGAAAATGAGCGAGATAAGGAAGAATCAAAGATCGCGATCGGTTTCTCCATCGCACCAGTTCCTCTCAACCTCGCCGGCAAGAATAGGAGCTTGGTCGGCCTAGGCAGCTACATTGTCAACGCGCAGTCTGGCTGCGATGGATGCCACAGTAAGGGCACTCAAACCGAGTATCTCGCCACAGGTAACCCATACTTTTTGCGCCCGCCCAAAGGACCATTCAGTGGGGTTCAACAGATCAATCCGGCGACCTATCTCGGCGGCGGCAGGGATTTCGGTCCTTTCCCCGGCCTCCAGCACCTGTACTCTCGCAACCTGACTCCTGACAAAACCGGCAAGCCCGAAGGAGGCCACACCTTCAAGGAGTTCCTCACGATCTTGCGTACAGGCAAGGATTATGACCATATCCATCCAACCTGTACCGGAGCTCCCAACGGCACATGCGTGCCTCCTCCGTTCAACGGTGCCGTGCTTCAAGTCATGCCATGGCCCGTTTACCAAAGCATGACCGACCACGACATTCGCGCCATCTACGAGTACCTGAGCGCAATCCCCTGCATCGACACTGTAGTCGCGGGCGCGCCAATACTCCGCAACGAATGTCAATAATTGAGAGGACGGCGGCCGGTCAGGTTTCTCGGTGACCGGCCGCGCTTCCCCGGGTAACTTTGCCGAGCGCGTGCAATCGGCATCAAAAACGCAAAAAGTAACTGAACTTCGCAAACACCTGGCGATCTGTCGAAGTTCCCGGCATGCGAGTCACCGAGTACGCCGGCGTGGCAGCACCGTCAAAGTCCACGTTTTGAAATGCATCCGCATAACCCAGATAAATCGCCGTTCCAGGATGAGGCAGATAAGTGAACAACAAAGTCGCATCCGCCTGCTTCGAATACCCACTCGACACCAGCGCATGATTCGGCAGCAGCGAGTTATAGTCCAGAATCGCTCTGAACGAGTAGTCGCGATTGAACTGATAGTTGATCTTCGACCGAATCAGGTGATTCGTGAAGATCGTTCCACTTTGCGTCCATCCTGGCGGCAGCGTGTTTTCGCTCGTCGCCAGGCGCGTGTAGTAGTACATCTCGTCCAGGCGTAGATGCGACTGCGGCCGAAGCGTCACAATCGCCGACGCATTGTTCGCGTCGCCAAGAAACGGCAACACGCCTTCCGCCGGATAGTAGTTCGGCGAAGACCCCTGAGTATACGTGCCGGTAAAATCCACCCACTTGTACCACGACGTCATGAGCGACAAGGTCGTGAATTGCTCGCGAAAACCAAGGTTGGCATACCGCTCGTAACCCTCCGCATGAGTCATCGTCAACATAGTCATATTGGCCAGGCTGAGTGAGAAGCTTGGCGCCGCATACCAGTTCTGAAGCCGCCTTTCATGGTCATAGATCAGCGTCGCATCCATCCCCGGCCCGTAAGCAAAGACAATCCGATTGCCCGGAGGTTTCCATTGGTAACCTCCAGACGTCTCCCAGCGCCGAATGTCCGTGCGGCTGATATAGCCAAGCGTCGAGTTCATTCCTGGGCTGCGGTCCGTATAACGCGTTACAAAGTTCTTGTGGTTATCCCACTTCTTCAGGCTAAGGATGTAACCCGGACCGGCCGCATAGCTCCCGTCCTTCTCTTCGGTCTGCGTGGTAGTGGCCTGCCCGCCGAGCGTCCAGTTGTGCGGCGCCAGGTATCGAAAATCGATCGACCCCACCCGGTTCGACGTCGATTTAAATTTGCTGCCGCCGAGGAACAAGCCCACGTGCGATTGTTGGCCAAACTCCCTCTCGGTACGTAACACTCCATCGACCGCGCGATCGCCGTGGCCCGTCTCGCCCTGTGCCAGCACCTCGCCCGGCGCCCGGTCGTCCGAGGCCAGCACCCCTAGACCCCAGCGCCCCACCGCGCCTGTCAGCTTCACACCATACTGCGGGTTCACAATCCGCCGCGAAAAGAAAAGCTGCTCAGGCATCGTGAAGATTGAAGCATTCTCTAGAAAAAACGGCCGGCGCTCCGGAAAGATAACCTCATATCGCTGGTTCACCTGCACCTGCGGGTCGTCGGACCCGATCTCGCTGAAGTCAGGATTGAAAGCCATGTCGAGCGTCAGCGCATCGCGAATTACGGCCTTGGCGTCGAGGCCCGCGTGATACTCCGTCTGGCGCTGGAAACCCAGGCTCGGATCGAGATAGCTGTCGCGCGAATAGAGTCCGTAGGGAATCAGCTGAATGTTTCGCCCCGGCGAGATATCCTCATCGATCTCAATCGGCGCAAACTGTCCAACAAACTGCGGCAGACCCGCATGCGAAACGAACGGCCATATTGAAAATTCGTTATTTCGCTGTATGGCCCGCGCCAGGCAGATATTCCACACCTGCTTCGAAGCCCGCGGAAAGCGCATGCTGCGGAATGGAATCGTCTCCAGCACCACGTAGCCGGTCTCGGTAATGCGGCCTTCGGAATACCACAACCCCTCCCAGCTTGGGTCGTCTCCAATTCCGTCCGTCGTCCGCCCGTCATATTGAATGCCGTAAGGGTTCACATCGAACCAGTAAGCATGTTTATGATCCAGAAAAGTGTCGATATTGATCGTGACGCGATCGTCCGTATCGATCTGCTTCCGCGGCGCCACACGGGCACGAATCTTCGCCGGATCATCCTTGCAGATCCAGCCCACGTAAAGATTCTTGCTGTCATAAGAGAGGTAAGCCGCGGTGGCCTGGCTCACAGGCTCCCCGTCATGCGGATCGAACTGCTTGAAGACCGTAATCACCAGCTCGGCTTCGCGCGGTGTGCCAGTCAAAAAGTCTGAGAGCTTCGGCGCCCGGCTCACACGCGGAATTTTCAGCGGCGCCCGTTCGACCGCCGCGCAATTATGAGACAGAAAAGCGGCCGCAACCATCACCGCCGCGCTCAGCCAAACGCGGCTGAGATGAGAAAACCAAGTCATATAGCCTCAAAACGTTCAGAGACTCAATGCCGGTCGCGAAACCCGCGCCAGACGTAAAAGGGGATGAGCATCTAGTCTACCAAGACTGGATGCTCAAGGTTATCGGTCACTCCAGACACGGCTAATCATGCTTTGCTCCGCGCCGCCGATGAACAAAACAAGTTCCTCTCTCGAAATCGTCTGCTTTCGAACGATCATGTGATTTAGGTCACAGAGGCCCGTTGGAAACTGCTGGTAAAAACAACACAGATTCAACGAAAACGGGTGGGGTCCTCGAGGGGGAATGGGAGAGGCCGTCATCTCGAGATGTCCGCCTCCCCCTCCCGGAGGGTCGAACGATGCCGCAAGTTTGCAACTCAGACCTAAATGGTCGTATACTGAAGTCCGACTATTCTGGTCGTAGTTCTAGGGTGCTGCCCTTTCGGCGGCCCCGCGGGGTCCGGCAGGTGAGTGTGCTGAGCGAATTGAACGTTGGCGAAAGTGGGGTCGTTGCGGCCCTCAACCTTCCCGAATCGGTTCAAAACCATTTGATGCATATGGGCTTTGTGCCTGACGCGCTGGTCGTGGCTTTGCGCCGCGCCCCCGCTGGCGACCCCACCGTCTATTGCGTCGATGGCATGGAAATCGCCCTCCGCCATGAGACCGCAGAAGGCATCAGGCTGCGCTCTCCCGAGGCCGAAAACAGTGACAACGCGAGCGAGCTTGAACTCGTCCAGGCGGTGCGATGAGCACGTGCTGCACCACTCCAGCCTTTGAGCCACCCTCCACACCGCCCTCCGGAGCGCTCCGCACCGTCGTCCTCATCGGACCGCCCAACTCCGGCAAGTCAACTCTTTTCAATCGCTTGACCGGCCTGCGCCAGAAGGTGGCAAACTATCCCGGCGTCACCGTCGAGCAGCGCATGGGCCTCATGGCCGGTGTGGGACACGACGACCTCACCCTGATCGACTTGCCCGGCGTCTATTCCCTCACCCCCTACTCTGAAGATGCCCGCGTCGCCGTCGACGTGCTCAAGGGCAAAATGCCCGGCACTCCCAAACCCGATGCAGTAATCGTCGTCCTCGATTCCCTGCACCTCACGCGGCAGCTCATGCTGGCTGCGCCGGTGCTTGCGCTCGGCCTGCCCACCCTGGTCCTGCTGAACATGAGCGATCTCATGGAGGCCCGCGGCGGCTCCGTCGATCCCCTCAAGCTCGCCAAGGAACTCGGCGCGCCCGTGGCCCTCATCAGCGCCACCCACGGAACCGGCCTCGACGCCGTACCCCTCTTCCTCAACCAGCATTCGTCTCATCAGGCTGCCGCCAGGCAGCTCACCCTGCCCGTTCTCGGCAATGCCGCCAGCACTCACACCTGGGCTTCTCAGATCAGCCGCCGCACCGGCTATCATGCGCCGCTCTCTGCTGCAGGCAGCCGCAAGCTCGACAACATCCTCCTCCATCGCATCTGGGGACCGCTCCTCTTTCTCGTCGTCGTCGTGGGCGTTTTTGAAGTTGTCTTCTCCATCGGACAGCCCATGGCTGACGGCTTCGGCGAAATCCTCGCCCGCGCTGCGGAACTGATTCGCCCCCTCATCCCAGGCTCCTGGCTGCAATCTCTCTTGCTCGACGGAGCGTGGAAAGGCATCTCGTCCGTTCTGGTGTTCCTCCCCCAGATCCTCCTCTTGTTTCTCTTCATCGGCGTGCTTGAAGACACCGGCTATCTGGCCCGCGCCGCGCTCATCGCCGACCGCGTCATGCGCACCACCGGGCTCAACGGCAAGGCGTTCATTCCCCTGCTCTCGGCCTATGCCTGTGCCGTTCCCGCCATCATGGCCACGCGCACCATCGAAAACAAGCGCGATCGCATGGCGACCATCCTCGTCACTCCCTTCATGACCTGCTCCGCGCGCCTGCCGGTCTACATGCTGCTCATCGCGGCGTTCATTCCCAACGTCACCTATCTGCACGGAGCTCTCGGCCTGCGCACCCTCGTGATGCTCGGCCTCTACGTCGCCGGATTCGTCGCCGCCATGACCACCGCCTGGCTGCTCAAAAGCTCCGTCCTCAAATCCAGCGAGACCCCCTTCATTCTCGAACTGCCCCAATACCGCATGCCCACCCTGCGCTCCCTTGGCATCCGGCTCATCGATCGTGCAAAAGTCTTCCTCCGCCAGGCCGGCACCGTCATCCTCTGCGTCACTTTGGTTCTTTGGGTTCTGGCGCATATCCCCGTGGTTCACGTAGCCGGCGGCTCGTTCTCCGCACCCGAGCTGGCCGACAGCGTCATCGGGCGCCTCGGCCACTTCATCGAACCCATCATTGCGCCCCTCGGTTTCAACTGGAAGATCGGCATCGGCCTCCTCTCCAGCGTGCTTGCCCGTGAAGTCATGGTCAGCACCATGGGGACCCTCTACGGCGCAGATCCCGGCACCCAGGCCCTCACCCTGCAAAACGCCCTGCACCACGATATGACCCTTGGCGGCGCTCTTGCCCTGATGATCTTCTTCGCCTTCGCCATGCAGTGCACATCCACCATGGCCGTCGTGCGGCGCGAAACCAACAGCTGGAAATGGCCCGCCTTCCAGTTCGCCTACATGCTCGTCCTCGCCTACGTCTCAGCCTTCGCCGTGAACCACATCGTCGCCGCCATCTTCGGCTAACCACGTCGCCTCGAGTGGAAGGGTACGCTTGCGGAAAAACTCGTTGCTTTGAAAGGGCATGGCTTTAGCCGTGCCGCAACTGCAGCAACATCAACGAGGGCTTTAGCCCCTGAGGGATTCACTCCGCGAGTTTGCCCCGAAAGAATGCCTTTCTCCCCAAAGTGTTTTGTCCTGCCGCACTGATCCTTTTCGACAACCAGCCGTTTCCCGCCTTTGCCGGAAGCATCCCTGGTTTATGAGAAACTAGAAGTGCAGAAATTCTCAGGGGCTGCCCGCGACCTTGCGCCCCTTAAACCTTGATTCAACCCGGCTTTATCCGGCCCCGCGAGCCGAATGCCCCAACTGCGGCCCGCAATTAGGAACAAGAACCCAATGCTCAGTGTCAGCAACGTCACCATGCGCTACGGCGCAAAACTGCTCTTCGAAGACGTAAGCGTCAGCTTCGTCCCCGGCCGCCGCTATGGACTCACCGGCCCCAACGGCTCCGGTAAATCCACCTTCATGAAGATCCTCACCAGCGAGCTCGACGCCCAAAAGGGCTCCGTGGTCCGCCCGCGCAAATTCGGCGTCCTCCGCCAGGATCAGTTCGCCTTCGACGCCTATCGCGTCATCGACACCGTCATCATGGGCAACAAGCCCCTCTGGGCGGCGATGGAAGAGCGCGACCGCATCTACGAGAAGCCGGATCTCTCCGACGCCGACGGCATGCGTTTGGGCGAACTCGAAGGCGTGATCGGTGATGAGGATGGCTACACCGCCGAGAGCGATGCCGCCGTGCTGCTCCAGGGCCTCGACATCCCCGACGAAATCCACGAGCGCAAGATGGGTGAGATCCAGGGCGGGCAAAAGGTCCGCGTACTGTTGGCGCAGGCTCTCTTCGGCAAGCCCGAAGCGCTGCTACTCGACGAGCCCACCAACTATCTCGATTTGGATTCAGTGCACTGGCTGCAGGATTTCCTCAACGGCTACAACGGCACCCTGATCGCCATCTCTCACGACCGCCACTTCCTCAACAGCGTCACCACCCACACCGCCGACATCGATTACCAGACCATCATCGTCTACACCGGCGGATATGACGAGATGGTGATGGCCAAGACCCAGATTCGTTCCACCCTTGAGTCGCAAAATGCCCAGCGCGAAAAGAAAATCGCCCAGCTTAACGACTTCATCGCGCGCTTCGCCGCCGGCACGCGCTCTTCGCAGGTCACCAGCCGCCGCAAAGAGGTCGAACGGCTCCAGACCAATGAACTGGCGCGCTCCAACATCCAACGCCCCTACATCCGTTTTGATCAAACGCGGCCCAGCGGCAAGCACGTGCTCGAGTTCAAGCACCTCACCAAAATCTACGGCGAGCAAACCGTGATCGACGGCTTCACCGCCAACGTGCTGCGCGGCGAGAAGATCTGCCTTATGGGCCGCAACGGCGCCGGCAAGACCACGCTGTTGAAGAGCCTCCTCGCCAACTACCCCGGCCTCGCCGACAAAGATTTTGAGTTGGATTCCGGTGCTGTCTTCTGGGGTCACGAAGCCCACATCGGATACTTCCCGCAAGACGTAAGCTCGATGATCGAGCATGGCCTCACCGTAGCCGAATGGCTCCATCGCTGGAACCCGGCGGCCCACGTCGAAGAAATTCGCGGCATTCTCGGCCAGATGCTCTTTTCCGGCGAAGAAGGCGAGAAGCAGACCAAGGCGCTCTCCGGCGGAGAACAGGCCCGCCTCATCTTCTGCAAGCTCATCCTCACCAAGCCCAACATCCTTATCTTCGACGAGCCCACCAACCACCTCGATCTCGAAGCCATCAACGCGCTCAACATCGCGTTACAGCGCTACGAGGGCACCGTCCTGCTCGTCACCCACGATCACGACCTCATCGACGAAGTAGCCACCCGCCTATGGAACTTTAAATCCGACAGCATCGAAGATTTCCAGGGCCCCTACGCCGAGTGGAAGGGCAAGCACAACTAGCCCTTCACCAACCAAATTGGGCCAGGTCGTTTACAACTGGCCGCACCTCCAATCGCAACTACAACAGCCCCTCGCCATCCCATTCGTGTTTTGAAAGGGCACGACTTTAGTCGTGCCGCAAACAGCCCGAAATGAGCGGGGCTTTAGCCACTGAGGGATGCTTTTCGACAAATCAACTCCTCTTCGAGCCGTGTATAAATGACGTTGTTTCCGGCGACCTACACCAGTTAGTCGTTGAGCCCTGCAATACTCTGCGGTCCATGACCTCTCCCCGCCTAACGCGCAGGCGGCGTCAATAGTGCATCGAAGAGGCGAGTCACCGCATTCTTCAGAGTATGCTCGTCTAGAAGTTCAGGCTCAAACTGCGCTTCCACCGCTAGGGCTGAGAGTACTGGCGCGAGTATCGCCACTGCGACAGAGCGGCTCAAAGCAGACTTACCTTTTCCACTGGACCCGAAGACTTTCGTATACTCTGCTTCGTCATAAGCTTGGGGAAGCAGTTCCTTGTGGGTTTTCCGTAACCGCTCCTTCGACTCCGGGTGGCGAATCGCAAACAGTTTGAACTCAAGCAGGAGAAGTGACCAGTTCTTATCTTCCAGTATTCCCACGTAGAACTCGCGAAATAACATGATGTTCTTTTCAACATCGTTCGATCCAGCGAGCTTTTCATACATACGGTCCGCCTGAAATCTCATCCGCTCTGCAAACAGCGCTATGAAGAGATCCTCTTTGTTCTTGAATTGACCGTAGATGGCTCCCTTCGTACGTCCCGCAAGCGCGGCGATCTCTCCGAGTTCCGCTCTCTCGTATCCGTCGCGTACAAAGATTGTCTCCGCAGAGCGAAGCAGAAGATCTCTGGTTTCTTTCGTTCTGAGTTCGTTCTTGTTAAGCAGCTTTGAAGGCATCTTTTCTCGTCTTCGCAAATCAGGACCGATCACACGGCCATTTAAGTATTGAAGCTCAGCTTCAAATTGTACTGAAAGTACTTTCGATTCGCTCTGGGTGAACACGTTGCGCCTGCCTTCCTTTATCGACTGCACGCACTGGCTTTCTGTTGCGATTCGATCAGTGCACATGACGGTTGAACTTCGATCGTCAAAACGATTGCTTCGTTTACGGTTGAACACCTGTCCTTTTCATCTCGCTGTGTGCGATTCCTACGGCTCTTGATTGCGAGGCACGTCGATCTTCGCTTGCAGAGCATCGCGGAGTTCTTGATTTGTCTTTAGAAGCTCACAAACAAGCGACCGCAAAGAGTTGAGCCTCGACTCCATCTCTTGGTTCAAGTCAATATGCCCATGGTTGTCGGTCGCGTTCTGCTCTCCATTGTTGCCCATATTCTCTCCGTTTTTGCCCAAAGCCCAGACTGCATGGATCCTGGTCGTCTGCGAAGTTCGTATACTATGGCGTGCGCTGCCCATACTATTTGTCATCCTTGCGTTCTGCCGATCTGGTATTCGATAAGGCAAGGTTCCATGCAGATCGCGGTGCAGACACCGCGATCTGCTTGACAGCCGTTCCAGCGGAACGTCGAACCAATCTCTACCTCGACCCAAGCAGTATCGGCGCGCATCAAAAGACCTACAGGACAGCAGGGCTCCCGATCCGTGGCGCGAGCCAGCTGAAGCCGAGTTGAAGTCTCCAACGTCAGTGACCATTGAGAAACTAGCTTCTGGATTGGGAAGCGTGTCTCTGCATCTCCTTCTGCTCCTTGCTCCACTTCTTCACGACCTGTTGTGCGATTTTGTCGATGACATTCATGCTTTCCGACTCGCCGCGCTGTGTGGCCTTGATCTGATCACGGATAACCGTCCTGCCCTTCGCGTCTGTAATTTCCAGGTTCAGGGTTATCTGGGTTACGCCTACAAAGAATCCAACCGGCCCCATCGAAGCACGCTTTACTTGGCTTCCGGGCTTGTACGCCGTCGTAGAAAGCCGCAACGTGTACTTTGAACAGTCGTCTCGACCCTCAGTCACTCCATCCCGAAGAACATCGGCGCCCGGGTCCTTACGCAAGCGGTCAATGATGTGCTCATAAACAAGCACTCGATACGCTACTGGGAATTCGCTGTTGTCAACCGTCGGCTGTTTCACCAGGATCGAATTGGGCGTTACTCTCGCAATAGAACAGGAATCGCTCGGCACATCGCGATGCGCGGCCGCTGATGGAGTGATAGCGCGCAGTGCTTCTTCAGCCTCGTTGGCTGGCAGATAGAAGACGGAGCCGTGATAACCGCCTTGGCTGTCCACGAACTCCACCGTGAGCATGTCTCGTTGATGATGCATGAAAGTGGCGAAAGCCGCGCCTCCACCATACGGAACTGCCATCCGCAACAACCTGCCTTTCATTCCCCAGAGCTCTACGCGCTCATTTCCGGCACTGAGCGCGACAATCGAGGGAGTATCGATCGTAGAACTTCCCGAGCTTCCGGTGAACTTCAAGTGTTGAGCTGTGATGATCAAAGTTCCGTCGTCCTTGGCCCTTACGTCAGGCATGCCAAGCACATGAACCGCGTGCGTTGATTTCCAGCCGGAAGTCTGGATGGCAGACGAGCCATAAGGAACGGAGGTGTCCACCTGCGCTCGAACAGGTAAGGACAAGGAACTTGTGAGAAGGAATAGCGCAAAACCTGAGCAAGGAATACGTAGCATTGGAACTCCTTTGGGGGTTGGGTTCGCAAAAATGCGTACTGGTAGGGAAAAGACTGCAAAAAGAAGCCGACCTTCAGAGCAGTCCACGTGAAGAAATATACGTACTGGTACGAATATAACACATCAATTCGCTTTTTGCTTTCGGGAAACAAGTAGCGTTCCGCAAGCAAGTACTTCCCTGTCGAGAATCATTGACAGACCATCTCTGCCACGTTGTAATCAAAAGAAACGGTGATGGAGTTCACCCTTAACCGCTGTCCTTTCCATTAAGTCGGACAGATGATGACTCCTGACAGGGAAAACCTGTCGGGGAGTCCTGTCCCGGCGCGATTTCCCCCGACAACTTTGAAGGTTTGAGTCACTAGCCCGCGCGTGACTGGTCTGCTGCGTTTTTTATGCGGTCGGATGCGTGCGGCTCCTGCAAGAGAGGAGATTGACTTTGCAGAAATATCTGCTGGTTGCGGTTGGCGGCGGACTGGGTTCGGTCGCGCGGTATTGGATTAGTTCGACAATCGGTGGCCGCATGGGACTCAAGTTTCCCTACGGCACTCTCGTGGTCAACGTGACCGCGTGCCTCATCATCGGCTTCACGCTCACCTATATGGGCAAGCGCGCGGACATCGATCCGGCGTGGAGATTCTTCATTCCCCTCGGCTTCATCGGCGCCTACAGCACGTTTTCAACCTACGAGTGGGAAACCCTCTCCACGCTGCGTTCCGGGGCCTTCGCCTTGGCCGCTCTCTATTCGGTAGGCAGTCTTGTACTGGGCCTCGCGGCCGTCTGGTGCGGTTCTGCCCTCGGTGAAGCGCTCTAGCCCAATTACTCGCCAACCTCCGCCAAGTTGCAAGTACTACGCAATTGGTGTTTCAATCCCTCGTTGCCCGTCGGCAGCCGCATCGCACACGCTGCCGCCGCGGGTCCGGGGAGGAGTTGCCATGCTAAGCACTGGCAAAGCCGTCAAAGTCATCCTTTACCTGAGCGATGGAGCCAAACACCACGGAATTCCGATCTACACCAGCGTTCTCGATTTTCTCTTCCACAGCGGGATCGCCGGAGCGACAGCCATGAAGGGAGTCGCCGGCTTCGGCGCCCGTCACCGGCTCCATTCCGCCCACATCCTCGACCTCTCCGACCGTCTGCCCATCAAGATCGAGTTCATCGACACTCGTGAAAAGGTTGATGCCATCTTGCCCGAGCTTGAATCACTATGCGGCTGCGGTCTCATTGAGGTGCAGGAAACCTCAATCGTCGTGCCCACCCGCACATAGGCAAGCGTCACCATTTGGGAATCTCACCCGCCTGTAGCGGTCATCACAGCACCCTCGCCTGCCAGCGCATAGCCTTGTGAGGCAGTACTGCGGGGGAAATTCATGATAGCCAGTCACATGTCCATTGAAAATCAAGTCACCATCAACAACCTGCTGGCCGCCTTTGAGGGCGAGTCCAATGCAAATGCGAAGTACACCGAATTCGCCCGCAGAGCTGACGCAGACGGGTTGCACGGAGTCGCGAGCCTGTTTCGCGCCGCGGCGCGGGCCGAGCATATCCATGCCAACAACCATTCCCGTGCCATCCGGCTCATGGGCGGCGAGCCCACCGCGTCAATTCATCCCATCGAAGTGAAGAGCACGCTTGAAAATCTCAAGGCTGCCCTCAGCGGCGAACAGCACGAAATCGATGCAATGTATCCGGAGTTTCTAAAAGAGGCCGAAGTTCACAACAACAGCGCCGCCATGCGGACATTCGACTGGGCGCTTGAAGCCGAAAAGACCCATGCCCGCCTGTACAGCGAAGTAATCGCCCTCGTTGAAGGCGGAGAAACTCACTCGTGGGTCGGATCGGTCCGCAACTTCTACGTCTGCGCCGTATGCGGCTACACCTCTGAAACCCGCGAGGCCGAGCGCTGCCCCGTATGCAACATCCTCTGGGAGAAATTCGAAGTCATCCGGTAACACTGACCCTGATCACGGGTTCACGAATCCCCGTGGACCACCATAGTTCGGGAGTCCGCCACAACGTGGACCTTCTACAGGCCGCAGGATTGTCAGCCTCACCACAAATGCGGGTGCCCCATCCTTGACGCAGCCTTATCGCGTCAAGGGTGGAGACCACGACCCAAACACCCTCGTGGTCTTTCTGAGCGTAACGTCAAACACAATTAGTGAACAGACGTAAACGGCGACGCCGGCAGCGCTTCCCCATTAAACAGGTTGCACTGCGGACTGTTTGCCCATCCGTAACGCACCTGTATCGGTTCCGGTACATCCGGACTCGACGCAACAATTGTCTCCCCATCAATCTTCGCCGTAGCAGGCGAGAACTTGCCGTCCCGCCCCGCCACTTCGATGCCCGTCACTTCCCCGCCCTTCGCCATCAAGCCCTTCGCATGGTCAAACCACACCCTGATAGCCGCTTCCTCAGGCGCCGCCTGGCGGAACATCGGACCGTAGTACTCCACCGTCTCGCCATAGCTGATCGCGCGCGCCGCACGAGCCAGGCGTTGCCCTACGTCAATCTTGTCGGTAGGGTGCACATTATCGGGATTGCCGATATCGATCGTCACCGCCATGGCAGTGTTCCGCAGGCCCAGTGTCTTGACCTGCTGCTCGCGCAGACTGGCCCAGTCTTCCATTGGACTCGAGGTGAAGCTCGAAATCTGCACGTAAAGGAA
>WNGR01005210.1_pt1 | contig 13966 bp, 16 predicted proteins | sample 5407581 | NCBI WGS metagenome assembly WNGR01 (sample SAMN13153383, study PRJNA577476) | soil metagenome | isolation source: 80 cm soil or saprolite under Garry oak tree replicate 2 | place: USA:California | collected 2016-06-15 | reverse complement strand
CTGAGCAGATCGAGCACCACTTGCGCTTTGAACTCCGCTGTAAATCGTCGTCGCTGTATCATAGTAACCCCCTTTCTTGGGCTTATTATACTTCCTGGCTTTCACTTCGCCAGGTGTCCAATCCCTGGGGGGCACTACATTTATTGAGTTTCTAAGTCAAGGTTAGTTATTTGATTGTCGCGGTGAGTTTCGACTGGCCGCTGGTGAACAGTTCTGCAATCTCAACACCCGCCTCTCGTCGTGCGGTGATCGCAAGTCGTCTGCGAGCCTCAGCCAAGGCGCTCACCTCTTTAGCCCACTGGTCGAGCTGTGCTTGTGTCCACTTCTCGCCAGAAATTATCTGCATAAATCTGGGCATTGCTTCCCCTGGCCGCGTGGCCGCACTCATCACCTCTCCGCATTTATCTATCAGGACGTTGGCCTCAATGATCGCCTCTTTGCTACCAACTGCCCACACCTCAGACCAAGCTTCGTACAGAGGCTCTATATCTGCGCGCATTCGTTCCACCAGTTCTAGTGGATCGAGTGGCTTCTGTATGCCCAACATCACGTTGCCACCTTCCGCTAGACCAGACCTGAATTGCATGGCAGTATGGAATCCACTTGCAACGTGAACAATGACGCCTGACTGGGCGAGCAGCATTGAGTAGGCCCGAGCCCGCCGCTCGGACAGGGCCGATTGATCTGCTTTGTGAGATTGCCACCACAGCAAGCCGAATCCAAGCAATCCGGTCAGGGCCGAGCTTCCTAATGCTGCTATCACTGGTATCCATAGGTCTGACATAATAAAGACTCCTAAACAATGCTGGATTTCGAGAGTGTAGTTCTCCTGATTAGAAGAACGAACAACGGTATCCGCTATCAAACTATTCCAGCTTTGACAGCCGCCCTGAAGAGTGCTGCAACGATGCCAGGCATGATGTAGCCAATAGCGTGCCCTTGATCGTAGCGCAGATCATACGGCAGCCCCCGACCAAACTTCTTACAATGATGGCTAACAGACACGAAGACACCAGCAACTGCCATATTCCCCTTAACCATCCCCAAGGCCTGAGCGATTTCTGCTCCACTCACGATCTGCTCAGGGTGCTCGGCGAGGTATGTGAGGACCTTCTGCGCAGACAGGCTGCACGACTTGTAGACCTGCTGGGCAAGTTGCCCATCCTCTTTCGTCCACTGTTGGGGCAAGGTGTTACTAGGGAGCGACGAACGGTGAAGCTGTGCGACATATGCATAGACGTCTGCGACGCGATCTGCTGGAACTTGAACCGTGATAGTAACCAGCTCAGGCATAAATGTTTCCCTTCTTGCTTGTCAATAGATTAAGCTACTTAAAAGATAGTTTTCATAGCATATAGCTATTATATATGGAGCTTATAGGCATGTCAAGGTACCTTAATCTTAAAGGATTCATCAGAAACCCAACAGCCACCTTGCAGAGTCCAGGCCACGAGGAAATCATGCACTGAGCATATACTATGATTGTGGCAAGGAGGGAGCCTATGGAAATCACCCCTGTCCAAGCTGCCTCACTTCATCGCTATTCTCTTGCTCTCGCTTCAGCCGACAAAGATCAGCAGATCAGAGAACTCCACCGGCTGCAGCTTCTCATATTCCTTCTGCGGCACCTTCACATACTGCCATGCCTCCCCAGTTAACGCCGTCGCATTCTCACACCACAGCTGTGCAGCCCTATCCTTGAAGGCGACCTCCAGCGATTCCTGCCCCTTGGTCTCCACCAGCCACATCTCGCCCTGCTCGGTCCTCACCACAAAGTCGGGATAGTAATAGCGCAAGTTGGCGTTATTGTCGGTGTACTCGATTGAGAAGCCAAACTGCTGCGGCAGCTTGGAAAACGCCTGGACATCCCGCGCCTCTTCAAGGAATCTGGCGAAGGTGTACTCGAACTCGTTATCGCAGGGGACCAGGTTCAACACACACTTCCTGGCCGAGAGCACCGGGCGCGAGAAAGCAAACGGCTCCATGCGTGAGAGGAGTCTCCCCTCCCCTTCAATCGTCGGCTCCACCTGCTCGATCAATCTGTCCTTCAGCGCCCGCGCGAAGACATCCAGCACCACGTAGCCGGCGACGCGGTGATTCATCGCCTGCACGATGACCGGGCTCTCCATCTCCACCTTCCCACCAAAGGCGCGCCGCTCGAAAAATGTCCATATTTTCGGGGCCAGGGCTGCGAACTGGCCCGGCAGCTTCAGGTTGCTCGCAATCAGCTTGGCATAATAGCTCACGATCTCATCGGGTCGCTGGACATCCTTGATGGCATACTCCCGCTCAAACAGCTTTTCCATGGTGAGGATATCGAACGCCTGGTACTGGAAGGTCTTGATGTCCTGGTCTGTGGGCTTGCGCGGCAAGGGGTCCGGGCTGAATCTGAAAGCCATCACGTCCAGGGCCTCGATCTCCTCGGAAAGTGTCCTCTTGCGCACCAGGATCGGCGAGAGCCTGGGCAGCGACAGGTCATAGGCGGCTTTCTCCGGCATCTGCGGGGCAATGGTGATAATCTTGAGCTTGTCTTTGCCCACTTCAAAGGTGTCGAGCTTAAACTCTTCCAGCTTCTCCAGGTCATCCACAAAGGCGAGGAACGCCTTATTGCCGATAATATCCACACGTTCAGCATAGGATTGGCCGCGGAACATCAGCCGCAGGCCGCGCCCGATGGCCTGCTCCGGCAGGATGTTGGCCGAGGAGGTGTAGGGACGCAACCCCACGACGACGGTGACATTCTGCACGTCCCAGCCTTCCCGCAGCATGAGCACACTGACAATGGCATTGGTCGGGCAGTCTGGCCTATCCACTTCACGGGCCAGCTTGCGGGCCACGTCCAGGTCTTTCTTGGTGATTTCCCCCGACTTGTCGGTATGGATGACCAGCGCCTTTTGCTCACCGCCGAACTCAGTAGGATAGCGTTTGCGTAGCCAGTCTCCTACATCTTCCGCCTCTTCGGTCGTATTCATCATGATGAATAAGAGGGGCTTCTTGCGGAGCGGCTCCAGCTGCTCCCGGTACTCACGCCAGCGCTCCACCCCTGCCGTGAGGTAGCCCTGGTAACGCACGCTGGCCACGCTGCTTTTCGCTTCGTCGAGTTCGGCGATGCCCTTCACCGGGCGCTTGACGATGCCATCTAGGATGGCCTGCCGGATCTGGTAGTCCGAGATGATCCAGGGGAACAGCGCGCCCTTGCTAAAACGCGGCGTCGCCGAGAAGTCTAGTTGCGCGGCCAGGGGCAGGCCTTCGTGCAGCCTGCGGATGACCGTATTCCATTCGTATTCTTCCTCTTGGGTGTGATGCGCCTCGTCATTGAGCACGAGCAGTCGTCCGGTGCGTTTCGAGAGCATCTCGCTGAAGCTGGCGAGGTCGTTACCCACATCGGCCTTGGGCTTTGGGCCAAGCACCTCAGTCATAATATCCGGTTCTTCGTCGCCATTGTTCTTCCGCGCAGACCGCTCATACAACTGCTGGATATTAGTGAGAAACAGCATGCCTTCTGCCTGGGCGCGTTCGGCATCCCCGCGCATCACAGCGTCAAATTCCCAGAAGATGTCCAGCTAGCGCGGGATCAGCGGGTCCAGGTAGAAGATGCGACCGCCCTCGAAGTCGCTTTTCAGTCGCTCAAAGACGATCACATTGGGGGCCAGGATCAAAAACGTTTTCGCATAATCCTGATCATTCTCGCGTACCGCATTGAAGAACTGCCAGACAATCGCCAGCGCCATCACCTTGGTCTTGCCAGATCCGGTCGCCATTTTCGTGCAGTAGCGAGCAAACTCATCGTAGCCGGGCAGCTGGACTGGGCGCTGTGCCGAGGCATAGTGTTCCAACAGGTCCTTGCGGCTGCACACCTTTGCGACCTCGTAGACATAGATCAACGTTTCGATCGCTTCGCGCTGCGCCTCGTGGTACTTGAAAAGCTGGCCGTTGGGCAGCCGGTGATCGGTGCAGAACCAGAAGTTGAGCAGGATGCGGGTCGTGTCGGTGATCCCCTGGTACCCATCGGCCCGCCACGCTGCGACCAGCTTGCGCAAGGCGGGCACACAGGGCGCGGTCTTGAGAAACGGGGACAGGTCAAAAAGATCAGGCTGTACCCCACTCGCCTGGGCTTTCCGTACACGCGGCATCGTTCTTCCCTCCCCAGCGTAGATCATCACTTGGCTGACGCTACTTCGCTACTACTGTCACAGCCTTCGTGGTGTCGTTGCCCAAAATATCGATTACTTTGATAACAATGATATAGTTCCCAGGTTCGTCGTACTGGTGCGACGTTTTGAGCACGATCTTCGGCGACTTCCTGGAGCGGTAGGTCTGCCACTGGTTGTGAAACGTATCGTCGCGGTAGTCCCAATCCACCGCCCAGTAGTCGATCCACTGGCTCCAGTGCGTAATGGCCTGCCTCACGTCTTCGGGTACGTCGTCAGGGGGCAGGAAGAAGTTCTGTAGCTCCACCTCGACAGATGTACCGACTTGCTGGACACACACATCGAGCGCCGCTAGTTCATAGAAACTGATATCCCCCTGCTCTACAGCCTTCTTTTCCAGCACCTCGCGCGGGATCTTCTTGAAGGCCAGGCGGATATTGGCGTCGGCCGCCATCTGCTTGGCCGTCTCATTGAGATCGAAGGCGAAATCCCAGCCCAGGATATCGACACCATTGCTATGCTCCCCCACATCCTTCCCCCGCACGCGCCAGAACTCGTTGACGATCGCCTTCACCTCGCCCAGGGCAATCGGCGCGTCGACCGAGCCAACATGGACCAGCCGCCCCGCTTTGATGCCATGAATCCAGGTATAGCCATCAATGGGCGTGGCGTGATAGAGCTGCAGGATGAAATTGCGGTAGCGCATCTGCACACTAGCGCGCTGCGCGGGGTCAGCAAACTCAGCGGCCTGCCAGATCTGCCGCTCGTACTTGCCCAGGTTTTGTACGATGAAGGGCTTCACATCGAGGATAGAAAGCAGCCGCTTACGCGTAGTGTGGATAGCGAAGCGCCCCAGGTCGCAAGCAATCCAGTTCCGACCTAGTTTCTCAGCTATTGCGGCTGAGGTGCCGCTACCGCAATAGCAATCGAGTACCAGGTCGCCTTCGTTAGATGAGGCTTTGATGATACGTTCGAGTAGAGCTTCGGGCTTCTGGGTATCGTATCCAGTATCTTCTTGAGCTTGTGAGTTTACAGGTGAAATATCGGTCCAGATTGAATCGATAACCTTCCCAGGCATTTCGTAGGCATACATTTTGTATCGGGGCTTTCCCGAGGACGTGAAGACAATTTTTCCTTCCGATATCAATCGATCGATGTTTTCTTGAGAGAAGCGCCAATGTGTGCCAGGCGGCGGCGCAATAACCTGATCTCCGAATCTACGGGGCGGTCCCTTTCCGGCAGCAGATAGATTATGAGTTGTAAACCTTCCTCCTGCGTCCTCAGATGTGTAGTGACTTTTTATGTACTGATCGTCATAGGGAGTGTATTGTTTGTTGTAGGTGAAAATTTGGCCCTTTGAATAGACAAGTATCTCATCTGAAACCTGGCCGAAGTGCCCACTGTCATGGCGAAAAGCTACACGTTTCCACGTTATATCAACACGCAAGTTATCTTGTCCGAAGACCTCATCTAGTACCGCCTTCGCATAATGCCCGATGTGCCAATCAAGATGCACGTAGATGCTTCCATCCTCGGTCAGTAGGTCTCGTAATAGCACAACTGTTTCGTAAAACCATTGTAAGTAGCTATCTAATCCCTTACCCCACGTATCCCGATACGCTTTTTGCTCAATGACGCTCGGCTCTTTCGTGAAACTTTCATCGCTATCTGGAATAGCGGCAGTAAAGGAAAAGTCCGCGCCAGTAGCGAAGGGAGGATCGATATAAATCAGGTTCACCTTGCCAGCAAACTCAGGCAGCAGGCTGGGCAGCACATACTTCTTGTCACCCCAGATCAGGCGGTTGCGCCATTCCGTCTCGCGCCCGGCAAACAGCAAATCGAGCGTCAACTGCCGTTCCTGGGCCGTCTCGTTCACGGTCTCCACCGTCTGGAAGGGGAGAACGATGCGTACAGGCCCGACCTTCTTCCCATCCTTATACTTGCCATCCCAGGTGAGTTCAGTCAAAACGGCAGCCTCCTCATATTTTTTTGGGCCATTTGTATCAGTCCCAACAACTTGGCAATCTCATCCTTGACATGGCGCCGGAGAATGTCCAGGTTATCGCCAAAGTACAGGTAGTTCTCTGCCATGCTACACATCCCTGCTTTTCTCGCCGGCGGCATCTGGGCCAGGTGGAGAGGATGGTGCCAAAAAGAGCAAAAACCGCCAGGTGGGTAAATAATGTCAGGCTTGTCATGAGCGGTACCCCCATGCATTTATGAACATCATTATATGCCTCTGGCGGTCATTGTCAACTAAAGCTCATCGAGCCCATCAGAGCAGGCAACCTCGACCTCAGCCAGAAACGCCTAGAGAGAGCGAAACATCCGGTTTACTTGGCAAGGTACAACAGTGACTAATGTGGTTCTGTGCAAAGTAAATGCTAGTGGCATAGTACCCATATACAGCAAAAGGCATCGCTCTTTTACCGTGGTTTTGCCTTACTTTTTCTCGAGCGCTTATGTGGTATTCGGCGTAGACTTGTTTGCATAGCTTATCCCAAGCTGTACGAGGCATCTTAATAGCAAGGTGGCACAGGTCGTACTCACCCATTGAATGAGCGACGGACTGAACAATGATTCATTCTCGGACCCGAATCAGGTACAATAGGAACAACTTGCGATGAACCAAGCGCAAAACAGCGCGTTTTGTGGAGCAGAATCGACCAAATATGGCCCCAAAACGCGGGTTAAGTGCCCAAAAAAGGCAGAAAAAAACGGTATGTTGTACACGTTGTCTCTGTTTTTCGCTGCCATCATGAACACCCTTTACAAGCCGATGGACGGCACATATCAGGCCCAAAAAGGCACGAAAAGGCCCTATTGATTGAGAAAAAACACGATTTTCCCTCATTGCGCGCGAGGAAGATCGCGAGAAAGTGAGGTGTACCCATGGGCGGATTACACTCTGGCCGGGCCCGCCGGCATACTTGCATCGATGACTGCTTAACAATTGATACGGCCTGGCTACGCAAACAGAAGATACTCGGCAAGTCGCGCAGCAGCTTCTCTATCACATGGAAGAAATGGACTGAGACTGATTTCACCAAAAGGCGCGAACGCGCGTACCTTGTGCAGGCGTACTACCGACATGGTGAGCATCCAACATTGACGCTCGACTACCGAGTCACCTTGGCCTACGATGATTACCGATCTCCGCAGGAGCGTTCGTACACAGAAACTATCCAGCTTGCAAGTACACCCTGCAACTATGGTGGGGAGCGTTGGTGGTTTATCGCGCCCTGTTGTGGTGCCCGCGTACGAGTTCTCTATATCAATCCAAAGCGCGGCGAGCTTTCGCGCATGACACCACAATGCCGGACCTGTTTAGACCTGCATTATGCCTCACAAATGCAAAGCTACATTGAGCGCCATAAGACGTATGAGCGCTACCTGCTCGCAAATTACGGCCTGTATTGGGCATCCTATCGCTATGACTTCGAGTTGAAAGAGCACTATCTTGAAATGACGCCAGGACTCTGGGCGCTGCGCATGCAATCGGTCATTGACTGGAATCTTCACCTGCTCAAAACCGTCATCCGTTGCGACCTTACCATGTATCGCGCTGACCTGGCTAATCTGAAAAGCCTCCGGAGTGAAGAGGATCGCCGCGTCTGCTTGGAGCATATGCGAAAAAAAGAACGAGAAATGAACTCACTCGGCCTGGTCATAGCTCTCCAGCAATGCATCGCCTACGAGCGACTCGTGTATGAGGTGAACACGCGCGCCATGCCTGATCATCTGTTTGAACTCTACCAACAGATCACGGACTTGGGCCGCGATCCTCTCAGCCAGGTGCAACCGAACGTGCCTCAGCCTTCGCACGTCAAGGCAGTTGAGCAAAAGATTATCAACTTGGAGGCCATACTGAAACAGGTCAGCAAGGCAGAGAAAAAGCAAGCAGCGTAGTCTATGAAAGTGAGCAAGCATCTATGCCACGTGCTAAATCCAAACAATCAGATACGGAACTCTGGGCGATCACGGAAAATCAGCAACGATTCATCGAGGGCCTGCTTTCAGGGAAATCGATTAGCGATGCTGCGCTCCTGGCTGGCCTGTCACGACGCACGGTGACATACTGGCTTGCGGACCCTGAACACCCGGTCACTCTGGAATATGAGAAACAGCGGATACTGGCGCGGCAGCAGTTCTATGAACGGGTCGCACATCTGCATGAACTGGCATTCAAAGCCATGGAAGATGCACTCTCTGAGGCAGCCCCGCCCGGTATCCGTTTCCAAGCGGCAAAGTTTCTCTATGAGAAACACCTGGAGCCATTGTGCGGCGTCCGCGCTCCGGATCGCGCGCAGCAGCTCGTAGAAAGAGAATCGAATCTGGCACAAGAGAGAGAATACTTTCAAACCTACAACGCTTACCGGATCAACCAGATCCCTGATTGATTGCGCTTCCTTGCGCGTAATTGCGCACAATCGTGACAGCCTAATAGATCAAAAGTCGATTACTGGCCTCTACAATGGAGTCTTTATTCGTCGCATGCGTTTCCTTACCCCTGCTGATGGTGGCCACCATTCGTCTAGTTCGTCTGAGAGTTCCCATTGGCTTTCTTCAACTCGGACCAGCTCGCCGATCTCATGGCGCAGCTGCTCCAACTCTTCGCCAGGGCGTGCTATCTCCGATGCTAACACAGCAATGAGTGCAGCAATCCCAGCACGGCCATGCAACCGATACCGCTCGCTCCAATCCTTGCCCAGTTCGTCTTGTGGAGGCGTGCAGACTCGAGGCGTGATGCCAACGCAGCGCAATGCCTTACGTACCTGCTCAGCCGCTTCCTGGCCCTTCTCATCACCATCGTAGGCCAAAGTAGCATCACATATGCGCACTGGAATTGCAGCAACGTCTAACGAGGTTCCACATGTCGCCAGGGCATCGGATATTCCCCCAGCAATCAGGGCAGATGCATCGAAAGCACCTTCCACAAAGGTCACATGATCGCACGTCTCTAACACAAGGGCATGGAAGTAGCCAGCCGGGTATGTCGCCTTGTAACGGAGTATCTTGTGCTCATCGAGGAGCTGCTTGTGCTCGTTTTCATCCATACCAGGCTCCCAGCATGCCAGCGCTCGCCCAGTAAAGCCTTGCCCGTGCCGCGATGTGAGAGGAAAGATGATTCGATCTTGCCAGTCATCAAGAGTGCGCCGTGCATCGGTAGTAAGATCGAATGGGGGAATGTAGGCTAATCCTAGCTCGCATGCCAGATCAAAGGGTATGCCGCGCTGAGCAAGATAGGCCCTTGCCCTGGGTTGGTTGAGAGCAAGTCTTGCACGCGGATAGAGTTCCCGTAAAATGAGGCAATCTTGAGATGGCGCGTGCGTTTTTGGTGTTTTAGGAGGCGTGTGAATGCTTGTACCAGGGGAATAGGTGCTTGTTATGCCCAATACCTCACACGCCTGTCTAAAGCTATAGCCTCGGATATCCTGGAGCAGCTTCACAATGTCGCCAGAACGCTGGCAACCCCGGCAGTAGTAATGCCTTCCCCTATTGGTCAACTCACGCCACACTGTGAAGCCGTCAGTATCGACACTGCAATCATCGTAGGGGCAGGCCCCGCTAAACTGTTTACCAGAGCGCGATGTAGGGTGCAGGCGCGTCGAGGTATGCCGCTCGACTTCAGCAGGGATATCGAGGATGGAGAAATCTAGTTTGCTCACTGTACCGCTCCTACCGTATCGCTTCTGTGAACATCTGACGGTCAGGCTGCCAGTCAAGCGGTATGGGATAATCGCCAGTCACATCTCCCTGTCGGTTCTTATCAATCCGCAGGAGTCGAGGCTTGATGAACGATGAACTGGTCTTGCGATCCTTATCCTCAGTAAGCGCCATAATCACGTCGGCAGTGTACTCGATATCGCCGCTCTCCTTCGCTGAGGCAAGGGCACTTGTTCCGTTACTGCCATAGCCGGAGGCCCTATTCTGTGAAGCCAGGGCAATCACACAACAATCGAGGTCGCAGGCAACGGCTCGCAATTGCTCAGTGAGCAAGGTCACGACTTCTCTGAGGTCGCGCCAGGTCCCTACGAGATCTCGCTGAGCACGCGCCAGGCGCTGCAGGTAATCCACCACCAGGAGACCTCGGCCAGCATCGGCAAAGTGACTAAAATGCATATGCGCTCGTGCTTTTATGGCGTCGCGAGAGAGACCTCCGGATGCATCAATGTAGCACAAGCGTTCACTGGAGAGCCGTTCTGCCTGCATAGTCAGGGCACTATCGATTTTCGCTCGCTCAGTCTCCCATCCTTTCAACACCGCCGTATAGGAGATGTGTCCGATCCTGGCAAGCGTTTTTGCCAGCAAATCATGGGGATGGTCTTCTGAGGTAACATAAAGCACCGGGCGGCCAGCATCGGCAACATGATCAGCAATCTGATTGGCAAGCGTCGTTTTCCCAGCGCCAGGAGCCCCCAGCAACACGATCAGACGTTTTGCCTCTAAACCTCCACCTAGCACAGTATTGAGGCGTGCAAAGCCGGTGGGAGCATATTCCTTACGAAGAGTGACTTGTGCCCAGTAGGAATGCAGCAATTCGCGTACAGATTGATGGACGATCTCTTGCACAGAACCTGGGCGAGCTTTGTCGAGCAATCGGCTTGCTTCTCTGAGAATGTCTTCCAGGTTAAGTGAGTCGCCGCGCTCATGTTGCCTATTGGCACGGGCCAACAGAGCTTGCAGATCATCTAGCACGGCCCAGGTATCAGGCGTGCTATAATTGCCTCGGGAGTTGCTTTCGTCAAACATTTGGTTAACTCCTTTGATGGACGCCCGTTGGAGCGGTGCGCCCATCTCTTTTTCTCCTCTTGCAGAGAGGTCTGTGGCTCTACTATACCCACAGCGCCACGCGTGAGCAAGTGGCGCGTTGTGGCTATTAGTATATTAAACTATTAGCAAAACGCGCACCGCCTGTAGAGCGCCTTCACTGGCATCTAATGCACGCAATAACGTAGCGGTTTGCACGCAATAACGTTGCGGTTTGCACGCAATAACGTTGCGGGGGAATAGTACATTATGATCTCTTCTGTCCTTTTCTGGCCTTGCCTGAGTGGGTCATCATATCGGCGCGAGTACGCCTGATTTGCGCATTGTGGGTAATGCGTTGATATTTATTGGCAGTTACAGGGGCAGCCGTGATGACAATGCTGTAGCTCTGCCAGGTCGCAAGCCACTTGCGAGCAGGGCGTTTTGAGATGTCCTCTACGTAGTGCCAATCTGAGATTTGCTCATGGTCTTGTAGGCGTTGCATAGCGCGTTCAAACCGTTCCCGGGTTCGTTCCGGGTTGCGCTCATCTACTGGTAGACACAGTTCCTCGATGAGACTTCCGATTTTGCGCGTGATCGATGGGGCGTTCTTGGCATTGATACGCAGGTGGAACATGAAGTAACGGGCAAGGCGCTTCTCCCACATTTCGTGAAATGGGTCATAATTCAAGGTCTGTTGTATAAGCCAGGCGACTTGACGATTCGGGCCTTTAAAGAAAGGCAACATCCAATCCGCCTCCTGGTACTGCCAGGCAATAGCCATGGATGGTGAGAGCGGCGTATCGCTGTTCCAGTCAAACTCATGCTGGCGAATCACATCACCGAAGTTAAAGGGCCGACTTTCGCGTGTGAATTTTACTCGCTTCTTTCGCTTGCCGGTGGTTCCCTCATCGAGAATCGCCTGATCGACAATGAACCACGTATGACTCAGCCGGCTGACGCATGCTGCAATTGTCGCTAAATCTTCCTGACGATGCCCTGCACGGCGTTCGCCGTATGAGGTCGGTTTCATGATAGGGCGGATACCTCGATATTCAAGCATCTGCTGGCTGGTGATAACGGTGTAACTGCGCTGGTCGCGCGGTCCTGCCATGAGTTGAGCCAGCATGATGAGGAATACATCCCCATCAAGGTCTGAAACGCTCTTCACATGCTGCCACAGGGATTGAATGGTTGCTGCATCTAGCGGCGAGTCGGACTCGCTGGGGCGAATCTGTATGTAGGTCATCCCTGCCTCCTTCTGATAGGAAAACGTGAGGAGTTGACGCTCCTCGCGCCAGCCTCGCGCTCCACTCTGGGCATCACTACTCGCTGCTAAAAATGCTTGAACAGGGAGGGATGAAACGATCTCAGCGCCGCCGGTGCTGAAGACGTCTATAATGGCTGGTACCGTCGTTGCAGGTGGCGATAGCAGGGGCGTACCTTTGGGCACGAAGATTATTTCGGGGTCTACACCGTGGACTGCCCTGTATTCCTTGACCATATTATCAGTCAGGTCTAGCAACTCATTGAGTGTTTGGCGAAACTTACGTCTGGCTTCAGCCTCAGCCTCTGGATGTTGCTCGTAATACTCCGTGATCCGCTTCAGTGTCATCGGCATATCACATATCCTCCTATCTATGAAACGAGCGGAATGATGGTGAATTCACATGGCTCGACAGAAGATCACTTCTCATGTGCCGCCTGCCCTACTGTCGCGATAGGCTTTCGCAGGGCAGGCGATGAACGTTCGTCAATCGCCCGGCGATTTGCGAATCTTCCAATCGGACGGTGTTTCGTCACGAGCTGCTGCAGCCGCCTCACTCTCAATCTCACGCATATGCTGCAAACACCAATCCATAATGTCCCTCAAATCCTGCGCTGTAAGAGCAAGAGACTCCCTGTCGATGCTGAGGCGAACACACCCATCTCTATGTGCTCGATGCGTACTTCAGGCTCATGAGCCTGGCGCATCCCTGTGGACGCCATGGCAAGGTTGTGCGCGAACTCCCATGATGTGCTCATATCACTTCCCTCCCGCGTAGTAGGCTATGCCCATCAGGACAAGCCAGAGCATGAGCAAGAAAATGAACTTTGTGGTAGTCATCCGCTTGGCATAGAGCGGTGAGAAGATCACCAGGATACCCACCACGATTGACGCAAAAATCAGCATGACTCACCTCTCCTTTGAATGCACAATAGCCCAAATGGCAGCCAGGCCAATGAGTCCTACCACAAGGACTTCCACAACATAGACGATATCCATCTACCTGCCTTCTTTCTGCCACCTGCGCACCGACCTGGGTGACAATCCGGTCTGCGCCGCAATCTCTTTTGCTGACATCTCCGGGTGCTCACGTGAGAGCAGCTCCAGGACGAGCAGCCGATCTTCTACACGAACGGGTGACGCTTTTGCGGTCGCGGCGTTGATCACTCTCTGTACCACAGAAGGCTGTGCCAGATCGGTGTCAGCAGATGCCTCTGCCTCCTCTTCTGGAGCAGCGGCAGGCAGTGCCAGATTTTGGTCAGCTTCGACCACTTTGACGCTATCAGTGGCAGAGAGCGCAGCGCTAATCATGCCTGCCTGTCCGCTTGCTAATTCCCGGTTGTAGGAATGTTCCACTGCCTGGTAGTAGCGGCTCAGTTGCTCCCAGTGCATAAATGCCCACACGTTCAGCAGGAATACCGCGCTCGTGGTTATCTCAACTACGAAGTGCGTCCACCCAGGCAGCGCATCACCGAAGCCAGCGCTGACCATCGACAATAACTGATAGCCGGCTGCGGATGCGACCGCGAGTAGCGCGAGTCTCTGCATGTTTTTTGAGAACATGTGTTGCTTCGGCGTTTCAGCGCGCGCGTGATGGGCGTAGTGCCAAAAAATCAGCGAGCCTTCATAAAGGATTAAGGCCAGGACACGAAACCACGGGTTAGGCAGAAATCGCGATAAGAAACCAAAGGTTAAGTAGGCCGAAAACACTAAGAGGACCAACTTGACGATTTCAAACACCCAACTCATTTGATGCCGACGCATCTGGTTCTGCATTGATTGCTCCTGTTCTTGTGGT
>WNGR01018535.1_pt1 | contig 13970 bp, 23 predicted proteins | sample 5407581 | NCBI WGS metagenome assembly WNGR01 (sample SAMN13153383, study PRJNA577476) | soil metagenome | isolation source: 80 cm soil or saprolite under Garry oak tree replicate 2 | place: USA:California | collected 2016-06-15 | reverse complement strand
ACGTCCGTGATATTCCTGCAACAATGGGCGGATTTCGTCCCACGAGGACTTAGCAGGGGCACGCCACTGATTACATAGTCATGTGACCGAAGTCACACCTCGTTTTAATGAATTTCCACTATCGGAGCGCCAGATGAATAAGCAGGTGTGCGTTATGGATTCTCGAGAACAAGCCCGATTGCTCGGGGGCTCAGTTGCGGACTGGTCAGTGCTCGCCGGTGGTATTCTGCTTGTGGCGCTTTTCGCAGCAATATTCGTTCTGTAGAGGGGCCGCGCTCAGTCAGAACGCAAACACCACCAGCGCCAACAACGCGAGCCCCGCGCCCATTATGAGGAAATCGCCCGGACACAAGCTGAACCCAGAACCGTGCCGAAGCAGCATACCCCCACCCCCTAACGAATCACCCCCCAATTTTTAGCGCCATTATCTTTGTTGCGCAAACACCACATCTGGCGAAAAATCGACCCCTCCCCACTGAATAACGTCCTTCAGCTACTTGATTCTCGCAGGATCCTGCCGTGATCGACCTCCGGCGCCAACTCGTCGGACACCGCGCAGGATAGCCAAGCGTCGGATCGACAAGGCCGCCCGCCGGAAACACGGGCGTCCTGACCTGCTCCCCAAGTTGCCCCCACTCATAAATAGAGTCTGTTCCGGGTCTGTATGCTGCTAGGGCCGGTCATTGATTAGCCTTCTTTTTAACGCGGTGATGAAGGGTTGACTTATATCCGGTCAGAAAACCGGCATGGCGTAGATGGACCCGTGCCGGTGACTGCCCCGCCCCACCGCAACTTGAGACCCAGGGCAAGGGGGCGGGGCGTCTTTTCACAATCGGTGGGGCTTACCATCCGTCATCACCCGGACGCACCCTAAAGAGCTGGGGAAGATTATCCCCGCCTTCTGCTTAAATCGAGAAGAAACGAATGACGGTGCTGGTAATGACGCCCTGCATGCCCTCGCCGTCAGAAAGTAAAAGCGAGACCTCACCAATTGTAACCTGATCCGTGCCGACCGTTATCCGAAGGGGAATAATCATCTCTTGCTTTCTTAAACTCCTGAGCCTGAGACTGCTGATGATATCATCACCTTGTCGGGACCAAGTCGTCAGGGACACACCTGCTGAACTCGCCAATCCGGGAGGGAGGTCTTTGACAAGTGTCTCATTAAACTCTGCGATGAACTGAGTTACGTGCCCAAAACTCCGATTGGCTTTTCTAATCGCGACACGTCTTTCGACCGTGCCGGTGAAAGGCCCAAGAACAGGTCCCAATAGGCGTACCCAATTCATTCAGATTGCAGTGCTTCAATCACGAGCCAAGCGAATACGCTGTAGAGCAGCGCTCTCATGAGGTCGGTATCGTTTTTTCGAAATGCGTGACGTCCAGCGAAGAAAAGCGTCACGCTGAAACCCATGAGTGTCGCGCCGTATACGCCGTTCCCTCACGGCACGAGGACACTTCTCGGCACAGGCAAAATGGCAAGTCCATAGAACGAATACAGTAGGCCAAAGAGAGACAATGCTAAACCACAGTGTGAAGGCTTTTTGGCTCATGATAGGTGCTCCAACGCTGATCAGCTCTTCGGGAACGCGCCATTGCGGTCATTCGCGACGGCTTCAGGGCGGTAAAATGGCCGGGAACATCCGGCGGCGTCGAACGACACTACCGAGGGTGCGCGACAACACAACGCCCGGGCGGACTTTTATTTTGGAAGCTTGTCCGCGAGAATTTCGAGCTTGTGGATCTCCGGCGTTTTCGCAAACAGATCACCGGCCTTGGCCTTTTCCATCAAGGCCGCCGCCACCTTGCCGTTGAGATGCGCGTTTCGCCCGGCCTCGTCGTCGAACGTGTCGAAGATGGCGAAGGAGGATGGCCCCTCTTGAGTGGCAAACCACGAGATCGTGCCCGCCTCAGCGTTCACCAAGGGTACGGCGGAACGCAGAAAATCCGCGACCTCCTTCTCCTTGCCCGGCTTCGCCTGCAGCGGAACGTACAGTGCAAATTTTGTCATCACTTTCTCCTGCTTTTACAGGGACCATCAGGAACGAAGACCTGCAATACCGCATTGACAACTAGCACGTGCCCGATCGGAATTGAAGTGGCGGGCTTGCTTATCTGGGCACCGCATTGCCAAGCCGCTGGAACTCTGAGCTTACGAGTATCTCGCCGACCGGTGTCGCTCAAGAATTTGGCGGCGGTCCAAAGACGCACCGATGTGTTTTATCTGGCCGCCGGCAAATCCAAACCTTGCCGTCAGGGCTCGGCGCGGCCTCGTTGTAGGGAACAAATTCGATACCGTTCACCACCCAACCCAAACCCGTGCTAGCGATCTGCTCCGGGGAGTCGCAGTCATACTCGCCACAACACCACTCACCGGCCGCATTGCGATAGCCGCCCTTGTTGGTTCGTACGCGCCAGCTAGTGGGGCGTTAAGAATGATGACGGCGACACAAGTCGCGATCAGTGCGGCGTGCCTGCGCATTTTTACGCCTCCTCGTACGCAAGATCCTTTGGCTGCGGATCGAAGCCGAGAATGGCGCATCGACGAAACCTAACTCTGGCACTCAGCATCGATTTGCATCCCAAGAATTGCACCTACGGTCTCAGCCGGCCCGCATTCGCTGGCTGCACCTTGACGTACGGCAGCCATTCGACGGCGAAGGTTCCACCAGTAATCTCAGCGCAATGGATGGATACTTGGTTGCCTGGACAGATAAATGGTATCGCAAAGTATCTCGAATGCTTCGGGAATGTCGAAGACCGCGCGGTCGGAGTATTTCGCCGCTTGGTTCACGAACATCATTGCGGTTTCCGCAATGTCGTCCACGTTAGCGCTCCGACCTTATTGAGGCAAACTCACGTTCCCAAGATTCGAATCCAGCTCGAACCTGCCATGCCGATAAGTTTCCTCACGCTCAGCGCGACGACCAAAGCCGCGCGGCGTGATCCCTTTTAGGGTCGAAAAGGCACGGTCCCGATCGCGTCCCGAAGAGTCCCCCGTCCCCAAGCGATCGAGACCATCGTTCGGCGCACGGTCAGGGTTGCAGGGAATTGTGTGTTCTTTAGGCGTGTAAAGCCCACTCTGCTCAAATTTTGGGATCCGTTGCAATTAGGCCACTCTTTGCCTCGAGCCAGGCGAAACAGACATCCCGTGTCATCGGATTTATGGTCTCTTCGTGACGCGCTACTCCAATTCGCGTGCCCTCAGGTTTTGGAAAGACCAACGCCCAAGGGGATGGCTGCCGACAAGGGCGACGGGGCGCGCGCCGATCGCCGTCGAACACCAATGTGTCGCGCGACGCATCCATGCATGGACTTCCCCGAATTGGTCCTCCGGCGACATGTCCTAGGACACATTTTGGGACATTCCAAAAATACAAGGTTGTGAGTGCTCCCCGGGTTTTTTCCCTTGGGCCGTCTGCATTTAAGACCGTGGGACCCAGTAGAATGCAGACGGACGCCAGGACACCACAGCTCTTCATGGACACGGGATCGGCCGAGATTGGGACCTGTGCATTACCGGGCGATATCGCGCAGCTTGATCACAGAAAACAGGGTATGACGACCACCACGCTATGGGGTCGCGAGGTGCTCACCGCAGTGGTCGACTGCGTGACGAATTACCAGCTCGCCGGCAGTTCCCGCTTGTCTGCTTGGCCTCATTCGCGCCTGCTGAACGCCTAGCGTACGCAGCAGATCATTAGGCTAGGGCCTCCTTGAACCGGTATCCGACGCCATAGAGTGTTTCGATCATGTCGAACGCCTCGTCGACTGACTTGAACTTCTTGCGCAGCCGCTTGACGTGGCTGTCGATCGTGCGGTCATCGACATAGACCTGATCGTCGTAAGCCGCGTCCATCAGGGCATCGCGGCTCTTGACCACGCCCGGCCGGCTCGCGAGCGCCTGCAGGATCAGGAACTCGGTGACCGTCAAGGTGACGACCTCGCTCTTCCAGGTGCAGATGTGGCGCTCGGGGTCCATGCGCAATTGTCCGCGCTCGAGCACCTTGGCGCCGGCCTCTTTAGGGTTGGCGCCGTCCTTCGAGATCGAGCGTCGCAGCAAGGTCTTGACGCGTTCCACCAGCAGCCGCTGCGAGAACGGCTTACGAATGAAATCATCGGCCCCCATCTTTAGCCCGAACAGTTCGTCGATCTCTTCGTCCTTGGAAGTGAGAAAGATCACCGGCACGTCGGACTTCTGCCGCAGCCGGCGCAGCAGCTCCATGCCGTCCATGCGCGGCATCTTGATGTCGAGAATGGCGAGATCGGGAGGGCTGGTCTTGAAACCGTCGAGCGCCGAAGCGCCGTCGCTATACGTCATGGTGCGATAACCCTCCGCTTCGAGTGCGATCGACACCGAAGTGAGGATGTTGCGGTCGTCGTCAACGAGAGCGACGGTCGGCATGCCCTACCTCCTTCTGATCGTACGACTGTTAAGACTCGCAGCCCGGAAATGGGCCGAAATATGTCGATTTCCTGCTAAACGGGCTTGACCGTGCTCGGAAGGAAGTAAGCAGTGGGACTATGACCACCTGCTCGCCATGATGATGAGCTGGGTCGAGGTGGAGTGACTGCTCGGGATTTAGTGTGGTTTTGGTTCTTCGGCAACGGCTGGAGGGCGGACGGACAGCCGTATGGCTATCTCCCCTCGTCGCCGCGCTCACTCGGCGAGCACTCGGGTCGCCCTCTCTTTGCAACCAATGCCGGGATGTACCATCCCGATGACCGTCCTGTCGGCCTCTACATCGAGAATGGCCGAGGCTGGTGCGTGCGCGGGCAGGGAGGCATTACCTCTGATAACATTCAATCATCAGAGCCAAAAACTAGGCCCTGGTGGTTAAACTCGCTTCCCTGGCGAGTGACTGCGCTGGCGGCGCGTCCGCTTTGTCCTGAGCACGTCGCCTTATCCTCAGTAAGCAGACATTTCGGACGCCGCTCGACTCGTCCGAGATGGTAGAGTCGAGGATGGGCGCGGTAGCTTGGGCCATGCGGCATCGCTCCGTTTCCCATCCCCGCTCATCGAACCGGACGTGCCGATCTCCGGCATCCGTCTCTCCGACTGGCTTCACCGTGAGGCACACGGAGAAGAACTCTGACCGCAAGCGTCGTCTTCGCGGCCGGTTCTCTGCTCCATCGCCTTACGATACAGCTTTCTCTGAAGGGTCCGGATCATAGTCGGTGTTTGCAGGCTCATCGCCAATCACCTTCACCTCACCATCTTCGAAAGCGCACCAGAAGTCAGGGCCCTTTGCTCCGCCGGCATTACCCAGCCTCAATGCTCATACGACCCTGTCCGATTCCCGTCATGGCCGCCGCCTGTCGCGACGTTGAGGCCGCTACCCTCGCCCTTGACGGGCCTCCCCCGATTACCCGAACCTTTCCAACGTGCCGTGCCCACCACCCCGGCGGATCGAGCGGGTGCGCTTGTCGATTACTTCCCCGCTCGTGCAGCCTTCCCCAAATGGCAGGAGGGTCGGCATCCGCACTGTCACTTTCGAGGCCTGCTCAGGCTTCACTCGCGTTACGGCCCGCCGGATCGCTCAGCCGCCAAGGGCGACCTTTGTCACGAGGCTCCAGCCCTTCCGGTTGCCCGGCCGAGCCGCTCGTCAGCTACCGGATCAATCGACGACTATCCGGGTGGAATCCTCCTCCACTGGTGATTCGCGCCTTCGGGGCGCACTGCCAACAACAGACCTCAGTGTCCTCGCGATAGCACCTTTGAGGGCAACAACCTCATCGAGCAGGAAAGCGGAGCGGCTCGGTGAGATCAACGCTCTAGCGTTAACCAAGAATTAACGATTGATTTCCCGGCATGCGGTCCGCGCTTCAGGATGATCGACGCATAAATGCGGCCCGCGGAACCCGGCTCGGGTTTGCCGTCAAACCAAAACAGGAGGCTGTCATGCGTTTAATCGCGCTCGGCGCTGCCAGCGCAATTGCCACAACCTTATCTTTTGGTGTGGAGGCCGCCGACTTCGGCTATCCTCCTTCAGCGGGCGAAGCACCTCAGTATGGCGTGGCTCCACCCTGGCCGGTTGCGCCTCCCCAAGTGCTCGTCGTTCCGGGCGCGCCAGTTGGGGTTCCACGATATGATGGCGCACCAGTTCCGCCCCCAGTGGTCGGGCATTCGCCCTATGCTGGGGCCCCGTCGGTGGCTCCCCCGGGCGTCGCGCCCGGAACCTCCCTGTCGCCGCGCGCCGCGTGCAACCCAGTGTGGCGCTGTGGGAATAATGGTTGCGGCTGGAGTCCAGGCTGCGCACCCCATCCGGAAAATTACACCGGCCCGTATGGGGCGCCCGGTCCGCGGGTCTACTCAGAGCCCCCACGACCTCCAGAGCCCTACTCTGGCCCCTATGGGGCGCCCGGTCCGCAAGTCTACTTTGGCCCCGAGACCCAGCCGGATCCGCCGCCCTACTCCGGCCCCTACGCGCCACAAGTCTACTCCGGTCCAACCGGCCGTATGCGCTGGATGATGGGTCCGCAACCCCACGGCTTGTGATCGCGCGAATGCCCGGGTCTCCAGCGACGCCCGTCACGAGGGTCCACGATATGACGAAGACAGTGTATGCGCTGTTCGCGGCCACGGGTCTTTGGGCGGCGGCGCCGGCACTCGCAGGAAACATGGGTGCCGATGAAGCGCGCCGCTTTGTCGTCGGCAACCTGTTCTCGTTCACTTGTTTTGAAGGGACGTCGGGAGAGGGCCGTATCTATGCCGACGGTTCGGTTGGAGGTGTGTTCCGCTTGGGTGGCAGCGGACCCGCGCAATACGCGACACTTCCGCCTGGAACGCTGCGGGTCAGGGGCGACGCCATTTGCGCCCTCATAAGCGGAATGTCATACGAGGCATGCTTCGATCTCGATCGTATCGGCGCGAAGAGCTTTCGCGGTTCGCTCCCTGCAGTTGGGAAGTTCGCGGCCTGCCAATTCAGCAAACGATACCTAGTCGGGCCGCAGTAAGCCACACATCATTGCCGGTCTCCATACAGCCGACTGTCGCACCTTCAAAGTGATTGCTTTGAGCGCGCCGCCTGCCGGTCGCCCTCGAAGCCAACTCAATCGACGAGGTGGTTGGGTCTGAGTGGGACTACGGACCGACCAAGGAACTTTGTGGAAGCACTGCAGGCGCGAAAGATTTCTGAAGTCGAACTCGCCGACCATGTGATCGCTCGTATCGAGGCACTCGATCGACGACTTCGCTCATGCCCGCGAAGGGGCTAAGGCCGCCATGCTCCGATCGCCCGTGGCGAGAGGCGGCCGCTGCTCGGGATCCCGATGGTGATCAAGGAACCCAACGTTGCCAGCTTACACACGACCTGGCGAATGCCGACGGTCAGACCACTGGACGTTAGCGCCTTGATAACGCCAGCGGGGCTGATCGCTTGCTGCCGAACATGACGTGGACACTCACCATCCGCGATATCCCCAATACCGGTGGGGTTGATAATAGCCGTACCGATAAGGTCGATAATACCCGTTCGAATAGGATTGGTAGTAGCTGGAAGCGGCATAACCGTAATAACCCGGCTCACCGTACAAAGTAGGCTCGGCGTAAACCTGGGGTTGATATGGGTAGGGATACGGATTCGGGTAATAGGGCTGTGCAGAACCATTCCCGATGATGACGACGACTTGCGATTGGGCGCTGCTTGGCATCTCGACCACGGCGCTGACCAGCATCGAGGCCGCGAGCATAACAACTGTGTTTCTCATTTGAGATGCCTCCTGTTACGGGCCCATCCCAAGCTTAATGCTACTCGAAAACCACGGGTGCATGAAGCAATATTTTGTTAACTAATATGGCGTGGTTCGCGTGTTAGAGTGTTGACAGTGGCACGGGGCGCCGAGCTAATTGTTTCAAGGTCCGGTGGGCAGAAAGGATTCAAAGATCGGTTGGTCTTCACGGGGTCGCAATCGGTCATGCTGGCCACGGCATGTCCGCTCTCCTGGAGTTAGCGGAACCCTTCGCGCCACGGCCACGGATGAGAATCGCCAGCGCCCGAAAAAAGTGTTCGTGCCCCGTTTAATCACCTCATCAGCGCGCAGCAGGTAAACCTCCGCGACCGTCTGCGTTGACATCGGGACCATATGACAGAAGCCACTCGCTTGCCGCCCGGGGGCCCGCGCCTTAAGCTCGCTTCAGGTTCCGCTGCGTCTCAGTTCCGCACTTAGGACAGCGGTAGGTGATCTCGTCGATGTTCGGTTGATGTACAAGCGGCAGGACTGTCTTGTAGATCATCCGTACGCGACACCCTGGACACGCCGGAGCCATGGACGCGACGTTATCGCGTCCGTTCCATGTTTCCTGGATAGACATTGGTCCTCCCCACGGGAAGGCAGCCCCGATTTTAATCAGGCGGGGTGCGCCTCAGGGCATTATATCCTGCCCTTCCCTTGAAAGTTGAGCGTGCGCCCTTGCCTGGCCCGAGTCGAGGAAATTCGTTGCTGCTGTGCGAATAAGGTTATCGGCGCGCCTAGGGCCTGTCTTCAGTTAGGGGATTTCCAAATCAGCCGTTGAGTGATTCATGGAGGGTCGGCCTGAGGAGGGGCTGACCGACGCGGCGCTATGCATTACGCGACGACCAGTGGGACCGGATCAAGGATTTTCTTCCCGGCCGGGAAGGCCATGTCGGAGGCACGGCGGCAGATAATCGACTGTTCGTGGAAGCGGTTCTCTACAGAAATAGAGCCGGCATTCCTTGGCGGGATCTCCCCGAGCGTTTCGGTGATTGGAAAATCGTCCACCAGCGCTTCAGTCGGTGGGCGAAGAGCGGGGTTTTCGAGCGGCACGTCCCTGGGGAGATAACAATGATAACGGCCCCGGTCGCAGGGCTGCTGACCGGGGCCGCTCTGGATTGGAGGGAAGGCCGTGCCGGGTCCGTCCTCCACCACCGGAACGGAATACGTTTCCGCGGGCGGTACACAACGCCGTCCCTGAAAGTATGCCGCGGTCCCGATCCGTCCCGTGAACGGGACCGCGCGGTCGGGAGGCGGGCTGTATCTGCAGGTCCGCGCCTTTTCGACGTACGCAGTGTCACGGCGCATTATGGCGACGGTGCGATATTTGGCGAATTTTCCACCGATCCGGCTCATGCCGGAAATTAGTCGAGGCATGTGCTGTTGGCGCGGAGATCGCCTCGCTGACTTTGGGCACTCGCCTTATTTCGGAACGGTTTGAGCGATCTTCTGTATCTCGGGAGGGGAGGGGAACTTTAATCAGTCGAGTGACGTAGATGCGGCAACGTCCGTCGGAAGATCAGCGTAGGTTTCTGGAACTGCTACGAGATCTCGGCCCCCAGGACAACGCTCAGACCGCGGCGGTGTGGAAGGCCACGAAACGCGCTGCGCAGGCTCGCGGATGGGTTGAGTGGAGATCTCTTGATGATTCTCCAGGCAAAAGCGCTTGGCACCTGACGATCGTCGGCCGAAAAGCGTTGAACTCTCCGGCCCAGCACGCGGAGACTCGCGTATCAATCGCGCCGCCGTGACCATAACTCCCATCATCTCGATCGGTCGCCGTGATGCGTTCGACGACCCGGCGTTCCTGTTTGAGTTGAAATACGACGGATTCCGTGCCGTAGCCGATACCCTCAACCACCGCATGTTATCGAAGAGCACGGACAGGATGGGCCGTTTTGAGTGGTTACTTTACGGCCTGCCCGATGGCTTCATCTTTGATGGTGAAATCGTGGCATTGGATGAGCGTGGTCAACCCGCCTTCAATGACCTTCTGTTCGGTAGACGAGACCCGACTTATCTGCCATTCGACGTGCTGTTCGTTGAAGGAGAGGATGTAAGAGAACTGCCGCTCAGGGAACGCAAAGCAATATTGGCTAAACTCGTGGTGCGATACGGGCTATTGAAAACAGAACCGTTCTTTGGGGAGGGCACGGCAGTGTTCAATGCCGTCTGCAAGCTGGACTTGGAAGGAATCGTGGCAAAGCGGTTGGAAGACGGATACGGCCCCCAAACGGAATGGTTCAAGATTCTCAACCCAACGTATTCGCAAAAGAAACGACGGCAGCCGTGACCATTAGGAACAACGCGGATGAAGGGCCTATCCCGGCCCAAGCGTGGGTAGCGGCTCTTTGTCCCCCTGTTCTCAGTGGTGCCGGCAGCCCCTAAGCGGGCCGTTTGCCATCATTGGTCCCGGGAGGAGGATGTAACCGGTACGCAGTCTTCTGGCTTTCTCAGCTACCGAGCCTGTATCACCATCGCCGGCGGGGAGGCAGCAACGTCGATGCCGGCTGCTGATACACGACGGGCTGCTTTGGCCGTTTGCGCATGATGCATACTCTGGGTAAGCGCCGGGCCAGCCCCAAAGCACCGCCGCCGAGCCCGTTACTTAATGCTTTGGAAAGGAGCTTATGTCCTCAATTGGATTACCCTAAATGACCCCAAAATCTGCCGCGAAGAAAAGGTAAGCCATGATGTTTTTTGCTGAGATGGCGCTCGGATGGCTCGGGATCGGGAGCTTTGTTGCGGCTGCTGTTTTGATCGGGCACCTTCGCACCGGGAGTGTATTTCCGGGACGGACGCGATGGTGGCTGATCCCTGCGGTTATTGTTGCGTGGCCGTGGCCGGCGTGGGTCTGGTATTCTGGCCGTAACATTCCAATTCCTCGAACCGCTCGCATTGGGCTCGTCACGATCGTTTTAGTCGGGGCGCTTGGCTCAGGCTGGGTATGTGGGTTGAATCTTTATGACTTCCTCTACCCCGAAGACCTTAAATTGAATGACAAGCTGGCGATCAGTGCGATAATCGAAAGGATCATCGATCCTGAATCGACCGGCAATACCGCAAAGAATGCACACCTCGACGAAACAAGACTTGAGTTGATTGCGGCATCACCGCCAGCGCCGGGGCAAAATGGAAGTGCGAAAACTGCATCGAGACCCGGCACTAACCGGTGAGTACACGGCTCCCAATCGCCCATACCGTCAAACCCTGGATCGCCTGCGCATTCGGCAGGGGCGGGTTTCGCCGGCGCGGCGGGTCGGAGCACCCCAGCAGGATTTTTGTTGGGGTGTGAGCTTCATCACAAGGGCTTGTGCAGTTGGATTTCTAAGCTGCCGGCACGTACCCGATTCGGGAGGCAAACATGGCAGCTCATTCGGCAGTTCTCGGGCACCACATTTCGACGGCATGGCTCAGGAATGCGCTTGCTGGCTCACTGGCTGCGTTGGTATTGGCGCTGTTGCTGATCCTGGTTCCGTAACCGACGGTTAATTGCAGTTGATTGGAGGAACGGAACAAGGCAGATGACGCCCCGGCATTCAGGACCGACCACCGGACGGGGCCCTCAACATTTTGGTTGCGGGAGATCGTTCCTTGCCATCGCGGTGTTCTGGAACGGAGCGCAAAAACTGGGGCACCCGGGTCACCCTGCACGCGCTTGTGGGTGGGATAGGGGGGAACCTCACGGCTCCTCCCCTCCCACACCACCGTACGTACGGGTCCGTATACGGCGGTTCGGTGGATTGAGCGGATACCTGTTCCCACGGGAGGGGTGGCCGCCGGGGTTTGGAAACGTGCATCGGCGAGGACGTTTCGGTCCCTGCATCACCGCGCTGTTGGGTTTCACCCTTCGGTCTTAGTGAGCAGGCCGGACACTACCGGTGTTCTGCCGCATGACATCGTCGAGATGCGCGTTCTACTCCCCACTTTCTCCGTTCTGGCCTTCGGCGGATCGCTCCACCTACTATGCCCTCTGCTGACTTCTGCGCTGCGGTCAGACCACCTTGCGACAGCCTCAGTCCCTTGAGGACACAGCACAGATCTCCCGAGGTAAGGTCGACCGCCTTCGCCGCACGCCCGCCGGATTTACCACCCCGGTCCTTGATGGCCGTGGACTTCGCGATCATTGGCTCGCTCGTCCGGCCGGGTAGGCCTCGTTATCCGGTTCTTGTCCATCGGCCCGCGACTTTGCTCCACGCTTCCTTCAGACCCCGCCTCGCGACGACGCCCTTGCGCTTCGCTAATCCTTCGCCACCATCAGGCTGGATAGAGGACTTCCACCTCCAAGCTGTCGATCATGCTCGGCACACCAATGAAAGGCCGCCCGGATGACCGAGCGGCCATTGCAGACCAGGTAGAGGAACGACAGACGTGCGGAAGCTAACGATTTTGATCGCGGCGACACTGCTGGTATTGAGCGGCTCCGTGTCAATGGCGAAGCATCGAAAACCAGTCGAGAGGCCGCCCTATGGAGCGCTTAGCTGGCAATACGTTTCGCCGGAAGCGGCGCGAATCTGGCAAGCACAGAGAACGTGGCCAGGAAGAGCGCTGTGCGATGACGGCGGATATCGTATTCGTCCGTGCGATATGTACGGTCCATTCCGTTAGAGGGGTACTTTGGTATTTCCGTTACCTAGTGATGCACAACCGTGTCGACAGACGACCTCGTCAAGCAGCTCCTTCATGCTGTGTTCGTACGCTGCACCTTGGCCGACAAAGAGTGGGCCAACGGACGCGGAGCATCCTTCAACTCTCATTGAAATTGCTTCGATTTCGTAACCCAGGCTGAAATACCGCGCTCGTACCTACGTGGGTAGCACCTCGCCCTCACCTCCCGTGCACTCCCGATCGAGCGGGGCAGTTGAACCCTTCTCTGTTCGAGCGTCCGCTTTGCACCCGAGTGCGGTCAGATGGAGGACATCTCGGCCGGTCCCAGTTGTGCCAAATCCAGACCATTGACTTCGAGTTGTCAAGCAAATCACTTGGCTGCGACGTAGCGCTCCGCGCGTGCTGCCATCCGCTAGTAAGCTAGCGCGGTTCCTCCCGCTCCAGGCGTCGTGCGGGGTCAGACTCAGTCTCGGCCTCCGCGCGGCACGCAAGTGCTCGGCGTCGGAAACGATCAATGAGGTGTCGCGTGATTGTCGGCCGATCCAGCATGACTTCGCCCTTATTGTGGATCGCAGCTTTTCAGGTAACAGAGGCTGCACCCGCGGGCTATGTCAGCAAGGGGGATGATAAAATGCCATAGCCCTCATTCAATTACGCGTCGGCTCGATCGAGTAACGATAGTGACACCGTCACTAGCTAGAGCGGTTCAATCCGCAAGCTCTGCGGCGATGAAGTTCTTCCTCGAAGCGCTCTTCTCCGAGGCTGGCGTGCGATCAACAATCTGTCTTAATCAACGTCGATGCCATCCAAAGTCAATGCCCCGGTTTCCATGGCACCATCGCGGCCTGTCTGGATCGGCAACGCTGACGTGCCGCGACTGAGCAGTTCGGTCATTTCGCTCTCATCACGTCGATTCTTCTGAGCAACGGCCAGCGCAATCTCATGCGAAATTTCGTAAGCTGGGCACCATCCGCTTGGATCGAATGACGGTGCTACTACTGTGGTCACAGCCGCGAAAACATTACCTTGCCACCGTTTCCGAGTTGTTCCATTGGGAACCCCGCCGACTGGCTTGGCGTCGAACACGTAGCGCTTCTCGCAGACGTCGATCTTGGGTTCGAGATGCGTCACCTCGAAATGATCGTTGCCCTCCTTCAGCATCATCCAAAAAGGCATGTTGTGATTGTCGAGGTGCTTGACCAGATTCAGCGGGGTCATGCGGAATGGATAGGCTTGTACCTGGAAGGATCGCTGATTCCCGTGGAAGGATTCCCGTGCGAGTGCATAGATCTCGGCGATCTGTTCGTCGGCCACGGCGTAGCAGCCGGCCGAGGAGCAGCCGCCATGCATCATTATGTTTCCGCCAGTTCTGCCGTATGCGCGGTCGTAAACATTGGGATAGCCGATGTCAAAAGACAGGTAGTGATGCGAGTTGGGGTTCATCTGCTCAGGCCTCACGGTGTAGAAACCCTCAGGGGCTTGGCGGTCGCCTTCCCTGGTCTTCGGGCCAAGGTCACCCGACCAGCGGCAGATCGGATAAGTCTTGAGCAAAGCGAAGCGGCCGCTGGTATCTTGTTTCCAGACCTCGACCTCCGATTCTTCCTTGAACAGGCGGATCAGAATCGGCG